>JAAUXT010013828.1_pt1 | contig 36209 bp, 24 predicted proteins | sample 7278171 | NCBI WGS metagenome assembly JAAUXT01 (sample SAMN14350112, study PRJNA611818) | marine sediment metagenome | isolation source: surface marine sediment (1.8m) | place: French Polynesia: Moorea | collected 2018-08 | reverse complement strand
TGGGACATCTGGGCCCAGATCCCATATATACAAAAAAAAATTTCGGCACACCGCTAAGTGCTCTTCCCTAAAGGGACATCGCACAACAACAACACGGAACCGTGCACCTGCTGGTGTCACACAGGGGAGTTTTTTCATTTTTGAAGATTCCAGGTCTCTGTGCCTGCAAGAGTCCATGACTGACAGGAAGGACGAGTCCAAGTCAGCGCAATAAAGCTTGATAAAATCAAACAGCCGAGATATCCTTGAAGTACTTTTGACCTTCTCATCAAGAACAAAGCATCTTCTTTAAAATTCATGGAGTCTGAATTCAGACAGGATTCTCACACTGTACAAAACTGGCTCCTGTGAAGTCACACATGGCTTTTCGAGACCTTCAGTCGAGAAAGGAGTTGTGTGATTGAAAAGGAACCCTTTTTGTCAGGTGAGAACCCATTTATTCCATGATGTGAGCACACACGACTGGTTTTGTGATCGCAGAGAAGAAAAATGAGAATCGCATTTTTGCCTTGGCGGTTACAAGCAGCTCGAAAGTCGACCGGAAGCTTCGACTTTTGGATCAGGTTCTCATACATGTTCTCTCATGTACAGCACTTTCTTTCACCCTGTGGAGTTCAAAATGTCTGTAACTCCTACGAAAGCTTGCTGCCAGGTTTTTTGACAAGAGAGTTGAAAGTGCAACGTTCTGTTGTCTTTTTTCTCATTTTGAAACAAACCCAAACTTTTTTCAAAGCACAGAATATATTTGGAGCTTGGTTGGTTTGCTCCTTGTGAAAATGTGGTGAATGTTTCCTTTGCTCTGCTGAACTTTCCTCATTCTTGATTGGCTGCCTTGCACTGTCACTCATGGCCATGGTCTGTACGAATACGGAAGTGAAACGGAAGATGATTTCTCCTGTTGGGTGTGGATTCCCATGTGAAACTCAGCATCGCGTGCACGAAGTTGAACCAGTATGGGCTTCTTCTTGTGCATGATTTGACTTTGTAGAGGCTTCGTTTTTGCTTTGTGTGACATGCTGCACCTGATGCACGAGCTGCCTGTGCCTCAGAAGTCGGTTCGGGGACTGATACGGGGACTGGAGCACAACGCAGCTGCGCTGCTCAACTTCACTGAAAACGACCGAGTTCGGAATGGAGGAGGAAATGGAAAAGGTTCACCTCTTTACACTCAGCTCATTCCCCCCAATTTACATTCTTTATCCGTACAGGTGAGTACAGAGTGCCATGTCTGTGCTATTAGCAGAAGGCACAAATTGCGCTAGAGATCAACAGTTGTTTTCCTTTGTTGCATTTGGTTCAGTGCGCGTTTGTTCGCGGCCCCGAGCACCTGCCTGCAGACGGTGTGTCATCAGCTGGAGTCCAAGCCCCACACAGATTCCATTGTCAACGACAACCACTCACTTGTGCTCTGAGGTACTTCTGTGTCTTGTGTCTGCAAAGGGACGTGTGGTTGTCGCCAAGCAATTTTTTACAGAACAGTGTCAGTTCCTGAAGAAATGGAACATGGTGCGAAGGGGAAGCAGAGACGACGGGGTGAATTCGCTCCAGCTTTGGTTGCTTTTCTGACACTCCAGATCTCGAGCCTGTCTACAGAGAAGGAAACTTTACCGTCGTGTCCCCTTAAGTGCACTGACACTGGCAGCCATGCTTGTCACTCGGTGCGTGTGCCATAGAGTTGAGGTTACACCTCAACAGACTACAACACCCCAGCTGGAGGAGACATGAAAGTTTTGTTTCATCCCGATTGGTCACGAGCTTCCAAGACACTCAGACTGAACCGAACACTTTTGAAATTAACTGAAAGTGATTTCACAGAGTGCTTTTCATCAGGAGACTGTGTGAGTGAGGCAGCTGCTTCGACTGCTTTACGAACCTTGTTGAAACTGCTCCGACTAAACCTATCAATTAGTTTTCTCCACTCCAACAACACACCAAAAGTTCTACAACCGTGCAATATGAAAAGAAACCCAAGTTTTGCGAGCAAATGTTGTTTGTCGCACTAACAACACAGAAATTGAAATCCGACACATCCGGTGAAACCAGATGAGGAAAAGATGTTCACGAAGCTCAACTCAAAGAACGAGATGAACACAGATCTGCACGGATCATGTGAAAGGTTCAGTTGCACCTCCTGGCATTTCTCGATCCCTGCCGCGTGCCGAGTGAGACGTTTCGTGAAATGAAGCCAGAGATTCTACCTTTCCACCTGAGTGCACCCGTGCCAGTTGTTGCAGGTGATGTTGAAATCCGAGCAGAACATTCTTGGTTCCGTACCAATTTACCGGAAACGAACACGTCGGTTTTGTGTTCATCGCAAGATCAGCGACAACAAGTTGACGCCTGTTTTCATCGAAGTACATGTGTGGAGCCCAAACCTTTTCTTGTGAAATTTCTTCTTGTTTGTGGTTTCGTCTTGCTCTTGCTGACCGCACCACCAGCTCCGAACACAGAACCCAAGCCCCAGATGAAGGCCAACTCGTCATAACACTGCCACTCAGCCACTTGTTTGTGCGGATTGCTTCAGGGCCAGCGGAAGAGCTTTGCAACAGACGGCGTTACACACATACCACACAGTGTTGCAAGCATTTCAATTTTACCTGGATAGTTTTGATTTGGCGAACGCATGAGGAGTGACGAAGGGCAAGCAAAATAAGTTATTGGGGGTGTATCCTGAGAAAACTCACAACTTTTCACAATCTACAGCACAAATAAGGAGCATCAGTTCTCACATAATCAGTTGCCTTCGTCAAACACGCCAGACAGGTTCACTCACGAGACTGCTTTCGACACAATCATTTCTCATGTCAATTTTTCTCTTCCCAATCAACATAGTTGTGACGATGTTTCCCCCTCGGCTCAAGGCGTTTGAAATTTATGATTGACGAACCCAAGGCAATCAAGGTAAATGCTGTGAGGAGTTGGTGTGCTGATGCGGAGTTATTGCGTGCTCCAAGCACGCCATTGACAGAATGATTGACGTTTAATCTTTTTCGAATATTAACGTAAGCTTCGGATGGGTCGTGATGCTGAACATTTTCTTTTGTGAAAAGTACTCCGTTGCAGTGCGTAATTACGAAAACACACAGTCGCCGACAAAAAAGGAAATGTGATTCTCAAGTCAGGCAGTGCATGAGGTTCCTTGTCTGAAAGTTTGTTTGTCTGCTCATTTCTCGCTCTGACCCCCCAGAACCCGTAGTTCGTTTGGAATGCAAAGGTTGTTTTCAAGCTTTCGGACATTTTGTGGTAAAAATTACTCACAAGGGCACAGTCACTTTGGGGTGAATCAACTTCAGACCTCCGCAGCTGCAGTGCGTTCCGCGGGAATCTTGATCTTGAGATTCCACAAGAACTTGCTGACGAAGTCCAACAGAGTGCAGACCACAAAGATGGACTGCTTGGTTTTGTCACCTGAAACAGAAATGCACAGCCAACCAAGCGGGTGTCGAAACTCTCCACTCAGATCTTGTTGAGCAACAAGAGATTGTACCCACGCAGCAGAGTAACAAATTATCACGAAATGTGCTTTGCAACTCTATCTTGTCTCAGACGAAGGAAACCAATGATGCGCACAGGTTTCAAAAAAAATATTGAGCTGAACTATCTTGCCAATTCAGCTGAAAAATTGCTGGGGCTTTTCCAAATCGGGTCAACACGTTCAGTTCCACTGCACAGCTGGCAGTGTCCGGCAAACCTCTGTTGCATTCAGCCACCTGCTGAACTTCCGGGTCGTTCCGTGGTCTCTCACGCCCGAAAGTTGTCGTTGTCACACTTTGGGTTTACAAAAATCACAAACTTCCAAAAGACACTGTGTACATCACTCATCAACCACAACCTGTATCGGTTTGTTCGGTCATGCAAAATTCGGAGGAGGCCAAAGCCTTCAGAAACCAACATTCCAAACACACACGGGTCAGCGGAGCCCTGACCACTGGAAGATGTGTGGCAAGAGGCGAACCTGTCCTCTGGATTTCTAACCGCGCAGGACAGTTGCTCACAATGGAAGCTTTACGACTCACCCAAGATGAGAGTCAGAACGTCCGAGGTTGCCAGGCTGAAGAGATAGTAATTCGTAGCAGTTTGCAAGTGTCTGTTTTTCACAATGACGATGCACATAACGATGTTTCCTGCAACTCCAGCAACAAAAATCGCAGTGTAGATAGTGGTCACCACGATGGTCACAGGCAAACTCCAGATTCTCCTGTGGCCCATGTGAGTCTCCACGAATTCTTTGTCATCAAACGTCCAGTTGGAAGAGTTCCAGAAGAGATGCATTTTAACTGTTACTTTTCAAGCTACGGATCTGTTTGAAATCGCTTTACACTTAATGAGTTGGACTTCATTTTAAATCACGGGAGAAACCAGCTTTACAGTTGAATCAATAAAAGCTGAATTTCCATTGTCACCAATTGCGGTACGTTTCTCTCTGCAAACACGCGGAGACAGAAAAGAGAAACAACGTGCTTAACGAGACAAGAATGGATCGTGCATGAGATCTGCCTTCGTAACCGAGTTATCGGTGTCAGCTCTTTGAAGGTCTGACTTTTCATGAGCTTGTAGTCCATGACACAGGCACTTGGACATTTTTGTCTGAGAAAGCATATCAAAACAACACATTTCCTCACAAAAATATCGTTTCTGCCAGAACAGTGTTCAGTGATCATTTCGAGGGAAAAACAGCAGTGATGTAGTTGACAGTTCCTGCAATCTTTTCTTGACAACAAAACATACTCGAGTAGTTTTTATTCTTGTCGAGTCCCCATAGAAAGCGGAATGGATCATTTCTCCACTGCTCGATGCCATCAAAGGTGAATAGGGTGAAATGGTCCAACCGCCTGAATTTGATCGACTTTTCGTTCAGCACTCGCACTTTCAATTGACCTTTCGTGCCTGCAAAGTGGGAAGAAGATCTTTCAGGAATGACAAAAGATGAAATTTATTTCCTGGCCTGCATTTCCATAAAGGGCAGGAATGCAAGAAATTTGTTTGATGGGAAACCTTCGCGGCAAAAACACTTTTGCGAGGGAAAGTTTTGTTCGCAGAAATTTGTTCTTCTGCGTTTTGAATGTGAACTCACAAACTCTTTGTGAACATTGTTAGACTCCTGTATGCTTGGTGTATGACCACCTGCCATTTTGTCAACAGATTTATGTCGACGAATTGAAAGGTTTTGTCCCCGTCGTACGTCAGCAGATTGCTGCGGCTTCATCCTTGGCCTCAGACCCGAAGCCTGCGAAGTTTTACGGTTCCAGTTGTGCGCTCGTACTGAAATTACTCCCACGAGGAAGACTTTATTTTGTGTAATTGTCTGAGGCGGCTTTGACGTTTGTTGAGCATTTGCTTGAAGTTATGTTGCACTGAAATAGGCTTCACATGCTTGAACTGAATTTTCTACTGAGGTCGTTTGCATTTCCTTCCAGACCTTAGCGCAGAGAAACAGCGATCGGCGATGTCCGTCGTACGAGGATGGTTGCCTACAATGAACATCTGACACCTTGCATTGATGTACTGTCGACGCGAACGTAAGTCAAGACTGGCGGCACGTTCCGGAATGACCCTGCGCCACGGTGCTTCCAACCTCTCCGCACCGCGCGCCGTTTTACGGCGAACGTATCAATCACTTTACGAGCCGCATTTCGGGAGCGGCGCGTATTGATCACTTCGATGCTCTGTGATTCGTTTTGTAGCGTCGCAATTCCCCTGCCCCACTTACTTTTCGTTGTAATGGAGGGTTGTATTCATCGCCACTGTCGGAACCACGAGCGTTTCCCCAGTGATGCCGCTTCCGTGGTGCCGTTGCTGAAACGACGCCACCGAACGCCAACCCTTTGAAGTTTCTTTCACAACGTAAGTAATTCTCGTTGATCACAATTCAGTGCAGAAGGATCAAAAATGCCATTTCTCTCACTGTAAAGCCTGACTGATGCTTTCGTATGTGGTCATCGCTGTCCAGATTCCTGCCATTTTGCAAATGACTGGCTTATGGTTCATAATTCAGCGTAAATCATGGAAATGAAGTGGAAAAAACAGCTCCACCATGTTGTTTCTCCGGCAAGACTTTTCTTCCATGTTTTCCACGTCAAAGACATTTTATCGCCTTTACCTTTGAGAGTCTTCTGGGGTTTCGGAGGCTTCTATTTTTGTCAAAGCTGGCTGCTCTTCTCAATGACGTCTTTTTGTGAGAACTTACAGAAACATTCAGATGGGTCCTTTTTGCCCATCAATGCAGAAATTAGTCAGGTAAATTGCACTTGCTTGTGCCGTAGTGCGTTGAACAGAAAAAAGCCACCAGGTTTTTGTGCCGTGATGTTTGGCAGACAAACATTGTCAAAAGAAGTTATGAGAAAACGACGAGTTTGGATTGGCCGCAGCGTCGTAAAAGCCTTGAAACCCCCGAGTGAGCCGCACCGGATATTCTCTTGGCCTGGAAGATCACGTGTTTGCATTGTCACACTGCAAAGCCCTGCTACAAAAGACGATGAGAAATTGGTCGCTGCGGGTTTTGGTGCTGTCAAATTAGAGTCATGTTCTCTGATATTCTCCGTTTTTTGGGATCTCACATTTCCCTCGAAATCCCAACTGCATGGGACGAGACAGAAGAACGTGTGCACGTGCCAAAAGCGACGCGTTGTGTACGAGCAGCAAGGGCTCTACGAAGCAGTGCTACATCACTGCCAGTCCTTGCAAGGACCTGGAGTTATGAGCTTTTGATGTACTTTTGCCGCAGTGATACGTGATTCGTTGCAACTTTTTGAAGGCTGTACACGGTTCGTCAACGAATTTCTCGTTTCTCGTGCACAGTTCATGAAAAATCAGACTGAAACATCAAGCACCGCCAGCAACATCATGATGAACAGATATTGTAAACATTCAGCATGTGTCTGCCATACATGTTGTGTTGCTATCTTGGCAAAACATACTCAAATAATCAACAAAATTTTGTTTATCATTTCACAAGAATTTGTTCGATGATATTCCCCAACTTTGTTTTGCAAACCAACGAAGACAAAAAATCCCAGATGGATAAGTCATTCACTCAGACAGCCATCTTGCTGACAACTGTCTGTTTTATGGAATACTCAGTCTGGAAGAAGATAAAAATTGTTTCTGTCTTGTTGGATGACAAACCAATTCATATTTAATTCTGGAGTAGTTTTGCCAAAGACAGCACTATTTTCTTGGAAGAACAACACAAGTTCAGATTGTCAAGCAATTCAAATATTTCAATCAGATCTGCTTTGCTGACAAGGTGCCATTGTTTGCAGAGAGTAGTAACAATCAAACACACAGGGAAAACTTTGTGAAAAACTCTTTCAAACACAATTAGAATTGCAGCAAGAGTGGCACTCCAAGACAGAAAGAACATGTAAGGACACTGAGGAAGACTGGACAAAGACAGTCAGTATGTACTGAGAGCATTTCTGAGAGCCACTGAAGAAGGCCGCTGAGGAGAACGGAGCGACAAAAGCCACATTGTCTTCGGCTCCAGTCGACCCCTGATGTCCTTTGGAACAAAAATTGTGCATGTACCCAACAAGAGTTTCTTGATGTTTTCTTTCGTGCTTTGTCGGACTTCAGTTGAAGATGTCAGAGGCTTGTTTCTTTCTTTGACACTCCAAACAAATCCATTGTGACCAAAATCCTCCTCCTCCCAACCTCGTCGAAAAACAGAACAAAGGAAAGGGCGTTTTTTGGTGCCGTTGACAGGGGCTTTGAAGTGCAAAGATCCTGCACTATTGAGCTGTTGTCGACAAACCCTCTTGTGGATTTTCAATTTGCGTTTGAAGACACTTCAACAAAGAACGAGGCTTCACCTTTCTCTTTGCTCGGGCATCCTTGGTTTCTTGTCATTTCTGTTCCTTGTCATGCAACATTTTCATCAGACCAAATTAACACGGCTGATGCTTCTTCACCCACGTTACAGATTTCTGCTGTTCAGAACAAACAGCAAATAGATCTTGCGTTCGTGTGCAGAATCCTAGTCATTTCTCGTCAGCCGCTTCACAATATGACGCCGCTATTTCCAGATTCGCACGGAGAATGAGACTCTCAAGTGCAAAAGATGACACCCGTCGGTATTTCGCAGGCACGACTCCGAACGGATGACCTTCTCATTGACGGACACTGTTCAGACAATCAGAATCAACTGTCTGGTTTCACATCTCATTCCTTGGCGGTGAAAAAAACAACAAACACAGACAGTTAAATGTCACAGAAATGGGCGTTTCAGGTGATTTGAGGAGGTTGGTCGATTGTTCCAACCTGAACAATGACCGACTGGAACAAAGCACCTACAGGCGTCAAGGAAAAGAAACATGTGGACCGTTCTTTCTTGGTGAAGATAAGGTTCAAACTCGGGTGTTTTTGGATTTATTTTAGTCAAGGATGATGCAAGAGGAAGGAATTTGTCAAGTTTGAATTTGGGGGGTTTTGAGGGCAAGTTCACGTATTGTAAGGACGTATGGCGGTAGCAAGAGTAAAAGGTCAAAGCCTTTGATGAAAAGATAGGATAAAACTGTATGCAATTAGAGTAAACAGGTATGAATATGCATAGACCACCAGGGGTAAAGCTGAATGTGAAGTGTAAAGGCCCAAATGCAAGGAAGCAGCTGCAGGTCCAAAATGAGTACTCATGGCACAGAGTACAATCTCCTCTGGTTGTGCTAAGAGCTTGGCACAAAACTCTCTGTTGTTTGGTTATTGGACCAACACACCATACTCGGACTCTGTCACAGTTTGTGTGACATCCGGATAAACATTGACACTTTCGTACTTGCTGTACAAGGATTTGTACATACATATTCGGACCAGTATTCACACTTAAAGGGACAGAACAATATGTGGGGTTGGAAAAAAATGTCAGAGTGGTGTTATATATATTTGCTTTTGAAAAATTTGTTCTGGTTTTTAGGTGTGTCAAAATTAAGGATGTAAATTTGGAATTTTGGGAAAGTATTCAAATTTGTTTTGTGGGCAATGCGTTTGGTAAGCTTTGTTTTCAGTTGGTACAGGTATATTTGGTACATGTCATAGTGACCAGAGTGCAAAGTGGCTGGAATGCATGGTGGAAAAATGCACAAAGGGTCAATTTCAAATTCCTCAAACCACCGCGAGCTCCATGGAGCTATTTTTGCAAGACAATCTCAATCACAACACCACTATCGCGAGTGATCTCTGCCTCCTTGTTTGATGAAATTTTGAGGCGTCATCTTGCTCGTGAACATCGGGGCAAGGTGGCAGTGCTTTCGTCGCTATTCACGATGTGATCTGATGCAGTTTGCAATGCACTCGCAACAGGGTGGCCCCAGTGAGCCGAGATTGTCTGGCAGCGTTTGTATTCCTCCTGGATGGGTGAATTGGGGCATTTATCTAATGAAGCGTCACTGATACCGACGCGGGAGGCAGGACCACGAGGCTCCTGGATCCACCATACACCGCTCTCTTTCCGGCATTACTCGCTTATCTTCCAGATTGTGCATGTTTTTCAATCAGTCACTTGACAAGTCTGTCAGACGAACAATGTATGTTTGCCTTGAACGAGTGGTGACTGGGAATCGAACACAACCCAAATTTTCGTTGTTTTCCTGATGCTGATTTAAAAGTTTCCAAAATGTCTTAATTTTACACCCAGGAAGCAATGTCATAACAACAAAAAACATCAGCCAAAAGTAGTGTTGGATACAGATTCACGGCTTTGCAGTTTGAGACAAATTTACGCACATTCCGAAGCGCTCGTTCTGTCGCACGTTCAGTTCCGGCTGTGACCTGCCAGCAAAATATCTCAAAGCAAATTCTTTGAAATACGTGTATTCAGCGTGTTCAGGTTTTGGCGAGAGAAATTGGCGAAGAAAAATGAAGGTGCTTGACAGTTGAAGAAATTTTCTGCTGTGATTTGATTTTCAGGTTGTCAAGCAGGAAACTTCGTTTGGGAAACGTCACTGAGTCTTTGCACTGCCACTTGTCGTGAGTTCTAAACAGCGTTGAAACTCCGCGTGTTCTTCAATGAAGGTTTCCATGCTGGCTTCCAAATGTTCACTTCAGCTCATTTGCTTCAAATTTAATCCAATCTATTGTTTCCATTTGAAGACACTACTTCAAATTGAATTGTTAAGCGTCACGTGTATTTGCAAGAATTTTCCGTTGAGCTGCCTTTTAATCATTTTAATTGCATTTTATGAAAAGAAAATTACTTCTTGCATCAGATTTGTGGAATTTCTGCGAGAAAGGTTTGTTTGGGTCGCTGTGGCCTGGTAGCCCTGGTTCAGATTGCACGAGCTGGAGAAGACTTAGATCGGGTTGTTTCTGCGGCTTCATTTGCGGGTCTCGAGAGACTCTGATGAGGCGAGATGTGCAGTTCGTGACACAAACCTGGCAGAGACAGTGATTGCTGGAACTTCCGAGGTTCAACCTGGATTAAAGTGGACCAAGCCTTTGATCTTCTTCATCAGGAATGGAGAGACTGATTATCGCAACACAATTTGACAGCCTCGGCACACGCACAAAATTTCAAATGGGTACCCAAATGAACAAACACACTTCGCCTGGCAGAGCCCGAATCGAAAGAGAAAAATTTCTTCGTCAACTCTGACCTGATTCCCTTTTCTCGCACTTGAAAAGTCAGTCATTAGCAGCTCATGCTCCTCACTCTGAGATCCTGTCTGACGCAGGAGCTCATTACCCGTGACTTTCTAACCGCAGCCCGGCTTCACAATCACGCAAAGCTGCTTGATTACTTCCCCAACAGTTTGGTACCTATCTTTGTCTCAGCAGTCAATCGCTGAATCCTTTCCCCTCCCCAACAAGTTGAGTTGCAAAGGTCAAGGCTTCTTTCCAAACCCCTGGACAGGTAAAACCTCTCCACCAAATCCTGCTTTTGAATCTTCTTTCTGCAGCCGGGTTGTGTTTCTGCCTCTGTTTTCTCTCTGATGTCTGTCTTTCTCTTCGACTCGGGTGCTCTGAGCAATTCTCTATCCAACCAGCCAGAATACAGAAAAATGACACGTCCATTCGGACGGCGCCAGGTATCCAAATCGTTCAAACCACTGGAAATTCAATTCACTGCACATCCGACGAAGTCACACAGAGGACAACCGTATCCACACACCTTTTTGCCCAAAAACAAAGCACTATTTTGGGGCCACACCAGTTCGTGTGGTGGATGGGACCTTGATGTCAGAAAATCGAGGCAAAAATTAGGGTGCATCTGATACTTTTACTGTGCGACTTTTTCTTGGGTGGATACGTTACGCACATTTAGATCGCTTCCACGAAGTCATCTGTTGTTTTTTTCCTGTTCCATACAGATCTTCACTCTGCTCATTCGGAGGAGTCGAGTCAGTTCGATCCACTTCAGAATCTCCGGGGAAATAGCGATGGAGTAACATAACGAGCGACTTGAGACAAAAATTGCATATTGCTTCTCTACCAAGGACCTTGCCCACGCGGTGTGGGTGGACGGAAGGTCGATGGCCGAGAGTCGTTTGCTTCGCATTTCCGTATCTCAGGTCTCCATTGACACTGATTCTGCACAGATAATAGAGAGAACATCTCTTCGCAGCGGCATTATCAACCGGCAATTCTCTTGATTTACTCAACTCTCCGCAGTCAAGAGGCCCACCGCGCGCCGCTGTGGAGATGAACCTCTGTATCCCGAGTGGGCAATGAAGGTCACCAAAATGTTGGTCTCAAGCCATCTGGATTTCCTAGATGAGCCATGATATCTGAATGGAGACACGGGAATTTTGTTTGCGGTGCTTCTTCAGCAGACCTTGGAGGAGCGCATTGTCTTTCAATCTCAGTGCTACAGAACAAATGAGTTCGAAGAAAAAAGAAATTTGACTTTCTGGGGACAAGTCCACCTTTGTAGGAAGCATGAACTTCAACACCAGAAAGTTCATGCCCAAAAGCAACCTTGCATCCTTTCAAAGCTATCTACAACGATGAGAGTTCAAATTTGAGCTGATCGCAGTTGGGTCGGGGAAATATGCGCTTGAGCTATCAGAAATAATTTGCCACTCGCTTGCAGTTTGTTCCTCAACCCATGAAACAAACATGACAAATAAACTTTGATGTGATCTAATTTTGCCTCAAAATGCCTTTCAGGGTTCCATTAGACTAACATCGACTCTCTCTTAAAATTGAGCCTTCCTTCTTTGGAGCTAAATTACCCAAGATGTTCAATATCTACCGACTCGAATCTTCCCAGGCCTTAGGAGAGACTTTCTGCCATCGATTGAGCTTGTTTTAGACGGACACTCAATTACGGCCTCGTAATTTGTATTCGTTCAGGGTGTTTTGAAGCTGTGCTGAGGTTCGATAGTGAAGATGTCAAAGCTTGGGTGTTGAATTCGCAAACGCTCTTGACCATTTGAGCATTGAAAAATTGGAGACTTGAAGTATGCTTGGCAGACGACGACCGCAGACTGGGACAAACTCTTATCGCAAATGGTAAGAAGTCGATCGCCAAGCTGTGCAGATGTCCTTGGGTCTGTCATTGCGAGACTGCCGCGAGGCTGTGTGCTGGAATTTGAAAACTGAGAATTGAACAAAGTCCAATGAAAAGGATCCAAACCGAAAAAGTCAACTTTTTCCTGCGATTTGGCAAAAGGGTGGACATCGATACACCAGAACTTTGGTTTCAATCGACCAGGGAAGGAACATTTCCACATACGCTCGTACATGTACGCAAACACAGAGGCTCGCTTTTGTTCCTCCTCCCACCCACTTTGTCGAGCAAATTGTGCACAGATTGGAAAGGAAACAAGCATTTTCCATTTCCGCACAAAGCAATTGAGTTTACATTCTCGCTAAAAATGGTTTCCCATTCAAAGAGCGCACAAGCGTCTCTTCGACAGAATGTAATCATTCTGCCACAAAGAATCCTCAGACGATATCGAATCTCCACCTCTACATTCAGACCAGTGGTGCGTCCGAAGCAGTGGTCACTGCGCACAACCACGCGAATTAGGTCTCCTTCAGGTCTGAACGGAATGAAAACAGCGCCTATCAGTGGTTTCAGACAGATGCTGTTGCATTCTAATTCACTTTCAAGAGCCAAGATGGCCTCAGGGCAAGGCTGGCCGCAGGACGCCGTAAAAATTGAAGGTTTCTTGAGGCTGAACGGCACAGGAGACGAAGCGACAAAACAGACAACGTGTTCTTTATCAATTGGTCCCATGGCCGCCACCATCCCTCTGTCTTCTGGAACTTTTGAGACACTCACCCGAGCAGGAAGTTCTCACACCAAATATAAGTGGCGAAAATTTGTCTCCCTGCAGATGTCGGTGTTTTGTCCAAGTCAAACATGCTTGTTATTGAGACGTGTACGAGAATACTCGTGAGTGCAATTGTATATGAAAGTCACGACCTTTACAATGACAGGACAGCTGAACTGGAACCAGGATATTGACTCACTGACCCTGAAAAAATCGGAAGACCCCGTTGGCTTCCCCCAAGCCAGCCTCAATCTCTGATCTACCACGCACATGTCTGACCAGCACGCCACGCTTCCAAAGGGCAAAGACACGAAGGGGTCGTCCCGCTGCTTTGGGGCCGCTGACGACGAAAATGTCCAAAGCAGCCTGCTCATGTGCACCCACAACCATTTTCTCAAGGTTGAATCCTTGGCAAATTTCTGCGCAGGTGAACACACGGACCCAAAGTTATGCAGCACGGTACTGAATGTTTTGTTGCAAATGGGTCTCAAAACGAGATCAAGTGAGTCCTGGACCAGGTGAGTTTGGTATTTCTCTGGACTTCTGCAGCCTCGTACCACAAACTTGAACCTGGTAACCGATCCAATTTCACGGCCATGGACATGTTTGCAGTGCTTTTTCAACGTGACTGGGAGAAGCTCAAGCCATACAAAATTTACACTTGGCTCTGAGTATATATTTCCGTGGCAGGAGTCCTATCACTTTGAAAAAAATGGACACGCAATCGGGATCTTGAGTGGGAGAGCTGGTCCTTTGGTCCTCACGGGAACCCTTCCTGTTCCAATGTAAGGCTTGATTTTACTATTTCCTGATCCCGTGTCCTCGTGATTACTCTTGTAGCCCTCGCCTGTGTGCTCGTAACATTGACGACTGTTCTTCAAACGTGAGTTCCTGGAAAGCTGATCTCAAGAAAACACAAGGCCAACAGACCAATGAGTTGCCAACTGGCAACCAAAGTTTGGACTGCCAGATGGGCAGGATGAAACGAACGCCCACAGATGCTCCCTTTGCGAACTGAAAGCGGAAGAACCATAAATTTCAAGCCTTCCTCAAGGGGAATCGACGAACGCAACGATGAAAAGTAAAATTGTGTGAAGTTCAGCTGAAACAGGAGATCGGAGATCAGAAAGCGTGCGATTCGCCACCGATGCGCTTGGCTCCACACCAGGCAGGTAGGTGCTGGGGGCGTTGACCCACCTGGCAGATCATCCCTTGTGATTTACACTGGCTGAGGAAGGTTCCAGGAGAAAAGGACCTCCACCGACCAACCGTGCATGTCAGACACAAAACACCCACCACAGGGAGTGCACAAAGCGCGCGATCGAACGATCGGTGTCACGCGCTTGAAAATTGTGCACTAACTTCAACAACTTGAAATTCCACCTGGAGGCAGAAGATCGTTTCGAAAACACAAGAAACTCCAACAGATCTGTTGTCACAATTTTTTTCAGGCTCTTCGGTCATCTTTGGATTCAAGCAGAAAACGCAGAATTTGTTTTCTCTGTGCATTTGTTGACTTCTTTACATTCTAGTGCCAAGTGGCCCTCTTCCTCCTGTGCATTTGCAGTTGACTCAAACCAGCGAAACACACTTGCAACTCACCGGGGAAATTTGTTTGCTTCAACAGACGAACAGAAACATTCTCAAATTTGTACACTGAGAAACAAACATCAAAGAACACGTGCACGCTTTGCTGAAAAACTGGTATTTTTTCTGCAGGGAGAAAGTCTCTTATTGTGGCTCGATGGCGGCGCTCGTGTGCTCGATCGGGATGGCGCGCTCCTGACGCTCACTCGGCGCCGTCTTCTTGGGCCCCTTGATGGACAGAACGCCGTCCGCAGACAGCGTCGACTTGACTGTTGTGGGGTCAACATCCTGAAAGGAAAACAGAAGCGTGCATCCCCGGATCTGCAACCTGTGAAACAGCGTCAACATGATTCTCCCGCTAATGTTCTACGAGCAGAGGTCTGTGCGAGTGCCCCATGATGACACCACACCACTTTGTGCGTGGCGTTATCCTCAAACAGACCTGGTGTGGTCAAAAGAACACACGTGTGCACGAGAATAGAAGGTGCGTCACCTGTGCTCAAAACCGAACGTGACATTGAGAATGCGAATGTGAGGAGGGCGTCGGTCGGTCGGTCGTGGCTCTCACCTTCGGGAGGAGGTAGGAGCGGCGGAACTCGCGCATGATGTAGCCGTGCTCGTCCTCCTTCTCCTCGTGCTTCGCGTGGATCACCACTTTGTTGTCAACTGTCTTGACGTGGATTTCTTCAGGACTGAAGTGCGCCACGTCCAAGTTCACTCGAAATTCATCTCCTGTGTTTGAAACCTGAAACGAATCCGTTTCTTTGCCGAACCTGATTGTGTCATCGATGCCAGTTTGTTTCTTACGCCGCAAAAGGAGAAAAGACAGAAGGGAGTGAACCGTCAAATCTGGCTGTTTTCTGCTTGGTTGGACCAGAATTTTTTTGGTGACCACCTGTTCTGTTTCTGTCTTTGTGTGTGTGTGCCTACACTCAACTTCTGAACACTCAGCCCCTTCAGTCCCTGCGATATGTGCTTGTATAATGTTCAGATACAATTGCCAAACACTTTAGATATCTATCGACTTTTCCTCTGATTCAGCGGAGTGTCACGGTGGACACGCGGCCCTATCTGGACCGTGAACCCACTTTCGTTTCTTGTGTTCTCTTCGAGTTGCGCAAATGACGATCCATTCTGTTTGCGTGGAAATTCTGTGTCCTTGAAACATTCTTGCTTTCAAGCAACCCCAAATCACCACGGAAAACATTTGTTTTTTTGTGCGGGTAAGTCTACTTCAGAGGCAAAAAGAACCACATTCCACTGACGCGAGAAGGTCAGATGTTGTTGGTGTTTTCCACAGCTCCTCGTTCTTTCTCCAAGGACCAAGGAATAAATTTCACTTCAACATTTCCAACAGAAAGAATCTGCGAGAAAGAAAGTGCATTTCGACCTCTGGTTGCCTCACCCCAAGCAACACAGTTTATTCCAGGGAGGGCCAGCTCAAAAAACAAAACAAACAAACGAACAAATGGGGCGAACCTGTTTTTTCATGTCCGAAAGGGGCCTGAGGCCTGATCCTGCTTCTTGTCTGTGTTCGCTCGAGAAAACACTGGTCCCTCTCACTGTGAAGCAAAAAATTGATCTCACCCACCTCTGACATTCCATGTCCAGGAGCGCTGCTCTCCGATCTCCGCGGTCGCAGGAAGAGACTTTTGAAGCGGTCTTCCTCGTCGGGAGTGACGGGCATCGGCAGCGCCGGGCGTGCGCGCAGGGACGACCGCGGAATCGCGTAGAAGAAGTCATCGTCAGCCAGCCCCATCCCGAAGAACTGGTCCCAGAGCCGCGACGGAGCCGCCAGGTCCGACCAAGGCTCGTCCAGGTTCCACGAGTGCAGCCTCCGGAACGACGGTCTGCCTCTCTCAGCCATAGAGCCTTGCGTTGTTTGGTTCAGATCTTGAGATCCCAGTCTGCGATCCAGACCTGATGAGCGACAGAATGCACCGGCAGGTTTACAACTGGCCGTCTGGGCTCAAAGCTCTATTTAAAGCATTTTGTCTGCAACGCCGAAGATCCAGAACACAACAGATTGTTCGACCAGCTTCCAGACCTCGTCAATCAGATCTCTTGATCTGTTTCTGACAGATCACGAAGGTTCAGGAACGCAAACCGATCACACGACTAGATAGAGTCTAGATCTGGAGTCCAGACTAGAATCTAGTCTGCAAGAGTCCACCAAGAGTCTGGATCCAAGTCCAGGAATGCTGTTGTCAGTCTGTTGTGGATCTGGATTCTCGTCGAATTGTTTTGTTTACGTGGCTTGGGATGGATGTGAGTCAGGTAGATACGTGTTTCCTGGCACACTTTACAACAATGAGCAGCTTCGGCAGCTTGACTCTATCGTGTTCCAGAACCGTCTGGATGCCGATTTCAGCACCTGGTTTCCCTGGGCGTGTTCGATATGCACACCACTCACACTGCTGTTTCTCAAAGGAAAAAGGTGCCTGCTGAGTGATGTTGTGCGCCAAATTGAATGCGACCCAAGAAAATTAAGATCGAGCTTCAGTCTCATCCTTGATATTTGCGTCGTTCTCATTGTCATGAAATTGACCAGAAAGTCAAAGACACAGTGTCAAACGTCACGAGATGCGTCAAGATTCTCCAATGACGCGTCATTAGGATTAATCTAGATTCTACATCTGGATTCTAGATTAGAACTATTGTTGATTGAATTGTGCTTTGCTGACAAAGTTTCAGAAAAACTCAACAACATGTTGAAGTTTTCGAAGAAAATTTATTGTCTCCTCCCTCAGAATCACAACGCTGTGGTGGAATCTCAATTATCTCATTGAGAGTCAGTGGCAGTCCAAACAGCACGTCATGGAAGGCGCAGGACTCTCAGGCCTGGGCACAGGCGGAGCGGGGATTTTGGCTTCCCGAGGCCTTGAAAGTTTCTCTTGGCCCCTGAAGAAAATGTCCCACAGAAAAGAAAGCAACGTTTTCAAAATAGCCTCAAACTGTGACCTTCCGTTGCATATGTCTGGGATCCTTAGAATCGAGAATCTCAATGTTCGTGTCTTCGGTCATTCGTCCGGTGCCCTGAACATTGTTCTCCGGTGCTTTCTTTCATTCAATTTCCAAAGAAAACATCGGGTACAAGCTTTGCACTTTCATTGAACAGACGCGGCACCGTACACATTTCCGAAATGTGGAACCAACACAGCCGCAGCCTGAGGGAGTGCACCCAAAGAATGGGCACGTGTCTGTGATAGATTTGTTTGGATCCGTTTCTGCGTTTCAGGATACAAAAAAATATGAAAATTACAGTCTGAAAGGTAAGCAACCAAAACGTCTGCAAGATTGGAAACACTGTCTCATTTTCTCTCCAGGCAGAGATTTGAACGCGTTCTCGCTCCCTCGTCCCACGAGCTCGCTCCTTCCACGTCCAGTGCGTTAAACAATCATTGCTTCCTTTCATAACTTATCGAAATGCGCCAGACTTGGATCACTTCTTCATTTCATTCATTCTTCATTTCTGTAGTTTACTCTTGATGACAAATGACGTGTGTGTTTGCAAATATGGCACGACTGGCTGCGGTGTTGGTCTTTTCACGATGTTCTTTGGCTAAGCCATGTGTGTTGGAGGGCAGGACAGGGGAGCAGTGTTGACAGGTTTGGATGCACGAAGTTTAGGATAAAGTGTCACTCTTTCGCGTCTCAAAAGTTGACTCAGTCGTCGGGATTGTCGACACTCTTGGACCAGAAGCTGTTTCGGCTGGTTGCGTTTTGTGGAATTTTCCTTCGAGATTGTGCTTTGGAAAGGTAACGGAACAAATGGATTGTTATGTTTGATTTGGCATTTTTCAGGGAAGGGAAACGTGTCATTGCACCAAAAAATATTATTTGCTGGCACCTCTGAAAATGTATGGGAATATCACACATTGCACGAAATTCAATGTGTTCAGAGCCTGACAAGGTCTTCGCTGTCAGCTCAGGGCCGACAGCACCCCACACACGAACGACATGCATTATCCCCTCCTGGCAAAAATTTGGTTATCTTCTGTTTTCATTGAATTGTTGTTCTGAGAAGATGCACGCATTCCAAAAGTGCTGTTGCGGGAAATGCTCCGGTCTCTTTTCGTTTTGGTTTGGCAGAACTTGGTCAGATGATCGAACGGAGCGTCACTGTCGTGAGCGCAGCGATGGTGATCCTGGACATGCTTCCCGCAAGGTTTTGTCTCGAAATGCTCACACAGTCATTCATGTAAAACAGAAGATGAAACATTCTGCACCAGCAGATTCAACGAGAACTGTGTGGAAGGTATCAAAAGTGAAGAGATATGAAACTGAAGAGACACTGTTTGACAGTGAACACGCGTGGATACTGAGATGACGACACATCAACATTTACTTTTGTGGAGACGCTCGACCCAAACTGATGAGCAACCAGAGGTTGCGTAAATCTGCTCGGGACAAGTAACAGGTAAGGTACTCTCCGACAATGTCTTATTTTTTTGGTGAAATTTGGTGAAAATGCAATCCCTCCAAATGCTTTTATCGCGTATACATGAAAACAAGACAAGAGTTTCGGCTTCCACTTGCACTTTGTTGACATCAAAACATTTCTGAACTTCAAGGTATCATTCGAAAGAGAAAAGCACGTTTGTCGCTCAGTCCAAATAAGATCTACATGGAATTGTTTGGATCAAGGTTGAACGCTCTTGTGGCGACAAAGGCTGCGTCAGCCCGAAGAACCAACATGTTCAAATCGCATCAGAGTGTTGTTGATTTCAGAAAAAAAGATTTTGAGGCAAGAAAGGTGCAAGAACAGACGAAAAAAGAACAAAAGAAGGTATTTTGTTCAACCGATTCTGGTTGAGTTCATGTTTGGACCCCCAAAACAAGATGGCTTTCAGGAAGTCAAAGTTATGAGAACCTCCTGTGTTAATCACAGAGGACCTGGCCACCGACACGAACAAAGATAGTTTTTGTCACATTTCTGTCCCACTTCGCTGGAGGAAGAAGGTGCCAGACGTGGAAAGAACCACGACAATTGGTTTCCGGTACTGATACTTCCCCAGGTTCTGCAACTTCGGGCCAAGCACAGTGATATCGCTTTGAAAGTGAGGCCACCACCGATGAAGAAAGTAAACAGAACGTTCCTCAGTTTTATTTACCCTTTCACAGAGAGGAAAACAAACTTTCTTTTTGTCAAAACTATTCTAGATACAGCGTACTGTTTGCTGAAGACTAGGCGCACGGTTCTGACAGGGTGTACTCAAACACCGTGCGTGAGGCTCGTAATCACCGTGTTTTCGGATTGGGTGGCAGGTTGTGACCATTGACAAATTACTGGAACAAGAAACTTCGTTGACCGTTAGAATAAAGCACGCTCAGGTTTTTGGAGGAAGCCAAGTCTTTCTTTTATCCAGTGTTCACAAATTCCAAAAAGTAAGGTGGCTGCGACAGTTTTCGGCTCGTGCTTCTTGTTTGATCCCCAGGTAAATCAAACACAGATCGCTCTGGTCTGATCCAAAATCATCATAACGCCTCACAAACAACAATTCTCCGACTCATCTGCATAACTGTATTCACGCAACGTTGTCAGAATGAAAGGGTCAACCAGCAGGTGCCCGCAACAACACACTATTTGTGTACCTGCGGTCCACTGTGGTCACCTGTAACCTCCACAAACCAAAACTACGCGTTCTCGTTTGTTCATCTTCGTCCTACATTTTTGTCGTTGTTGTGGACCAACGATTGCACTTCCAAGTGATATTATATTGTCATCAAACAAAATGTTAAATTGTAGCAGTACAAACCAAACCACTCCAAATTCTCAGAGCTGTTTTTACCTCGCAATGAACAGCTGTCAATTGTCCACCGAACTCGATCACTGAGTTGAGTTCAACATTGGCTATTTGTAGTCCCATACATCTTTCAGCGAGGTCCAAAACTTCCATTGTGCAAGATGGAATGTAGAAATCCATCTCGGCTCTCAGGAATCTTGTCTTTTTGTTTTTGTCAGATGAGAATGGATCAAATGGCATGATCCACCGATTCGTCAACGTTTAAACAGTCATAAACATACAGGATTTCCACAGCTGTGAGAAAGGTTTTCATTTCAATATTGATTGCTCCCCATAATGTTGTGTTCAAACAGAAAAATTATTTGCACGAAAGCAAACAGTCGCATTATCGAATCTGTACCCCACACAATATGTCCAAAGAAATGCGAGTTGTGATTTCGCTGAATCGCTCGTAGAAAAACATTTGCCATTAGATTCCATGGCGTGGTCATTCGAACCACGAGATGCGGCGTACATGCGCTTTTCCCCTTTGTCTGACGAAGGCAGACATGTATCATTTCAAGAAGAAGACGAGTAGTTCCTTCGAATTAAGAGAAACGAGCACAGCAGAAAATCACACACTTGTGAGGAGTACAGGAAGGGCAACCCCGCCCAATGTGTCTTGACTCCGTGGACTTCGACAAACCTTCCAACAGAAAACCACACGATGTTCCTTCCACTGCCATGACTCTTTCAGACTGAAATCACCGACATGCATGGGACTCACGGAAACTGGATGACACTCTGGATTGTGGCCACCTTGGCGGTGTCGGGACTCTGCAACCAGCAGGGCGGGACGCACGCCGCCGCCGCGGCGGACGACAACAGCACGACTCAGACCGAGGCGCACGAGACGCACGGGATCCACGTCGTCTCGTGGCGCTTCGACGAGCTCTCGGCGCCCGTCATCATCAGCGTCTTCATGCTCGCCGTCAGCATCCTCAAAGTCCGTGAGTTGAGCTCTGTTCGTACACTTTCCGTAGTGAGCAAAAGAAGAAGATTCTGGTTTGCAAATTTTGGGAAACAATGCATTTTCAAAGGTGCGAAGGAACGGAACGCTTGCATGGTGCCAAGGTTCCACAGGTGGGGAGATTGAGCTGTGATACAAAACCGTGAATGACTAATCGAAAGGGCTTTGAGGTGTTGTTCGCTTTCTTTACAACTCGAAAAGAGACTGGACATTCATGAATCAAACACGTACCACCACAGAAACGCAAACACACACACAACACACACACACACTTACACTCATACACACTCACACTCAAAGTCACATTGAGCATTGAGTCTCGGGTGCGAGCATGTGCATTTCGCGTCTACTTTACTTTAGTTTTTGAAACAAATGTGCACTGTTGATCGAACATCAAAGAAGTGTGTACCAAAAATAGTCTCAGACAGAATGCAAATTATTAGTTTCCAAGTTTGGGCTGCATGATTGGTGATGTGTACCCTGTAATGAGATCCCCTTCTTTCTGCGCACCACGCGGAGACTGAACGAGTACACTCGCATTTGAAAGTCCAAACACGTCGCGAGGGGATTTCATTCTGAAGCATGTTCCAACTCAAGCCACACAGGTGAACCTTGTGGTGGCCATTCCTGTGCTGGCAAAAACCAACAGAGGGTGAATTCTTCAACATCGACGTTATGTCATCACCGTCACCGGTTGAGAGAAATGGTTCACCAGGAGATACACCAGGTTCTTGTCAACAGAAATTCATATTTTGATGCTCTTGTGCGTTTGTGGGAAAACTCACAGGTTTGTGGGAAAACTCACAGGGTCCCTCACCTCCTGTGGCCCTTTCTCCCAGGGGAAACTTCAACACCTGTGGTCGCTTCACCACAAGGTGCTCAACACTTTATTGTGAAAGTTCAGTTCGAGCAACCAGAATGAACACAATTTTGTGACAGTCACACAATCGGCAATGTGCATACGAGTACATTGATGTGTTCATTTTCCCGCACTTTGGACGCATTTTCACGTTCCACGCTTCCTTTCAGTGTTCCATCACGCAGAGTGTCTGTCCACTGTGCTTCCCGAGTCTTGGTGAGTCTGTTTGGATTCAAACGTTTGGAGCAAGAATCTCACAAATCAAGTGCACACTTTTCAGAAACGCTTGTCACTGTATAATTCGTCTTGTTACAGCCTCCTCATCATATTCGGAGTGGCAGTTGGGGCAATCTTGCAGTGAGTATTTCAATGTGTCCACTCCAGCTGACACAATGTTTCGCAAAATTTGTCCTGAAGCGGTTCACCACCAGCGATAAAATTGCTCCATTTTATCATTTGTAGATTAAGTTATGTTTAAATGGTATTGTCCTTTCTGTGTTGCTATAGTCACTGCAGACCCCGGTCAAACGCTTAACTGTTGCTTTTGAACACGACCTACACCACAGGTACACCTGGTCGGGGTATTCGCGACAGAGCTTTAACCAAACCGTCACCGTCGAGGGACCTGACGGCAACCTTACTCAAATGTTAGCCTTCGATTTCTTTCCCGGCACCCATCTCACGTGCACGCATACGGAAAGGAGAAGTGCTTCGAAAATAGTTCCCACACCCATCTGACACTGCTGCTAACTTTTGCTGCTTTGTGTCTCTTCTTGTCCTGATATTGCTGATAAATTTCTGGTTTGGAAGAGAAGAAGCTTTTGTTCAAATTTTACTGTTTTGCTGTAATTTTGAGAACACATGAAGTTTGATTTTGTTTTTGTCACATTGTGTCACAAGGCGTGAGTTTGGAAGGGGGTGAGTAACAATTTGGCTTTTTGTTTGGACACTTCAAAATGCCAGTAGAAACTAACAGGATAGATTGCACGAACAGAATGTGCCCGATCTTCAGATCGCACATGTCCAAGTAACAGATTGGGAACGTGTCAATCCCACGGTCGACACAGACAAAGTAGCGCAGTTTTGGAGTCAATGCTGTGAAGTCTTGGCACAAGGCAAAGAGCTTCAAAGCGTCGATCACAGTGCTCACCATATTTATGCTGTCCGAGCGTGACAAATACAGATAAATTTAGGACTGTTCATTTGTTTGATCTGCCACCCAAAATACTTTTTTTGGTCATTTTGTTTTCCCCGTCGTTTTGCCCTTTCAACTGAGATTGAAATTTTCTTGGATCGTGTTTTGCGGTCGATGTCGTTTGTAAATATTCGCAAAGCATTTTCCTTTCGTACAGTTCGCATTATTTCTTAAAAAAATTTCGTTTGAGAAATACATGCTCGCTTCGCAGTTCGCAACGACCTTCTGAAAACAGAAACGAACGTCAGTTATTTTCTTACTTTCTGCTGTTTAATGTTGACAGATTCACTCCTGGTATCACGACCCCAGATCTGAAGTTGGAAGCGTCGCTCTTCCTCAACTTTCTCCTTCCACCGTGAGTTCATCTGTAACAGCTCAAGTTGCTTTCCTTCGGGAAATAGACAGGGAAAACGATACCAAATACTCGTTTTCAGAATAGTGTTGGACTCCGCCTACAGTTTGAACGATCGAGTTTTCTTCAACAACCTCGGTACGATTCTGCTGTACGCTGTTGTGGGAACCCTCATGAACTTCTTCATGATCGGTGAGTTTTGGAGAACTCGGTTGTCATGTCTCCTCTCCTGCCCAACAGAGGCGTCTTTTGACCAACTGCAATGTAAGTGCCATGGTACACTATTTGACCCAACTGCACGTGTCTTGACTTGCTGGGCAGGTCCGGCGCTGTACGGTCTCTCCGCGGCCGGAGCGATGGGGTCGTTCGAGCTGAGCCTCGTGCAGGCGCTCGTCTTCGCGTCCTTCATCGTCGCCGTCGACCCCGTCGCGGTGAGACGTTGCTCAAAACGAGTCGCAAGCAAAGTGACAATTTCATTGCGTTCAGTTGTGTCACGTTTTTCTGTTGCATCATCTTCTGTTCCATCAATCTCATGTCAAAGGTGCTGGCCATATTTCAAGAAGTTGGGGTCAACAACATGCTGTACTTCTTGGTGTTTGGAGAATCTCTCTTGAACGGTAAGTAGGAGGAACCACGCAAATAGAGATCTTCAGCTCTCACCCTCGAGTACGCACAGTTTGCATGTCAGGAATATTTCTCACAAATCTGCAAAAATGAACTGCGCCACCTCAATTTTTGTTGGTTTTTGTTATTTTTTCAAGCTTCTCAGCAGGAACGCAAATAATCCCTGCGCCCGCCACCAGTTATTTGTCACCTCCCAATTGCGACTCTGCTCCTTTTGCAGATGCCGTGACCGTTGTTCTCTACAACATGATGAAGGCTTTCAGTGCGATGGAGACGATACCTGCGTCGCAAGTGAGTCTCTGCAGTGGAGCTGCAGCTTCTTTGGGGAGACAGAATTAAACAACAAGCAGGGTCCGAGGTTTCAGCCCTCAGTTTGGAGCAAGGAACAATTTAAGGGATCTTGAAAATGAAAAAGTTGCTTGAAAAATGGGACTTTGCAGTGCCTTCATGTTCGACCGTTCTTCTTGGCAGATCGGGCTCGGACTTGTGGTGTTCATCTGTGATAGCCTCGGCTCTCTTATCATTGGCATTGTTTTTGGAGTGTTGACGGCATTACTGACCAAAGTTACCACAAAAGTGAAGAGTAAGTGAACGACAAAAAGTCTTTTACCATTGTGGTACAGCTGGTTTCACAATAAAGGATCAATGTTTGTTTTGTTGTCTGTCTTAAACTTTTGATGAGTGGCTGTTTTACTGGTGGAACACCTGGATCTCAGTCTTGTGCAAGCGGCATCTCGCTCAATTCATCTGCAAATAAACCCACATTTGTTTTGTTGCAGTCGTGGAACCCATTGTGATTCTAGTGATGGCATACTTGTCCTATATGGCAGCAGAACTCATCCACTGGTCTGGAATTATTTGGTAATTGTCCAAATATGTCGTGCAGTCATGCAAGCCAGAAAAGTTGTCTTCTTTCTTCGTTCTATTTTTTGGGGGAGGGGGAGGGAGAATGCAAATTTTTGAAACGTATAGCAAAAGTCGAAGCCAATCAATTAATTATCCTTTTGAAATCCTTTGACCTGAAACAAGGAGGGGGATTGTTCCAAGCAAAAACAAAGTATCTATGAAACAAAACCTCAATGTGCGTGTGCTATGCATAGGAATGGCTCTTTGTGGTCTCTTTCATTGTGTGCAAGATTCTCAGCAAAGTCAGTTTTGACTTTTGATTCTTGCCAATCATCTTTTGCACCCCTCAGTGACAGGAGGGGGATGGATGCCCGAAACTGATTTCCTGACTCAGGCGGGTTCTCTCTGTCGTTGCAGTATGATTGGCTGTGGGCTGGTCCAAGCGCAGTACGCTCATCAGAATATTTCACGAAAATCCCTGACGACAGTCAAGTTCTTTGTAAAAATGTTGGCGTAAGTCCACCTGACAATTCATGTTTTCAGTTTTTCGCGGCATTTTCACAAAGCCCACTGCGGAGTTGCCAAACTGGTATTGTTTGCCAAGGGCGAATGTTTTTTGTTTGTCTGTTAATCATTGTTCCAACACACTGCAGGTCCACGTCTGATGCTGTGATCTTCCTTTTCCTGGGTCTCGAGGTTGTGCACACCTACCACGAGTGGAACACGGGCTTCATCCTCTGGAGTCTTTTCCTCTGCCTTTTGTGCCGTGCCATAAGTATGTATACTGTTGTTTCACCCAGCTACAGCTCGATTTTTTGAGAGAATGACAGAACTGGAACCCAACTCAACCTGTAGGTGTGGCTCTACTGACTCTCGTGTCCAGTAAAGCAGTGAAGAGGGTGGAAAAAATCGGACTCAAGGAACAGTTTATCATGGTAAGATTTCTAAACAGTTCACTGAGTGTTGAGTACAGTGGTGTACTCAAGTTTTCAACCGTACCACAACGTGAATTCCGTGACTTCGTGCAGTGGTACGGTGGTCTGCGCGGAGCGGTGTGCTTCGCCTTGGCGACGACGCTGGACGACTCGTTTGAGCTGAAGCAAATCTATCTCACTTGCACACTCGTCATCATCTTCTTCACCGTCTTCATTCAGGTGAGCCAAAATAGATTCTCTGACGCAGTGTGGTCTTCCTTACAAATGGCACCAAGCTGCCAACAAGTCCTCCGGTGCTTGCTTTCTCAGGGGATCACAATAAAGCCGCTGGTGTCTTTGTGCCGAATCAAGAGGAAGGAGGAAAAGATGCAGACAGTGGCCTCCGAGTTCAACAGTCATGTGAGTTCACACAGTTCTCATCTTTTGTCATAACAAGACAGTGCAATGGTTCCAAAATCCGAAGAATGATAAATTGTGCTCAAAAAGTGTCTAACTTTGCCGTGTGCCTTGTCAGGTCACTGACCACGTGATGGCTGGAGTTGAAGTGATCGTCGGGCAGTTCTTCGGCGACAATTACCTTCGGGCAAGTACTCGAAAAGCGTTCACGTTTTCAATCTGAACGAGATCTTTTGGTCACTTACCCTGACACTGCAAAGCACATTGCGTGTGAGGGGAAACCAGGTTGTTATCAGGAGACACTGCTTTGGCCTCTGTTGTTCACCAGTCTTGATGACGACGTTATTGCAGGCCTGGTTCCAAAGAACAAACGACAACTATATCAAGAAGTTGTTGCAGAAAACTCCCATGTCGCACAACGAACAAATTTTGCAGTTTTATCAAAAAATTGCATTGAAGTGAGTTTCCTTGTCCTGTTCCTTGCGAAGATGCAGAATCTCACGAAATTTTGGCTTCCGAAAATTCACACGACAGGGCAAAATTTTGCTTCAGCGCCGATTTCTCTTTCCATACAGGGATCATGTCAGCCATATTTACGAAGCAACATCGAAGGAAGTCAAGACCGGCGCATCAGCAGTCGAAGAGTAAGAACTTTCCTGTGACGTTCGTTTATTTGTTTGCTGCTGGTGGCTCTCAAGCAGAAATGCTCCTCGTTCGCCTGTCATTTGTTGCCTCTTCTTTTTGTTCCTTGCAGCAACGCTGAGCCCATCATACTTCCCGCAGACGACTTTGAACCAGATGAAGGTACAACTTCGGAATCTGGGCTTTGGAAACAAAAAGAACACAGCAATTTCTCTTTGTTGCGATTGATGTGTGCTGGTCCTGTGCGAGCCTCGTCAGCGGTGATGGTTCTTTTTCAGACAAAAAAGAATCCGAACCCAAACAGAGAAAAATGTCACGCCTCGCCAGAAGGAACACATCGGTACAAGGTACAGGTGAGAATGCAATTGTGCACGACGGACAATTGGTCTCTCGGTCGCAGATAAGTTGGACTCGCAAAGACGATTCCATCTTGACAACCTGAAGCAAAATGAATGCGGCAGTTACAAACGAGGAAACCCAGAGACAATAAAATTGAATGTCTGTATGTTCTCCTTATTTTTTGAACAGAAGATGACATCACAATGTCGAAATTGGTGTCTGCCTTGGCCAAGACATCCATTTCTGTAAGTTCTTCTTTTTCCTTTGCCTTGAAGATCACAAACTAAGATGCAGTATCATTCCAAAGAATTCTTCAAAATTTCAAATGGAACACATTCTGAGATAAATTCGAACCGGACACTGAAAAATTGCAGGCAAAGTCAATGATTCTCTGTTCCATTGCAGACAATGCATCAAACGTACGATCCCAACCTGACACACGACGACCAGACAGACATCCTGAACCAATTGAAGGCGAAGCACGAGATGCTCAGGAGGAACCGAGACAGAAGGAACTCGTTGAGGAGGCGCAAGGTGTCGGAGCGAAGCGCAGAGTACGAGTCCAACACCGACCACGACTCGAGACCGACCAGCGCCATGACGGACCACGCCGGAAAAGACAACCTGGCTTTTGTGGATGAAACTGACGACACACCTGGAAGCAAGGAGAACAAGAACACACGCGTTGAAGAGGTCAAGCTGGAAGATATGAGCAACTCAAATGAGGGGAAAAGGAAGAGGAAAAAAGGTCAGGGTCAGAAGCCCAACGGAGAAATTAATCCTGCATTTGATTCCACCAACGACAATCTGAACCAGAACAACTCGGCCGCCCCGGGGGAGGCGCAGCAGCCGAACGGTTGTCTCCCTCACAGCGCGGTGGACGCGCAGCTCGCGGACTCCGCCGAACCCGTCGAGGTCGCCGTGATACCTGCGATCCGCGAGGAGGACGAACAGCAGAGCAATCGCGCGGCAGATTCTGATGAATGGACTGTTTTGTAAATTTGTAAGCCATGAATTTTTTTTAGTGTTGTTCTCCTTCAAATAGTGAATTTGTCGAAAGTGATATTTTTAGCACTGCCTTTGGAACTGAATTTACCTGAAAACACGCTTTTTCCGAGATGTGCACCCACGCAAAGAAGTGCACGAAAAGACTTGTGGAGATTTCTGTTCAGTGTGAAGACGTCTTCCATGAAGATTTTGTTTTTCGTGATTGTCTCATGACGACAACAAACCCACCTTTCGAGTGCGTTCCGACGAAATACGAGCAACTGTCCTCAGACAAAGCTTGGCTTAGAAAGCCCGCGGTTCTCAACTTGGGTTCGCGGCTCGGTGGCTCTTACTGTGCTGGCTCTGCACAGTTACTCTGACTGTGCTGGCCCTGCAGAGTTCATAAGTGTGGGGAGGGAGGGGTAACTCTGAGCTCAGCACAGTTACCACCAACACATGCAGAACCATGTTGCACAGCCTGGCAGTTATCCTCCCCCACCCAGCAACTCAGCTGAGCCAGATCACTCTTGTGCTGGGCCCAACTCTGCTGGCCCAGCAGTTACCTGGGGGGGGGGGGGTAAACTCTGTGCAGACTCAGCAGTCAGCAGTTCGTTACAATACATGCAGAAGCTTCTGGGCAGCCTCACAGAGGTAACCCCCCTCCCCCCGAAGTTGCAGGTCTACATACGAGAAACCGAGTGCACCAAGCCCGCGGTTTCGGCTGAAAAAGGATGAGAGGGTAGAGGGATTTTGTTAGGTTGAACACAAATATTTCTGATGGGCACCAGACTCACCTTTGTGTCAAGACTTTCAACCACTTTCGGATTTTTGCCAAAGAAACTGAGAAAAAAAACATTTTTTGCCAAAGATGCAACTGTTGTGTTGAATCGCTGTTGGCTGTTGTCCGACTTGTGTCCGATTCGTCGGTCTTTTGGCGAGACTCCTTGGAAACCTGTGGATTCGATCAATTTTCCAAGATTCCTGTCAGCTTTCAGAGGCGATTGAGCCCCTGAACGAAGCCGCACGTCCGCTCGACAGCGCAGTGCTCCTTCCATCCTCATCGGCGGTGTAGATTCGCCTGTGGGCTTTTTTGACCCATCGTACGAGCGTACGAGTACGAGACCACCACACACACAAGTGATGAAAGAAACAAAAGTGATTACAACTCAATTTGGTGTTTTCCTTATTTACTCGGTCCATGAATGAACAGCTCCAGCAAAAAGCATTTGTTCCCCCACTCTTGACATGTGCCACCTGACCAGGCAGAACTCCATATCAACTCAAGCTTCTTGAGCAGTCTATGCAAGCCGAGACACAGCTCAGTTGCATTCATTCTCCTTCACGATGAACTCCCATATCCGTCACTTTCGTGTCGTCAGCCTTCACAAGCTTCAGCACAACGTTGCTGTTCATTTCTGCACACTAAATTGTGCGCCTTCAGTACGAAAATACAAGTGTTCATTGGTCCAGCCAATTTGCTTGGGCAGTTCCAGTGTGTCAGCTCCCTGCGTCTCAAGATATATCCGTGATGTGAACTGCTGCGCAACACATTTCATCATCTCCCTGTTGGCGATAACCGCACAATTCATTGGTTTCATTTGTCAGACTGGCTCGAAAATAACAAGTCGCAAAGACGAGTTTTCTCAAAGCCAGGGACACTTGCTTGTTTCTCAACACGATGCCACGATTTTTTTTTTCAAACATTTTTTTTGCCAGGAAAGTTTGCTTTCACGAGGCGAGGAGATGTGGGAAACCTGACACAACGTAACAGAACACAAGTTTTGTTGAAATTACTCCTCACATGCTCGTGTGAGTGACTAAACTTGCAACACAGTACGAAAACAAAACAACAAAGAAAACAGTGAAAAAAGAAACACGCTGAAAGGCATCACAGAGCACAAGATCTGCAATGACGTACTTTTTCACATTCAAACCAAGGAACAAGGTTTGACAGGAAATGAGTTTCTGCGAAAGACACAATTGTGATTCTGACCGCAAAACAGCGGCTGCACTAAGTGCACAAAACCTCAGCTCTGCAAGTCAGACATGAAGCATCTTGTCGCGAGTTCGTCAAAGTTGCCAGTCAGGTTGAACCCGAGTTCAAGGAACATGACAGAAACGAACCTTTCAGCTTTCGGTCAACCAGGTCAACTCAGACGAAAGTCAACTCAGACGAAAACCAGCTGCCTGCAACCGAGACTCACTGTCATCTGGCACTGGGATTTCGCCTGAGGACCCAAAGACTTTGTTGACCCTTCGACAACAGATACGAATTCGACGTCGAAAGTGCACACAAACACGATCACGCACAAACTAGATCTACACAGCAACGTAGGGACGAAATTCCACCACGTTTCATTGTAAACTGCATACGCAGCTGTCGTTTTGAAGAATAAAACAACTTGGACACTTCTTGTCAAAGCAACAGGTTTCGAACACGCCGCTTTCTCGGTGGCACAGTGTGCGACCGGGTTTTCATGGGGCGCGTTCCATTTACGTGTGCGGCTGGCCGGCGGCAAAGTGGCGCCACTTCGCCCCTCGTTTGGAGATGGGGCGAAGTCAGCCATTTGGGCCCAATCGACCAGCCGGAACGCATAAATGGAACACACGGATTCTCACAAGTCACACACCCGTCATTTCAGAGCATTCATACCAACAGCGAGCAACAACGTGAACAACAAGAAATGAAATCAACGATGAATTTGTTGAAACTCGCAGAACCATCAATCAATGCAAATGACGAAGTCTTCAGAAGAGGATTTTCACACACGTCGCTGCGCACGCACACCATCTCAAGGTCAGCAGTTGTGTCGAAAATAAACCGCTCGCGAAACACCATCTCTTGATGAACACAGTGTAGAGGTGGCGATGTGGACAATTGCTTTACAGCACCTTGAGAATTTGACAGCGTTTTCTTTGGCGACCACGAGGGGGACCGCGGTCACTGCAGACTGACTACACTTGGCCAGTGCAGTGACCACGGTTATCTGGTCACTGCGATCGGCAAATATACGCTGCTTTGACGAACATTTACACCATGCCTCAAATACTTACATCTCGTCAAGTTCCTGGACACACATCTCTACATTTTCACCGCATGTAGTCACATTTCCATTTCATTGATGAGAGTTACCACAGCAATACTTATCGCCCGTGCCACCAAAAATGTGGCTCGTGTGACAAGAAGCAATTCTTTCAAACAAATTCCCTATTCTTCCCAACAAATTGTGCCGTCGACGCCGAGCAGCATTTCCTGTTTCCCAAAGTTGTCAGAAACACAAAACCTGTGCGCGTCACAGCAACACAGGCACAAGCACATGATTCACAGATGCTGACAAAATAGACTCAATCAAGTTCTACAAGCAGCAATGAGACATGAATGAATCCGCTGGTGTAGAAACGCCACCTGATCAACCAACCCACAGCAGCATCTGCCGGAAGCACCAAACATCAGGACGTCTTTGGTCGGGAAGCTACTAAAACTCACTTGGGAGTGACTAAAAATCAGCAAATACGTCTGTACATCCTGCGTCTATTTACAAATCAATTATGAATTCAATACATCTCGGGCAACACGACCAACAGAAATAAATAAGAACAAGTGTGACCTTCTTCGATCTTTTGATTGTGATGTTCACACGGAACTGCACGGGTCCCCGTTCTCGTCTTCGTAAGTACTCAGCGTCAGCTTCATCGGAAGCGTCTCGCTCACGTGGCCTTCCTTCTGCACCGCTGCAGGAGACCCCGAAGGATTTTGATTTTCTTTCCTGACTCGGGCCTGGGATCCCGCCGGCTCGGCTGGAACTGCTGTCTTGCTGCCGCTATGGTTCCTGAAACGAACAAGACTAATGTTGACTCGGTATTCCTTCTTCCCGATGCCCACAAAAGTTTCAGTTTCAAAATCAACACTTTTTCGTGCCGCCGCAGAAACAATTTTTGCCCTGGCTGTTTGGGACCAGTGTCCATCCTGGAAGCCTGAAGTGCAACAGCGCAAAAAGTTTTGCACCCCCCCCCCCAATTCTTGGCGGGTGCAAACGATTTTTGCCAACACTTCTCCGAGCCGATTTGGAATAAAGCAAAGAGCTTTCCAACATGGAAATTGCGCGCTCAAGCTGAAGTTACCCCACAGCAGACGATATTCTGAACAAGAGCATCCAGAAAGGCCTCAGACAGAATATAATGCAGCACAATTTTCAATGTCAGAACAGTTCTAATTTGAAGCAGCACAATTTTCGATGTCAGAACGGTTCTAATTTGAAGCAAGATGTGTGTAAGCAGACACTGATTTCGTAATTTTGAAAGCGAAACTGGCTCACTGGCCTCAGCACCTTGTTTTGCAGACCGGGTGCGGCAACGAGACATTGTGAGAGACTTTTAGTTGGAAAATGGTGGTGAGAGAGAGCGACCTGAATGACAACAAGACAGAGTCGTAAGTCGGAAAAACTTAATTCTTTAAAACTTAGGGAATGGAACATTGTGTGTTAATTTCTTGGGATTATTTGAACATGGTAGTATCAATGGAGTACCAAAGCCTTGTCCTGTACTTACTTGGATACTTACTTTGGGGTACTCGTGAAAAACTCAAACGGAGTATGTCTGAGGAAACAATGAGCAAACACCTCAATCTCCAAGACGGGTTCAGTTCCTCAAACCCTTCTGGGAAACAAACAGCAAACCTGCAAACAGTCGACAGTTCTCACCTTCTCTTGAAAAAGATTTGTTTCAGGGAATCTCTGAAGCCTTTCTTCTTTTGTCCATCCAGCGTCGTCACATTGAGATTGTCCAGTACTTTTTCTTCCTTATCTTTCTTCTTTTTCTTCTTGCTGCGACGGTCCAAGGACGCCCCACCAACGGTTGAGTTCAGTCCAGGTGAGTTGGTCAACGTATCATTCACAAAGGAGTCATTTCCCCAAATACTGTCACCGCCCATGCGAGGCTTGACAGCGTTCGGAAAGACAGCAGACTTGGGCCGTTCTTTGCGCGGGTCTGCAGCAACAGGCAGTCTGCTCACAGCAGATTTAGGCCTGGACGCAATTTTCGTGTCCTGTCCATGAGGCTGGGGATTCACTGTGCGCTGAGGCAACTGCGACGCTTTTGCACTGGTTGACCTCTGCGGCCATGACGGACCGTTCGGGTTGAAGGACGGACCCATTGGAGGTTTGGCTGCCACCAACTGGTCAATGTCTGGCTCGTTCAGTCTCTCGTCCGTCAAACTCTTGGCCAGAGACAAGGCGATCTGTTGCTGGGACGGACTTTCCGACCCGTCCTGCAGCATGTCGCCGTGACTCTTGGACCTGCAGTTCATTCCCAGCATCTGCGCCTTGGGGCTCAGCGACTCCGCGTTGGAAGCTGCCGAGTACATCGTCTCATCCAGTTCGTCCGTGTCTCCATAAATCCCATAGTCTTCTGTGGTGTTGGGAATGCCAGGCATACTCTTGAACAAATCAGCTCTCTGGTCAGGCTTCTCCGGGGGCTGGGAACTTTCGGGAAGGCTTTTGATGGATGCACCCAGATACTGAGACACTTCAGGATTGTTGGAGTAGCTGTGGTCGAGGTAAATACTGCTGTTCAGTTGCCTCGTCACCGGGTCCTCTTGGAAAGGCCTGACACCGTTGTCCAGGAAATTGGCATTGACGACAAAGGATTTTTCCAGGGTTCCGTCCTGCCTGAAACTCGACTGCAGTCTCTCGCACTGGTCTGTTTCTGCCATCAGACAGTTCATCTCTTCCGCTCGCTTGTTGAAGCTGGCTGGCAGCATCCCGCCGGACTGGGGCCTCTTCTGCCGCTGATGCTTCAGTTTTCTGGCCGGCAAAGTGTTGCTGTTGCCGGCGAACGTCTTGTCTCGTCCAGCGGTCACCCCACCGGTTCTCAGAATGGGGCTGGCGATCATGTCTGCGCCGAAGCCTGGTGCCGGCGTGCTGGTCTGTGCTGGACACAGAATCGTAGTGTGACGTCGCTGCTCTCTGGGAATGCGACCGAGCCTGCGTAACAAAGTTCTCCGTAGCCAAAAGAATGTACGAAACATGTTGGACGAATGCGCGACGTCCAAATGTCTCAACACCTACCTTTCCACTGCACAAATTTCATTCAAATGCACTCGCTTTTCAAGAAACACGGGACTGGATTGTGCGGCTGTGATGACAAGTTTCTCTCACTCGCAGTTGTAAACACGTCGACACGCGAGGTTTGAAGGAGAGAGTAAATTACTTTATCTTTTTGTCTGCCACAACTGGACCATTGCCGCTGCCGCCCTCCTTATCCTTGGATGACGGGAACGTCACGTCGAAGCTGCTGATGCTGTTTGATCTCCAGGCCGGTCGAGACTTCCTGTCAACACATGCAAATATCTGCAGTCCAGATCTGTGCAAATCACCCGAATGCCACGCTGTTCAAGACTTACGGATCATATTTTGAAACTAATTTCGCACTTGCTGAAAAATAGCACGAGGAGGCACAAACCACACACCTCTTGAGTTTCGGGGTCGAATCACTGGTCACCACCTCCATGGAGTACTGGATGGAATCGTTCAGCTCTGCGAGGAAATCGGCGAGTCTCTGAAGCACCGACTCGATGTAAAAATAGTCCGGGTGCTCAGGCTCTGTGTGCTTCATCAGTTGCTGGAAGAAGCGCAGAAGCGTGCAAGATTCAGACACCACGTCAACAGCATCTGTGGTAAGTCAAAGCTCGCCCTGGAGAGCAGTTTTTGTTGTCATACCTTGAGCAGGAGCACGTATCTGGGAATCCTCTGGACGGGAGTCAGCAGGTACGCTCCGAGATCCAGGCCCTCGCAGCACGGGTCTGACTGGCGCTTCTAAAACGGACGTCAAACAATTGTGGATGTGCATTCATGTTCTGATGATGTCAACATTTTTGCATTGACGAACGAACAGGAAGCTGGGAAACAGATGCCATGCAGAGCGCGAGTCATGCACTCACCCTGAGGAAGCGCTTGAACCTGATGGAGCTCTTGACGCTTTTCTTGATCTGATGCAGCGCGCTCGGAAACTCACTGATGTAAATCTCGTACTGCCTCAGCAGGTCACCCTGGAACAAGTCAAACAATCACGCCCATGCAACATTTACGTTCTCACAAACATCCATCACCACACAACAAGAACGGCCATCCTGAATTCATAATTGTTCAAATTGGGCACAAACATGTGTTGCCAATCACCTGATTGGGATCGAAGGTTCTCTGGAGGACGTCGCCGAGGAGGCCCTGCCAGCGCCAGTTGATGGTTCTCTCCTCGAGACGCTGCAGGAAGGAGCAGTGGTGCTCGTACAGGCGCGTCAGACACGGCGGGAACATCGCCCTGCACAAACACAGCAACTGAACTGAATCTCTCAAGAGAAGTAGCTCCAGTTTTCAACTAGACTTTCAAGTGGAGAATCAGCCGCGCGCAGCGTACATCAGCAGGACAGCACTTGTGTGTGTCGAAGAATGTGTGCATAGTGTTATGTTTCTCAAAAAACAATTGC
>JAAUXT010037063.1_pt1 | contig 36228 bp, 29 predicted proteins | sample 7278171 | NCBI WGS metagenome assembly JAAUXT01 (sample SAMN14350112, study PRJNA611818) | marine sediment metagenome | isolation source: surface marine sediment (1.8m) | place: French Polynesia: Moorea | collected 2018-08 | reverse complement strand
GAAGCCGATGAAGATGAGCTTTGTGTGTTGTGCGAACGAGTTGGAGTGTTTGCTTGTTTGCGACGCAGTCAGTGAAGACAGGTGACACATGGAACAATTCTCTCAACATTCTCTGTTGCAAGTGAAACTTGTTTGTCAGAAAAATAGTTGGAGGCCCATTCTTGGGACACCGTCGCGAAATCAACACCCCTGTCCCAGGAAATCAAACACGACTTTCCACGTTACACTCAGTATCGTCTGCTTCACACCAGATCACATCTGACAGTACCCATCCAGAACAAGTCCCGCAGAATGCGAGTCACACACGGGGGTCGTCATTCACGCGACTGTAATGTTTGCACAGCCTGACGAGCGGGCGGGCCTCTATGCTGCTGAAGCCAGAGTCAATGAGAAAGGACCTTGTGCAACAACAATAAGCTGTCTTTCAGCATTTGAGAGGCATTAGTCCTTTGGTACACGTGCCTGGCCTTGCGGAGATCATAACCTCACAGCATAAAGATCCTCCGACAAGGAAATGTGAAGATATTTCTGTGGAGTACCTACCCGGAGCCGTGACTAAGTGGATCACGCCGTGCAGCGGCTCAGCCACGATCGATGGCCCACGAGAATGCATTTTCGTGACGGGGTACGTGTAGAACAGATGAATCTTGCGTGAGAAGAGCGCGGTTCTTGTGGTCCTTTGGCGGCAAAACGAAGGCTGGTACTCTTTGTTCTCGTTTGTGGTCAGATCTGCGTGGCAATTCCTTCCTTCTTGACTCTGGACGTCTGTCAAGGTGATTTCAGCGACGACCACTGCAGGTTGTGCGTTTGGCAGAATGAAAATGCAAACAATCCCAGGAAATGGGATCGGGTACTGGGGCCATCGGGGTACCCAAATCAGTCGAGTAAAATTGTTCAAAGAGGGAAAGATGAAGAATTTAAAAAGTACTTGTGACGCAAAACTGAGGGGCTGCACTGTATGGTTGGTGGTGGGCTGGCGTCCGAGCCTCCGCCCCCACCTGGACACTCTTGCATCAAACGAGCAACTGAGAAAGGAAGATTCGCTTGCGGAAGCAGCAAACCTATTGGGAAACAATTGGGCCACATAGAGGTTGCACAGGGAGTACAAGAAAAAACATACGCCAAAGGAAACAAAAACAGTCATGTGATACTGGGCTTAATTGAATGTTTTTCGCCCCTGGACAAACAGAAGACAACCTGTGCGCAGGACAAACTAAAAGCCTGTGTGTGAATAATGTATAGAATCGTTAACCCTGCAGCAACAGCGCGCTGCGTTCTCAGAGTTTCGTTGCACTGTAGGACTCGAGCACTGACGTTTGAGGCACGAAAGATTCCCTCAAACCGAAAGCCTGACTTTTCCTCGCTTTGTAGGAAGCGTATGGACCTTGGTGGTTGCTTGACTTTCCCTATCGAACCAACACTGAAACGACAACACATCAGTCAGAAATGCTTCAAGAGAGCTGATATATATTTGAGAGCGTGGACAATGAATGAATTATACATCGCCTGAGAGGGATGCTGATGAGCTGTGATTCCTCTGTGATATTCCCTGTCAGGTTTGATAAATATTCCACACTTCTTAAGCTTGTTTTATGCGTGATTCCTCCACTGTGTTCATTTTTCTACCTCTAATTGCCACATGTCATTGTGACAGACACGCCCCTTGAATTCACTGGATCAGACATTCATGTGCGAGTGTTGCTGCGACACCAGTGCTCCGAAACATGCTGGATATGATGTGGAAAATCAAATGTACAAATTTGCAGAGAAACGGCTGCGGTTACAAGAGACAAAAGCATTTGGAAGCCAGACTGCAGCACACTCCGTATCCGACGATCCGCGACTCCAGTGTTTTGAACTGAATCGCTGGCCTCTTTGTCATTTCAACTTCAAAGATGGAAACATTGGTGTTGACACACTGAAAAAGAATGTCAAAATTTCATGCATTACATTCAAACAGCACAAAGTATTGCGTGAAGCAGAGCGTTCCTTGATGTTGGAGTGACGATCTCCGGGTGAACGTGTCAGAAGTCAAATGGGGAACCTTTTACCAGCTCGCTGGCACATTTACCGGCGTATTTGGTCATGTGAAGTCCCAGTGGTGTGAAATATTAGCAGGCAAAGCTGCTCTACCATGTCATTATCAATCAGGCAGCCGCAGCTAAACATTCTCTCATTCGCCGGCCCATATATCCCCAGTCGCAAAAATAAATGTTCAGCAAAATGACTCCGTGCTTCATCCACCATTAGCTTCACTTGTCAAAATGGTCTGAACAACATCAAGTCCAATGGACGACTGTATTTTTGTTGTGAAGGGAAGTTGGGGAATGCGATGTCACAAGCAAATTGGACGTAAGCGAACTCAAATTAGCAGTTTCACTGTGTTGAAAGCTGCTTCAAAACACCTTTTTCGCAGTGTCTGGTGTGGTGAGGCCATCAGTCACTCACTGATCTTCAGGCAGACAAAGATCCAGGTAGTCAAGAATGTTGCAGATCTGTTCCAACACCACGGAGACCAATGTTCCCATCTGAGACGGACGTTCACGCAAGTTTGTCCAAACCTGACAACCTCAATTAGTTGTCAGCATTGTTCAGACAATAATGGCACCACAACAGCGACTTAAGCGCATGTGCCGGTGTACGCTGAGAGCAGTGGTGAAATGAAAAGCAATGGAATCTCCTAATTGACTGGCATGGAAGCGAGTTGATGCTTCCCTTCAGCACTAATCCCCACTATTTGGCTGCTTTCAATTCCTACTCTCGCCTCGGATTTACCTCGATGTGACATTTATAAAGGTTACAAAATCACCATCAAATCTCAGGCCGCCTGCTGCCCAAAAGAAATCTCCTAAAAGGACAGCTTTTCAGGAGAGCCACTGGGCTTAACCTGTGACAGGTTCTTTACCAGAGAGGTTTGTTGAAAAGGAGGAAGACTCTGCCAGACACGAGGGTTGTGTGGTTAGAATCGCTGGTCGTAGTGGTAGAATACAGTCAATGGAATTCGCTAGCCCTCAATGCAACACTCACCTGCAAATTTTTCAGCAAGCAGCAAGGGATAATTGATTGTCCCGCTGGCGGATACCAAGAATACTGAGTGACAACCTTGTTCCTGTTTTGGAACGAGGACCCACAGAGCCAAATCCAGATCTGGGGAACTGGACCTGGACCCATGGAACCAGCCAAACCCGGACCCACACAACTGGGCCCAGACCTGTCAAATCAGACCTGGACCAACGGACCAGACAACCAGAAGGGCACAACCAGTCGAGTGCAATCAGAATTGTGCAACCACACCAGTGGAACAAGACGTGCAACCAGATCAGCGTGAACAGACAAGTCTCTCATCTGGTTGTGCCAGTTTGGTTGTACCGGTCTGTTTGCACTTGTCAAAGCCTGGTCCCAAGAGTCTGGGTCCGGTGCCACAAGTTTGGGTCTGATTTTACAGGTTTGGGTCCAGTTCTACAGGTCTGGGTCCAGTTCCACGGATCTGGGTAGTTTTGTTGGTCCAGTTACAACCAGCCCAGTGCAACTGGACCCACACACAAACAGACCAGCGCAACCATACCCACGCAACCGGACCATAGAGAAGCTCTACCATCGACACATTTGGTCTTGTTTGAACTTTTGAAGAACTTCTCAAGTTGACACCTGGAGTTTTCTGATTGTATGGTGAAATACTCAATACCAAATTGTGGAAACGGAATACAGTGATTTGGGTGACGAGTCAAACAAAGAGCTGAATTCCAACTGGCCTGCAGCTCAGTGTCGCTCTCCGCACATGTCCTCGTTGTCTGCACTCAGCGGGCGTCTATTGGCCCAATTAACGAGGCCCGATCTGCATGTAGCGGCACCTCGTCTTCACCGGTTTCAATGGAGGTGCAGGACACGCGCAGAATTCCACTAATGACCCACTTATGGGTCCTGCCCTTGACCAGAATCTTCACGAACAACACTTATCAGTATATTTGCAGTCACGCAAACAAGTTTGCACTTCAGTCTGAAAGAAAGCAACAGGTGCAGGTGCCATGCTTGAAAAAAATGGAACAAAGACATTGCATTCCGTCAGAGAGGTCAGCAATAGGTCTGCACCCCACAGTAAGTTGAGTTTGGAACCGATTCAGCAGGTGACACAATGTTCGGCCAGTTTTGCTCGCAAAAAAACTTCAGTTGGGACCGCGAAAATTGTCTCGGAATGTCTCTTTGCTCTCCAACTAGATCATCGTCTGAGATTCGCAGAGTCCATATTTGGAAGCACAAACCGGAACTTGTTCCCACATCGGCACCGACGGAAGTCATTTGCAGAGAAAGTAGCCCCGGTGACTCTGCGTGCTCGAGGACGTGTTGTGACCGGTTCTGACTGTAGGTAGCTTGACATCAGTGGCAATGCGTTCCTGGAAAGGTGACTCGGGACGAGAGTTTGGTGAGTGGGAGCTGCGACTGAGTTCAATCAACGCCCTACGGAGGCTCGTGCTGCTTGTGAGGCTGAAGGAGCAGAGTTGTGTGAGGTAATTGGCGTGATTTGAAACGAGCTGACGAGGGTGGATGTCACGGGAGGTAGGAAGCAAATCGACCGTGGCATGAGTACCAAGAGTTGTGAGGCCGACTCTCCTGCACGCGTCCGCGGCATCTAAGATTCTTGTCTGGGTGACTTGGCGTCACACGTTAGTGCCCAGTTTGATGTTTTTCTTGCCACGTGGGCGACGTCTTGGCTGAAACAAGATGCTGCTGCGTGCAAAGAAAGAACGATAGAACGCAGAAGACATGGTCACTGGGGCTCGTATGAAGGCCGGGCACACTTCGGTTTGATTTATTTTCAAAAAGATTTTTGGTGTGCGTGCGTGTGACAATTGTGTATCTATTCCCGGCTTTGGATGGGATCTAAGAGGTCCGTCGATTGTGCACCTCAGTCTGCAACGTACAAGACGCATCTCGTGGAACGGGCGCGGTTCTCACGGACATGAGCAGCAGTCGACAAGCCCATTCCCACGTGACGTTCTGCCTTGCGCAGATGCAGACTCCAGCAACAGTGGCACAGGAGGACACCTTATTTTCATCCCCAAAGAGTGATCGAGTTCATGCCGCGAATAAAATTTCTTCAGACTGCTGATAACGACTCACAAAAATAACCAAAATGTGTACATGGCAAGAAACTCAATGTGAGTGTGACTGTTGTCTGAAAATTTGATCGAAACGAATTTGGTCGATTGAAAACAAAAAAGGGATGGAATATTTGAAAACATGTGTCCACCGCCCTGCTGATGTGGCTTGTTGGCAGCGAACAAAAGAAGTACTGAACCGTTCATGTCGCTGCAAGATTGCTCGTGCAGATCCCGAGGCATGTCAAAGGACTGGCTCGTGAATCGAGAAAAAGCGGAGCCTTTGATCGATGTCAGGTCCACAGCAGTTCAAGTCGATCTTTTGCTGAAAAAGAGACTTTACTGTCGCTACTCGTTTTGGGCCAGAAGCTGTTTGGGATTCAAACACTGGTGTGTGGTTTCGAGGTGAGCACTCCGCCGACGGTCTGACCTGACCAGCTGTTTTTCTTCTCCGTGGCGCTGTGGACAGGTATTGTCTGAAAACATTCAGTGCACGATAATTTCATTACTCGGATGGATAACATCACCAAGAGTGATAAACACATGAGAAAGGAGACAATGACATGCTATGGAGTGTCTTAAAGTAACCTAACCACAGACTAGAATGAGCCAATTTATTAAGAACCAAAGGGTCTCGTGTGACACGAGCTGCTTTGAAGTGAATTGTTATGGGTGAGCGACATGCCAAACAGCTTCAGCTGTGGATCCAGACGCGTCCTCTGAGGAAGGTTGCCCTGCTTAGGGCCCGTCAACTGCTTTGTCAGCCGTGACAACTAAAAAGCGTGGCTACAGTTCAACAGGAATTTCTTGTACTGTTGCGGCGACAGCTCAGAATCAAAGTTTGACCCTCACGTGTCGCGTGCTCGTGCTCGGATGGCAGGATGCCTCGAACGCTCGTCTCACAAATTCAAAAAAAGGACAGGGAAGACGCACACTCAAGTGATCAAGGCCTTTTCCTGCAAGACGTGACGACTGGTATCAAAGAAAAATAGTTCCTGTGGAAACAGATATTCGCAAAAGCAAGACAGCCAAAGCTCTACGTGTGTTCCCTTTTCACCAGGGCTGGACTCACTGTGATGCCCGGTGTCTTGACAAGGATTGCCACATCACCAGATCAACGGACGCCTTATCACTGGCTCAAGGTGACCTGGGCGCTTGTCTTGTGCTCTGAAGCTGTCAGGCAAAACTCATCTTTCCGAAAGAAAATAGACTTGCAGCACCAGCTTTTCGTGTTGAGCGTGTGGTGAACACATCCAAGGATTAAACAAAATCCCTGTGCAGAATTTTGTGTTCTCACAGTTATCACTTGATTCTCACCTTTTTTGCACTTGTTGTTGATGCTGAAGTTCCAGTCAGATTCGAATCTGCTCGTGTCTTGGTGAATCAAAACTTATTTCACGCTGAATTCGAGTGGACCAGGCGAAAAGCTGAAAGTTATCTGTGTACTACAAACCAAAGACAGTCCAACACACCGAAACATTTTTTTCTGCAGAAGCAGAGTGTGTCATCCTTGAAATGTCCTTGCGCCAATGAGGAGTGCAGCGAGAAACCCTGGTGTTTTTTGTTTATTGCTTTATCTTCATTTGGAACAAATTGCTCGATCCAGCAATGCAAAATTATGCCACGACAAAATGAGCAAGAAAGTGGGAATAACACCTTGAGATATTTCCAGCAGATTGCAAACAACTCAGGGGAAAACGTCTGTTACTCAGATGTTAATAGTGAATCTAAAATATTCATTAGCTTTCCAGACCCATAAACGGGTTGTCTTTTCCACCAATTACCAGCTTACCTCAGGACGGTCCCAAAACGGCTTTCGTCTCCTATCTTTGCTGTGCCTCCAAGAAACTCTGAGCATAGCTGTTTCTTACTTTCCCTAAAATTTGCAGGAAGCAGATGACAGTTCGTTTTCTCCTAATTGAATTATGTGTGCCTGCTGACTTGATTAATTTTGATTGTTTCAGTGCTCTCGTAACAAACAAAACCGCCCACTCAAAGGCAGACGGCAGACGTAATTGCTGCTGCTACATCTTCGTTGGCGCTAAACCGCTATTAAATCCTTATCTGCGCCGAGGTGGCGCTTCTGGAGTTCTGCGTGTGTGGGAATGATTCTCGTGGGGACCAGCGGAATTCAGACGCGCGTTTGTTTGTGGCGCGAGGCAGTAGGTAGATGCGAACACCTGACTTGGCTTTTCAGTAAACCAACCGAGTTCTTGATTTGATGAACGGAAGAATCATCCGCGCTGTTCTCAAAAGGGAAATGGATCCTCCAGAACGTCGAGAACCAACGAGTGACTTTGATGCAAGGCTGCGTCTGTCAACGTGAGCCGGAATCTCCGGCGGATTGGTTCAGATTGATCCATGGCATCTCCGGTGCCCAAGACCGAGTCACGGTTGCGCTTCCCAGATATGCAAACCATTCTTGCCGCTACACTCGTCTTCGCTTCATTTCATTCGGGAATTGAACTTTCTCAGAAACTGATTGATCATGGAAACATAAACATGGAACAGCAGCTGATGTTTAATATGGGTTCACGCTGAATTGCCGGTGGTGCTCTCGTAAAGTTATTCAGGCTGCTCAAATTGAACGCCTCACGAGGTTCTGTCGGATTCAGGAGGCCAGAGGGGAGGGGTTCAAGACTTCGGGACCCAAACGTTTTTGTGTAAAAAATGAAGTTTTCGGCGGTCAGAGGGGCCCAGGCCGAACGCCTTGTGCAAAACTACTTGGTCAATATCAGTTTTCACGAAAAAGGAAAGGACCTTGCTCAAACTGGACTCAAGTGTCGTGGATTCTTACATTTCCTTCCTCCTGGCCCGGCCTAAACCTCAGACGAGAGGAGTCAGTCCGCATTCCAACCACAATGTTGTTCTGTTGTTCCTCTCATCGCCGACGGATTTTATAGCATGAAGTCACAAATGTTTAAGTTTTGTCCATTCAACATGCGCCACATCCAATGGGCCCTCATGAAAAATTCCTGAAGTTCTGCCTGTTTGGACACAGCAAATAAATCCTGCGGCAGCTTCATTAGGAGAGTTACACGAGATAATTGGCGTGATTTGAAGGTACGTTGACGGTCAGATATCAACGCACAGAAAACGATGAAGAGTTACATGCTCTCAGAGTGGTGCTTTGCATTTCTGTGTCGCTTTCACTGTCCCAAGACTTGGCCCAGAGAATTCGAAGTTGAGTGAACCTTGGGCTGTCAAGGCTTCACTTGCGTGTTGAGCAGCGTTCAGTTGTGCAAGAAATGACCCTAGAGAAACACTCACTGTGGAAAAGGCGTCGACCACTGTGTCTCGATCAGCCGAGAAGCACCGTTGTCTGAAGACTGCACGTCACTGTGGAATGTGTGGTGTTCAGTTAGCCGCCTATGCAGGCACGTACTCACGAGTATTCTGGCTTTTTCGTTCCATGGGGATGGATCTGGGAGACGTTTCAGAAGTCCTCGGCACGCCTCCCCCCATGAGAATGATGTTACGGTTGCCGATTGACCCCACATTGTCCACAAAACCCAGTACGTGCTGTAAGTGGTGAGAGTGACAAGTAGCGTGAGAAACAGCACAAGACAGCACCCCAATTCCATGCTTATTAGAAAAGCGGTTTTCTCCAGACACGAAATTTTCTGGATGATTTGAGATCAAAGCGGAAATTTCCTCGAATCATGTTCGTGAGAGGAAGATGATTTTAAGAGCCTTCTGCCGATCCAGGAATGGCGAGGGCGACACGGTCCAAACTTCCCTAACTTTGAAAAGGACCTCTACCCACAAGTCAGTTGACGCTATATCTTGAGATAAAAATTGTGAGTGCTGCAGCTTGGGATGGTGCGTTGGGCTGCCATTTTCCTCCACAACCTTCTTTCCTTGGAACTGATGTCTCGAAACCCCTCAAGCTCCACAGATTGGACAACCATGAGTCATGTGGATACCGCCTTTGTTTTGGGTTGTTCAGCAGCAGCAGCAGCAGCAGCAGCAGCAGCAGCAGTGTCCTTTTCCTGTTCAGAACTAAGTGAGTGTCAGAGAAACAGCGAATGTTGGGGTCGCAGATGACACTCACTTCAGGAAGTGGTCAGAGCTACTGCCCTGTGTCCCAAAGCCTTGAGAGCTACACTGCAGAGGATTCACACGCTTCCCCGTGAAGAACTGTTTGAAAGTTATGCACCAGCAGCGGCGACCAGTTGGACAAGTTTTGCATACGAAAAAGGAAAATTACAGTCCAATCGCGTTGGCTTCGACAACGTATCTGCAAAAGGCGTTTCGTCGCATCACATTGTCAGAAGGGATCAATCGGGCAGAAATGATTTGCGTGAGAAGCCAGAGTGCGATCGTCATGTGTCAGCTTTCATGCGCCTAACTGGTGTTTATGATGCTAGAATCATATCGGCCCAATACACTCTCAAAAATGTAGTTTCCCAACACTTTTGGTACAAATGTCAAATTGACATGGGGTTGTGCGCACGACGTCTCATTTAAGAAACCTGTTGTTTGAAAGAAGTGTCCAGAGGATGTGGTTTTTATTTGCTTGGGCTGTTGTCTGCAAAGTAGTCCTGATCAGCGACGACGGCTTGAAGGAAGTTGTCTGTCTGCAGAATCACACAAAGTTGGGGCATTGCTGCAGTCTGACGGTGAACTCAAAAGAATGAGACTTTCACAAAAAAAAACAACTAAGAAATCTTTCTGTGAGGTTCCCCTCCCCACGGGCTCGGGGAAAGAGGAGCCGTTTGACTGCTTTGTGACCAGAATGAGCTCGTAAAGCTTTGTCTGTGACCAGCTCGGCAGAAAACTGCACTTTGTAGCATTAGTGAAGGAATTTCTACCTTTAAGCACTGTGCAAACGAGATAAATCAATTACTTTCATACCTTTCGCGCAGTAAAGAGGTGACGCGGACAAGATATGACGATGCACCTATCGTCTTAGAAAGGCTTCGCTGCTTCCACTTTGAAGCTCCTTCCCTGTTCCGATGCGAATGAAGTTCCTCACATACGCCGCGGCACTTCAACAAACGAAGAAAACGCAAATGTTGCAACAACGTGCGCAAAAAAGATTAGATCTTATGAAATGAATGTGAGGAAGGAGCATTGTGTACACCACAGACGACCTGGAGAGACAGCAACTGCTTCTGGAAAGAAAGCAGCAGTTGCATTGTTCGACATCCTTACCTTCTTTTTTGTCGAATCTTGAATTGTTCAACCACAGAAGCATCTTTGAGCAAGTTACAAGAGTTTGCAAATTCCTTGAGCACATTCAATGGAATGCACGAATGATGTGTGGGAATGCCTACGTCACAATGTGTTTTCTCACGTGGCATGGCGTTCCTCAGGCGGAGCCCTGGAGCAGCCTTTGCACTCCGGAATGGTTTTTGTCCTTTCAGCGGATCGTGTTGGGGGATGGATCCCAGGACAGACCAAGATCTGTTCAGTGGGCAACCCTCATGGAGTACAATTTCCCCTTGGACCAATTCCTGACTCCAGCCCTGCCAACAGTGAGTAAGGTGCTCAGGCTGGCCAGGGGTGTGGTTCATACAACCAGCTCAGCAGTCAGATCGGCTCGGTCACACAACTTATGATTCATAACTCTGTTCTGCCTGGTGAAGCAGCTGTTAACCTCAGAGTGCCATTGCGTTCCTGTCCACCACTGAGCTTCGGCCCTCCCCACCCCCATGGTCAGAACCGGGTTGAGCCCAAACGACCCCGACCCTTAATTCGCTGGATTATCCGGTGGCAAAAAGTCACCAACAATTGTTCTGTATATTCAAGAACCACCAGAAAGATTCAGTTTGTTTGAATCGCCGTGTTGTAATTAAGACACGGTCTGTGAGTTGCGGCGAGACGACTGGGATTATTCGGTTTATCTTTAAGCTGTGCAACCACGAAGTCTGAGATTAATGGTTCCCTGGATACCGCTGCTCCTGGAAACCATTTCTTAGTCGCAGATTACAACTCAAGGTGGTAATTAATCAGCCGTAATCATGCCGTGCAAGAACAAGAAGAATCGACGGTGAAATTTCGTCACTTAAGATCAAATGTTCTCTGGAATGCAATTGACATGCAATGGTGGCCTCAAGAGTTTGTAGAGCACAGATTCAGGTGAACAAAAATGTTCTTGCCCAGAGACACCCGCAACAAAAACAAAACTCATTTTGATGCATTTTCTCGCAAAAACGAGAATGAGCGAGCTGGTTGATTTGTGTTTTGTGCAGACCTACGATTTCCCCATGTTTCTGCTTTCGAAAGACGATAATTCGACTTTTCAAGGTTTCATCAAGTCTTGCTTGTAAAACTTCCCGCCGAAGCTTTCCCGAGTTCATTAATTACTCAAGAACCATTGTCTCTGTTCCAGGTGCGTGCTGCTTTCCGCAGAGACTTGCACTGAATGAGATTTTCAGCCGCGTTTTTGAGTTAAATCCTTTGTTGTGGGGCCATAGCGAGTGTAGTTTTGCTTTTGCTCGAGAAATAGGCTCAATTCTACCGGAAAAAACTTCCCGTGGCTGATACTGTGAAATGTGTTGCCACCGAAGCCTGTCTACGTGTGTCTTCTGGTTGCCTGTGTTGGTTTTGAACACGAAACAGGACAGAGACAGTGCTTTGAATTTGCATCTACGTTTACAACCTGAACTGCAGAGTCCTCGCATCACTGAGGCGAATGTCAAAGTAAGACATGGAAAGACATCCTCTAAACTTCTCCTGTGTCTTTTCTTTTTTGGAGAACAACGCAGGAGAAACGGAGTCGTGGGTCTGTTTTCAAAAGGAAGTGCTCAGTGTCTGCTCGTTCACCGCAATGGAGGATGCACAACGCCTCTTCTACGAGAGCTACTGTCGGATCACACGATCACTGTCAGAACAAACTGTTGGAGTCGTTCCAAAACATACAGTGCATCTAAAATTTGTGCTGTTCCCAGAGTCTGAATTGTCATTTTGAACAAAACCACACATTCGCTTGAAACCCACAGACGGCCCTGCGCCGCTCTCTGAGGGAATCTAACATAGTCGGAGATCATTATTTCGCTGCCATATTCAATAATATGCCAAGTCAGGAACATCTGTAGAAACTGGAGCTCAGCAGATATCTCGTGTCCCACTTAATAATGCTTCTTCCTCCACAGAATTCCTCATCTGGGTGTTCTTGCACTGTTAGGTTTCTGTGGCAAAGTGCAGTGAACTCGAGCGTTTTACAATGCACAGATTGGGCTCCTCTCTGATGCATTCTGTGCATTGACATGAGCAGTTGTTGAGAATCAAAACTTCCAGTTGCAAAGTTCAGTCGTACAGAATAAGGAAGGAACAAGAGAAAAATGTTTGTAAATTTTCACTCCACTGGAAGGAGGACAGAAAATCTTTCTGGCAGAAGGCAATCCAACGGGTCGTATTTGTAGTGTCCTGCCGCACACATGGTGATTTGTTTTGTGGTTGTGAGTCTGGTAAGTGACTCCAGAATATCCATATAGGGCCTGCCCAGATTCTGAATTCTTGCCTTGTTACAGACATGTCGTTGGCCAGAAGAAAGACACATTTTCCCTGGGGTTGTCTGTATGTTTTGCAGTTGTTCTAATTGACCGCAGGTTTGACAACAACTTGATTTCTGTCGGCGTAGTTTGTCTTCAGATCTGTCCTTGATGAGACAGACAAATAGGTCGTCCGTGTTTTGTGAAATTCTGCATGAGACCAACATCTGATGTCCAATGTTGCCAGCAATTGGAAAACGCTCAGGCGGTCTCAGCGCAAGGCAACGTTTCGGTGTTTGTTGAAGAACTTTGAGCTGCGTTGCTGATGAGCGCATGAAATTAAGAACTTCACAGTTGACAAGATAGTCTTTTCATTACTTAAGTGATTCATTACTGTGGTGAGCGATCCCCTTAATGATTCCTTCCAAGTTAAATTGAGACAAGAAGTGTTGTACAATGAAGCAGCACTCGCAGATTGTCCCCAGAGGACTATTGCCTGCGCTGCTCATTTCAGCTGCTTACGCTGTGCAGTATCCCCAGTCTGCTCCTGGCTTTGGACGAAACACGGAATAATTCACGTCGTCTTCTCAAGGTTCTTTCAAGAGCGACCAGATACACTGATCAGGACGTGTTTCAAGCTGAAAAAAAGATGCTGGTCTGTTTCAACGTGACGTGAAGACAGCTTTGTCTTTGTGTCCGGCGGGGTGTACGCGCGTGGTGTCCAAACACCTTCCAGCACCGCACTTCAAAGTTCCAGTCTTCACAGTGCACGTGTTGATGAGTTGACGAACAGGAGACGCGTGCCTTTTCCTTGTAGGTACACTCATGGCCAACTGTCTGGAGTGATAAAAACTCAGAATTGTCGCAGCATCATGGTCATGGGACCTGACAAGTAATTATTGCAGACGATGAATGTGCTGCAGCAAAGAACATCACACCCATTCAGACATAATCGTCACGGAATGAGGCCAGATCTTTATTTCGTTGATGAAAGTCTGAATCTTTTGCACAGCTCAAAGACTCGTAATTGTTTATATCCTAAATTTCCTCGCGTCCTCCCACATGAAATCTTCGAAAAAATATGAGGAGACACAACGAAGCCTGAGCTGTGGTAGACACCCAAAAATGGACGAAGTACATGTTCGTACAGGACAAAGAATCCTTCCACCCGTCCTTCTATCCGTTCGCTGTTTCTCGCAGGGTCATTACAGCGTCATTCTTCTTCAGCTTCTTTCCGCTGGTTTCGTGTCTTGAGACACATGGTGATGCATGAGAAAAGCACTTTCTTCACAGAGCCTGATCCGACTCATTTGTCGGCACTTAACCACTGTTTCTTGATGTCAGTCTCTTCACTCACTTAGAGCATGGGGAACACTTCTTATTGGCTCTGCACTTCTGTTGCCGTATGGCAAAGTCTCGTGCGTACGTGTGTTCTGTTTGTGTCAAGAAAGACCCAAAGAACCAACAAGGTCTCATGCATCTGCATATTTCTGTCTCGTGCTGCCGATCAGGTGCTGATGGTGTGTTGCACATCTCGTACTCGTAACAGGGCTTTCCAAGGTGGTACTCGTATGAGTCGTTTTGGCCCATTACCAAGTTGTGATTTCTCATTTCCTTCTGCAACCACATGTGGCCACAGACGAACCCAGTGAAACAGGGCTGTGTTCAGAGTGTGTGATCCTTCTTTTCTCGTCGGTACTTGACTGCAATTTGTCTCTAATGAGGTTCGTCAAACAAGGAAAACCATCCTCTCGTCCATGCCCTTCTGCCTGGAAGCGGGACACGAGCTTCCACAGTGCGAATCACACGAAATTTGTCACATTTGCCTGGCGCAAGTCTGTTATGAGCAGTCATCGCTGTTCTTGAAATGAAAACTTTGAAAAGGCATGCTGCAGCTTGTGTACAAGTGCATCGTGCGGAGAGAACCTTGTCACCTGCATGCCTTTGTCTGGTTTACGATCCACATGTGACACTGGATTGTTTCCTTCAGGAACTGGTATCTGCTTTTGCTCTGCAGATGCCTTTTTCGGTTTGGGGGCTGCTTGTTACGAGTCCTCGAAAGAGCAATTTGCGGGTGCCAAGATGCTCCAGTAGTTTTTCATTGCTCGTAGAGTACGGGTGTCAAGCAACAATTTGCAGGATGAAATGTTATTCATGAATTACTGTCAAAGCCTCATTCACAGTCAGTGCACTGCAGAACATGATTCTCTGCTGAGCCACTAACGGAGGCCAAATCGACAATGAGACACAAAAAGAGCGCTTTTGACATGTGTTTTACGACGTCTTTTCCGAGGGAGGAATGATAAATGAAGATGAACGATCCACAATGCCAAAGGAAACATCAATTCATGCAGTGCGCAAATATTAGTGCAAAATGTGTTCTATTATTCGAGGAGAGGCTTACATCTGCCACATCACCTAGGGCTGGGTGAGGGATTAGAGACAGAAAAATGTCACTCACTGCACAGAGGACAATTGTGGAGAAGTGCTTTGTTCGTTCAGAATCTTTCTTCAGAAAACCGAACTTTTCCCCAAACAGAACCCACTCATGCAGAGCCAGTTGGATGAATCATTGTTGTAACGACACCTACAGGTTCTCGTGCACGGTGCGTGCGACATCCATTGCGGTTTGCCTTCTTCACGTCTTGACAGCAGATCACAGTTCCATGAAGTCTGGTCTGAAAAAAACATGATTTGCATCAATTGAGTAGCTACAGTTGGCTCGACGAATGCGCTGTTGTCCGCCGCAGAGCAGGCGCGCTTCACACTTGTTCTCCCCTAATGAATCCGAAGGCGCTGGATGGGGAATAGAAGTGTTGTACAATCAAGTGGCAATTTACCGTTGTCTCAGGAGAGGGAGATGTGTGCATCGCTTCACGTGGGGAGTGCTGTGCTGAGATCCCAGCCACGCGTACTGAGTGGGCTCAATTATGCTGCAAATCGAAGCAATTTGGTACAATCAGAATGACAGACATTCCACCACACCCTGGAAAAGAACTCAGGTTCTGCACCCACACAAACACATGTATTGGTGCACGGCAAAGCAGCAGATGCATGATTTAGTTGAGTTGTATCGGAGGCGATGCTGCTTCATTGATAAGCAACTGAGCAGTCGAAGCTCATTGTCAACCTGGGACTTGAAGAGCCATTATTCCACATGATGAATTTATTCTCTCACTGTTTTATTGTACACTTGGTACAACCGGTCATATTACGAGGCAATGGATGGCTCTCTGCACCAAAATGGCTTTTCGCTGCCAGATACAAGAACTGTCAGAAGAGCAGTAAGACAAAAGTGATAGTGGCGTGCAGCAGGATTTTATATGCCCTCCATCGGTGTTCTTCGTGCGAGACATGGCCTGGCTGAGCATCTGTGTTCTGAGATAGTCATCGTGTTGTGTTTGGTGAGAAAACAACGTTTGCCCAGAGAAAGCAACAAGGACGAGAGCTTCCGCTTGACCTGCTGTGCAAAATGCCCCGCACAACTGCACGTCAGACAGTTGGTTCCGTGAATATCGTGGTTGGGTGTTCTGTATGTGTGCAGGTCATTGGTGCAACTCTGGATGGAGTTCAGGTCGTTGGCACGCGCAGACGTCTCACTTCAAACTGAACAGCGAGTTTTAGCAGCTCCGTGTGCTCTTCTGCCTGCATGTCTCAACTGATAGATTGGTGACACAGAAACCACTTCGTCACTTGTCATTGGCGCTCAATTGATGCTGGTTCAGTTGTCTGTGCATTGATCTGACAATTACGTTGAGTGTCGTCGCAAACATTGATGTGGTAGGCGAGCCAGTTACGAGTACTGGCATTTTCCAGTTCAAAAAAAAATCTGGTTTCCCAGCAGTCTGTGGTGCCTCCTCAAGGACATATCAATTTGTTCTTCAATTGGGATTGTGGAAATACTTCTATTTTCATCTGCGGTGGACACACAAATTGGTTTGTTTGTGATGTCCTCGGAAATGAGATAAGTACGTGGAGAATTGCGATGCAGATCGGGGGAGAAAAGTAACTTGGTTAGGGCGGTGGCATTTCGTTTGCCTCGGTATTTTTGGCCTAATTGTGCACGACTGTGCGCAGACGACGAGGCATCCCCAGGGGCTTCTCTTCCGTCCTGTCACAGACATGTTTGAAGGAATCCTATCTGCTCAGGCTACACGTTGGGACACAGTGCATGCGTGTCTGCATTCCTGGACACACCCAAACAAGCAAACGACCATATTTTTGCACGATACTCCCCGGTTTTCAGCAAAGTGTTTGTGGTTTCAAACAACATCAAAAGGCAATGAATCTTTCCGAACAGAAACTGGTACGTCCCAATGCACACACGACACTCACTTGTGTGGTTCCCTTTGTTTTGAAGGCCACCTGCTCGAATTGAGAAAACACAGCAGGACATGCAACTCAACAACAATCTTGCGTGAAGAAGGTCATTGTGCAAAGTCAAAATTGCAAGGATGTTCGATCTGGCCTTTCTTGTCACAATTGTCGACTCTCCCTCTGGGCGCACTGAGAAAATTGCACGAGATCATTTCGCATGAAACGGTGCACCCAGAAATGATTATTGTCGTTTATTGCATTTCGTTGGCAAGATGTTCCCCATGCCTACTCATTCTTCCGTGTTGGTGAATGTCAGTGCTCGAAGGGGCACCTCAGAATATTTGCGAGGACAACAACATTTTCAAAGTTTGTTTGAGGCACGCAGTGTGGCGAGACCATCTGTGCACATCTTGTAATCTTGTACCGCAAGGATACGGCCATTCTTTTCTCTTCCAGAACGAAACCCGTGCGATCCAGCGTCACTGATGCTGCACAGTCTTTGCAAACACTATGTGTGGGTTTCAAGACTGGTTCTTTGTAATATGTTCACGATTTCATGTCTGGACTCACACTCGTGATGTGGAAGTGGATGTGCCCTGCCCAAATGAATGGCTGTTGAACATTGTACCACAGAGACTCAGCGCCGTGCACTCCAAGGTTCTCGCTTGTGCCGCAACGTCACACAGAAAAACCGCTTTGTGGTTAGCTTTTGCACATTTTTGGTGTCAAAGTCACCACTGGTGTCAACGTATTTTTGTTTCCCAGTGACGAACATTTATCACCAGATGTTGCAACGTCCCTCAGAAAACATTTTGCAAATTCCAGCCGTGCAGCTCATTTCAGCGGCCTCCACCCATTTCCTGGGGGAGACTTCTTGTTACGGCTTTGTCAAGCGAACTGGATCTAAAGTTGAAATGTTGACGCGTTCGCACTTCCTGGCGGGGGCGCTCTCTCCACCGTGTCCGTCTGTGTTTACGGGTCCCAGCAGGGAGAAGTCAATTGTAGGTAGTCGTACAAATCTGTCAGTTTGCGTAAAGCGAGCAGCAGTTTCATATGTGGTGTGAATTGCAACAAGTTGATTTGCACTCTGGAGCCGAGCGACTCAGTAATTGAGCCCATCAGCTGAAGCTGCTTCTCGTTCACACGCCCCGCCGTAGCTGCGGCGGCTTCAAAAGTTGATGCGTCCCAAGCGCGACGGAAAATGTCGACCAAGTGCAGGCAAATTGTTTGACAAAGGCGAATTTTGATACTGTACCAGACATCTGGTACCAAATGATTTTTATTCATGTTTTGCTGCGTGTTTCTTTGGATTCAATTCGTGGATTGTCTAGCTCACTTTGGAGCCACAGAAACCTTGAGTCTCCAGTAGGTCTGCCGTCGCGACTTTCCTCCTTGTGTCACTCATAAACGACATCTCAACGAAACAGCAACACAGTGTTTTCAACCAAGTCGTAAAGGGGCCAGAAACGGACATGAAATACCTCAAGAAGGGAGGCCGCTGTGTACAAGCTCAACTTCCCAAGGAACCGCAGCTAATCGCGTGCGTTTCTCTTCCTCAGGCACGGCCACAGGTTGCAGGATCAAATGGCACTGCGCACCGCGCAGCTTGTTCTCGGACCTACGTGGCCAGATTGACCACCTAATAGGTGCAGCCTGGGGCCCCAATGCCGAATAGATGCCGAGTGAAACTGATTAAGTGCTCAGTATCAGATTCCATTATCAACAGGAAGCTTGCTTAGCTGAATTAAAGGTTCTGTTCGGCTGGGAAATGAGCCGCAGTGAAGTCCCATTTTGCCCCCAGCTTGTCAAATAACTTCTGCATTGTAGCAACTGTCAAAAGACGCAAACAGGTCGCAGAAATATCCCTCTTTGTGCTGAATAGAACAAGCTAACTTGTTGGAATTGAGTTTTTCTCGCTCATTTCCGGTGGTAATCTGTCACTGAGAACCGCACACCAAAAATCAGACTGGTGCTGGTCTTCCAAAGAAGACGTGTGTTCTTCTGAGTGAGCTTTCTGAATCGTGATGTTCCCACAGTGTGATCTGAAGTCTGGACCTGTGGTCTGTAAATCTTCCTGTTCTCAGAAGGTTGTTGCGTTCCTGTGTTTCAGTGAGCTCGGAAAGAAAGTGATCCATTTGCAACACAGATCTGAATAAGGTTCCTGTTCAGCAATAAACCGGTGTGGTACACAAAACCACAACACAACATGAACGAAACATTTTGTGGCTGTTAGTTTGGCTTCATTTTGCTCGTGAGGTGAACTGCAACAATTGTCGTCGCCTCAACAGCCAGTGACATTTTTGTTATTGCAAAATTCTCTGTCACTGCCGAAAACGAACATGTCTGGCAGCTCTTACAACAGCGCCCAGCACCTCGCCCACCAAATTGTCCTTCAAGTCATGTGCCAGCGAAGCGAGAGAAGAGAGTCCTGCATGCGCGGGCAATGTTGCACTCCGTGTCGAACGAGGACATTTCCTTTGGACTGGATTCGTCAGAAATCACATTGTGGAGCAAGAACAAATGCAGCATTCAGGACACACCCGAACCACGATCCGTGAGCAAGAGTAGAAGCGAAATTTTTGAATCCGCTTGGGCTGAGAAAAGTGCATCCTCCGTTGTCTGGGCAGGTGAAATGCCGGTTCTCTGTTGCTGGATGAGACATGGGAGCAGTGAGTGGTTTTGAGGGAAGGATGCAGAATCTGAGTGTTTCACCCCAGACGTGACCATACCCCAGCTGACACACACGTGAATCCTCAGCGTGGCCTGCAGAATGAAATGGTCAGAATGTGACGTGGGGTTTCACCTGTGACACCTGGCTGTTCTCAGCTGCCAAGTCGGAAGGGAGAAAAGGTTCTGACCGTCCACAGGGGCAACAACAATGTGAAGAACGGAACAGCAGATGTGGAAACTATTCTGAATTCGAATTTCCTGTTGAGGCTTGTTAACTGGCGAACCCCCCTCAGACACACACACACACACACACACACACACACACACACACACACACACACACACTGAATTGTTCGGTAAAGGTGGTGCACTTTGTGTCTGGTACCCAAATGTCCACCACTGCAGTAAAGGTGGTGTACTTGGTCTCTGGCACATAAACAGCACGAGCCACTTCGAGAATTTGACATTACTCCGGTTGTTCGCCTTCTGAAGAAGGCCATGGGTGCGACAAGAAAGGCATCGCACTGGCTTTTGTGCGCTATTTGAAGAATTCATCAACTGTTGGTCCGTTCGCTGTTGCGACATTGCCGTGGTACGACCCTCCCCCGTTCGTGTCCCAGTCTGCAATAAAACTTGAGTTACACCCATGAACAATATCATAAACTTGCTCAACATCATGCGGCACAAAAAGACACTTCAAACGTGATGCCCAGCTTCGCACGGCTCATGGTGTGTCAAGAAAGGGAATCTCTGATCGGAACATTTTGGGAGGGTAGTTTGATGCGACAAGGTGATAAATTGAGGTCAGTTTAACATGCATGGATTGGAATGGGCCATGCTGGTTGCACTTAGCCACCTACATCATGTTACTCAATGGTCACTCACCCCAGGATAATGCCCCGATACCATCGATCACGGTTTTGCGGGCAAGATCGCGTTTTGTAACGCGATGGACTGCACGGAGAGATGCACAGAAGCTGCGGCAATTGTCTCTTCGATTTTTCGTGGACGAATTGAGATGTCATTCCATTTGATGCGTGTATCTTGACAAATTTCTCTTTGAAAGTCGAGATATCCCTTCCAGACAAAAGACAAACAGAACAAGCAGAACTTTGCCAAATCTACAGATTACTTTCTGTCACTCCACTCAGTCTGACTTGCTGCTCAGTCAGCCAACAGCTCGCTGGAATTTAAGGCATTGATCTGGATGGCACCTGATTCTGACTGATGAACTTTTACTGGACTTTTACACGCGTGCATACCGTGAGACGTTTCACACTGAGCAGGAGTTGAAGCAACAAGAAGCCTTTTTCTGTCCGCTCTATGTGTTGTCCACTTCAACGAAGACGCGTTTGATTGAGACCGACTGATGTCTGGTGCTTCAGGAATGTGTGTCTGGCAGCACTGGAGTTGTATTTGGAAGATTGATGCATCTGGGCGTCGAGCTTCGCCTGTTGGCGCAACAAGGCCAGTCTGGATGCAGGACGTTCGCCTCGGGGTCAATCCACTCGAGGTGAACTGTCACTCGTCATGGAGGTGGATCCAAGATTTGTTCCGGAAGACACTCCTTGGTGCTCTAGCGACACCTTGATCCTGTTCAGCGAACCTCCCCCGAGCGTTTGGGATTGACACGATTCTCTGGTTTCGATGGGTGGCACCATTTACCCCTGAAACATCGCTGAGTCGAAGCTCCTCATTAAAGGTGAAACAGGTCTCTAATTTCTGAACTGCCTGACTCGTTTCACAGGAATCTGTCGACAAAACCAATGCGAATCAGATCATTCAAAGCCCAGTTGACACTTTGATCTGAAGCTGATAAATGTTTGACTTGCCTGACATTCCGTCACCAAACCGGCAGCAAACAGGCGCAGATTAAATTATGCTTCCACACTCTGGAGCTTTGATGAGACTTAAGTGTGTGCTCTTCCAGACACCAGTGGGTCCTTGTGTTGAGGACAAGTGCCAATCCACACTGGCAAATGATGCTCTCGAAAGATAAAAGGGGAGAGCAAGCCAAAGAAGGTTGAAGAGCACTGGCAAAGAGCTTTCTTTTGCTTTGGTTCGCTTTTACGATGGTCAGTGTTTTGGAAAGATTTCGATTTTTCTTGTATTAGCAGTGAGCGCCCGAAATCAGTGCTTCCCGATTTCTTGATTCTCAGTGAAAGGATTTTTCAGCGCAGTTTCCTGAACAATTGCAAATCGTTGCCTGTTGTGAAGCGCAGAGCGAAAAGGCCCCACGTTGTCCACTTCCAAATGAATCTGTATTGTTCGTTTTTCACTTGAGGCAGTTGCTCTTCTGCGGAAAAACGAGAATCAGGAAGGAAGCCAACGCGCTGCCAACAGCAGCCTGCTGCACCTTACGAGTCCCAGGTCGGAATTCATCGAACCGTATCAAAGCTGATAAAGCAACATTGATTCCGCGCTCACCCAATAGGGAACGAGAATATCAGATTATTTGTCGGGATGTGTTTGCTGAATTGGGGGGAATTGTTGCTGACTTCTCTTTTTGTTTTCAGTGGCAAAACACACAGTGGTGGAAACTGGCTGTCTGGGCCTGGGTCTCGAGATACCTGGTTCGGAGTCAATGAGTCTGGACACTTCCTTGTGCTTGATTTTCTGGTACACAGCTGAACATCGCTTCGCATTGCTGTGTTTTGGGATGAGTTTTTCTCTTTGTGAGTTCTCCAAACTGGGGATATTCAGCTGCGAAGGTTTTATCAATGCCGTCAAGTTGGCTTTGTGCATGATGCCGAAACAAGCCAAAAGCACTGGTCCAGTTTTTCATACCTTCAACCGAAAGCCCTTCTAGATGAGGATTTGGCATGTGGATGGAGTGGTTACTTCACCAACGACATTCATTGTTCTCTGTCAACATTCATACTTCCTGTTCAACACGGGCGAAGGACGCTGGTGGTTCCAGCTGTGTATCTTTCCTTTATTGTAGTTTGACTTTCGCTGGGGGTTGGAGAGCATGAGACACAATGAACTGGTTGCTCACTGAAAGAAAAAACAACCGATGTGTGCGTATTGACTGGGAAAATCTGAAATCCTGTGTTCTCATCAGACAGCCAAAAAGGCAGGTGATTGAATGATGGAGTCCGTCTGGAGCTCCCACAGAACCACCTCATCTTGATGCTGAGGAATCCTTCCCGTGCATTAGCTTTGTGACCGTTAAACCTACCAAGTGCTCAATGTCACCGTGTTGTTGGGTTGTTGACATCTCCAAATCTCCAGCTGGAAAAGGACGTCTGTGGTGCTGGTACGAGGGGGTCTCAGGGAGTTCCAGGACAGTACGCGCAATGGAAAAACAACGAGTTTTTTTGTTGATGACTTTGTGAAGAAGTTTAGTTCAGTCCTTCATGAACAACATATTGGCACTGTAGGCAAATTTGGTCAACAGAAACATTTTTCCACATGGTTAACAAGTGCGCAAAATTGTCAATTCGTCGAAGTCCATGCAAAATCCTATCTGTTTGTGTGAGTCCCAGAACTCTTTGAAAGTCAGTCAGTACACATCACTCATTGAACCTTCTGAACTATCACTGTCTGGGTCTTGTGGAGTGCCTGCAGGGGTGCGCAGGTTTTTGACACCTTCAAAGTACTGCCCAGAATTGAGTGCACAGTGGTTCCAGTGGTCAGGGAGATCGATCATGATGGACTTGCTGAACTCTTTTTCCTCAATGATGGAACTCAACACATGGATAGCTTCTGCTTGCAGCAACTGTACACTGCCAAAACGCCTGCTGCGCAGGTGTTTTTTCAGGGTGGGGAACAAAAAAAAGTCACAAGGGGCGAGGTCAGGACTATAGGGCGGGTGATCTCTGTTTCCATCATCCTGGTGACTGTTGCATAAGCTGTATGGGGGCGGATGTTGTCGTGGTGGATCAGGTATCCAGACTTCCAGAGTTCTGGTCTTTTGCGGCAAATGTGCTCTCTGAGCTTGGCCAAAACTTTCCTGTACACCTCCCCATTGATGGTGGTTCCTTTGGGCATGAATTCAACATGAATCAGTCCTTTGTGGTCGAGAAAGGTGGTCATCATTGTCTTGCGCATGGTCCTGGTCACTCTGCTTTTGTGTGGGTGTGGTGCTCTGGGTGGCAACCATTGGGAACTGCTCTGCTTTGACTCTGGTTCAAAGCAAGACAACCAAGTTTCATCCCCAGTGATGACCCTCTCCAACATGGTTGGGTCTTCCTCCAACAGATCCAGATTTCACTGTGAAGTTTCTTTGCGCACACGCAGCTGCTCCTCATTGAGGATCCTGGGCACAAACTTGGTGGCGACACGTCGCAGCTTGAGGTCGTTCTTCATGATGGCATGAGCAGATCCCATGGAAATGTTCACCAAGTGACAGATTCTTACAAGGGTGACTCTCCTGTCTGCCTCCACAATTTCATGCACTTTCAGGATGTTGCCTGGACACCTTGCAGAATGGGGGCCACTGCATCTGGGTGCATTGGTGGTTGGCAGCTGCACATCTGATCGGAAAGTCTTGTGCCAATGAAAAACCCTGGATCTTGACATTGCACTGTCACCATAGGCTTCATCGATCGCTCTCTTTGTTGCAGAAGGCATCCATCCCAGCCTTACACCAAATTTGACAGCTCCTCTTTGCTCCAACAGGTGCTGCATGTTGCGCACACTTTGCCGTGACTGCTGCGAGATAGGGAATTCATATGGAGATCAACAAATTGCCTTACACACACATCAGAGTAATGCCTGCCAAACACACACAGAGGATCAATTGATCCTCACCTTTGTGCACCTGAGCAGTCAACATGTTGCGGACACATCGCACTCAACGATGCAACCATCGACAACCCAGTTTCAGCAGCCCAGATACTGTCCTGGAACTCCCTGAGACCCCCTCGTACTTCATGACGATCTGAGATTGCATGCATGACAGGTGCTCGTCTTTTCTCTGTTGCCTTTATCTGGTGGCATTCAGAAAAATGACTTCTTCGGATGATTTTCGTGGCTCTGGCTGCTTGTGGGTCGAAAAGTCACCGACTGCATGAAGGTGACGAAGAAATTCTGGGAAAATTGACCTTGGAAGTTGGCCCTGTGAATCGGTGATCTGGAACCCGTCTGACGCCAGACGAACTGAGAAAGATTTCACAAAACCTTCTTGATGTTGGTGTTTCTCAGCAGTCTGACAAAAAATGTCAAAGAAATGCGCATGCGACCAGCGACGTGTGTTCAGTTGCAGTGTGTTGATGGTCAATGAACAAGGTTTGATCCCATCAGAATGTCTTGCGGATGTCACCTGTCCCAATGCCCCAGCTTTGGCCGGCAGCTGATCTCCTTTGCTGTCCGTTCATGTCCTAAAGACTGGAAACATCTCCGCAAAACAGACAGCAGTTGTCTTGCGACCGAGACTTGCAGAACGGGTCTACCTGTTGTTTTGTTTTCATTCACATTGTTTGGGTCTTCGGAATTCCGTTTGGACTGCCAAAGTCGTTCTCATCAACGCGTGTTGTTTGAGCTTTCATTGCACTCTTGATGTTTTGAACAAAACACGTGTTACCCAGCACTGAAGCACAACGAAAAATCCTGTGAGAATTCTTCCAACCGAGTGTTAATTCTGAGCGTGAATGTTTTCGCGAGATCGCTGAGCACTGCGGTTCGTGGATTTGTTTCCGCTCCCAAGGGCGACTGCCTTGCTTCCTCGCAGATCAAATGTTCCTAGTGGTAAACACTACCCCCAATTATACAGTTCTTTCTTGATACAAAGCGCCTCGATGCATGGAAGCTGCCCTGCACGCGTTGCTGAGGCTGCTGGTCGAGTGACCGTCTTTTCGAATTGTTCTGGCCTGCATTCTGTCTCTGCAGGGCAGTGAAAGAGATTGACTTCTGCAATACGTTTTGACAATACGTTTTGACACTCAGTCAGGAAAACAAACTGCAAATTGTGGACTTGTATCCAGGGTCTGTCACTTCGCAATGTGCAACACTGGAAAAAATATTTGCGAAGAGCACCTTCATTTTGGTGTCATGCAGGCGTGCTTTCTTTTGTGGTATTGCGAGCGTGTGTGAAACGTGTGTGATCCAGACCTGGAACCAGCTTCCGAAGAACCATTTCCCTGGATGTCTTGCACTGATGTGGGCTCGTGCTGTTATGAATGGATGAAAGAGACTCGTTGCAGTGAGGTTCACGGCAATGAAAAGAGGCATTGCATTATGTTCTACTCCTACAAATTACATGATTGTGACAGAGGTTGTCATCGCATCCTATCTCGCATTGTCCACCGCATTATGCTGCGCCTCCCCGTGGACAATCCACCTTATTTCCCTGCAGCTGTAATCAAATTGGCTGCCGGAAAGGATAAATCTTCTTTTCTGAACACGTATCATCTTACCCTCTTTCTTCAAATGAACTTCGACTGAAACAGCAACAGATATGTGACTGTGGTTTCAGAAAACATGCGCGACGAATCTTGATTACCCATGGAACATGTCCTATTCTGCCTTGAAATCGTTCCAGAGATCGACAGACTTGGCACGGCGAAGGATTGACAGTTGGTCTGTTTTGCACAAACAGCATTGATGTTCTTGTGACAAATCTGCTTTTTTCCCGAACAAAATGTGTCAAACTACGCCGGCAGCAATTCGTCTGTGTTTGCCAGTCGATACATCTTCAACAGTTAAATTTGAAGATCCTTAGCCAAACAGTTGAGTGTCATTTCATGGAGAATGACGATTTGAAACCATTAGGCAGCAGGGAACTTCGAATGTGTCTGTTCTACAGGCGACATCGCTTTCATTTGGAGCTGCTTCCGCCCACGAGTGTCTCTCGGTGCAAGTGGATCAGAGTCTGCAAATTGAAACCAGGCATTGACGGAGTCGGCAAAAAGCCAACAATAGAGGGTTGGCTGATGCACCGCAGTGACAAATCGTGAAGTTATAATTGATTACCTTTCAGTGTCAATCTTGGCAAAAGCGACACTGGATGAAGATACACCCGTCTGTGTTTACTTCCCAAATACGACACGTGCATACGCACCACAGATTCTTATCAGAACACCACCAGACTTGTGGAACAAACCCAATCGACATGTTGCTTCTCAGATGAAGAACAAAACGCCTTTCAAGATTTCCTGAAGATTTGTACTTTCAATCGCTCTGAAAAGTACTTCTGGTACGTCTGCAGCTGAAGGTTCCCAACCAAGATTCCAGTTATTCATTGCAAAAGCAAAAATGTGAAAAATTCGATTTTGTATTGAAAGTACACGCAAAACTGATTGATTCGAGGAGTGCTTCTGTCAGAGGGCTGCCATCTAAAACGATTAAAGTGATAAATTGGGGATTTATCCATTAACAGCAATTTCATTCGACTTTTCATTGGGGCTTCATCCGACAGTTTGTCTGCAACTGACTTTTAATTCCAGACGAATAATTCACTGCAGGTTTGCGCTGTATTCGTGTTTTGTCTCATACACAAGAAAGTGCACATCCTTCCAAACTTGTTGAGCTGGGAATGCACCAAAATTTCGGGTTGCTGGATTGAACATTGGTTTCCAGCAGACGCAGGAATGTGACCTGATCTGATCTGGGTGGCTGTGCACACAGAGCGGGCTGTTGTCCAAAGAGTCAAGCGATTTACATTCACGTGTCCATCAATGTTTGAAGATGCCATGCTTGCTACAAAATTGACGGATTGACCTGTTGTTTTGGACAACAAATGGCAGTTAAGGGCAGTGGTCAATTTGTTTTGTGGCTCTTAATTTAAGCACTGCTTAAGCTGCGGCTATCAATCAAATGACTCGTGCTGTGCGGACTCCGAACACACATGAATACTCGTACAAGGTTCACTGCCCTCCGAGCTTCAGACGACATTGCAATTGAGAAAGACCGGGAGCTCACAACGTCTGTCGTCATCATAACGGAGACCGGTTTTTGAAGCACAATCTTGCCCTGGACACCACACACGGTTCCATTTTCGGCAATGAGGCTGATCAATATCCCAATCAACAAGCGACAAGTGAGCAAATCTGCGGCTTTGTGTCGGATGAATGGGCAGCTTGAGAAACAGTTTGCACTGATCAAAGGGATCCGGCTCAGACGCGCAGTGCACATAATTGATGGCTTTGCCATTGAGTCCGACACAAGTCTGGGCGGCTCTGGCTCTCCAGTCAAGAGGTATCATGCTCACACACAATTGCCTGCTTCCGAGATAGGAGGAGGTCTGTGGAGAATTCATTTTCCAATGTACGCACTCTCAACGTTAGCTGCGCCGTTTGTAGCAACCATGGAGTGTTGCATACAACATTCCAAAAACGCGCAGTTGTGACACAATTTAACTTCCAAATCCACAAGTGAATCAGGGAGTAAATCTTCACTTGACACACTCTTGAGTGTGGTTCCTCGAGGTACTCCGATTCAACGTTGGTTTCTGCATGCCGTCTTGCAGTTCCAAAGGGTTCTTTTCTTTGACCAGTGAGAGAATGCAACAACTGCTTGATCTTCAGTTGCCAGTCACTCATCTTTGATTTCGCATCAATTCCTGAAACGTGTCTGAAATAGTGTGTTGGGTTTATGAGGGACCTTTTAGTCTTCATTTTCCCACGGGAAGACCCCTTAACAACAAATTTGCGTAAAATCCATTTATTTTTCATTTCATTATGGGGGAAAGCGCGAGCGGTAAAATTTCCCCTTATCCCTAATTACCTACTAAGAACCTGCGCTGTCATCAATGCTTGAAATGGGGATCACTGAGTGTGACACGTTTGACGAAGGAGTCGTTTTCCCCGTCGTTATCAATGCAACATCATCCGGAAATGACTGTTACCAAATCAAGTTCCACATTTTGGAGAGCACTTCAAAGTTCAAAAGCCGAAACCAGGGTCAAATTGAAATCTGCAGAGTCAAATTTGACAGTGTTCGAGAGTAAGCTATTGCCTTCATAAGCGCCTCTTTCAATATTCAATTTCTGGCTTTTAGTGTCCAGTCGACATATCCAATTTCCCTGCCCGAGCTGCCCCCCATTGATCCCTCCGTGCACTTTTACTCAACTTCTGATGAATTCACAATTAGATTTGGCCCAAATTGGATTTCCCTCAATCAAGCATGTGTGAGAGGTTTCAACTCCACTACTAGCACTGCAGAGGAGACCCAGCCAAGCCAGTATCTACGGCTTAATTTTTTTTCTGAGAACGGGGAAAGTGTATCATAAGGTCAGAGGGTGTCACCTTTTGGGTGACTTCAATTTGTAATGGTCAGTTGGAGTTACGGAAGTTGAGGGATGGAAACGTCAAAACAGTGCAACTCCTTCTGACTCCGGCTTTGGAGCTCCGTTTGAGAGCAGAAATACATTCATGAATACTGTACATCACGATGGAGTCACAAATTGAGTTCAGGCTGTGCCAGGTCGTTTTTCAAAGGTGTTGGTTGCCTTCAGCAGATCGAGTGGGTCATGAGAGCCCTCTGGTGCCGAAAAACCGTTTGTCTGCCTCGTGGCGCCTTATTGCTGCTTGAAGTTGAAGTGAGCCCGTTCGGGATCAGAACTTGGTCAGGCTCCCGCCCAGATGACATGTCATTTTTGTGATCACTGTTTGATGTTCAACTAACGCCTGAACTTTTAGATCAAAGACTCTTTCTGAAAGGTCACAGCAAGCAACACACGCCAGATTTATGCTCAGTGTTTCGTAGATGTGGATCACAACACAGAGGAACTCTGAAGAACTGGCCAACAGCAAAAACGCATGAAACTTTTTCAGTTTTAGATCCGCTTGATCGATGACATTGTTTCAAAACACAAGCTATCAAGGGACCTGATTCACTGCCAACGTCCTCGCCACGAACTGGTCACATCGGACTTGGACGAGCGCCTTGAACGAGTGAAACAGGAATTAAATACTTTAAGTTCTCTCACTTGATTGAACTCGAAGCTTGAAGCTCTTTCTTGCTTGTAAAGTTGCAGTCTGATTTTGATTATGTACGAGTACTTCGTGTTTAGTTTGAATGCCTTGCTGATGGAGGGAGGGCTGGTCCCTCAGTTGTTCTTTTGAAAGGCCCTGTCGTTTGCTGTATTCGTTTTGAGAAAAAATGGAACATATCAGACCAAATGTCAAAACTTTTTCGTATCTTGTTGTGTTTGAGTTTCTGCTTGTTTGTTTGCATTTTGTTTGGTGTTTGGAAAAATCGACGGGCCATGGCAGGAGCCTCATACGACGCCGCCTGTGTTTCTGAACCCACCTCGCTAAAATAAGGGCAGTTTCCACAGATTTGTGTATTTTGCTTCTCATATCCATTGTTAAACAATACCACATGTAATATCAAGCAATAATGATGACTTTCACAAAAGAAGGTTGAAGGTAACAGGGGATGTTTGGCCCAGCTGTCGCACATCGTGTTGCTTTGGTCTCTAACCACTGTCCCAATTGGGTAAAGGCAAGTGAATTACGGATGCGTGGCTCTGTTACGAGACACTCTGCTATTCTGGATACTGCAGCGCTATTACCATCTCCGGGACGAGTTCCCATTTGATCCCAATTCATTGGTCACAAGCTGAGATGAATTCACCGTCTAAGTGCCTGGAATTAAATTCTGTGTGATTCCGAGATCTATGCTGTTTGTGGATTTTTCTTCCAAGAAAACCCAATTTTTACATTTGGGCGTGCAATTGGAGAAAGAGTGGGACATTCTAAAGTAACTCAGAAATGTAGTAGTCTGAGGAAAGATGCTGAATTCCATCTTCGCTTTGGGATTCATTTGGAGAATTCTCGCGAAAGGCATGACGAACAGCTGTGTGTCAGCCCAATTAGGCTAACACTTCCAATGTCGCGTGGCCAGTGACCAAGTCAAGCACCTTCAAATTTATGTCATTGCACTTAACGGCTCGATGGACTGCTGGTGGAGGGGGAGGCAAGGACAGAGCTCGAGGATAAGGGATAGGCTTTGTGACCCCTTTGTCATGCATACACCGCTGTCCTGCCCATTGTTAAAGTGATGCATGCGGTGTCGTGGATCACGAAGATGGACAGGGGGTTACTGTGGTGGGTTCTGACGCTTGCAGCATCATGCTACGCACTAGAAAATGACGTGTTGCATCATTTACTTCGAGCAATGTTCGGTGTCCGTCTACAACGTTTTGAGTGCGCGTACATTGGCCCGACGCTTCTCCAGGTTCCACTCAAACAATACACGATGAACGCAACTCTGGAGCCTGCAGTCCCTCAAGAGCGTCTTCAAATCCATCGCTGGGTATGTCCCATGCAGACGTGAAGGAGGCTTCAAGACATTCCAGGGTGTATGTTTTGAGCAGCGATATTGAATTTCACACGGTTAAATCGATGGAAGCCGGGCCCAGGTTCCACTGCTCAGATGTGGGCGAACACTGCGTGGGCATCATGTGAGGCCAATTTTCAGAAACACATCCAGATTGGCGCATTGGTGTTTGGTGGAAACGGAAACACAAACGTTTGTTCTGCCCGTATTTGGAAACTTGATTTATTTCTGACCAAAACATAGATCAAAACATTCAGCGAAAAGGCCTTGGTTATTTTTTCATATCTCCACAAAGTCTGCACAGCAATTGTTTTATTGCAGCTGCTGCTTTGGAAGTACGTTACGTGGTCAGTGACTGTAAAATTACACGAGTTTTAAGACCCTTGGCTCAAGCGGTTGTCAAATGGAGCATGCCAGCTGCATTGCCTCTCAATCTCACTCTGACATTGTGTTTCAGAAGCAGCAAGCCCAAAGCTCAACCTCACTTTCCATATTCATCCACAAACCTGTAAATTGCGTGTGCCTGCTGCAGAGTCTGTCTTTCAATGACCGGTGGTTCTGCGAACGCGTTTGAGAACGTTGCAGGACCTGCATGGTGCGTGCACACGTGAAGAAAAATTACACTTGGCGTTAGATTCATGCTACACAATCAAACTTTGTACCAACATGGCACTGTGACTCACGTGGGCGTCTCTCATGAGAAATTTCCCTTTTGACGGACCTCCTGCCTCCCCCACCCGGTGACATTTTTTGGTGAATATCATCGTTTGTCCGAATTGGGAGAATAGTTGTCAAATGTTGGTCAAATGCGAAGTTGCAAGGCAACACGAGATGTGCTTCTGTGTCAGAATCAAAGATTGGCAGATTCGTTGAAGAACTGTGTGTTTCTGATTGATGCGAAACATTTGCGCAACACGGAATTTTGTTGGTTTCAAAGCTGCAGGAATCATGATGCAGAGAAGGACAGTTTTCAGCTCGGTTAACAGTGTTTTCATGTTCAGCAACACTTGGCCCACATGAGATTTAGTGCTCAGTTACATTTTTCCAGGGATACACAGCAGGAAAAGATTGCAAATCTAAGACTTCTCTTTTTTCCAGTCACTGATAGAAATATTGGTCACTTGGGGCCTGGTAGCGGTCCGCAGATTACTCTATGTATGGCGTTCGCTTTTCAGCCGCAGTAATCTTGTTATTTTGTATCGCTGGCTCATGGACGCAGAACCACGTTAGAATGTCATAAACTTTTCATAGTGTCAGCGCCACCAAGAGTCACTTTCTCGGAAGTGAATGATTACGTACGTTTGTATGACTCATGGAGATTTCACTTTTGTGCAAACTCTGAAAGGAGAACCGTAAATTTGGACGTGAGGATCAGGTTGTATGGGGGTGGCTTTGCTGTCAAGTTTACGTTGCAGTGCCCTTCCCAGGTGTCACTCTGCCCGTGCAGCTTTCAAACACAATAAAAAAGGAAATTTGATCATCAATTTTCCAGTCGCAAGACTTGGCGACACTTATCATGAAGCCTTTCTTGAGTCGAGAACTCCTGCATTTCGATCCACGAATGAATGTGCGCATTTCAGTCAGGAATCAGTGTCAATTAAACTAACACCCTTTCCTTGTTGCTGAACCATTTGTATGGAAACTTGTCCGCGTGAAAATTTACTCAGTCGTCTTGCTTTTCGAGTCGATTTAGTGTTTTGTTACTTATTCCTCCCACTCCACGTTATTTCAGTTGCCGAGTCAAATGTTTGAGACTTGTGTCGAATGTCAAAATAGGAGCAAAATAACCAGAGCAGTTCGACTTGTGGAGAGGACCGGACGAAGATACACAACAAAAATACACCTCTATATTGAGACGAGATCACACGAAAGCAGAAAAGACGATGCCTGGACCACAAGCACATATCGCTGTAGAGAAATGGTTTTCCCAGGAGCGCGCTGCAGTGTCACACCGGTCCAGATCCACTGCCTAACACAGAGCTGAACTCTGGCAGGACGTGTTGCAGCGGAGCGTTGTGCTTTCGTGGTGTCTCAGGTTCGTGATCAATCAATCCTTCACCGGCAGCACCACTGCTCAGAAATGACACGCCCGAGACATCATGCTGCACCCTCTCAAATACGGTCTTGACTGTCGGTCTGCTGCCGCGTTTTTTGAAAAAAAAATTGCAGAACCTGATGACTGACACGTTGAATCTATGAAAGCACGAGCACATGCAAATTCAGCTCGTACATTTTTGAAAAGGTTTTTTTTATTCGCACAGTCCTCTCCAAACGTGTGCACTGCGCGAGGCACTGCACAGGGTTCTGAGGACTGAGATGTTCTGACATGTTACAAAATGTGGACAAAAAGCTAAGAAGCACGTTGGGCACAAATGGCGTCGTCCCGATTTGCCAACACGGCAGATCCAACTTACTGCATTCTGTCACTGCGAGCAAAGCCAACCTGAGAATGTGAGAATTGAACATTGAAAATTGGAATTGAAAATTAAAACTGTGCACCTGCAACTCACGAGAAAACTTTCGACCCGACCCAATCTGACGTCCTTGCGCCGAGTGGTTTGGCTTTAGAAATGGTCGAGATTTGAACTAGGACAGGGGAATCTCAGGACCACGAACAAGCCGAAATTCCGGGTTGGGCAAGTTCAGTTTCGGTGAGCCCAGGTGTCAGCCACAGCAAAGCTCATTCGCTTGGCACTTCGTTTGCGTTGGTCAGGTAGGATGTGCCAGCGTACAAGGAAGTCAATTCAGGACAAGTGATTTCTCACAATTGTTTTGGGAGAAAAAACAAACCGGAAGGATCAAGAACAGATTTATTTTCATACAGACTGGCACTGGGATGCTGGGGAATATTTGCCCGTGCATAGGAATGATACACTGGAGACTGAGAATGGCACATCTTGTTACTTGTAACCTCCACGTGGAGGGGAGTTTACGGAGTTTGTTGGGAGAAAAAAAGACATCTTGCAAGGAATCCCAGTACAAGAACAGTTGCAATCTTGATGCAGTTGCTGCCACACAGGCCATTCTTCCGTTTTGGATATCAGTACCAAAGGCTCTCTTTTTGTCTTCTTTGTTGTGCTGTTGCCCATATTCTTTGAATTCATGCAAACTCAAAGTGGCACCTTGCACAACCAAGTCACTGGCATGGTACTAATTGCACATTTTCTCGGTTTTTCTGTGGACAAGGTAAGTCTTGCCCAACGGGCGAACAATAGAACTTCAACATGGCAGCTTCCTGCGCTCAGGCTCACACGAACTTCTCCCGGAATATCAGATTCCTTCTTGACATCTTCGGACACAATAAAGCACTCGCTGTGAAGTGCATTCTATCGATTCCAAGGCTTTCTCAATACAATCAACAGCTTACTACATTTTTATGAAGCGGCATACCTGACAGCTCTTTCTCACGTCGTGAAAAAATTCCGTTCTGACATCCTTTTAGGGGTAAAAGTGGACCATAAAGAGAGAAAAGCTTTCCATATGGATAGATTGTGCGGAGCTGGTTCGACAGTGAATATGTGTGTGTCAAGCTCTGGAGCTGTTGTCCTCAGCTATGACACAAATTCCCCCTTTGTGGAAACCACTCACGATGCACCTCAGAGGCTAAAGTTGCTTTTTGAGGCTTGACAATTCTGTTCAAGGGCTTCCATCATTCCTTTTTCAGCGGTTTCTTCGTCTTCATACTCGTACGCATTGTCTTGTGTCCTTTGGTGAACGCGAGCTTCACTGCCAAGCACGAAATCATCTGATGATCAAGATATGCGCACACTCGTGCGAGTCCGTGTTGAGCTCACAGAGCTGAAGATCCCACGCAGTGAACTCAAGAAAATCGAGCCCTTGCTCTGATTGAGCAAAGGTCTCGTGGAAAATCTGTGTCGAAAAGAGTGGAACACCCAGCTCTTCTTTCCTCAATGCTACTGTCCATGACCAAGTTGAGCCTCAAATCTCAACTGAACATCCACAAAATTAGAGGACGACAGACATCTGCGCTGAGAACCTCTGTACCTCGCTGCATGGCACGCACAAAGCCGTCTTTCAAAAATGGCCTTCGAAACAGCCATTGCACGTTGCAAAGAGGTCTGTAATCAGAGCTGCTCAAATGCGCCAAACAGTTTAATTGACAAACACAAACGAGATATTTGCATGTGGAAACATTCAGAAGTTGGTTCCAACAGAAAGTCAAGAAGACTGCCGTCTACAATCAAACCATCGACAGCGAAGCAAAAATTAAAGACAAACTGTGGGCTCAACCTCTTTTCACCGTGCAGACTATGGACTTTTCTCGCCAGTCACTGGTGCCGCTCAAGGTCCACATGGCATGAACACTGACTGCGTGAGTGTCACCACAAGTGAAAACTTCTCGCATAATACAACATTACAAAAATGAGCACTTCAACATCATGGATAACCTGTCGTGGTCAAAGCAACAAGGTCTGTGGTGCTTCGATCTCTTTGTAGCTTCTACACAACATTTGCTCTTGTTTGGCCTGCCACATAAAGACGTTACCAATTGTCCTGTGTTGCTGTGTGCAGTGGCAGAATCTGGTATGGCGGTCTCGTCATTAGGTAGTCAGGCTACAGGGTCAGAAGACACACCCTTTCCTTGCTTCTGCCCGCTTCACCGCCAGACTCATTGTCCGCACAACTAATTTCGTTTGAGGCTGGCCCCTTGGTGATTGATCTCGGAAGGAATTCCTCAGTTGCGATACCGATGCGCTTCATTTGACCACCCCTTTTGAAAACACTGTGCGGCATCATGAAGATGCAAGAAAAACTGAAATTAGCCACAATGCTAAACGTCGTGGCACACGACAGTTCAACACTTGTTTAATATCCTGTATTGTTCTGTATTTTCAGGAGAGGCAGAAGTAGGAAAGCGAAGAAGGTATGTACCGCACCAACTACCGTATTTACGGTGCTCGTGGGGGTTCCTTTTCTTTGTAGCCGATCGTGTTGGGCAGGAAATCGATCTGTTTGGTTCCGGAATGGCACCAAATGCTTTGAGAACCAGTGAAATTTTGCACTTTTACCTGCAAAATGCACGGCAGTAGACATGAAAATTGACTTCTTCCTCAAAGTCATTCTCTTGATTACAAACGATCCACAACGCCTTTCGTGTCATGCAATTTTAAATAATGTTCCTCGGGATTAATCAAGTGTTAAGATGTGGTGGCAATAAATTATTTTAATTGGCTTTTATCATGTGAAAGCCTAATAATCCTGCAAAGACAGTTGGGTCTTTAAAACCGGCAACATCTCCATTTGCACAGGCAATGCCTCACGTCTGCCGTAATGAGCATGATTTTATGCTGCCAACATGCAAGCACTGCGAATCTCTAGAAATACTGAGAGAGAGAGAGAAAGAGAGAGAGAGAGAGAGAGAGAGAGAGAGAGAGAGAGAGAGAGAGAGAGAGAGAGAGAGAGAGAGAGAGTGACTTGGTAAGACAGACACAAAGCAGATATATCTCCACAAATCGTCT
>JAAUXT010023082.1_pt1 | contig 36241 bp, 36 predicted proteins | sample 7278171 | NCBI WGS metagenome assembly JAAUXT01 (sample SAMN14350112, study PRJNA611818) | marine sediment metagenome | isolation source: surface marine sediment (1.8m) | place: French Polynesia: Moorea | collected 2018-08 | reverse complement strand
GAAAACATTCCTATATATTTGGTAAAATATTGAAAATGTTCACATCAGTTGACAGTCATTTGCATCAGTTTCACGGTCAGGGAATCAATACTTATGAAAACAGCTACGTAAAACGTTTAATTTTGCAGATGGCTGAACGTGAAAAACTGGTTGATTCACAAGAAGCGCAAAGTGGAATTGGCCTCGAAGAGAACATGGAAGAAATACTGGGTTTGCCTGAAGGGCACGATGCTGCTCTTCTATCAGTGCGACGAGGGAGAGACCGTCGATGAACACAGCGTTCCGAGACACATGTTAGGTGAGGGAAGGCCTTTGTGTTTGCATCGTCTTGTGTTAATTCAAGAAAAGGTGTTGGTGTGTGGACACTGCATTCAGGTCATCACCTGCTGAAATTTTTTTTTTTTTTTGAGAAGTCTGGATGAGCAACGCAGTTTGTATGTTTGCAGTGATAGAAGGCGGAATTGCACAGGCCGTCCCCGAGCACCCGAAACGGGAGCTCATCTTCGCCCTGAGCACTGCCTTCGGTGACGCCTATCTCTTTCAGGTATTTCGTCCCCAATGCTTGGGTAATTTTGGGAACAATCCAGGCGAACACAGTTTTGAGAGCTCACGGCACTGTTCTGAACGTCTGCAATTCGGTGATGTGATTTTCTTGTAGGCGACGTCTCAGATCGAGCTGGAGAACTGGGTAAGCGCCATCCACTCGGCCTGCGCCTCCTCCTTCGCCAGACAACACGGCAGGGAAAACACACTCAAACTCCTCAAGTCCGAGATTCAGAGTCTGGAGAACAGCATTGACATAGTAGGTGCAATATTGAAATCTGCATCGTTCCTTCGTGCTCGGAATGAAGACTTCCTTTCACCCGCAGTTTTGTGACTTGCCTTTTGTTTCTTGCTTTCATTTTGTGCAATATAAATTATGTTTGCTTGACCTGCTTTGGCTCTCAATTGAAGCGCAAGAGAAACGAGCAGGAATTGTCGAACAATCAACATTTTGTCGAGATGATCACGACTGTGTCTGTGGAAACGCAAGCGATGCAGCACTTGTTTCTGTCTTGATTCACAGGATATTAAGATGAAGAAGATGGCCGACCTGCAGCTTACAGTCGTGTCAGATCCCCGCAGCAAGCAGGCGATTGAAAAACAAATCGCGCAGTGGGACGAAAACCTCGAGAAACTCTACATAGAACAGTTCCGACTCAGGTGTTATGTGTCTTCATTACAAGGCTCCGAACTGCCAAATCCTAAGGTAGAGTCATTCTTCTCCCTGACAACATCATTTCTCAAGAGCTGTGTTCGGTGTCTCGTTTCCGTGAAAAATAAACAGTCAAGTTGTGGCAGAGGAATTGGATCTGTCACAAAACCGTGTTTGGAGAGAAGTACAAACACGAGGAAATTTACAGCTCCACCAAGAATTCCCCTCAATTGGTCTTCGCTCTCATCCCAGCTCAGGAAAAGCCCGGTGAATCTTTCATCGCCGTTTGAGTTTTTCTTTTCAACTTTCAGAACGTGCTGAGTGTTGTGGCGAAAGCTACCAAGGCGTCATTGGGGAAAATTGGCGTTTTCACTGTCACGTCTTTCCACGCCATGGTGTGTGCACGCACACCCTTGACACACGCGACGATGTACGGCAACAAGAGCAAGAAGCGAGGACTGCTCTCCACCTTCAAGGCGGACAGTGTCACAAAACTGAGACCAAAGAGTCCACGGTCTTTCAACAGTCCTCAAGGAGGGTGAGTGTCCGTTCGCCGTACTGAACCATTCCCGTCCAGACAACCGGTCACATCTGTAGTTCAACGTGTGAATGTTGTGATAGCTCAGTTTGCCGCCCGCCGTTTCGCAAATGATGCACAAAACAAAGGTTTTTGTCGTTTTTGACCGTACCGTTGAAAACTGTTTTGTGCAGTGGCGGCGCAGTAGTTTCTGACGTCTTTTCTTACTCTTTCTGTCAGGAATGAGGCGTACCGAACGTCGCAGTACGGTGATCATGTCGTCGTCGACTTGGCTAAGAAAGCCGAGGGCGACGGGGACGCTCAGAAACCTGCAGACAGCTTCGTGCTCAGTGATAACCTCGTCCGCATCTCACTGCCCAATGGAACGGTCAGTTGGCACGAGCGTTTGTTTTTTCAGTTCAGCTGGAATTAGAAGCCGGGTACAAACTGGGAAGCCTTCAATTTGGGACGCTTTATGCACTTTGAAAATCTCAACTCAGCTTTACCTCTACAGACACAACTGCGCTTGGTGTTCGTGTGATCTGCTTGTGTCTTTGTTTAAAAACGTCCTATTGATTCAGTCTGTGTGATGTTGCCTCACAGAGCATCGTGCTGGGGATCTCGGACAAGATGACGGTGCAGGAGGTGCTCGAGGCGACGTGCAACAAGCGGCAGCTCAACCCGAACGACCACTTCCTGCGCTTCAAGCTGCACGGCGCGGACTCGTACCGCGTCCCGGAGAAGTCCGTCTACATGGAGCACGAGGTGCGTCCCGCCGGCCGCGGGGAACCAGAGGGGAGACGGGACGGGAAAAGGGAGATTCAGACTTCATGGACCCTGCGAATTTTGAAAGTTTTACACGCCCAAATCCAAATCATAGGGACTGTTTTTCGAGGCTTGATTGGTGGCTTTCAGCCCAGAGGCATCTTGTGGTGTCCTTTTGTTGACCAGTTTTGAGTGTTGGTGTTAGATTTCGCCAGGGTAGTGACGGAGAGGGGAGGACAGGCAACAGAAGGAGAGCGTTCTGAATCGGACTGTGTGTGCAAAGAACAGTGCCTGCCAATTTCTTTTTGGCTTCAAACGACTTAATTTGTCTGCAAAATTAAGAACTCTTCGTCCTGAAATTCAATCAAAGTCGTGTTCTGACGTGTTACGCAATCGTTGTGGATTGACCTGGAGGCAGCAATGAAGGTTTTAATGAACGAATTCCCAAACCACAGTTCTTGTTCCGTCCCGTGAAGGTGGACGCCTGAAGGCTCACTATTCAACAAACCTTTCAGACACAGCAATTATCGACTGCAAGTGCAATTTTGTTGTCAGGACGGAGAGATGCAGGGATCACGCAGTGCAGTGGTGAAGAAATTCAGTGTGAACCAACAGTCTTTTCGAAGTTCTTGGCTGTTCGGTCGCTCGTGTGAAGACAGTTTTGTGACTTTCATCCTCAATAAATTTCTTGTTCTGCCAAAAAATAATAAACCCATCACGGGGAACAGAAAGTCATCATTAACCTGACGCATTCTCATGTACAAGGGAAACTGGCTGTGAGGGGTGACACCCGCCGAGTCTGAACGCATCTTCGAGTCCTATCCTTGCAATTTTGTTTTCGTCTGCGTTGAGTAACATGTCGCGTTTGTGTGGTTTTGCTTCAGGAGTACGAGCACATCGAAGTGTGCGGCAAGATCCTGTTCCAGATCGAGCTGCTCAAGTCAGAGAAGGACGCCGACTTCGGGATGGCGGTGGAGGCGGAGCTGGCCGAGGACGCCGACGAGGAGGACGAACTCTGCGTCTTCATCTCCGACCTCGCCAAGAACGGACTCGCGCTCAGAAAGGGTGCGGCACACGCAGGCGCGGTCGAAATTATGTTGTGTTTTCTCCCATTCGGATAAATGATGGAGGGGAAAGTTTTTGGTCGCTTGGTCTGGCATTGAGTGTGGCCATTGAAAAGTGTGTGAATTTAAGCTTGGCAACAAGTTAGTTTCTCCGTTTGAACTGGGGTTCTTGTTTGTGGGCTCTTTCTATCCCGGAGACTGGTCGTGCTGCCTGATCAGCGTTGCACAGACGACACATGATCGTCATGTCTCGCACCTCCAGGTTTGATCATCGGGGACGAGATCCTGGTGATCAACGGGAAGGTCGTGTCCGACCTGGACATGGTGTTCGTCGAGACGCTGCTGTGCGAGGCGACGTCGCTCTGCCTCACGATCCGCTCGTGCCGCGTCGAGCGCCCCGTCAACACGACGGCCATGATGGAGCACGCCGACATGTACATCGACAACCTCATGTGTCCGCCGCCGCCCAGTCAGAGCCGCATCAGCGACAAGTCCATCAGCCAACTCATCGTGCCCGCGCCCGGCTTTGGTGAGTAGTCAACAACGACCGCTCTTCCGGTTGTGCGTGTTGTTCTGGAAAGCATGCTTCCTTCAGGTGTTGTGAACAACACGTGAACTGGAGGTCTGAGCGTTTCTGGGCACGGAGTGGCAAAGATTTGGTTTCATTGTCCATATTTTGTGACTGCGTTCGGCTAGTGGGGAGTCAGAGCCGCCGCCAAGGTCTGGTTGTGTTGTTCATCTTTTGAAGGCAGTCCACTCCCTTGTCACAAAGGCCAAAAGTGTGAATTTGAAAGTTGTGTCGTGTTGTCGAGTGTTTCTGAAGTGTACCCAAACTTCAGAAATGGGCGCAATTAATTTTTTCATTTCACTCTTGGATGCTTTCAACAACTTCCAAAGTACTTTACAACTTTTGACAGATTGTCCTCGATTCGACCTGAATGGGTTTGCTGTGTGGTCCCACGGCAACAACACTTTGTCAGCAATTCCCCCCAATCCCGCTGGCCTTGTTTTGGTTCGAAAACAGGCGTATTCAGAAAATCCTTGTTTTACCGAACCGTGCCCCGCAGGCACCTGCTATTACTGTGCTGGTGGTTTGCAATTGAACCACCACGCACAGGTTTTCTGTGTTGATGCAACAGAGTCGAGCTGGGCTGATGGAGTTGCGCTCAAAACCGAAGCCTTCACTATCGCTTCACACTTCGGTATCAGTGCCCAGTGCGAAACGAACAATGGCAACGTTGAAGCGATTACGATGCGTACATTACCAAGTTTTTTACCAAGTTTTTTTGTTGAAAGTGAAATGAGCGTGAAAAATTCCAAGGGATTTTTTTTTGCGTTGTACGCACTTTGCAAGACTTGTGAACCCATTGTTCTGGGATATCGATCATTGGTGGTGGTGCATTACAAGCACAAATGTGTGATTCGATTTCGACTGGAAGTTTTGGGCGTCAAAACTGTGATAGAAACAACTTGAACAGAACGGATAAAAACAACGCTCGTTCATCTGCATCTTGACCAGGAGTTGAAAAAGGTAACAAACAGTCTTCTGGGGATGTGACACTGTTGCAAAGATGAGGCAAACTGTAGCGCGTTTTCATCGTGTTGAAAATTGAATGCTTGCTCGACGTTGGCATTCAGAAGACAGAGAATGGAGCGTTGTGCGGTGCTGAATTTGGAGAAATGAATACATCGCGCTGGAAATGTACATTTCTTGAGGATCTGCAAACATTATTGCAGTGATACGTGCGAGGTGAATGGTGTGCGCCTGACTTCATTTGCATGCGAGAGTCGTTTGGAAGCCACGGTTTCTCGTGGAAAATTGAAATCGTGCCTCTTAAAGGACACATTCTGCGCCTCGCCAGATTTATTCCGCATTTGAATTGCATGTTTTTTGCGAACATTTGTGCTGGAACATTTCGTCGACTGGAAGAAGGGAAAACAACTGATTCAGGATTTTCTACAATGGATAACCTGCAGGTGTTTGCCAACGTTTTCTCTGCTGTTATCGTGTTGTAATATATCTGATTATGAAGGGCAACAAAACAGATTGTGGCCGGAAAGCCCATAATCCAAGCACAAGGAGCAGGTTACTGGATCAAGAACAAGTTTTCAGGCCAAACTTCCCGAGGGCGTGGTCAGCTTTTTGCGGCAACATCAGAAACACAAACGTGCTTCCAATTTGTTGAACGGGGATTTTTCAAGTTGCGGTGTGTGTGTTGCTCGTCTTCTGGAAATTGCTCTTCATGTTCCAGGAAGAACTTCTTGATCTTGTTGGGGTTTCTTTCGAAAAAAAAAGCTCCACTCGTATGGACTCAGGCTCAGTTCGCATCGGATGAGGTAACATCTCAGCTGAGTCGGCGTGTGTCTACACTGCCAAGTGTTCTTGTTAGAAATCTTAGCCCCAGTCATATTTATGGCGCGAAGAGGCAGTATTGGCTGGGACAGGCATTGTCTTTCGAAGTGTAATCCCTGCCCTCTGGAAGAGGAAGGCCTCCAGTGTGATGATGCCAACCTATTTTCCAAATGATGTTGACCCTCCAGAAGTATTGAAACAAAAGCTACTTGCACACGACTCCGTCCTGTTATCACACAGGCGCGCACCTGGACGTGCAACAATCGTGCGCGCACGGAAAGTTGATGTGCGACGTTGAGTCAGACCGCGATAAAGTCAGAAAGGACCTTGCGCAGAAATGAATTCTGACAAAATGCAGGCCGTTTTGCTCGATAAGTAGCAAGTGGAAAAAGATATGGCTTTCACAGTCCATTCTGAGAGGAAATAGATGTATTGGCTTCAGTTGGTGAGTTTTGATCTGTTGGAGGGTGCTTTGGTTTTCGTCTTGGCTGGGGAGGAATCTGTGGCTTTCAGCTCGAGGCAAAGGAGCATGGAAGACTTTGGAGAGTTCATGGGAACAAAAGATTCGCGAAAAATTGGACGAACTGTTCCCTGTTGCGTTTTCCAGAAGCTTTTTGTGAAAAAAGGTGTTTTGGTTTTGCAGACCAGACAGAAGGAGACGACGGTCAGTCGCAGGTGCAGCGAGCCAACCAGGATGTAGCGTACATGTCCGCCGCACAAATCGACAATCTGCTGCAGGTAGGACGCGTCTTCAACTTATTCATTCACAGAAGTAGAGACCGCGTGGAAGCAGGGAGAGGTTCTTCAGCCCCTCGAGTGTTCTCCGAATCGAAGAGGAAAGTTGTTTTGTTCGACCAAAGAAACTCGTCAGCCTTTGTTTGCAATTGAGTCTCCGAGTACCTTCAGGGAGCTGTGTTTGGGACCCGGTCTGTGACCCAGAGGTTTTGAGGAGATTCGTGCTGCTTTGTTGCTGACGACATCTGCAGGAAACGGACGTTGATTGTCCCAAAAGGGGAACCTGTGCTGCATGTGTGCTGTGCATGCAGTTGGTGCAGATTTACAAATTAGGAACATAATGTTGCATGTGTAGTGGGGGGCATTCCTGACCGTTTCTGAGCCATTAGTTAATGGCGGAGACACGATCGCGCTGATGAATCATGGTCCCGGCAGCAGGCGTGCAGGCAGCAAAGTTGACTGTTGTCTTCGTAAATCATGTGACTTTTGTGGGTCTTCACCAGCAATTTGACTTGGGTGTGCGAGAGTGCATTTGGAGGATGATTATGTGTGTTGACTAAAATGAATTTGCGCTCCTGTATTTGTGTGAATGTTTTGTTGCACTGTTTGGACAAGTAAAGCCCAGTGGAAATGTAAGTGTCACTGTTCAACTGAGAGCAGCAAAGCATTGTGTGTGAGCCTCGGGTCAGTGGTCGATGAAGAACAACTGGTGAACTCCAATTTGTTCGTCATTTGGGGAGTGACCTTTGTGTTTGTGGTTCGTCTGAAGTTCTCAGTCCTGAAGATGTTTGCGTTGCGTTGAAGTGGACCAGAATGTGCTTAAAATGTGCCAGTTTGTGAACTTTAGCTGGGCAGGCAAAGACATTCAACATCGGTCAGCCGGCAGAGTGTCCACATTTGATTCGCGACATGAACAACTCCTTTTTCTCTTGGCTGTTTTGTGGCAAAACTTGTTTCTTCGCACGACAGAAATTGGTTGAGTTCTCTCCCGAAAATATAAAGTAACTCGAGGTTCAATTTGTACTGCCTGGAGAGCTGTCAAGGTTTTTACAGGAGTGGACTTGTCGTGGGCGTTTCCATTTTTGTCACATTTGCTGAAGCCATGCTTTTATTTGTGAGGCAGAACAAGTGAAATATCTCAACGCAAATTGAGTGTGAATTTTGTTGTCCTGACTCTTGAAGCAAGTCTTTTGAAAAGATTCCCTTCTTCGCAAAACAGGCATTTACCTGTTGATTGCGTGTTTGGTGCATGTCTTCTTTGAAGTTCTGACTTGTGCGTGGCTGATAACCCCTTTCTGTGACACCAAATATGGGGAGAAAGCCCTCAGTTCTCTCCTGCTGTTGGGGTGACAAGGGTTGAGCTGACAGCCTGTGGCTTGCTTGATGTACTTGGTGGCCTCAAGTGACTGTCTGTTGGAAGGCAAATTTCCACCCTTTCCAAGAGTTTTTTTTGTCTCCGATGGTCATGCGTAGAGAGAAAAAGACTTGGCCTGCGTGAACTGATTCGAATGCCGTAATGGTTCGTTGATTAAAAAGCAGACTTGAGCCCACTTTCGTCAACACGGACATGGTTATGTCAGAATTTATTCTATAGCTGAAGGACATTCAATGTTAAGAGCTGTTGTGTCAGCTGCAGATCTGAGGAAATCCCTGCTTCGCGAGGCGTTCAGTAATTAGGTGCTGAAATTGTCAGCGGTGACCTTTGCATTGATTACCTTCCTGATGTCCACAGCTTTCATCTTTGTGCAGAGTAACAAATGCACGCGAAAAAGATATGAATTTTCCCCCGACGCGTGCAGAGCACAACTCTACACTGAGAGTCCGACTGATGATCGTTTGGTGCAGTGAGAAAGAAGCTGAAGAGAAGTCATTTTTGTTGGTCGGGGTGATGCAAAACTCCCGTGCATTTCCTTTTGGAAAATCACAGAAGAAACTGGTTGTGTCATTTTTGATTGTGCTCTGCGAAAGTCAAACCCTTTTGTTGGATTGAAAATGAGCGGAATCCAGCTGACGTTTCGGGCTTCTGACCAACTGTATTGCAAGAAACCGTTTGAAATGTCTGAGATTTCCCAACCAACCTTGTCTGATGCTGCACTCAGAACCTACTGCTCGCAAGTTGAAGGGCTCAATCTTGCAATGACTTTTCGCTCGGGCATTTCGAAATCTATCATCATGCAGTTTGGCCTTTTATTGAGATGATTTAGTGACAAAACACTTATCAATTATTCTTTTTGAAGCAGAGATGAAAAATTCACGTCAATATGACATTCAGTTCTTCAAGTGAGGAGCATGTCGCGTCATGTTCGCGCAACATTTGGTGCGCTCCGCTTGAAGCCCACAGCTTGATTTCCGAACCTGATGCTTCCTTTGTCTCCTTCCTTCCCCCAATCAGCTCATGTTGGGGGGACGCTTTTTGTTTGCAGTCGGATTCACGTTTGATTATCGGATTTAGGGCACATCATTTGTTGGAGTGATTCAGCGTCGGCTGTGTTGGAATCGTGTTAGCTCCTGTTTACTCCCTCCAGTCCCGCCGGAGGTTTCCGTGTGAAGCAACAGACTTCATTCCAAGCCTGTGTGTTTCTCCTGCGCCAAAAAAGTTTGTCTGCGAATCCACTTTGCAAAGTTGAGGACAGGATTTTGACAATGAACCCCCGCCCGCGGTGTTAATTGCTCATTAACATACAGGCTTTGCATGTCGCCGACGCCTCTTTGTTCCTTACATGTTGCTCCTGCGAAGCTGCTCTCCAAGTCTGTCGCGGTAAAATGCGAAACCGGAATCACTCGTCACTTCGTTCACAAAAGAAGAATCTCGAACAATTGACTCAGATAATTTGAGGGAATACAAGGAAAACGCATCAGAAACCTGGCTTGCATTTCCGTTACTTTCTCAATGGCTTCCGTATTCATTGCAAATCGGGTACCTTCGAGGTTTCTCTGTGTCTGTGACATATTCGGAACAACGGAGACTTTTTACTCTGTTATCTGATGGAAGCACACAGGGGCTTTGGAGCAAAGCCCGTCGCTTATCTAGACGCCATGTCATTTCTGCGAGGGCTGCATGCAGCGACAAAGGCTTGTGTTACCGACGTGCGTGGTCATTCTGGCTTGTAGCGTACGACGAGGTCACGAACAGTTGCAAAGTGCGCTCAGCGCTGATGCTGAATATGGATTTGATGCTACTGGCTGCACGCACGCACAGGTTAAGTCGGAGTGGGAGCTGAAGACAGGTGCTCCCTTGATTGGCCAGGGCCAGGCATGCGTAACTAACGGGGGCTCTTGTCATTGACAAAGCAAAGCAGAGCCTGTAGTGAAAGCGCATTACTCTCCCAGATACAACTGCGGGCGGTGAGCCGGGCGAGGAGTATTCAGGGACCTGTAACAGCCTCGGCGCTGCAGTGAGAGCGCGTGATCCTCCGTCTCTGCACGTCTGCCTGCTGAGCTCCGGCTGTGTGCGCAGGAAGCGAGACTTTCACTTGTGCTTCTTCGACACAGAGATCTATCTGTTTTACAACACCAAAGCAGGAGGACGCGAATGAATGAATCAAAGGCGCTTGAAGCTGTGCGCTGTTGCCGTTTTGTGACAGGCGTTGTCATAGCGAAACTGCGGACTGCATGGCGATGCGCTGGATGCGACGCTGCACGGGACGCGTGTTGTCACCTCGTGATAATTGCCAGGCCTGGAGGCGGGTGACAGGATGACCGGACTCGCTTTGTAATGCTCGCAGATCTACTTATGGGAGAACAACGGAGCAACCAAACGGAGAGGTATTAGACCCAAAGTCCCATCAGAAGCTGGAGGTATTATGAAATGTGATAGATCACTGTGGTCCCAGTGAAGAGGTTTTAGCTCTGATAGCGAGTCGGTTCAGGGACACGCATTAAGCCCTGAAAGGCGTGGGACATAAGCCGTGTTCAATGCTCGGACGTTGCTGGCGATCGCAATCACAGGTATACAGGAGGTGCTGTTACACAGACTGATAGCGCGCAGAATGGAGGGCGGAGAATGATGGGAATTGCGGTCAGCTGGTCAGCCGCCCCGGAGATGTTCCCCTTGTGAGCGCTCAACGCGTTCTTTTGCGGCAACCTCAGTCAAGGCAGAAACAGAGATAAAACCAGACGGAACGCTGGGAAAGCTGTTACAGCAATGATCTTGAGAGGTGGATAATTTATGTGTGTATCAGGGATGATACAGAACTTACATCTTGGTCTGTAACGTGGCATATGCTTCGGGTCTGTGTCACCAGTAACAGAAGCTTGGGGCGCCTTCGGTGCTTTTTGATTCTTGCACTCAGCATGCATTGAAAGAGAACGTTTTTGCTGAAAGGGAGAGAGATTAGTTCCTATTTGGGAGCGTAAACGTACATAAAAGTGTGTTGCCATGGATGGAGGCAGAGTAATTCAGGAAGTGTGATCAATCAATGAAGTGTCGACTCGGACCGTAAGTCACAGTTACGATGTGAACGCATGAATCAGGTGGATAGTGAAAAATTACGTTTTCCAGCTTGATGCCTGATTGGAGCGAGATGACAAATTTCTGTTCGGACGGGAATACTGCATTGGCATGCTGAGAGACATTCAATTTGGTACAGTCGTGAGAAGCTTTGGAGGGTTTAACAAGTGGCCTATGTTTATGTGCATAGTAAAGTCACGGAGTATTGACTGGCGCGGTCCAGTATGTGGAGCTTGTCAATGATGGAAATGGTGCCACAAGTGTTTTGATTTCCCGAGCGCCAGCGATGTGGAAGGAGAAGAAGGATTGCCGGAGGCAGACGTACGTTTGGCAGCATTAGACCCCTCTTTTGCACAAAGGTTGGGACATCCTGCACAAGGACAAAGATGCCTCGCTGGCAGTTTGGTCTCGGAGGGAAGCAGTCCGCCCCGGCGCTGCACGCGGCGACGTGTTGCTGCGCGCTGCTCTGGTGGACGCGTTGGTGCAAGAAGAAGTCGGACTCGAGCCCGAGCTTTGGTAAGAAGCGGTCGGGGAGCTTGTCGGCGCGGAAGGAACTCAGCGCGGGGGACGCGGAGCAGGGCTGCAGCCTCGTGCGCGAGGAGGAGCGCGAGCAGGAGCAGCTGCAGCTGCAGTACGAACAGGAGGACCAGCAGGAGGGCGACAACCCCCCGCAACCCCCGGACCCGCTCCTGCCGCCCACCCGGGTCGAACACACGCCCAATGGCGTCCTCCCTCTCGAGTGCGCCGCCACCCAGAACGGGTGCGCGGGGATGGATCCGGAATACTTCCAGATCCGCCGCACGGGCAGCACGTACTGCTGCTGGAGCCCGGGCTTCATCACCATCCGCTCCTCGCGGTCCAAACGCGGACTCGCCAACATGCCTTTTCGCCTTAAAGTCTCCAAAGATTCTATCAAGGTAAAGTGAGATCTCCTTCAATCAAAGTCGATTTGTGTGCAGAGTTTTGTGCCGAGCGAACAACACTCATTAGATTGTGTCATTCTCCATTGGCATTCTGAAAAGCGAGTGGTGGACTGGAAAATTCAATAGTGCACCGCGCACAACTTCCTGCGTGGACAATCAGTGAAAAGAAGAGCGATAACTCCATCGAGACTGACTATTCTGTTTGCTTCTTACAAATTCCTTGAGCTTTCGCCACCGCAGGCAGAGCTGGAAGTGGCTAATTTGGTGCATTGTCGCTTCATATGTATTCTGTATTGATTCCTTTGATTTATGAACAGAATGCAGAACCAGCCACAAGCCTGGGAATCAGTTGCAATAACGAAATTGCATTTGACGGTGAATTCAACCTAAATCACTTTACATATCATCTGTAGACTCTGTGTAAATAACCCGGCCTTCCTAACCAAATGGAATCACTTGCTCTTGCTTGGCCATGAATTATAGGATCTGATGGTTAATTTTGGTTGAGGACACTTGACATTGTCCGCGTGTTATTCATGCTTGACCTTCCCCGGGGAATGTCAGCTGTGCTTGCTATCGGTCTGTCCCATCCCAACTTGTTTTGGAAATTCCCACAAAAGGTAGCACGCCGTTTGCCTCAAAGAGTGCCGACACATCTTCGTTTCCCTCCACAATACAACATTTGTTGATCAAGCCAGCCTGACAGGGAATTCAGCTTGAATACCCCAAGAACCATCCGTAATGAGAGTGGCACGAAGTCTCCGTGCTCGATGCCAGATCACGCCGGGAACTGCCTTCCAATCAGCAGGGTTCTGGCATAAATATATCTTCGTATGCCGAGATTCTGGCATTGGGCCCTTGTGCTTGATGTTGAGTATGAACTGCAGTCGACTGAATGTTAGAGTTCAATACCGTGCCCAGGTAGTGCTTTCAAAAGTCAGCTGAACACATTTTTCTTGCTGCAACATTACACTCCATGAAGTCAAGGTATGTTAATTTCATGTGTGTGTCAATCAAGACCTTCGAACGAGTACACAGTTGATGGAGTTTTATTCTGAAATGCACCAGAGACACTGGCGGTGACACCGTGTCAATCGATGTGTCACATTTCACGACGTACTTTTCATGTTGATGCGGTGCGAGAAAAAGAACTCTTTGAAAGTGAGGAGTTGTTTGAGAATTCTCCACACTGTCCTTGGCGACTCAGGAATGCACCGATTGCCATCTCTCTCTCTCTCTCTCTCTCTCTCTCTCTCTCTCTCACTCTCTTTCTGTGTGTGTGTCTCTCTCGGCTGCTAGACACCACCCCCATCATGGGCAGAAGTGCTACTGCTGGACCCCGAGGTAGGATTGTAGCATCCTACCCAGGACCTGACTTGGTTGCTTCTACCAGACTCAGGTCAGGTCAGGTCCCACCTGGAACCTGAGTTGGTGCCACTGCTGGACCCCCCTGGGCAGGCCGGGGGCACCAAGGCATGTCCCACCCATGACCACCCACTCACCGTAAAACCGCGGGCTTTCCAGGCACAGCCTTCTTGTTGAGGGTCCGGTCAACCCAGAGAGGATCCCAGTTCAGTGGGTCGTGATTCCCATCAAGAACCTGCTGACAGACCCAGCTGCCAAGTACCTGCACTGCCAGAGAACATCAAAGATGCTTCGTGTATCTGCAGAAAACATAATGTGCAAATACTGCTAATCAGGCGCAATAGTATTTACAGCTACAGTTCCTGGCAACGAAAACACATGCTGCAGTTGCGTCGTGTTTGTTTTCAACGAAAGCTTGTTTTTGTTTCGTCGGACAAATTTCGTTTTGGTTGTCATTTTTATTGGGTTGAGCTGCGTGTATTCGCATAGTTTACAATCACCTTCTTGGGCAGGTGGCCAGACTATGCAGTATGGATCGTTTCTCAGGCTCAGCGAATAGATCTTCGCTTGTTACTTCATCTTCATTGGGGAATTCCTGATCACGAAAGAGAGGTGTTGGTTTTTGAGGTGCTCTTGACATTGCTGCTGGAAAAAGTTTGCAGGGAGAAAGAAGATGGGTTTGTGTTGAGCCTAAACTTCGACTGAGAAAGATAGGATGAAGTAGCTGCAGGAGTTGAACACTGCTGTGATCCTGCCGTCACGGATTTCGTGTTCTGCCAATAAGATTAACCTCGCTGTACATCGTGTCGATAAGAGCAGCTGATCGGCAGCTCTGGATATGCTGCGGGAAACCTATGAAGGACAAAACAAGATGCACTGGATATATCAGGGCGGAAAATGCAGCCTACAGGTAACAAGAAATATTTTCTCGTTTGCAACGGGAGGGGAATGTGATTTGTTGTGACCTTTGTAAACAGGCGAGAAAAGATTACCTTTGATTCCCCCGCGCACAACTCGGAAATGGAGAATGCTGTAATCCTAATGGGTTTCTTGTTCCTCCTGATGAAGACGGAGCATCAGGAGCCTTTGTCCAGACCTTGGTTCTCTCGAGAAGACGCCAAATTTGTTTCAAGGATTACAGAGCCCATTTGCCTGGCTGTCATTTTTTGTCTGACAAGTGCTGGTCCAAATTAACGAAGAAATTAGTTGAGGGTCAGTGTTTTTGCCAACAAGCTGTGTTTCAACGGGAGGTTAGCACGGTTCACCGATCACCTTGATGAGGGTAAAAGTGGGTTGAAATGGTGGTCTGAGTCAGAGATTACTGGAAGGCTTCAGGATTATCCAACAGTCCACTTAGATTAAAGGGCCTTAAGGCCCATAATGTAGTTTACCGACACTGTGTCTGATAAAACCCCAGTTAACGACATACGAGGTGATTGCTTTAAACTTGGCGGGAGTCAGGGAATTGGGGTGGATGCCTTCATGCAGACTTGAGACCTGATAGCGTGCTTTGGCATGCAGGAATCCAGATGAAGAAATGCGTGTGGTATTCTGCAAATATGCATTGAGGATCATGCGGGGTGAAAGATGCGCAATCCTGTTTATCGAGAATCCGGGAATTTCCAGTCTAATGTCCTGGACTTTTTCTGCAGATTCTTCGTGCAGATGTTCTGTGCATTTCTTCCCCTCTTCCTGGTTTGACTGGAGTTTCCCAGCTTCTTGACCTTAATACACTTTGTGTGGATTGCGCATTGTTTTCAACGCCGAGACAAGGAAATATGACATTGATTTGACTGAATATCATGAAAAAGTACGTGTAAGCACCCGAGCGGCACTCAGCAGCTTGGGTTCGTAACATAACTTGGTACCTGTGAGTACTGATAAAAATAATACACAGCTACCTCAGCGGCTCTTCATGAAAACACTGTGCTTCTCTCAAGCACAAGTTTGCACCGCGGCAAAGTTTTGAACACCTGGAATGAACATTGATTGCTCCGTCTTCTGGGTTGGTTCTTTCCCATCCGAATTTGGAATTTCATGTGGTTGTTTCGACGAGGTCGTACGTGTTCACAAGACACGAGGTTCCCCACGCAGTCCGCGGCACCTTGATCTCCTCCGACGAGCACACACATACCTGTGCGTGTGAGCGTGTTGAAGGGGAACAGGCATCGCTGATTGAAAGTCGGGGGATCTGCACTGGCATGCAAAGTAATTTATCTGCTGCAGTCACCAGGCCACCCAAATTGCGTGCATTTTGGGAAATGCATTCACATGAAATATGGTCAATCTGCGTAATTGTGTGTATGAATGCAGCGGTGGTCATCAGTCTTCTACAATTCAAAGCTTCTGTCACGTCTTTTTTTCGGAGCCGGTGTCAGTTGCTGTCCTCGAGTCATCAAGTTGAACGCTAGTGAAGAGGCCAGGCTTTCCATTTTGCAGCAAATGTATGCGTGTGAAACGAGTTCGTGACATCGGTGTGTTGAAAACGAGTTCACTTGGATCTGTGAGAGGCTTGGATTCCAAGCCAGGTGGAAGCAGGGAATGTTCACGGAAGATTTTGCTTGGCACAGTCCCGATGGAACCAAGGAGTTGCAGAACCACGGAGTGTGTTGCGTCTGGCTCGGAGGGTCTGCGCCAAGTCAGAATCTGGCATTCGTGTGTCTGGCTGGCCGGACTGAAGAATAACAGTGTTAAGTGCTTCTCGCCACTCCACCATCAACCTGTTGATGTGATCGCTCTGGGTGCAAGAAATATTCTCAAACGAAAACCATGGTTGCACAACACACGAACATTGCAAATCTATTCAGCAGCGAGAGTGAGAAAAGCAGAACACAAAGTAAGTTTCCTGCAGACCATCTGGACAAAGGTTTCTTCACCACAAGTTTCGTCTTGCTTGCAATTGGAGCAGCTTTTACACAATCGGATGTTGTCATTTTTCTCGTTCACGGCACAACATTCGATGTTGATCTGCCTTTCGTCGCGTTGTGCATGCGCGTCGTGCATGTGGAGAGAAAAATTATGTTCCATAATTGCTGGCGTTGTGTTTAATATTTAATCAGATTTGCGTGGGTTGAATCAGTGCATCGAGACTCCAATTAATATCAATTTTGATCCATATTCGTGCATTCCATGTCGCAAAACACGAAACATGCTGAAGGCAGCTTTTCCGGTTCACGAGTGTGAAGAGTTCCAAGTTTTGAAGCTTCATCGAAGATTTTAGCCAGTGAAATTGAAAATATCGGCACAATTGAGTCATTCCCGTTGAGATATCCCGTGCTTGAGAATTTTGAAGCATTCCCTTGAAGAAAAAGTGTGAAACGTCTCATTGTTTGGGTCCAGGATCAGCGGAGTTGCTTTCACGTGTTCTGTCTCGCTGGGTGAGAATTGCAGTGGCAACGTGAACTGCAGACACCACAGCCATTTGCGCGGGGGGGGGGGATGGTTATGGGCTTGCCAAATAACTGCAGCCTTTTTGTATGGCAATGAGGTTTCCATGTCAACAGAAATCCCCAACAAAGGTCAGTGATACTTGGCTGGATTGCCGAAGGTTTTTACATGACAGTTTTGCAAGGTAAATCTGACAGCAGAATTGCTTTACTGGAATTGGTGTATTTTTGGAATCAAGAGTGTTCTCATCGTCTAAAGAGATCCACATGGGCGTGTCACCAGAGTGCTTCGGACAACCTGTCAAAAAGAGATCGCAGATTCATGACGTATGTTGAAAACAGAAAGGAGATAATTGGTAGAATCCAGGTGAATAGAAAGGTCTGTCAGAATCTTTTCGCATCGGATCCGCTTGTCAATGCCGCTGTATGGACTTAATTGAGGCATTGCAGTAATTAACGAGACAACGAAGGACAGCCAATGTCGAGGATTTAGACTCTAATCTTATGAAGGGCTGTCGTTAGTGGATCTGAATGGAAGGAATATCGTTGTCAACAAAATATATTCATGAGTCTGAACTCCTCTGCATTGGGTCTGTTAAACCGTCGTGAAACCCACGATAAAGAGTAGTCCGATACAGCTGAGGAAACACGCTCACGTCGAGGGCTGTTTGCCCTTCAGATCGACGCGACGCTGATTAGACAGGGCTGCGTCACGGTGACGGCCTGGCGCATCCACCACGACTTTACAGATCGGCAGTTTCAGTGCCGTCCTTGCAGGCAGTAAGAACGTGCATCTCAGGGACAAAGAGTTTTGAGCGAACACCTGACCGGAGAAAGATGTCGATTGTTGCCGCATTGGGCCAATGCTCCGCCGGGAGTGGTGAAGGAAGCTGTCGTGTCCCGCACGGCGCTACAGGGGCTGCTGCCGCTGCTGCTGCCCCGGACACAGCGCCGGCTCGAATCCACCAGATGGTGACAGGTCCTGCAGATGGGTCGCTTCTCCGGAGCCGCTCCCGCCTCCGCACCGAGCTCTGATCAATCTAATGAGGCGTGATCGATTAGAGACGCAGCTGCACCTGAATGGAATAAACCCGGCGTCTCCGTGTATGCGCAGAAAGGATCTTGAAGAAAGCCTGCGGGCAAGAAATAGCTGTTGACATTTGCGGTGTGATTGTTGACAGGCATTAAGTGGCGTTCCAGCGAGACGTGAGCGATTAGGGAATGCTTTCGCATCGCGGTAAGTTATTGTTTCGGGCAAGTACGGACGGAGGAATCCGTCGGGGAATCCTGCGTGTGCTGCGAGTGGAATGAGTCCGTCTTGTCGCGCTGATATTGCTATTAATCTTGATTAATGCAGCGCGAAGCGGCAGCTCTGGGGCACTGAAACCCGTCTCTATTGAGCTCGTGGATTGTGCCTTGTGACCAGCGCGTAATTAGTGGTGAATATTGCAAAGAAGGCGGTTTTGCGTGTCAAAAAGAAGGTCACCATCGGCATCGGAGGTGTTGCATCCAGCTAGCCTGGGAGGACGTTCTTTGGCGACGGTTTGCTCCAGGGATACTGCTCTCAGGTTGCATGCACTGCTTTAGACCGTCTTCAGGTGTGGCACTTTGCCTTGCCTCTGGATTTGCAAGACATTGGCAAGCGGCATGACGCACTTGGTGGGAACTTATAACAAGCTGGCGATCTTTACGATGTTTCGTCAAGCTTCTGGCGCACTTGCTCACGACTCGCTAGTCGTTTGGTTTTTGGACTTGTGAACATTGAGAATTTGATCTGCACGAACTACCTAGGTGTGGTCGCTGGCTGACAAAGAACAGCGAATGTTGCATCTCATGTTGGATGACTTGTTTTCTGCATGTTTCCATGTTCTTCAGCAGCACAGATTATACAAGCAGTTTGAAAAGGCTTCACCAAACACTCTACACTGCAGAAGGGCTCTTTTGTTGCTTCATGTTGTGCACTCGGAAAAATGCACGCGCATGTTCAAAGCTGCCTTCAGAGCGCACACTGTCTTCAAACTGAGCCATAAACGCCTCGGCGTTGGGGCGAAACACGTGCATGAGAGCCGTTGTTGCTTCTTTTGGGACATTCACGAACTCAATTGTTTGCAGACGATGATTTGTCTATTCACGCAAACCACTTCGCGATCGCTTATTTCCTGCAAAGACATGTCAACATCTGCAAGTTTGCGCTTCCAACAACGCAGAAGAAGATCAAAAGAGGTCTTTCCCCCGCAGAAGGAACTGCGGTGCGCTCCGCCAAATCAATGCTGCGAAGATAGACTTGCGTTTGTACATGCACCATGTTTTATCAATATTTCAATGGTTTGCTGTCTGTATCTTTCGAAGGACGTGGATTGCCTGAGAGGACTCTCGGTTCTCGTGTGCACACACAATGTAATTTGAGGGGAGCGTTGTTCTTTTGAGATGGAACAACCGTTTGCATCTGATGAGGAAACGCTGATTACTTCAGTTTGAAGTGAGGACAACTGCCTGAAACGAGCAAGGCAAGCAGCGTTCTGGACTGCGCATGCTGTCGTGACAAATGCCGACAAAAAGAAAGATCTGTGCACCAAAGAGTCAGTGGCTTTCGAAGCTGAGCAATGATCACGTTCCAAAAGACTTGTGTGAAATGTTTGAACATTTCCAAAACCATGCTGCTGTATCACTGCTGCCACCGAACGGACAAGGGACTGCGGATTCCATTTGGTTGACAGCAGAATCATCGTGCGTGTGATGTGATAAAATCCTGCCTGATCAGAATCGCAAACACTGGGGAAGCCCAGAGTCGGTCGTTTCAATTGGTTGTGTCCTGGAGGTCGGTGGATAAACAGGTCCCCAGAACCAGGCTTCCTATGTCCGCATTGTGTCAACAGCAAAGTGTCTGAAGGCTTCCAGAAGATTTCTGCAGGTAATTCTGCATGAAATTGGATTGCATTATTAAATGTACAAAATGATTGAATTGTTATTCCTTGGAAAGGCACCAACACATGCAGAATGTCAACAAAAACGGGAAAAAGTTGACCGAAGAAGCCTGGTTGGGAGACAAAGAACGGAATGGTGGCAGCTCGTTCAGCTGAGTTGAGTGAATGAAAACGCTTGATGAAGAACCATTGACTTTCTGCGCGATAAGAGGAAAACTTTCATCCACCAGACGAGCCGTCCCCTCTTCAACCCATGTTGACGAGCAGTAAGCAAAGGCATCAACTGGATTTGCGTTCTCAATTTCTTACTTCAACCTTCTGCCTTTGTCTTCCTCACATCTCGAGTCAAGAGATTGCAAAAGACAAATATGACTCACTTTACATATTTGCCCCTCACAATCGATAGCTCTCATTTTTTTTCTGCCTCGCGCCTTGATCACAAATATTTGACGGACTTCAATAACTGTGTCAATACACGTTGTGGTGACATTGTTTTCAAGGCTGATCGCAGGGAGCGCAGCGCGCACGCGCATCTGTGTCACGGCCGCGCCCCGCACCCTGGCCGGCGCGCCGGCTTCGAGACAGCGGGTCCCCGGGTGCGACTCGGCAGCGCTGATCAATTGATCCACATCATCCCGCTCGGCTCGAGCGCCTCAGCCTAATGATTGGTTGACCTTGCTCGCACGTCATTAGGCTGACCACTTGCAGGAAGGAGACTGTTACTGATGCTGCATGTGGCCCCTCGCATTGCTGTTTACATTCTGGGATCAATAGCACATTTAAGAAGGCGCCTTCGAAGGAGGAACCTGCTGACCAGGGTCTCTTTACGATTGAAGTAGTAGTGGCATGGAGGCGAGAGTTGTAAGCGAGCCTTGATGCCTCTGCAGGATTTTACGACAACAGCTGAAAGAAGCGGAAGACGAAACTGTCGCAGCACAAAAGGTAACAGCCTCACTTAGCCGTTGGTTGGGGGTCACTGCACTCGAGTGTAATGCAGTCAAACAAGTTCAGTTTACACGCTGGATTGAAGGATTAGATTGAACGTGGAAACATGAGATGAAAGTGCATGAACTACGTGGAGCTTTGGTGAGCTGTGTGTGGATCTGAGCACCAGAGGCTTTCATCTCGCTTTGTCTGCAGTCTGCAGCCTGTTGTGCATACACAGGAAGCTGACAGAGATACCTCCGTTGAGCAGAATCGACGCGTCACTCACCAAGAAGTGTGGTGCTTCAGTTTTGAAAAATTGATGTAGAGATCTACGTTGACGCGGCAATTCGTGAATGTTAGAGCACCTAAAATCTGGCTTGGGACAAATGCAAGCGGAAAATTGTGAAGCATGTTGGTCAGGCTTTCACTTGACAGAGCAAACATAATGCACGGCGACATTGATTCGGCATCATCTCAGCCACTGACCCCGGCACGATTAGCGTGAGATTCATCGCTGTTAGTCCAATGCCCAACTCCTCTGCTCCTTCATGATTTGGTGCGCTCAACATTGCTGCGTGCGGATTTCGAGGCAAACCATTCGTCATTAGCCTTGCTGCGCTTTGCCACAAATCTTCGAAACTCCATTTGCGTTAAAACCAGACAGAGTGAAAGGAGAGCGTGTCAGGGGAAGCAGATGTCTTCTGATTTCAGAGTTTCAAGGCTCAGCAAAATCTGTGCTCACAAGGATGCCCCATGTGTTCCAGACATTTGTACTTGTTGCCAATTTTGTTGGTATTTTCTTTGGTTCTCGTCAAGTCAGAACAAGGCACTGCTGCAGTCAACAGACAGTATGCCTGTGAACATCACAAGGCCCTGCAATTCTGGGAGTTGGATCTTGAGGTAGAAAGTCATTTGAGAAAAAGATCCGACAGACTGAAGTGTCCTTTATTGGAAACACATCAGAGCTGATGGCCTGGGCTTCTTGTCGAGCTGACCACGTCAGACTTATCGCGCTGTCAAATTGCACTCTCACTCTCCTCAATACTGTGGAATAAACTCCACAGCCAGGGGACCTGGTGTGTCTTTTTGTGATCAAATTTTTTTCAGAATGGCTGTTCTGATTTTAGATACAGCAAACTGATTCTGCAGTAATGGCACGTTATTGATCTTGCTGGAAACTACAGTAGTACATTGCGTGGGGTGAATTCTGCCCTGAAAAAGGGTTGTGTCCAGTTTGGAATGGCAATCAAACGAGCCGAACCGTAAATTGTGCATGTGTCATGTGAATGTCAGGTTTTTGGAAAGCTTTATCGTGAGCACAAATGGGAGGTGAGTTGTGCGTTCAGTTTACTTTCGAGGCTCAATGTGAACCTGAGTGAAATGCGGGGCGACGGCCTCGATACTCAGCCCCGTCCCTCGTCGACCACCTGCAGTAAATACTGATCTCGTGTGCGCGGCGAGCTGAGCAGAATATGAAGGTTCTGCAGTGTTTTATCGCTCGAGACTAGAAAGAAACTAACAATTTCAGCAGGAAATATCGTCTGCAAAAGAGTCTGCAGACGCCTGGGCGTAGAACTCAAATCCTGCGAAAGCCATGTCATTTCATGTTGCAGAAAGGACTGCAGGCACACTGTCTCATTCAAAGTAACTTCGTTGCTTTTGATGCTCGTGCAAGAACCCATCTGTGGGAAGGGAAAAAGCTTTCTAAGTTCGACATAGGTTGTTCTCATTCTTTTGCTTCTCTCCAAACTGATAAAATGTGCCGCCATGGAGGTGAAGCAGGTGGCCAAACTGATGCAACATGAAGAACTCAACATCACAGTCCCAGAGCGAAGCAGGGACGAACCGAAACACAAAGATTCAGTGAATGTTCGATGCAAGCGAGGTTGGTCTCCACCAGTGTTTAACGTTCGAGACAGCTTGTTCGCTTCCACTTGTCTCTTCGTCACACGTGGATTTCTTTCGCCGAGGAAGGGAGTGGTTGTGCTGCGGCAACCGAAGCCTTGTAACTGCGAGAGTATTATGGTCTGTGGACTCCAGTTTACACGAACAGTGATGTTTGTTGAGATGCCGGAAAATTGGTGGGTTGTCTTGGTTGACCATCTCAGTGACATGGACTGTGACTGGAATGTGTTTAATTTTCCTGCGTCCAGGTTTAATCCAGCCAACATGATGGCAGTTGGAATGCAATGACACAGACTTGCGCAACCATTGAGGCAGCTCAATTTCCTGTGGGGAATGTTCTGTCTCCGAGCATTTGTCAACTGAAGTAAATTTCCTTCACAGTATCAGATACTCGGTCACTTTGCTTTACTCCTCACAGGAACTTGCTGGTGACAATCTGAATCACGTTTCGGCTGCTGGGGGAAATGGTTTTGTGTGCAACAATCCTTTGACAAAAGTCAAGGTTGTGGCAGAAACGAGCGAGGAAGAATTCTGTGCTTGTCAAAAGGGAAAGAGATGCTGCGACAGGTTTGTATTTCAAAGCTGTTGTGTTCATATGATGTTTTCTCTCGTTCAATGCAGGGAGCAGAGCAAGTGACGCACTTCTGTCGCCTGCTGCACCAGCACCAGCCGCTGCCCGACGCCGCCATGGGTGACGCCGACCAGCTGCCGCCACAGCGCCCGCTCAGCGACTCGCAGAAGCTGCGCAAGGTCATCCTCGAACTCATCGACACCGAGCGCTGCTACGTCAAGGTCAGTCGCGACGCGTATGGTCACGAGACCTTCGAAACCTGCGAACAGTGTCTTTCAACTTTGTTGTCGCGTGACTCCATGTTCTCAGCATAGCCGAGTCTTTGAAGTCATTTCCCCTGTGTTATGGGCGTAGGCGCCTCATTTTGACTTGCTGTGTGTGTGTGTGTGTGTGTGTGTGTGTGTGTGTGTGTGAGTAGAATTTTCTGTTTTTCCACGCACTAATTTGTGACAGCGTGGACAAGAACATCCTTGGGAGCCTCTTTAATTGACCCCCTCCTTGTACTCACCTCCAACTCCACCTCGTCCCACCAGTGCAGGCAACATTTGCTGCAGGACGGAAAATATTGTTCTTCAACTATGCCTCCACGACAGACACCTGTCCCTGTGTGCCTCAGGAAAACGGGGAAAACATGCCATGCTCAAACAAGTCTCAATGATATCTTCCCATGAATGCACCTTGGTGGACGGGCTCAGGTGGGGTCAAAACCTGATTGGCATGGGCGCAAAATCTGCTGCATCATAGGGCCGCCTGAAAAGTGAAAAGTCTTCGTGCTAATGGAAATGGATAAACCCAGAATAAACCTTCACATTCAATGTTTCAAATGTGGAGCAAGATTTGCTTGCAGCAATGCGCATCGTTTGAACCATTTCAGACCAGGATCAAAGCCCATGGCTCCCTTTTCTGTGTTTCCCTAAACAAGAGTCTCCCAAACGTAGCTGTAGCTCACGAGCACAAAACTGTTGCATGCAGAAGGGTTTGTGGGTGTAATCCTCTCGCAAAAAGGAATTCTTCAGCTCGTTGTGTTTTTGTCACGTGCAGTGAGTACTTTGAAGTTAAGCTCAACATCAAGGCTGTCCGGTTTCTTTGCTGTTTCATGTGTGTTGTTCTCGACCAGAAATAGAACTTCTTGTTTGCTAACGATGTGAGACATTGCGTAGTTGTTTCCGGGTTTCAACTTGCGTTGTTTCTGCCACAGGACCTGAACTGCCTGATCGAGCGGTACCTGGAGCCACTCAAGGAAGAGACTTTCCTGTCGGGAGAGGACACGCAGCAGCTGTTCGGCAACATCCAGGAGATCGTGCAGTTTCAGCACATGTTCCTGCAGAGCCTCGAGGAGGCCGTCCAGCTCGAGCCCAACTTCTCCAACCTCGCCGAGCCGAACCAGTTCAGGGTCAGTAGAGTCTGGTGCGCTGTCAAAGAACAAAGCGTGGCGTGACGACTGTATGAAAGATGCTGTGAATCAGGTGTGAAAGGCTATTAGTTGCTGCAACTGCCTTCGTACACACCTCAGCTTTCTGTGCCACCTTGAAAAAAATGTTCAAATTGCTCTTTGTTTGTCGCTCAACCTTTGCATATTCACTCCTTGACTTGAAGATCCTTTCATTTCAAACGCTTGAACTCGCGGCAATTTGCACACTGTGCTTGTGTTCTTGCACCCTGCTTGTGCTGTGTGACCAGGAAAAGGATTTGAGGGTATGTAGCAAGGTGCGGCTGTTTCTCTTTTCTTTTGCCTGTTGTCTGTGTTCTGTGCCAGCGTAGATTTGCCAGTCGGTTGACGAAAGAACGTGAGAACATGTTTGTGTGAACTGAGCGCACGGTGGTCAGTTTATCTCGATCTCGAACATCTCTGACGTGCAGATGGGTCAGCTTCATCCAAACAAGAGTCGGGTGGAGACAACATCAATACATTTCCTGTGCAAAGTAACTGGCAGTGAAAGCATTCTTCCAGTTCATTGTTGATTAAGTAAAACGACTTGAACAACCACACTCCACCAGGAGAATGTCATTGGTTCTCCGACGACGTCGTACCGCCGATTTACGGGCTCGTGGCGCGCAAATGAGTCACTTCGCTCATTTTGTTCCGTGCTCCCTACGACACAATAATTTCGTGACCTGGGAAAGGTGTGATTCTTCTATTCGGGGTTCTCGATATGGGCCTTTATTATGTGCGTGTTGCATGTTGCGAATGCATCCGATCAGCAAAGGACAATGGAAGTCGTGCAGCGCACGAGCGAGGAAATGCAAGAGCGTTTCGTGGACGGAGTCTGGATCTGCACAGTGTTCAGGAGTAAAGCAAGGAGCCCCGTCGTGTCGACTGCCTTTGATGAACATTGGTCTCCAACGGCGCATTTGTACACAAAAGAAAAGCTGGGGGCTGGAACTTACTGCTTGTCGTAAAATGAGCACAGAGGAGAGAAAATGAAGTGATTGCTCTGTTTTATGGACGTTGAAATCCACGCCGATTGGTTGTGCAGGCGTCTTCATGGGAAGTTTATGCAGTGTGTCATTTTCTTGCTTCCCTGACCGATAGTGTCACCAGAAAAGTCAAGCAGCCTGACTCCGAATCCAGGACAGCTCATTACAGGGCTCGTGCTGTTTGAATTTCTGCATTTATTCATCAGGATCACACACAAGAAAAACAACCTTTTGCTTCCCCAGAAAAGAAAACAACGTTCAGCGTTTCCAGGCAAAAAAATGTTCAGGTTCAAATTGCCGCCGTCTGAAGCCTCCGCCAACCATTGAGACATGGTTCGACGTGATTTGCATGATACTTGTGGCTGTTTGTGTGGTGATCGATCCCATATCAAATCAAATGTCAAAACTTTGATTGGCAATTGGCTCAGGAGACTTGGCTGGGAGGATCCAGTTGCCTTTATTTCGGTCTCGTGGGGTTTCGCTTTAAATCCTATGCCCAGTAGCACAGCACGCTGCGCAGAAATATGTCTGAACCTGTGTGAGCTACAATCCATTTATCGTGCAGAGCAGGGATGAGCCCGTCACAAAAATTGCTTTGCGTCCGCCTGATCCACAAAGTAGGATAACGTTGCACAACATGGGAGGATATGTCTGATAACTTGATCAATCCAATTCTTTCTCTGTACTGTGATGGTCAGTCATATGCAGGCTATACCCAGTATAGTGGTGGATTGAACAGAATTGCTGCTGACTCATTCGATGCAGTGGGGCCTGAGGCAGGAAATGGTCATTGTTAAATTTCCGTTTGATGCTGAGTGGTCAGAGAAATCACTGAGAAGTGGTCACATTTCTAGGGGGCAAACGACGTCAGTGTTTCCAGGTCAAAAGAAGTTCAATTGATCCTGCTGAAAGGCAGGTCATCCTGACCCTTTGCCAGCAACTGGTCGTCAAGATGTGTGCCCTTTCAAGGATTATCTCTGTTGCCCTGTTTTCAACAATCTTGTGTTGTGTCAAATCGTCTTTGTTGTGCGTTGTCATCATGCAGTCGTCTGGTCTTTTTCCGTATCTGTATGAAATCAAGCAGCAAGTCTCCATCCAGCCTCAGTCTGCAGGTGTCACTGAAGCACCGCACTGAAACTGCAATGTTTCTCTTGCAGCGAATCCTGTTCTCCTTGGGAGGTTCATTCCTGCACTATGCCAACCACTTCAAGCTGTACAGTTCCTTCTGTGCCAGTCACTCCAAAGCGCAGAAAGTTCTCAACCCAGGTAAGCGAACCGTTTTCGAGACGTTGACCTCAGATCCTGACGTGTCCAAAATGATCGCTGACTTTCATCCCCCCACCCCACCAAAGCAAATTGTTGCTCTTCAGGAAAACCAGTACATCTTGTTCTTTTTAACGTTCCTTCATGAAGACAAGTGAAGGCACGCGTGTGCGATAGCCAATTCTTGTTCAACATTTCAAGTCCACTGACACCCGCGTGTTGAGTAAACGAAAGATCCATCAGAAGCTGAAGAATCACGTTGTAGAAATCCTCTTGAGTAAAGTGGCGTTTCGTTTGCAGTTGCATCAAGTGTTTGCTAATCTGGTTTGAGGCTTATAAGAATTGTGCCACTCTTCCCAACGTTGACGTGGAAATGTTGTGAGTGATTGCAGTGTAATCCACTTGCTTCAAAATTAGGTCATCATTCCGAGAACTGCTTGTCATGATCACTCAATCTGGAAAAGTGGCTGTTTGCTTCTTCGGCTTTTCTCTCGTGAGTCGAGGCATAAAATTCCATCGCTGAGGGCTCGGTGACTGTCGTGGAATTCAAGAGTCACGCGTTGACCTCGGCGTATCGAAATGTACATCTCTAATTTCCTGATTGACCTCGTCAACTCCCAGTGGGAGACATTCCCTTTCATTTGGGCAGAAATCAGCTGCTTCAGTGGCGACCATGAGATCTATTGCAGCTGTTTAGTCCAGTTCCTTCAGAGGTCTTCCAAGCAGAACTTCCAGTTCAGTAAGTTCTGCATGTGGTCCTTGCACCAAACGACTGAAGCTGTGTACACGTGGTTTTCGGATCGAGCCTTACGCTGCAGACGTTTAGAAATTTTATTTTTTCCTGCGACGTAATCGCTTTCGTTTGTTGGTCTGCACCCAAAAAGGAAGTTCACACGCAGGTTGTGAGGCCTCCATGAGTACACAGGAAATTGTTGGGTGAAATGCGAGGGCGTTCAGGTACGAAGTGAGCTGATGCTATTCATGCCCTTTTGGTCAGCCCGGTTTGTGAGTTCAAAAAAGCCCTCCCAAAACAACCTCTATGAAAACAGTATCCTCTGTCCCTCGTCAATCGATGGCGAGGTCGTCGCACTGACGAGTCTTGCAAAGCGCATCGACCGTCCTTCCATGTGTCTGTTGCACATTTGAACCTTTTTTCTTCGAGACTTCAACACGTTTTCTTGGGCGGAATGGTGCCAAGTAGCTGTTGCTTATTCTACGGCAGGCCTGATGTTTCAAAAGGTCCCGTTTTCCCTCCGTATCAAAGAAACTTGAAACAGATATCCTCCTGGATGTTCGATTTACATCAGTGGAACATCTGCGCTTTAAGCTGCTTTTTTCCAGACGTACATGAGAATGTCAGGCACCAAGGGGACTCGTTTTGCGCTTCTCTCGCGGACAAGTTTTTTTGTTGGAAGTGTTCATGTTTTCCATAAATGTTCGGTCCTCAATGAACGAATTGTAGAGTGACTAGTTCTACACGTGTAAAAAAACTCTGTCATTTTGAACGACGACAGTGTGATGATGTTTCTTTCATATTTGCCCACTGAGGAATGAAGAGACGAATCTTGAAGGCTTTGCGGCATAAATCATGTTTGATGCCTGCGACAGAGTTAATGAAGTCCTTCTCATAAGTCTTGATAAACTTGGAGAACAGCGCAGATCCTTGTGAAGACGTCGCATGAAGTGGATATGGGTAATCACTCTGTTCCTGCACAAACAAGTGCGCTGGAATAAATCTGCTGCGGATAAAATGTGACTTCTCCATAAAAAATGTGTCGCAACTGATCTTGTCCTGCCCAATTCGTCCAGCCGTATGTCTCGAGCCCGTAAAAGCTCCATGTCAAGCAACAGATTCGCGCTCTTTCCTTGAAATCTGGCATGCAAGATTAGATTCAAGCTGATGTACGAGCTGCCGAGTTTGTGCTCGTACGAGAAATTGACTGTACTCATCTCGGTAATGCACGTGTACTCCGCAAGATCTTTTCTCGTGATTTGTTCATCATGGTTGCATTTCTCGTTGAACGGGAATGAACATGAACGTCTGAAGTTTGTTGTTTCGAGCAGCGGTTGTATCATCTTTGTAAAATTTTCTGTGACTTGCAGACACGAACCCTGAGTTGCGGGAGTTCCTGCGCGCGCGCAACCCGAAGCAGCAGCACTCGTCGACGCTCGAGTCGTACCTCATCAAACCGATACAGAGAATTCTCAAGTATCCCCTGCTGCTGCAACAACTCAAGTACTTGACCGATCCCCACACAGATGAGCATCACCATTTGTCGGGTCAGTGTAAATTTCGATCAACAAGAACGAACTCTTGTTTCATTGCAAGAAGATGGAGAACATGCGCGTTTGACCAAAACGGAAACGTGTTTTGCCAACGGGCAATTGTTTGACTCCGATGTTGTTTCACATTTCAGAGGCATTGAGAGGTATGGAGGCTGTGGCTGAACATATCAACGAGATGCAGAAGATTTACGAGGAGTACGGCAGCATTTTTGATGATCTCATCAAACAGTACAGAGACTACAATCCTCAAAGAAGGGTAAGGTTTGTCTTGCCGTCTTTGCGCGCTGCTGACAGCAGCTTCATTTAGATATTCGGTTGTGGCTGTTCATTTGCTGTTGTTATTACGAGAGATTCGATGTTTGCTGCAGGGCATAGACCTGAATGTCGGCGACCTGCAGATGTATGGGACTGTGTCGTGGCTCAACGCCCTTGACGAGATCGGCAAGATCAAGAAGGGCATCGATCTCGTGTGCACGCTGTTCGTCTTCAAGTCCGGCGTCGTCCTGCTGGCTCAGGAGCGCATCAAGGGCAAGAAGAAACCCAAGGTTCGTACCGCAACCTGTTCTCGCCGTTTCTCACGAAAGTTGAAATCTGAGAGAATGATGTTTAATCCATGTACATCTTACTTTGCTGGGCAGCATGTTTCCGGCTCTTGAATCTGGAGTGTCGGACATACCGGTACACGTTCGACTCTGCGTTCTGTGATGTCGTTGTTCGGCCTCGTTGCAGCCGCAGGGTAACAAGCAGCAGTCGAGCCCGGAGTCGGGCGACACGACGCGCTATCAGATGGTGGTGCCGGTCGATCAGCTGCAGGTGCGCAGCAGCGGCACGCACGACACGCACCACCACGGCTTCTGGGAGCTCGTGCACTGCAAGTCCGAGACCGAGGGCCGTCCTGAAAAAACCTTCCAACTTGCCAGGTGAGAGTTTTGACCACAGACGTCCCATTATGTTGCACCACTACTCGTATCTGTACAGTGACAAAAATGGTCAGCTGAATGAGCTCGTGAGTTGTGCACTCAGTTGCACGTTGATCCTCTGCTTCAGTTCTCTTGGTGCCAAAAACGACTTCATGAAGACGATCCGCAACATCATCCGTGAGAGCGTGCGGCGCATGTCGCTGCCCACGACTCGCGTCCAGGTCGGTAACAAGGGAGCAAAGCTGCAGCAGCAACCGCCACTGCAGCATCAGAGGAGCTTCCCGCAACAACAGCAACACCAACCTCACGAACAACAGCAGCAGCATTTTTTAATGCAAACTGGTCCCATGTTGGCACAGCATGGGACGAAAAGGCCGGACAACTTGCCAGGAGCGCACAAAATGGGAGGTCCGTGGACTATGGATAAAAAAGCGCGCGGCAAGCAATTGAAAAGTGATATGGTGCGGCATTCTGTGGACATGGACGACCGGGTGAACGCTGGTGCTGCGGACACCAACGGAGACCTGCGGACTCGCAGTCGCACTTTTAGCGACCTCAACGTGCAGCTGGTGGGCGGCAGCGGCGACAGCCTCGATGGCTACCCGTCCGGCTCGCAGTCCACACTGTCCAGCGACCGCGGCGCCAAACTGCTGCACGCTAGCAACCGCCCCGAGAACTACAACTCCAACTCGAACCTGCCTGTCAAAGACTCGCTGGGCTCACCGATTTGGAAACCCAGACACTACCAGCAGCAGCCGCACCCTCATCATCATCATCATCAACAGCACCACCATCATCATCATCATCACCATCCCCAACAGCAGCAGCCGCTGCCGCCGCCGCAACAACAGCAGCAGCAACCGGCGCAGCACAGAAAGCCGTATCTCCAAAAGTCTCCGCACAGCGTCGACGAACGGACCCTGGAGGCAGCCATCTTCAGCGGCTCTGCTTACGGCGACTATTCCAATGTCATTTACGACGAGGGACACGGAGCCGTCTTGTTGCCAAATACTCACGTGGAACATGAAGACACAGAATGCTAGTCAAAGACGAACTGCGCAGAGTGGTTGAGTCTGCTTTGTTCACACATTGCAAGTGAATCTTGTGAAACTGTAGCGATTTTCTAACGTTGCGAAAATGAAGTGAGGAATCTAGGTGCGCAGACGGTGATCACTGAAGTCTTTCTTGCAGCATTCCACGTGGAACGTTTTCTCTCCAAACATGACAGGAACATAACAATGCAACTTATTCGAAGTTTGTGATAAAATTCCCTGAGGATGAAACACCAATATTTGAATACCGTTGCAAAATTCAAGAGGAAGGCGAATCGCTGGACCATGTGTTCACCAAGTCACATCACGCATTTTTCCAGAGCCATTTCCAGGTGCCGTCTTGCCTCGCGTGGGCTCTTTGTGGAATTTCTTCAATCTCGGCCTCGCTTGGGTGTGCGTGTGGTCAGTGGTAAAATGTGCAGGAGGTCCATATGCAAACAACACATGTAGTCGAAGCAACGCCAGAATGTTCACTTGTTTTTGGCAGCTTGTCTGGTGTTCGGAGAATCACAAACACGAGTGTTTCACGAAAAGAGGGGTGCACTTGCGATCCTTTCACAACTGGATTGCCAGAACGGGAATTGAATTTTATGGAGATCGAAAAAAACAGAGGCATTAGACGGTGTGCAGCGTGTTAAGTTTTGCAGGATGAAAGATGTAGCACGGATATTCTTGTATAAAATGTACAAACCTAGTCATTTTTGTCCGGACGTTTCTATTGCAGTAGGTAGAATTGTTGAAGTAAACTAAGCTGTTCGTGTATTCTAGATTTCAGTATCGTCTCAGAATTGAAAGTTGATTCGTTTCGTAACTCTTTTCTACAAACGAAAATGGTGGACTTGCTGATTCCCATGGCAACATGCTGCTAGTGGTGCTCAACTTTGTAATTGCTGACTTTATCCTCGCAACCAAACGTATTGATCAGTATTGATGGTTCGATGACATCAATAAAGACACCCAATCGATCTCACATCACACTGAAGAAATTCTTGTCCGACAAGAGGTGAATCGCGCCAGAGCACAGTTTGGAAATTGCAAATTCCGTCACTAAAATATAGTTTTGTACTGCTGTCACAAACGTTCCCACTCAATGACGTTTGTAACTCGCCTGGTCAAAGCCAAAATGTGCATCTCCTGTACAGATTGTCGGAAATTTTGGTTTGAATCCATTTGAAAAGGAGCGGTGATTTTCTGTGGCACGGACGGCTGTTCAGCAACTTTTAGTCCCTGTGCGTGCGTTTTCCATTGCTTATTGGCCCGCGTCATCTGGTTTTGTGGATGTCACAAAAAATAAAATCTGTAACACCAGCTCAGACTGTTCTGCGCCCAGCTATTTCATTGTTTTTCTTCACGGAAGTGTCCGTTTTCATTTCTTCGCAGTTGTTTGTTATGCAGTTTGTAATGGTCTTTTGACGGCTCGTATGATGTTTTGTGCAACTTACACTGTACGTGTAAATTGACTGTTGAAGCAAATTTTCAAAACGTGCATTGTGTGACTTATTACGGCGGAATAAAATCAATTTCATCAGAACGTTGGTTTCCGGTTCTGCGACTCCGAAGCCCTTGGTCAGAGTGCCCATGAAGGGAGAATTCCGCTCCGCTACAGCGTGTGTGAAGAAACAAGTACAAAGCTCCCTTTTGTACAGTTTTATCAACTTGTTCTCCTTACATGATGCAAAAGTGTAAACAACACGTGTCAACAAGAGTTTAGGGAGTAACAGGATCCTTCCTCTGCCTTCCAAGCCGAAACTATCAAATTTTGTTGTGAACTCAGCGAACTGCTTTGCTGGTTCCAACGTGACGAAATTCAACGATCTGATCGTGATTGTGTGGACATGGACAGCCAGAGTCGGATGCAAAACTCAAGTTCAATCTCGTCCTTCGATATCGCCTCACAACCGAGGCGAGCAGTGCATGATACAGCGCCACATTTATCACAAAAATACATTTTGGCATCAACAACAGATCTTTCTTTTGTTTTCAAATTTGATTCACGCGCTTTCAGACAAAAAAGCCGATGCCTCTGCCCATCACTGACCAGACGTCAAAATACCTGGGCGCACAAATGAAACGCGTGCACGGATCTTCACGTGTGGACAAAACGGATTCGTCTCTACGCCATACAAATTGCACAACGTCTCTGACGACTTCTCTCAAAATCTCGCATCCTGAAAAATACGTGTTGCGACCTGAGGTCATGAACAATCAACCAAACAATAGCTCTTTCTACAGTTCAGGACTACCTTGTGTGACTCACTGCAGACACTGATGAGATACCAGCTCACAACTCTGCAGGTTTGTCGATGCCTGAAGGGGTTTTCATGTTGGAGCACGCAAATGTTATTTGAACAGTTTCGCCCGGTTCTTAGATCTTTCTGGATCTGCACGAAATGTGCCCACATGATTGCTGCAAAAATAACTGTCTGATCAAAATGCCAGTTTGCGTTCTTTTTACCGGCATTTTGTCTGCGGGTGCGGTACCAATGTGAAAACAGCGACAGCTTTTTTGCTTCTATTGCTTCAAACCATTGTTGTCGTGCAGGCAACATGCCCTTCTGACCGCTGCGCCAGGGTCTACTCCAGCACACTGTGGATTTCTTATGCCAACTTCAGTCAACACAAAGGTCAGAACTTTCTCCTAAATCACAGGATTGTTGACAAAACAAACAAGGTGGCAAAAACAAAAGCAAAGATTGGTGCCGCAGTGAGCGAGGCTGGCGGGAAATATTGCTGCGTGCAAGCTGGGAGAGGAAGGGCGAGTGGGAGGCGGGGTGTTAACTAGGTCTGCACTGCACGGCGCCCTCGCCCTCTTGTTCGCCCTCCTGGTCGCCGTCCATCACCCCTGTGATCCGGTACCCCATGTTCATCAGCATCACCTGCAGCGACACGAATCACAAGTTCAAGTGAAGCGTTGGGGTGTTTACAAACACAGTTCTTGGATTTCACACATTCTTCGAATCCACAACGATCCCTGCAAGCAACCGCAGCGTTGTCATGTTTTGAGCTCGATCAACTGTTGTATCCCACAAACAGCGTCTTACCTCCAGTGGGTCGGCATTCATTCGTTTCTGATTGGCTGAAGCGGCGTCATCCGAGTTGTCCACCTCTCTCTCATCTTTCGTGCCGTCCTGTTTGGCAACAACGCACACGTGACTTGTGGTGTCTTTGACATGAGGACAATTCCACACTTTCAATTGTGTTTTTTTACCAAACTTCAGGGTGAAGGACTCACCTCTGGCCTGGGACTCCACAGCCTGACGACGGGGTCGATTCCGCTCGTCGCGAGGAGGCAGTGCGTCGGGTGCGGCTGGAGGCAGTTGACGATCGAGTCGTCTCCGCGCAGAACGCGCACGATGTTACTCGTTCGCCGCTCCCAAATGAAGAACGACCCGTCATCCGACCCAGCCACGATGTACTGACCATTACTGGAAAAAGAAATCCCGTTGTCTCACACATGTCGTTCACCGCACAAAATCAGATTCCGATGGCAGCTGAATTTGATTTCGACAGCAAGATACACCTTTGCAAGTTTCGACACACATTTGCTCGGTGTGCACTGCGAAACGTACCTTCCAAAGAAGTTGGCTTCCTTGATGTCGGTGGTCGTGTTGCAGTGGCCGCAGAAACGCGCCTCGTAGTCGTTGGCCGTGGCGCGCCACAGCTTCTCCTGGTCGGAGATCTGGCTGCCGGGTCGCGCCCCGCCCCCACCCCCTCCTACCCGCTCCTCGGTCTTCTCGTCCCCGTCTGCGAAACAAAAAGGTGCAAGGTGGAAAACTGGCAAAGACGCTGTGGACAGCGACGGCTTTTGTTCAACATACTTGCCGGTTGAACGTTTAACATGAACCGTTGCAAGTTCTCACAACACTTGACGCAATGTTTTCACGACTGAGGAAACTGGTGTCGAATCAATAGTCAACACGTGGGGCCCGTTTTGAAGTTTTCTGAACGCAACTCACTCACTCCCCGTGCAAGACGAAACACACACCGTTTTCTGTTCTGGAGAAGATAGCTGCCTTGATGTCCCTGTCCAACGCCTCGCAGGCATGGCTCTTGGCGTAGTCGGGAAACTTTGCTTTGAAATAGTTCAGGCATTCCAGTGCTTCTTTTGTCCACCCCAATTCAAACAAGCACCTGCAGACAAACATTGCGAAATGAGACATCGCTCCTTGTAAATCCCCAGCATCAGACCTCTAGACGAGGCAGGAAGAGTGAGAGGATCTCCTTCGTTCAGGAAAGCCCCCGACTCACCGAGACAGTCTGAAGTGGGCCTTGAGGTGATCGCTGTCATGTCTGATGGCGCTGTGGCAGTCGCGCAGTGCTGCGTAGATGTCTCCATCCCTGCCAAAAGTGCTCAACAATGATGTTTCAGTGGCTTCCAACTGACTGTTTCCACTTTGCACTCAACTTCCGTGACAAGATCTTCAAACACACCCAACGCAACTATTTCCCGTGCGAAGCAGAAACAATGCGCTGCTACAACGAAGGATGAGAATGAAAGGGCTCACCAGGATCTCTTCATAAAGGCAGCAGCTCGGTTGCCGTACAGGACTGGAGCATCGGGCGCCATGGCAAGGGCTTGGTTGTACAGGAGGATGGCTTGATTATACTTCTGCTTCTCGAAGACAGCATTCGCTCGAGCTTTGATCGCATCGACGGCAACTGGCAATGGTTTGCATGTTGTGCTGATGGACCTGAGTCTGAAGTCAAATAGTCAACAAGTACTGAATATGAAAGTGTGAATTGGCCTTGTGTGTCGCAAGGGTGAGTGAACAGGAACCGACAATCATTCTCCCTTGTCCAGCAAACTCAGAAGTGCCAGAAACAATCAGTCACAAGCCGGAGAGGGTACAAAGTACGTACCTTTTACTGGCTCTCGCGCCAGACGCACCACTGCTGCTGCTGGAGCCAGACGCAGACTTTGCCTGGGCCGTGGCCGACGCGATATGTTTGCTCACACCATTCGTCACTCCATTTGTAGTGGTGCCATTGCAGCCTAAGTTGAAGCCGTTCGTGTGCATTGAGCATGCGGCTTCTGAAACACAAGAACAACACAACTGGCGAACTCAGAAAGTGACAAGAATACACGATCGATCGACGTGAAATGGCTTCAACTGGACTGAAAACAAGAATGCTACGCATAAAAGCGTGTAGTCCATACAAACGTTCGCAGCTCATAAACACCTTCAAGTTTGGTGAACTATATGGTCTGGGGGGTGTGGGGG
>JAAUXT010049152.1_pt1 | contig 36245 bp, 42 predicted proteins | sample 7278171 | NCBI WGS metagenome assembly JAAUXT01 (sample SAMN14350112, study PRJNA611818) | marine sediment metagenome | isolation source: surface marine sediment (1.8m) | place: French Polynesia: Moorea | collected 2018-08 | reverse complement strand
GGTGCAGCCCACCCCCCTCTCCTTCCTTGGCCACACCACCAGCGGGTTTTTCTCTGTGTGTGTGTGTGTGTGTGTGTGTGTGTGTGTGTGTGTGTGTGCGTGTGTGTGTGTGTGTGCGTGTGTACGAGCATCCATGTTCACAGAGCTGTGGCACAAACGCGGCACACAAAGTGCGCGCGAAGTGCTCCTTGAACTCCAGCGCCCAAATTGAGACAATGTTTTCTACTTCGACACGAATTGAAGGTCAAATGACCAGCTTTTTTGATTCTGAAATGCACTTGAAGCTCACGCGCTATGGGCTCCGGACGCTCGCAGATGCCGGTGCTCACGGTGTGCAGAACCGAGTCGAGTTCGGTGAAGTCCGGCGCCGTGAAGTAGTCCCGACCGAGCTGCTGCTGCCCCCTGGTGACGCCGGGACTTCCGGAAATATGCGCGAGGAACTGCGCGTCGATCTGGTCCGTGATGCCCACCGCGATCAGAGCGATGTCTGCAAAGGAATCCCGAGTGATTTGTGCTTCTCGTTCGTAGGTATTGGCCATGAGATGATTGTGGAAAGTTTTTTTCCCAGCGCCCACGCGGACCTCAGCTCTGGTAAACCTGAACCGCCGGTTCAAAACGAACGCAACGCGTCTCCGAGGCCTTTTCACACGTCGCGTATATTTTCTTTGGAAAACCCTCTCCAGTTTGACAAACAACAGAAATGGGTCTGCACAGCGCATTCACACGGATGGAAAACGTGTGTGCTTTTGTCAGACTGTCCTTCGGTTGTCCGCAGGTGCTTTACGTCAGAAACTTGTCTAAAATGGGAGGCGTTGAGAAGAACTTGGCAGGCAAAACGAAGAAGTTTGTCGAAGGCTTAGAGCAACCAGAACATGTATGCCTTACTGTGATTTGGGTTAGTTGTGTCAGCAGGCGCATGATCACGCGACTTCCGGGACTGACCTTGACTGCGCACGATCTCCGCCTGCTCGATCGCCAGAGGGCGCCTGTTGGGCGGGAACGGAACGCCGTCCGTGATGACGATGGCGACGTTGGCGACGTCGGGGCGGTCACCAGGCCCGCCGAAACACTCCTCCCGAACCGCCTGCAATACAGTGTGTGTGTGTGTGTGTGTGTGTGTGTGTGTGTGTGTGTGTGCGTGTGTGTGTGCGTGCGTCCGTTACGTGTGCGCGCGCGCGTCGTTGCACTGACCCTCAGCGCCGCCGGAGTGTTGGTCGTCTGACCCACGTAGGCGATGCGGTCGATGTGGCTGCAGATCTCGTCCTCGGTCGCGTACCTGCGATTTATTGAGACAACATAGTGCGCCATCTAGTGGTGGTTGTGGTCAGTACGGCTGGTGTCGTCGCACCACACGTGAGGTCAAATGAGTGAACTCTGAACAGCGCGTTCACAGGGTACTCACGTGTCGAGTCGGAACTCCTGGATGACGCGCTCTGAGAAGACGAGAAGTCCGATGCGCACGCCGTCTGGCCCGATCTCGAAGTTTTGCACGATCTGAGCACAGAGTCGAAGCGAGGGTCAACCAAACGAGCCACAAACTGAACTGCGCATGCGTATTGAACTGTGTGGCCTCTGGCTTGCGTTTGCAAGTGCTGCAAACTGAACAGAACAGGGGTTCAAATCCGTCGCTCCGGGAGACTACTCCTGTTCCTACCTCGCGGACGAATTTGAGCAGCAGCTCCCAGTTGTCATAGGAACCGTCCGCCGGGTTGTTGTCTCGGATGGAACCAGACGAGTCGAGAACGAGGCACAGGTCGAGCTGGTCACAGCCTCTCAGCTCTGGAGAAACAGCGTGTCATGTTCATTTCAGGTCTTGTTTTCAAAATAAATTTCAAGAATTTTGATCACATCCATTCAGCTTTGAATTGGTGCTGTTGGTGCAGGCGGCAGACATTGCAAGTTTTTGTTGCTGCGAAGGAGCAACCTGGAGACATAGCCCGGTGTTTGTCAGTTCGAGGTCCTCAAACTCGCGTATGTGCGTGTGGCCGTGTGTGTGTGTGTGTATGCGTGCCCCACGATGTGTGGGCACTTACTCTGTTCGGAGCTCTCGCAGATGCCTGTGGCGACGGAATCCAGGACGGACGTCAGCTCCGTGAAGTCCGGGGCGGTGAAGTAATCTTTCCCCGGAAGTGAGAGCTCATTGGTCGCGCCCGGACTTCCGGAAATGGCTGCCAGAAACTGCTCGTCGATCTGGTCCGTGATGCCGACAGCGATGAGGGCGACGTCTGAAAAGGGACAATGAAGTGTGTGTGTGTGTGTGTGTGTGTGTGTGTGTGTGTGTGTGTGTGTGCGTGTGTGTATGTGTGTGTGCATGTGTGTGAAGTTAGCGCACGCGGAAATGGAAAGACCCCACGCCCACTTTCGTCCTGCAGGTCAGGTCACATTTTGCCAAAAGTTCACAGTTCAGATTCTTTGGCAATCGGGATCCGCACCACTTTGAACTTCCCTCCAACTGGGTCCGAACTGCAGAACCAGCAGCAACGTCTCCTGTGCGCACACGCACATGTATGTGTGCGCGCAGTGCGCGCGCGTGTGTGTGCGTGCGCACGTGCACGTGCGCCTGGGCGCGTTTTTTTGTTTGCGCGTGCGTGTGTGTGTGTTTGTGTGTGCGTGCCACTCACTGAGCTGCTCGCGCAGTCTGTTGGCCGCCTCGACGGCCGGACGGCGTCGCGACGTCGGGTACGGAACGCCGTCCGTCAGCACGATCGCCACGTTCGCCGCTTCCGGTCGGTCGGCGGCGCCGCCGAAGCACTGCGTCCCGACCGCCTACGAAGTGGAACGTCGAGGTTTTGACTGGTGGACGGATCTTGAATCCAAATGCTTGTTCAAGAGAAAAACCCACGGTTGTGCTGTTGGGTTTGAAAAAATTGATCATAGCGCAAGCAAACGCGTAGGGGTGTGTGTGTGTGTGTGTGTGTGTGTGTGTGTGTGTGTGTGTGTCTTGTCTGTCTGTGTGTGTGTGTATGTGTGTGTGCGCGCGCAATCGCAGGCAATCAGTGGCACCGCAGGCTGCTCAGAACTTGTCATGTTTGAGTGCGTGTGTGTGTGAGTGTGTGGATGTGTGTGCGTGTGTGTGTGGTGTGCATGTGTTGTGTGCAGTTGGGGTCTTGGGTAGACCCTGCCTCACATGTGCCACTGCTTGCGGCACTGCAGTTGGTAGCAGTCATGGGTCAGCCAGACTGCCTCGGTGAAGCAAGACTCAAGCACAAACCAGGCTAAGTTTATTCTCACTCCAAGGTGAGACTGCTCTACAGGGTTATCATGTGCTCGCGGCTTATCTGGCAGTGCAAGGTGCCGGCCTGGTGTGCAGCTGCAGCCTCACACAGCTCCACTGAAGCTGCTTCACCAGGTACTCAGCGCCTTGCTCGAAAGCTGGAAGCACGCGTGGGAAGAGACAACTCTTCCACACGACACGTGTGTGGAGTGTGCGTGTGTGGAGTGTGCGTTTGTGTGGAGTGCGCGTGGTCAGGCGAGCACAGGTTCTGTGTGTAAAGTTTGGGTTGACTGCTCGGCTGCTTCACCTCGAGCGCGTCTGGAGTGTTGGTCGTCATGCCCAGGTACGGGATCCTCTGCACGTGCTCCACCATCTCCGCCTCGGAGTAATACCTGTAACACACAGAGCAGTACTCACGTGTAACGGGCTGTCCACACAGGTTCCGCCGCGACGACGGGACAAAAATTCGTGCAGTGAACGATATGTTCCGTCACGGAACCTGTGTGGCAGAAATTGTTCCATCCCCCACAAGAGCGCATTTCGCTAAGTTCATGTTCCGTGATGGAACACCAACAGACGGAACCTGTGTGGACAAGGCGTAACTAACAGCACAGACTAGAACCTGCAACACACAGTACTTTGTACAGTTATACACAGCTCGCGCAAAGCAGTACTTGTACCTGAAACGCACAGTCGTTTTCTCCGGTGCAAGGAACTCCCGAGATGAATTCTGTTCGTTTGGGATTTTGAGCAAATTTGAGACATCTCTGCCCCAAATTACAAATTTATTTGGGCCAACTTCCCAGATGCCCAAGCACGCCAATGCACACATGTGACCCAACTTCTTTGGCAAAATATTCCCCAGGCCCTGGCCTCCAGGCGGCAAGCCCAGCCTCCCGACTTGATTCTCCGGCCCCAGCCTTTGGCCAAGCCCCTGGTGCCCCCGAAACTGCAGCCTCGCACTCACACCTGGAGGGAACTCACCGATCGAGGGGGAACACGAGCTGGACCTGCTCGGAGAACACGAGCACGGCGATGCGAACGGCGTCCTCCCCGATTTCGAAGTTCGTCACAACCTGAATCAGAGGGAAAATTCGACGTCAAGCATCGTGGCGTGGTTGATATCCGTTCTGCAGCATGTTTGACTCGAGTCCATTGGGTTGCATTTCTGACCAGTGGGGTATTTTGCCAAAACGGTGCTATCTTGGCTGTATCAGTGATAAAGTTACCAGCAATCTCGCATTGAAAAAGGACACAAACCCCCAAGGTCGCTTCAAATGGTCACGTGGTGAGCAAAATCTTGCACGTCTGAGCTGCGGTAGAACCCACAAGCCTCTGCCACCCCAGTTTGAAGCGTTCCTTCCGAGTGACCCAGCCGCCTCCTCAGTCCTGTGCCCCGGGTTGGGGCGTGTCCACTTGCCTCCTTGATGAAGGTACACATGAGCTCCCAGTTGTCATAGGAACCGTCCGCCGGGTTGTTGTCTCGGATGGAGCCGGACGAGTCGACCACGATGCAGAGGTCAAGCCGCGCGCACGTCAACTCTAGGAAGTGCAACAAGGTCAAGGTTACACTCCACTGAGCACACCCAGGTCAACAAGGTCAACGCGCAACTTGGTTTCAGAGAATCTGCTTTTGCTGCTCGTGACAGTCTTGACATGAACAGACTTTCGCTTCTGGTGACCCAGAGATGTTTACATTTTGACCGTGCTTCAACGCACCACCAGAACTGTCTTGGTCAGGTGGACAAAGTCGCTCTCTCTGTGGACAGTCTCACCAGAAGAGGAATCATCCTCGAACTTCAGAGTCATGTGTTCAGGTGAAGCGCGTCGGACATGCAGCCTGCGTTTTTGCTGTCACGCATGGTCTGAACTGGCGGTGATGTTTGGGTTCAAGGACCAGGATCCACAGGACTGTGCTGCTACTCACTCTCCTTTGGTCTCTCACAGATGCCGGAGCTGACTGTGTCCAGGACGGAGTTGAGTTGGCGGAAGTCGGGCGCCTGGAAGTAGTCCCGGCCGAGCTGCTGCTGGCCCTGGGTCATTCCGGGACTTCCGGAAATGGCCGCCAGGAAGTCAGGGTCAATCTGGTCCGTGATGCCCACAGCGATGAGGGCGATGTCTGCAAAGGTCAAATCAAATCACAATGGTTTGAATTCTGGCCAACAATGTTTTGAGAACGTGTTGCATTTCAATAGACTCTTCACAACCCGTAAACATTTTGGTGTTGATTGCACTCTGGCAGCAGGCTCCCCACCACGCCCCCCTCTACCCCGCCCTCACCCAACACACCATCCTCCACCACCCCCTCACCCACCACGCCCTCCTCTGCACTCCCCTCCCATGCTACACCCTTCCCCACATGCTCACCCCACCAGACCCTACCCCACCAACCCTGCTCCATACCCACCCTCATGACCTTGCCCACCACACTCCACTGCAAACTCGCCCGCCAACCCCCTCTCCCACCACACCCTCCCCTCTGCACCCTCCCATGCCACACCCTCATCCCACCCTTACCTCACCACACCCTCACCCAACACCCTCTCCACCACCCCCTCGCCTGGCCTCCTCCCACCACGCCTTCCCCCACCCTCACCATCCTCCCTCCGCAGCCTCGCCGCCACGTCGATGGCGGGCTGGCGTCGCTCGTCGGGGTACGGCACGCCGTCCGTCACGATGATGGCCACGTTGCTCGCTTCCGGTCTGTCGCCAGGGCCCGAGAAACAGTCGGCAGAGATCGCCTGCGCAGAGCGAGGTCAGACAAGGTGGTCATCGTTTGCTGAACTTCCAAATATGTACTGCTGAGCAAGGCAAGTGCGCCTTCTGCTTTTTGGCAATACAAAAAGTTCCCAAGCCACACAAGGGTTTGCAGACAGTCTTTGACCAAAGCCAAATCACACTTTGTGAGCTCATTTCAGTTGAAGTGAACCATCTTTCGGGTCCTGGTCACTCGAGTTCTCTCTGTGTGTGTGTGTGTGTGTGTGTGTGTGTGTGTGTGTGTGTGTGCGTGTGTGCGCGTGTGCGTGCGTGCGCGTGCGTGCCGACGGCAGAGCCCGTGCACGCCCAACACTGGGCGTTGTCCTTCCACAACGGACGAGACTGCACTGACCGCGAGGGCGGCCGGGGTGTTGGTCGTCTGTCCCATGTATCGGATCCTAGTGATGTGGTTCGTCATGTCCGTCTCCGAGTAGTAGCTGAAACAGAGGGAGGAGATACAGAAGCGCGCAGCGAAGAGTGCGTGTTTATTCATACCCGACAGGGGGCCACAAACCATTCACCGATTCAATGCAGCGAGATCAGATCAGGATTCGTTCACCCACACTGGCTCCAATGCTGTATAGACACGCACACACGCACTTGTCACGCTTCACATGTTGCACAACTGGACGCACCAGCCAAGTCAGACTGGCACCCCACTGACCCCACCCAAGGCAGGTCCATGTAGTGATATCACAAACACACTGGTTGGTATCTCAGGCGAGACTGCCCGCGACGGCGGGAACCACCCCATTTATTGAGTACACAGTGGTGCCATCTGTCGAGCAGTGGTTCTAAATCACAGCTGGTGTGTCGCACCACACTCCTCCCAACCCTCCCAACCCCCACAACCCCCACTGCGCTCTCCCCACACCCATCACCTTTCACCGCGCATGCGTACTCACATGTCGAGCCCGAACTCCAGCGTGACCTGCTCTGAGAAGACCAACACTGCGATGTGCGTCTTGTCCAATCCCACCTCGAAATACTCCACGATCTGTAAAACACACGGGGGCGCTGTGACACCATCGTGGGATGGGTGTTCTCAAGACCTGCCCCAATCCGCAAGCCTTTTGATACAACTAGACTTGCAAGTGGAGAACCAGCTGCGCGCCGGAAAATGGAAATTTCCAGATACGGACATTTTCACGAAAAAAACTTTGTATGCAGGGGGGGGGGAGATGCAGAAATTTCTGGATCTGGACTTTCCCTTTCTTTTTCTTTTTTCTACATCCAGGAATTTCCATGTCCCCCCCCCCTGTATCATAGTTGGAACTTGGAAATCTCCACATCTGGACATTTCTGTGACTTCTAACTTCCAACTTTGCACACAGTGATGCGGAGATTTGTTTGTGCTGGGACATGAACACACATGCACAGGAGCAAACCAGTACCAGCGGATGGTCATCATACGGTGTCCAGGAAACCACCAGTTACCTCGGTGATGAACTCGAGCATGAGGCGCCAGTTGTCATAGGAACCGTCCGCCGGGTTGTTGTCCCGGATCGAGCCGGACGAGTCGATCACCAGACACAGGTCGAGCAGGTCACACGACAGCTCTGAAGAGAGAAGTCACGTCTGCAGAACTACGCTCTGCTTCGTAACATGCAGTGAGTGATTCGGTTTTGAGGCCAAGAAGCTGAAGTTGCTCAAGACCAACTTCAGTTTGCTCTTGAGCAAGTCTTCCTGGACGCGCAACGAACTTAACACGCGGGGTTCAGGGGGGCAGTCATCCTACAGAAGTGACCAGGGTCACGTCCTTGACCAGTCTTAAAATGTCGCATCTTGTCACACTCGCGTTTCGTTTCCCGCTCTGGAGGACGTCTGCTCACTTTGCCTGCGCGCCTCCGCAGTGCTGCCGTCGCAGATGGCTTGGGAGACGTTGCCATGGACACCGCTCAGCGACCGGAAGTCCTCGACCACGTGGTAGTCGTACCCGAAGAGCTGTGGACCCACACCCAACACTCCTGCAGAACAACGAACAAATGCCAGTTTTGAAAACACGAAAGAACCATTTGCGAACACCAGAACCAAATCAGTTTCTCTCCAGTCTACCTTTCCAAAGGGACTACGTCCAGGACATAACACACACGAAAAGAAAATGCGAACGCGCACACACCGCGTCCATCTCTCACGCGCATGCGCGCACTCACTGACCTGTGTTCCCCGACACGGCTCTGAGGAAGTCTCGGTCCGGCTGGTCTCCGATTCCGACCGCGAACAGCGCGATGTCTACAACACGAGAAACACACGTATCCGGTGCAGGTCATTCGTTCACAATTCCAGGGGCTTGAACGCTGGTTCAAATTTGCAAGGGCCTTGACCCCCATTATTTGACCCCTGAATCTAAATGTATCAAATGCAACCCTCACCAGCATTCCACGAGAGCCCTGTGCAATCAAGTAAATGATTAAACTTCACAATTCCATCCCCCCATGCAATCCTTCAGACACCCACATCCAGATCTATGCACACAACATATGCAACCCTCACCACTACCACTGATTCTGGACCCTGCACAAACAAATTGCTGCAGGAAGCGAAACGGGTCTTCCAGGCCATGGATGTCGACTGTGGTCGTGTCGTGTGGAAGACATCGCATCTTCCCACGCAAGCAATCCACCTTTCACTGAAGTGCTGAGTACCCCCCTCCCAGAAGTGGCTTCAGATGCACTTTGTGAAGCTGAAGCTGCTCTCAAGCCTGGCCTCCGAGGCCAACAAAAAGCCAAAATACATGACTCCAACCTGTACGACAGTGGTTGGTTCGCAATCACCAACCTACCACTGGGTATGCATACTGTCCCATGTGACATGGAACCAAGGCTAACACCACAGTGCAGTGAGCGAGCAACGTTCACTGCGAATTGTGCCAACAGCGCTCCCGAAGGCGGTACAGCTATTCACAGTCGTGACGCGCGTCTCACCGTTCTGTGTCCTGAGCTCCGTCGCCACGTCGAGCGTCGGCTGGTAGCGGTCGGGAGGGAAGGGCAGCCCGTCCGTCAGCAGCAGCGCCACGTTCCGTGCAGCCGGGCGGTCCCCGGGCCCGCCGAAACACTCCGTCCGCACCGCCTGCGATACACGGTGTGTGTGTGTGTGTGTGTGTGTGTGTGTGTGAGAGAGAGAGAGAGAGAGAGAGAGAGAGAGAGAGAGAGAGGTGGGGGTGGGTCGGTCCCCGGGTCTGCCAAAACACTCCGTCCGCACCGCCTGTGAGACAGGGTTACAGTGTGTGTGTGTGTGTGTGTGTGTGTGTGAGTGTGTGTGGGGTGGCTTGGTGTGTATGGCGGGTTTTGGGTTGGGGCGGGGCGGTCCCCGGGGCTGCCAAAACACTGACCGTACCACACTCTGACCGTACCGCCTGCGAGACAGGGTGTGTGCGTGTGTGTGTGTGTGCGTGCAGCAGGGTAAGGGCGGTAGCGGGAGGCTGAGGGGCAGGGCCCGCCGATACACTCCGTCCGTACCGCCTGTGATAACTGTGTGTGTGTGTGTGTGTGTGTGTGTGTGTGTGTGCGGGGGGGGGGAGGCTGCGGGTCGTGCAACCTTCTAAACCGTCAGCTGGTCTGGTTTGGGGAACGCACCTCGAGCGCGTTCAGGGTATTGGTCGTGCGACCCATGTACTCGAGCTGCCCGAGCTTCTCCAGCAGAGTCTCCTCATCCAGGTACCTGCCAACGTGAGGAAAATAAACTCATGTTGGTGAGGCACTTCCAAGAGGAAAGATTGTGTTTGCTTCTTCGATGGGGCCAGTCTCGGAATGTGCTGGTTTCGCCCTTGTCCCCAACCCCCATCCCAACACAAGTGCAATAAGCTCCCTTGTTGAATTTCAGATCACGGCAAAATGACTACGTGCGGAGGTCTCACCCCTCTCATCAACCACAGGACCCGCGCTGGTCTCGAGTCTCCAATCCCATGCGCTGCAGACGCGTCGCAGTGGGTATCGCGCCTGAACACACACACACACGCACGCACGCACCAAGAATCAACCGTGTGTCGGTGTCGACAAATCCTCCCAACACCAACACACGCACACCAAACCAACACACGCACACCACATTAACACGCACGCACGCGCGCGCACACACACACACACAGAGCTACTCACGTGTTGAGTGCGAACTCGAGGCGAACATCCTGCGAGAACACGATGGTCGACACCTGCACTCGGCCGGGACCGATTTCGAACGAGCTCGCCACCTGCACAACACGGGAGGGGCGTTCGTTTTGCTCTCGGTGACGGGTGGACGCTCAAGCAAGGTTTCGGTTCTCAGGCTCGATGGCGCATTTGTACGGGGCGGCCCGTCCAGGGATGTACCGTGCTGGGAATGGCTCATGCAGCGGTCTAGGTGACAGGGCAGCCTGTGCAGGATGTTGCATGATGTGAGGTGTGTCTGCATGCATTGACAATGCACTGGAGCAGTTCGCTGGATGGGGCAGTCGTAGCACGTGCCACCCAGTCTGCCCTTAGTGTCCCCGCACCCTGGTTCTACTTGATGGGTTGTGAGCCCCGCACAAGCTAGAAATCAGAATGGAACCCTGACCCCAGCCCGACATGGCGTCGCTTGGACGCAGCGGCGTCACCTGTTTGAGGAAGGTTCGGAGCAGCTCCCAGTTGTCGTAGCGCTGGTCCGGGGGGTTCCGGTCCCGAATCGAGCCGGACGAGTCCACCACGAGACACAGGTCGATCTGCCCGCAGCTCTCCAGCTCTGCAGGGGATCAGGTCAGAGTCTTCGTTCTCCTTTGGACTCGAAGTGTAGCGTTCTGTGTTTTTAGTGATTTGCCCCGGGTGGCAGTCGAGCACGAAGCACCACAGGCATTGTCCACCAGAAGCGTGTGTACAGTAGTTTCCCCATGAAAATGGTGTTCAATTGTGTTCACACTTGGTCTGTAGGATAATGCACCAGGATACAATTTGATCAAAAGTGCTTTGAAACTTGGCAATGTTCCAAGTGCTTGTCCGGACTTGATCGCAAATCACGCGAGGCCGGTCAGCCTGTTGTCCTTTGATGTGAACGTTGCCTTTGCTGAGCGTGCAACAAGGATCGTTCAGAATTGACCAATGTTTCCCAAAATGCGTCAGGTTTTTGAAACCGGAAGTGACTCACTAGGCGACGGCTGCGCGCATGCGCTGCTCACGATGCTCGAGATGATGCCCTGCAGCGACCGGAAGTCAGGAGACCGGAAGTAGTCCCGACCCAGCTGCTGCGACCCGGAAGTGTACTTGGCGCCGGAAATCTCGCGCAGAAACTCGTCGTCGATGACGTCAGTGATACCGATGGAGATCATGCTGATGCCTGTGGTGAGACGCAGCAGAAAATTCTCTCGATTGTCAAACTGATACAGATTTCTTCATGGTCCAGAGTTGAGTGCGAGTTGTTTCACGTCAGCATACATCACGAATCGTGTCCCTGCTGAAGTGAACGGGTGTTGCGTCTCGCAGGTCGACCCAACGCCCACTGATGTGATAACCACAAAACATCACTTCTCCCAAGTGTCGCTCGTTTGGTAAGCGCTGAATCGAACCTACGAACCCGCAACGCTCTTCCCGAAGCGTGCACACGTACACTCACGCACACTCACGGTCACACGTGCAGTGTCAGGTGCTCTACTCTGCACACACACACGCACGCACACACGCACGCGCGCGCGCACACACACGCACACACCGGTGTTGCGCAGCTCCTGCGCCGCTCGGATCGCGGGGCGGCGTCGCTGCGGCGGGTACGGAACGCCGTCCGTCATGACGATGGCGAGGTTCTCCACTTCCGGTCTGTCGCCTGACCCGAAGCATTGCGTGCGCACCGCCTTCAAAACATCCCAACTGCCGAGGTCAGTTTTGAGCTGTTTGATTTTTGAGACATTGTCACCCCTCGTTCACACCGCGTGCTTCAGTGCTGGTTCGGGTTGGGACCCATCAGCGGTATGTATACGTGTCCGTGTGAACACACACGCACACCCAAACCGAACTACTTTGCGTGGGCAAACCCCAAGGTTGTGTGCTTTGGACCCGAGTGCGTGATGCGCTAGCGTATACGGGGTGATTGAGTGGTTGTCTGCAGAGTGCGGTACATGTTGTCTGTGCCTCGAATTGAGAGTTGTGGAAAAGTACGTGTGTGCGCGTGTGTGATGCAGACCTGCGTGTGTGTGCGTGTGATGCAGGTGGGTGAGCAGCTTACCTCGAGCGCAGCTGGAGTGTTGGTCGTGAAGCCTATGTAGGGAATGGCTCTGATCGCCTCCACCACCCGAGTCTGCGTGTTGAATCTACAACGGACGAAACGAGGATCGGTCATCAAACAATATTCACACAGGCTGCACAAAAACCTGCAGTGCCCTCATTCGCGTGACCAAGGAACTGTGCTCAAGCAGTACACATCTCTCGTCTCCTGTCGGACATTTTGTCAAAACTGGACTTTCAAGTAGAATATCAGCCACTCACCGCCTTTATTCCCTGCACTGAAATTTCCTTGCATGGGGGGGGGGGGTCACAAGGAAATTTACTTGCCCTTGCATAGGGGGTAAGGTCGTTACAAGGAAATTTCTTTGCACAGGGGGGTTCACAATGAGATTTCCTTGCAGGGGGGGGGGGTTACAAGGACAATTCTTTGCAAGGAGGGTGCAAGGAAATTTGCCGCAGTCACAGTAGAAACAGTATCAGCCGCCGCGCTGATGATCAACCAAGATGCTTTCGGTCTCCAAAGGGAGAAAAGGGCCAGGGTCATCAACTTGTCGACAAATAAACATGATGGCCACGTGTTGTCCACGTGGTCTGCCCGCTCGCGCATGCGCCGCGCTGAACTCACTCGTCGAGCGCGAAGGCGAGGACGATGCGCTCGGAGAACACGACGGCGCCGATGCGCGTCTTGTAGATCCCGACCTCGAAGCTCTGCGCGATCTGCAGGGAAACTGAGTGTGAGAGAGTTGGTCTCGAGTCCAGGGACGCGAGCCCCAGTGATAGCTCTGGCGAAAATTCTGACGTTCAGTTGTATTTGTACGTGGTAGTGTCACACGTATGCACGCACATGTCATGTCACACACACACACACATCTACACGTATGTGCGCGCGCACGCACATGCACGCACGCACATGCACGCACGCACGCACACACACAATGTGCGAAAATCCAGCTCAACGTCGTGTACTGAAGTTCAGGTTGCGGTGTTCCCGTTGTCACGCGCAACGCGAACGACCAGCGGGTCACTGAAGCGTCGCGCGCACGACGCTGCCGTCTCCACAGATTATCGCCCACCTTCACAGATTATCGCCCACCTGACTTGCGAACTGCAGCAGCAGCTCCCAGTTGTCGTAGCTCCGGTCCGCAGGGTTGTTGTCCTTGATGGATCCGGACGAGTCGATCACCAGACATAGGTCCAGGTATCCACACCCTGCAACAATGAGAGAACATGCGCAATGATCACCGACCTTGGCGAATGGGATCTCCTGATCAGAATTAATTGCGCAGTGTGTTCCCGGGATGCAGACAGCAGAATTCCAAGTTCTGTGTTCGCATGTGTGTGTGTGTGTGTGTGTGTGTGTGTGTGTGCGCGTGTGTGCGTGTGTTCTGTCCTTCGAACTGCAGCATCTGTATGTTTGGCTGAAGTGCCGATTCCAAGAATTTGGCAGCGCAATTCGCAGTCTTGACGGAGAGTGCTCAGCTACAATCATTGTTGGCAAACAGCCAAGCGGGAACCAACCGGAAGTGGAATCGTCGTCACCGGAAGTGACTTGTTGGTTGCGACTTCCGGTTCCCACGGGGTTGGGGTTGAGGTCGGGCGGCGTCGCTGGGACGGCGTCGGAGACGCAGAGCGCGCGTCGCGTCCGCTCCAGCACCGTCGACAGGGCCGAGAAGGTCGGGGTCATGATCACGCGTCCAGCTGCAGGGAAATGTTCAGAGTTATTAATTTGACGCAAAAGTTGATCAACGGCGAAAAACCACGTGACGTGGTGACACTCGAACCGGAAGTGAGAGCAGGACGTGACCTGATGAGATCTGTCGCAGCTCCTCCACGTCCACACCGTTTCCGACACCGACGCCGACGATGGCGACGCCGGAAGCGCGGGTCACTTCCGCCTCGACGACGGCGCCGCCCACGTCCGACGGGCCGTCCACGACGAGCACGACTGCGCAACGAGCGACAAAGCGTTCGGAAAGTGATTTGACACGACAGGAGCAACAGGATCAAGGCTGAGATCAGTCATCAACTCAAAGAAGTGGGGAACGGAAGCTCCGATGAGCACCTCGCAACCGCGTTGGTCTTGCTTTTGCATTGCCCTTTTGGTTCTGTAGATATTTGGAGCCCCTCAGGGTTGTCCATCGCCGACGTTCAACGAACCGGAGCCGGCTGACAACCGTTCTGAAGGGCTCAAAGCACCAATCAAAACCACAGCAACCTCCTTTGCCCTGCCCTCAACGAACACACGTTGTTTACGCACTGACGTTACTGGCGCCCGGCCTGTCTCCGTTGCTCGCTGTAAACATGCGCTCGCGGATGAACCAGAGTGCGCCCGTGATGTTGGCTCGTTCCCCGGGCGTCCACGGCACCGTCGAGACGGCCCGCGCCAGGTCGTCGGCGCGGGAGTACCAGAGCAGCTCCACCCAGCGGTACGCCACGTTCCCCATCGTCACCACACCCACCTGCAACGGGTCCAACCGAGGGCCAATCACAGAGCAAAACACGCTCGGGTTCTGCAACCTTGAACGTCCAGGTCTGGTGAAAGAAGGAACAGCGGGGATGAAAGAAACGAGCAGAAGAGAGACCAAAACAAAGGTCAAAATTTGGGTGTCCAAGTTTGAGGGAAATTGGTCCTTGCAAATTGAGTGGGCCCAGAAGGTCATCTTTTGCCGCATCTTTCTCAGCCACACGGAAACGAAGCCACCAGACGTGCATGCACCCGGGAGGCGTCGTGTACGACAAACCCGGTTGGCGTCGTGGGTGAGAGACCCTGTTGACGTCGTGAGACATGTACCCAGTTGGTGTCAGGGCGGGAGACACTTACCCGGTTGGCGTCCGGTCCCACGTCGAGCGTCGGGATGAGGTCGAGCGCGAACTGCCGCAGCGTCTCCCAATTATTGCTCCCGACGGACGCGCTCGTATCCAGCGCGAGCACCACGTCCAGCGGCCCGCAGCCTGACCACGGAGAAACAGCGTCATTCGGTGCGAGGGGTGGTCACGTTCGCGTTTACGTGCGTGTTCTGCATCGCCAACCACACAGTTCTTTGCGCCGTCAGCATGATCTGCGTCGCCGCACGCTGGTTGACACTGAAAACTTCTAGTCATGTCAGAGTCGGCGACAAACTTGACCACACTCGCACAGGGTCAGATGCACAGGCCTGACCTGGAGCCGTTCGGGTTAGTGGACCACACACGACCCAGGACCACACTCAGGTGAGCAGCGGTCGTCCTGCTTGTTGCATCCCAGGCAGCATCCACAACCACAACGCGACCACTGGTGGTAATCAGTCGATCCAGACGGAGCCATTCCGAGGTTGCGTCTTTCGTGTGAAAATCTTGAGCGAGTTTGGTCCGCAGAAGACAATGCCGAGCTACATCTCAGACGTAACTGCAGCGCAACTCTTCGGACCGGAAGTGGACGCACTGACCGGAAGTGACCTGCCGACGCTGTCGCTGCAGCGTCGCGTCTCCTGCGTCGGCGAGCGTGGAGAGAACCAGAGTCGCGACCACGACGACGTGGGCGGAAACCGGCCCCGCCCAAACCATCTAAAAAACAACCCGTCCACACGTCAAACCAAGCCCACGTGACACGTCACGTTCCTGCACATTCACGTCACGTTCATGAACTTCATCCTGACCTTCACGTCGGCAACGCTTTGTCCCGAGAAGCCCCTCCCAGCCCCCCACTCCCCTTGGTATTTCGGGTGGGTACTCAGGGTGTCTAGAAACCGCAGATTTTGTGCGGATTCCATTTTGCCAAGGCACCACGACAACAAAAGCTGGCACACGAGATTCTTCTGGTGTGACATAAATTTTTGAGCTGGTCAAACTTGGCCGTGTCTGGAACGTTCGACCAAGTCAACCATGTCAACGTTCTTCGACAAGACCGCCAAAAGTTTTCGCTCCACGCTTGTTAGCCATGCTCAATCCTTTCGCAAGCAAATTCAGATCGAAACGGCGCTAGACATCGACGGCATCCCTGGGTGGTCCAAAAGAGAAGCTGCAGTCACTCACCTTCGTTCCTCTTCAACTGATTTCTACCCTTTTTGTGCCGAGTTCAAAATTGTGTTTGACTTTGATAAATGTTCCGTTGGATGGACAGTCCAACACAGTGACGCTGTGGCCACGATGCCTGGAAATGGCGGTATCGCGATTCCGAGAAGAGGGCATGAAGGGCACACGCGCCAACACTGTAAAACCTGAAGCGTTTCTGTGACCTGTGACCAGCGTTCGTGAACAAAATAGACGCGTTGTTCTGGACAGGAGATGTCCGCCATCTTTAGAGTGTAACGTTGACGCCCCAACGCAGACGACAGTGAAGGTGGCGAGAAACTTTTTCGAGGCTTTGATCAACAGTCAAATTTCAAATGGCCTCAAATTTTGTCTTCATGGCAATAAAATTTTGCAATTTAAAACAACGAATTAATAGGCACACCAAACACATTTTGTACCCATTTTTGGTGGTACATCTTATTCGCGTTGACGACACGACAAAAACGCTGAGGACAGATCGTAAACGGCCACCTTAACGTGACTACAGATCTGAGCCGTTTCGACCAGCGGCGACTCCGGCGAGCGTCGTCATGACGATCAAACCGACATCGCCGACGACAGCGTCTCATGCACGCTGTGTTGCGGAGAATACGGATTCCACGCCAATTCTGTCACACTGGGAAACCATTGCAGTCAAAGACAAACATCCATTGGCGTGTGCGTCAGCCGCTAGCGAAGTGGCGCCACTTCGCCCCTGGGTTGGGAATTGGGCGAAGTGGGTTAAGTCAGCCTTTTGGGCCAAATCGTCCAGCCGAAATGAGAAATGCGCAAATTTATGGAACACAGGTTGATTCGCACACAGCATTGAACTCAACTTGAAAAAGAAACTTTTGTTCAGGCCCCAATCCTCCTGGTTGTCAGTCTGTAGACACACACACACACGCGGGCACGCGCGCGCGGTTCCTGAACAGACCCGAAAAGATTCAACACGTTCTTTTCAAGAAAGAAAAAGGTCAGCGGGGTTCAAGAATGATCTTCAAGTTGCAAATAATTCTGCTTTTATTGATCAATCAATCAAAAATTTTCAATCACCGAACACAAAACACACAACAAACATGAACGCTTCATACGAGGTCCAGGCAGAATAGCAGAAAAGAAAAGGCCCCGGCGTTTCCTTTCAATCAGTCAATTGATCAGTGTTCAAGGCACACAGATTCTCAATCAAGCAGTTGATCAGTCATCAATACAGACAGCTTCTCAATCAATCGATCAATCATCAATACAGGTAGATGGCGCCTCGCGGGTTGCTCAGGTCCAGGTTGTCCGGCATGTTGTATGAGTCGCAGGGATTGTGGGCCGGGAAGTTGAACAGCTCGGACGAGTCCCAGTAGAAGTAGGTTCCCTCCACGGTTCCGAGACGAGGTCCGTAGTTGTAGCTCTCGGGCTCGAACAGGTTCGGGGAGCCCTGACACCCGACGAACGAGTGGTGGTACAGCTTGTGGATCATGACACAGGAAACGGAGCCTGCGATGGAGACGCGATGGGGTGAATGGAAGAGATGAATCATCGCACAAGAGCCGTGGTGCCGCCTCAGTGTGTGTGCGATGGAGACGGGATGGGAGAAATGGAAGAGCTGAATCATCGCCCAAAGAGCCGTGGTGACGCGCCTGTGTGTGTGTGTGTGTGTGTGTGTGTGTGTGTGTATGTGTGTGTGTGCGTGCGTGTGTGTGTGCGTGAGTATGTGTGAGTACAACTGCTCCAGTGGCTTGAGCTTTGAGACAAGGGATTCCAATTGGATCTCGCCCTGATCGGCGATTTAAATTTTGAATCTGAATATGCAACAGTGTTTGACAAAACCTTCCGAGGGCTGCCTGACCCGCGAGTGTGTGTGTGTGTGTGTGTGTGTGTGTGTGTGGTCCTATTTCACCTTTCTTCATCTTGACGAGACTCCCGTTGACAGGTCTGCAGTGGTACCAGTTGACGAAGTTGGTTTTGAGGATGAACTCGGAGCCGATGAACTTCCAGAGGCTGAAGTCGACCGCGTTGAAATCCGTCTCGTTCCTGCGGAGAAAACACCAGCGCGTGAATACTGTTCTGTGATGGCGAGACAGATGAAGGTGCGGGTGATGATGAACTTGCAGTTGTGAGCGCCACGCTGCCGCTGGTGGTTCTTCGGTATTGTTCAGTAATGTCCGGTTTCTTCAATTCCCATCACATGTGTTCAACAATTTCGTGCCATGCTGCCGCCAGTGGTTCTTCGGTGTTGTTGTGCAAAGTCCCTTTGGGGCAAGCACCTGTGGTAGTGCGGTATAGGCAGCCTGGGCCAGATCTATGTCCTTGTCACATGTCCCCCAACCCCCATGCCCCCCTGCCCGCATGTCAGAGTTTGTCCCCCCTGCCCGCATGTCAGAGTTTGTCTCCCCTGCAGACTTTGTTCCCCCCATGGCTTTGTCCCCCCCCCCGCTATGTATGGTATCTGTATGAGGCAGAGCACCAGGAGCCTTGCAGTTGACTACCACCGTTCCAAGAGGCAACAACAAGGTGACTGCTCGGGACTTCGCATTGAGCACTGCTTCTTGTTCAGTGAAGTCCGGTTTCTTCAATTCCCAGCTACGCTGCAGCCAGTGGTTCTTCGGTGTTGTTTGGTGATGTCCGGTTTCTTCAACTCCCATCACATGTGTGAAACAATTTCTCCCCCATACTGCAGACAGTGGTTCTTCGGTATTGTTCAGTAGATCTAAAGTCCGGTTTCTTCAATTCCCATCACATGCTTTAGTTGTGTCTGCATGACCGTGTCTACATTCTGACACGCCTTGCTGTGTGATGGGGAGGCAGATCGAGGATGATGAATACGTGGTTCTTGAGGATCAGAGTGGACACTGTCTTCTATTGTATAAATTAGTACTGAATGAGTATTGAATGAGTATTGAGTGAGTACTGAGTACCGAGTGAGTACTGAATGAGTACTGAGTCAGTGTTGAATTAGTATTGAATGAGTACTGAGTGCGTACTGAGTACTGAGTGAGTACTGAGTGAGTACTGAGTGGGTATTGAGTGAGTACTGAGTGGGTACTGAGTGGGTACTGAGTGAGTACTGAGTGAGTACTGAGTGAGTACTGACCGCAGCGCCATGTTGGAGATGAGTAGGGTTCTGTGTGCATGTGCGTGTGTGTGCATTGTGGTGTGAATGTTACTGAGTGTGTATTGAATTGATACTGAGTGAGTACTGAATGAGTACTGACCGCGGGGACGTGTTGGAGATGGGCACGGTTCTGTGCTCGGACGCCTTGATCGGCCAACTCGGCACCGGCGTCACCGCGTTCTGCATCGTCGTGAAGTCGCTCGTCTTCGGACCTGCGACAAACCGGAAGTGACCTTGGGAACCGTGGCACGTGACCTGAAACTTCTCCCTGGGAACCTGCAGGGTGGGCACCTGGGATTTGGTCAGATGTCACACACACATACATACACACACAGACTCAGACACAGACACAGACACAGACACACAGACACACAGACACACACACACACACACACACACACACACACACACATTCACGGGATTGTGGGAGAAGACTCGAAACATTTACCTTTGGGATGAACCAATTTTTGCTGGGCAACGTAGTTGATTCTTTGTTTTTCAGGGACCGGGAGAGAGCCCACGCCAAAACAGGCGTCTGGTTGTGTGTACTTCACTCGGAGGATACAACACGTGCACATGTACTCGCCTGGTTTGGTGAAGGTGTAGGCGTACACGAGGGTCCAGCCGCCCGCCGTCATGTTACAGAATACCTGCAACACAGCGAGGTCCAGCAGGGGATTAGGGGGGGGGGGTGGCCGACTGAAGGGCGCAAACCCAAGAACGCCGTTCGGCTTGAGGTGGAGCAGAGCCACGCTCACTGGTCTCCCTGACAACGGCCTATTTAAACTTGATTTTCCCGCAGGTCCCTTCTCTTCGTTTCCCAACATCTGATTTGTAAAGGCCACGTAGCTGTTGCCAGAATCTGATTCTCCTCACACTGTCTGTTTTACCCTGCCCTGTCAACCTCCCTTCTTCCCAGGTCTCTTCGTCACCCATTTCCCATCTCATCTGGAGGCTAGATGCCTGTTGTTGCGCGGACGCCTGTTGTACCCTCCCTCTCCCAGGTGCACACGGATGCCCGTTCTGCGCGCCCTCTCGCGGCGGCCCTCACGCACGTACGGGGACGGTGTGACGCGTCGGGTCGGGTCGGATCGTGTACACGCCGTCGTAGAGCCGGCTCTCCGTGCGCGCGCGCACGTTCCGCTCGTGGATCTGGCGACACGACCTGGAACACGATGCCAGAGAAGCGTTGAGCACCTACTGCACCAAAGTCGTGCCGTCGACGTCAAGGTTTTGAGGTTAACGCCAAAATCCTGACGCCGAATTGGTGGGTGTCACAAAATGGTCCAGACCATTCTTTGACGTGGTAAAAAATAGCTGACGCCGTCGCCAATGTGAAAACCACTTGAGTTTGTCAGTCGTTTGTCTCGGTTTCCAACAGAGCACGCTGTCGTGCACCCAAAGGACAACACTCTCTGTTTTGAGGAAGTGTCGATTGATTCATCTCATGTCAAAGAGATTGCAACAGTCATCGTGAATCAAAAATTTTCCTGCTGGAGTCCCGTTTCAATCCAGTCACGAGTTGTCAGGGGTGTTCCGTTACCTTGGAAACCGTTACCTTGGAAACGCGTTCATGTTGAAGCTGTGCGGCTGCTGCCCCTCGGTGGAGGTGTTCACGTGACCGACGGGCGCCGGCACCGCGCCCGTGCCGCCCTCCCCCAGCACCCCCGTACGGCCGGCGTGGAAACTACGCCGCGACTCTGGAACGTCGGTAAAGAGCAAGGTGTGTGTGTGTGTGTGTGTGCGTGTGCGTGTGTGTGAGGGTGAAAGAAAGACGTGGACATGTGTGTTGGTGGGTCCTGAGGGGGAATCCGCGAGCAGACCAGTCGCGAGCAAGAACCTTTGCTGTCCGTGTTCCTCAAGCCCTGCAGGTTCAGCCCAACCCCCAGACACATAATCTGGACCCTCTGTGTGTGTGCGTGTGTGTGTGTTGGGGTGTGCGTGGATGTGACGAAGTGCGTGATATTGTTCCACGCAAGACCCCTGCTCCCAACCCTGACCCGGTTTACTGAGACTCACAATACCCCCGGTGTGCGGGCACTCACTGACCCCAGTCCGCCTCCCAACCCGGTGTACTGGGACTCACTGACCCCGCCCCCCACTGCGTCTCGCTCCGGTGTACTGGGACTCACTGACCCCGCCCCCCCACTGCGTCCCAACCCGGTGTACTGGGACTCACTGAACTGACACGTCGCGCCGCTGTAGTTGGCGGCGCAGTCGCAGCGGAAGCCGTATCCGACGGCGTGCGGCGTGCACGTGCCGCCGTTGGCGCACGGCGCCGACGCGCATGCGCGGTTCCGCGGCGCAGGCCCAGCCGGCTCGCCTGCAGTGGAGTGTAGAGAGGTGGAGACACACTGCATCCCACACAGGCCGTGTTCGATTCACGCGTGCGGCTCGCCCAGTGAGCCAAAATGGCTGATTTCTCCCCATCTCCAACCAAGGGGGCAAAGTGGCGCCACTGCGCCGGCGGTGGCTGGTTGCACACGCAAATGGGACACGCCCAATGTTGCAAGGGCATTCGTGCCGCAAATCGCCTTCAATGCATGTTCCAGCGAACAAAACGCAAAAGGCAACACTCACCATTGATGTAGTTGGGGTCAGCCCCTGTCTCCGGCGGATAGTCTCTGTAGAAGGCTGGGTTGTAGCCCAGCGGAGGGTTGTTCATGCCAGTCGCCCCTGGGTAGTACCCGTTGCCGTAGTGCGGGGGTGGGGGTGGGGGCGGGGGCGGGCTGTAGCTCGGCGGGGGCGGGACGTACTCCTGTCCGCTGCGTAGCGCCCGCACCTCGTCCTCGAGTTCCGCGATGCGACGCCGTAGAGGGAACGCTGCAATGAACGATGACGTCAACGGCGTCACTGGGGTCCGAGCCATTGTCCACTGACTTGGACCTCTTGAGACAAACAACAGTCCAGCAAAAAGTGTTCAAGCGCTGGTCAGACTGCAAAAAATAGGCTTCTTTGACTCGAGACGCCAAGCATTTGCCTCCTCACCTCTCGCATGTCTCAATTTTTGCCCAGGATAAATCACACGGAGATTATCTCTGATTTTCACTGAATCCAGTGCCCTGACGTCCCACGCATGCACGCACGCACATGCACACGTTCTCTCACTCATCTCACACGCACGCACACTCACTTCCACCCACGCACGCAATCCAACAAACGTGCACTCCTGCGCACCCACACACGCACACTCACTCCAGCCCACACAGACAACCCCAGACGCACTCACTCCCATGCACACACACTCACTTCCAATCACTGACCCACTCACTCCCACCCCGCACGCACACACACTCACACACACACACCCTTGTGCTCAGCGTACGCGTGGCACGTATCCACGAGTTCCCCGAGCGGCAGGTTGAACTCGAGGGCGATGCGCGGCCTTTGCCCCGACGACGGCGGGGGCGACGCGTACTGCTGCCCCGCCGCGACCCGCAGCAACGCCGCGGCGACGATGAGCGTCCAGCCGGGCGTGGTCCAGACGCGAGCCATGCCGTTCCTTCAGCGCGCGCTGTGTTCCTCAAAAATTTTCTCTTCACAAACTGCAGTTTTGCCGCTGTATTTCAGTGCGTGTACCAAACTAGCTCAAAATGAGATGAAAAATTTTCCAATTCTGCAGTAATTTCGTGTGGGAGTTTTGTTTTGTCTTGTTCAGAATGACTTTCTCTCTGATCCTTCTCGTGCTCACCTGACGTTTCAATCGTCCCGGATCACGATTCCACGGCGCGTTTTTATTTTTTCTAAACCTGCGCAAATTTCTTCAAAAGCGACGAAGGTTGGAACCACAAAGAAGCCACTCCGAACACGGTAGTCGCAAAGACGCGTCAAAATGGACTCCGCGAAAACGTCTCTGTTTCCATGGTGTCGGTGTCATGTGTCAGGACGGACAGGATCGTCGCAGCTAATTGGACGGACCCAGCGAGCGCACGATCGCGCCACGACACCGGATCCCCCCGGGGACACGGGGAAGTTTCTTCCGTCATGAGCCAAGCGGTCAGATTTCACTTTCACTGATCCAAACGGTCTACAGCTGTGCTGTCTCAATAGATCTACGGCCTTTTTCCTATGAGCGACGCGTGTGGGAGAAAAGGGATCTCACCCCCCAGTCCACACCAAGTGCATCCACGCACACCCACACCAAGGTCACAGTGCACCAAAAATAGGTATCATGTGTGCAAATAGGTTTCAACCCCATTCACATGCAGAATGTCACAAAAGTGGGTGCATTGTGCACTGGCTGGATTGGGGGTCACACTCAGCGCAGTTTGAGAAGTTGCTTGTCACACCATGCCAGACAAAAACATTTCATGACAGTTGAGACACTTTGCATTGAGACTGCAACGAGCAAAAGTTTTGAGTCCGCAGTATGGGAAAGCACTTCTCAAACTGCATTGAGTGTGAGGTGCGATTGATTGATTGTGCTTGATTGATACAACATGTTTCAAGACGATACGAAGCAGTGTGAGAAGCACCACCCTGTACAATGTAGCACTTCAATGCAGTCAACGCACACATTCATGCGTGGTCCACACGCACCGTTTGCGCAAAAACTTCACAGTCGCATTTCACAGTTGGGTTCACAGCCGAACTCAAAAGAGACAGGGGTGAAACATATGTCCAAGCGCACAGACTGCAAACCGAAACTCGCGAAGTTTGAGAAACGTGCTTTGGGTACAGGACTTTCAATAAGCGGAGAAAAACTCATGCAACTGAAGCGTTTCACACATTTCGTCTGAATAAAGGTGCGAAAAAACCGCAGACTGAGCATTTTGCGACGATCAGCACGATTCTATGGCAATTACCCAGTTCGGATCACAGCGACGGATCCAGGAGCGCGTCTTATGAGTCCGCGCGGCGCGTCTTCAGTCGGCGGGTGTTCTTGTTGATGCGCACCATGCGGCGCATGCGCTCGGGGACTCCGCATAATCCTGACCCGTCCGTGGGGCGGAGACGAAGGGGGGCAGCGAAATTTGGCTCACACATCACCCGAACTGTACGTGGCAAAGGCTTGTCTTTCTATTTCAAACTTGGTCTTTTGTGGAATCAGACAGCGTTGTGAAGAAGAACCAGACAGGAAGAAAGGAAACAGTTTTGTACTTTGGGAAAGCACAGTCTGCCTCTTTGTTACCTGCCAAAACGACCAACATAAAAGCAATTTGTGCAAACACCCAGATGATTTTGGCTGGATTGTTCCGCTGATATAATTGGGCAGGTGGGTGAAGTGGAGCAGTTGGGTCCGAAGGTGACACAATGTTCTCAGGTCACATGCACCACGCCAAGCGACAGCAGAATCTCCAACTTTGCTTCAATCAGTTTTGCTTTTTCCTCCATAGGATCCAGGCGTGTCCGCGGACGCTGATGGCCACACAAATTGAACATTGTGTTGTCCCAATTTTGCGCCACTAGTTTGTTTTTGGGGTGGAAACAAGGGAGTGGGTGCTTGGGTGAGTGAGTGAGTGAGTGAGTGAGTGGGTGAGTGAGTGAGTGCGTGAGTGAGTGAGTGCGTGCGTGCGTGCGTGCGTGCGTGCGTGCGTGCGTGCGTGCGTGCGTGCGTGCGCGAGTGAATGTTATGAAAGCAGACAGGCTGCAGGGGTCGGACCCCTTTCCGATGTTGGACCCACCAGAACCAAGAGTCGCCTGTGGCTTTGATCTCAGGACCTTTGTCTGTCTTGGCAGGAATCACATCAGGTCCTCTCTTCCACTTCCTCGAGCTTCACTCGAGCGTTTGACGACGCCCACAAAATGACCATGGGAGGCGGCACAGTTTGTGGCATTTGATATGAATTTCATACAGGAGTGCGCATTGCCGATATGTGCCCACATTAAATGCACTTTAAATGCCGATACACGTGCACATGTAGGGCGAAATTTTATACGGGTCTGTTTTTCCTTGTGGTTCTGAAGGTTGTGAAACTGAAATGTGAAGGATCCCTCGGGTGAAACCAATTTTCTTGTTCGCGTGAACTTCAGCAGAGTTTGTGTGGAGTAGATTTCATGTGTGTGCACAGGCTTGCAGCCTCTGCATCCGTCACCCATGGTTGACTACGAGCCAGCCAGCAATGCAAAAACATTCCCATCCCCTGCCACAGTCACCACACTTCACCTCACACCAGTTTTTCTGGGTCATTGGTCACCCCTCTCTGCACAAGTTTGGGTGAACCCACCCCAAACACACACAGTCGAGGTACAATGTACCAGGTGATTCTGTACTCCACGTACTGAGCTAAGAACTTCAAAAGAGACGCGCGGAAAAAAAGACAATCGACGTCCCAATTTTGTGACGTTCCGACGTCACCACTTTGTTCCCACAAAGAGCGTGCGGCACACAAAGGAGAGGACCATGATGCTGAGGCTACAGAACCGCAGGAACAAGGACTCAAAGAGCAGCAGCGGCGGGAGCTCCAAGGAGAACATCAGTCCCTCGTCCATCGAGGAGGCTCCGGAACCAGACGCCTCCAGGACAGGCGTCCCCGTCGTGTCCAAGAAGTCCAGACCAAGCAAGAAGGACCTGAGGTACGTCTCTGAGGATACTGTGGTTCCAGGCGTTGAGGACATGTGTTGCACGTGCATTCGCGCATACTGTTCCGGTGGCTTTTCTGGTGAACAAGAAAATCACAGAAAAATCAAGATTTTTGCGGGTGGAGTAATCAATTGTTTCTCCATGTTCGTACACACGGTGCTGATTGTGTTCAGCAAAGGTCTGAGGCTCAGGAACCGTGTGAATTGGGTGGCTCTCGTTGAGAAAAGTTTTTTTCCAAATTTTTCACAGAACATGAGTGTACCTGTGCACTCAAAATTATCAAAGCCATTTTGAAAACTCTTGTGCCTGTCAAGACCAAGAATCTTTTTGCGGCTTTCCAATGGATTTTTGCCAATTCCGTGTTTGCACTTCTGAGAACCTTGAGGAAAATTCTTCTTTTTGGCGCATTTGGCTTCGAATGCCAACCTTGGACCCTCCACAACTTCCCGTCTTCTTACAAGCAACTGTTCACAGCCAAATCTCGCATGTTGGACCAGCTGCCTGAGTCTCCACCAGAAAGACCAGGAAACCGTGTGTACTTTTGGGGCAGGTGAGTTCTCATTACCGTCAGAACTATCCACGCCTGGCTGAGTTCTATTGTGAGCTACAGTTTGATTTGTGGGGATCTAGTCTCGAAGGCAAACTCACCCAAGATCTATCTTCGACACAGGCGATGCAGATTTGCTCTGCAGATCTTGACAGTGTGAGGCAAAAGGTGTTTTGTAACCACGATGGGATGTCAGAGTGACCTCAGGTGGGGAGGACGTGCACATCAGGCGTCTGTTGGTATCTCTTTGTGTTGGCACCTCTTTGTTTCGTCAGACATACCGCATATAAGGGTGCAGTTCAATTCATCTTCAGGTGAAGAGAACAAGTTTGTTTGAGGGGGGTGCGAGATCACGAGACATGGCTAACGTTTGCAAACAGCCGTACACCCGCTGATGTTTCGTCCTTGCACGGGTTCAGTGAGGTGCGCTCATCTTCAGACTAAAACTTACCGCGACAAACTAGAGTTTTGTGACATCATACATCAGCATTATGAGTGTAAGTTTTGCACCAGCAACTCAAATGAACGACTGGCAAATTGTTGTTTCTAGATCTCAGTCCTCACCTCGCCACGAAGTTTTGGAAACAACTGTTGTCCAGCCGTTTTGGGGTTGATGCCACTTTTGCGCACTGACCGACCCAGTTTCTCTCACCTCAGTTGAGGATACGCGTTCCTGTGTTTGGGAAGGCGCTGCTTCCCCCTCGTCCTCACAGTGTAGAGGCCCCGCGGACGCGCTCAGGACACGCCTGCGGACCTCGGGTCACTCCCCGGTCACAGCGTCCCGCGCACGCGCAGAGCCGCGGCCGCAGACTGCGGGACAGCAGCGGCGGGCAACAAGTGGGGCGCGCACTAGAGAGGTTTCTATGCAGCCCGCGGGGACCCGCCCGGTCCGATTTTACGTCCGGTGCGAAACAGGGATGCCACGTATGCATTCTCCGTGGCAGTTTCACAGTAAATTTGTCTGTCCAATGAGCACTTTATTTGGGCAAAAATACTTTTCAGGTATTTGAGTATATCTGTGTGAAAAAGGTAGCACAAAGTCACATTTGATCTTGTCCTATTCTTTATTTGAAAATTTGTGCTCCCACGTGAAATGGCACCGGACTTGAAATGGGACCGGAGGGGCGTCCGCACGGGATGCATAGAAACCTCTCTATTGTCTGCTCTGGGTCCCCCGCACGCACCGCGTCAGGGATACCGCGCGGTCTCACAAAGGAAATGCACTCAGAGTGCGACATGTGATCTGAAATGCACATGGAAACATTGTCGTGGCTTCCTTTTTTCATTGCACTGCACTAAACTGGGAAGGGGTTTGTGGTTCTCACCAAACAGAGAAAAGCCAGAAACAAAGGGATGACGACCCGTAAAATACGAAGAAATGTTCTTGAGTGAAGCCAGTTTTGGGGTCGTGGCACGTGACCGCAGGCTGGGCTCGAATTATTTTGGGCAAGAAAACCAGAGTCGAGTCTGCTGGAATTCAGTTCGCTTCTGGTTGAACAAACGTGCAACACAAGGAAACTTGCAAATTGGTTTTCGAAACGACGGACGCATTGACAATGTCAGTATTTTCAAACGTTGATCACGCCTCTGTCACAACCTTGAAGCCATTCAGCCCGCGCTCCTCCGTGAGTGGAATCGGATCCCATCGCTTTGTGGTCCCAAATGCCAAGCGACGAAAACGATCCCTTCACCTGCCCATTCTCACCTAAAAGTAGCAATTTGCCACTAATTTGGTGATTTTGAGGTGAAATCCATTCTACAACAGGAAAATTGACATTTGTGCTCCGAGGCAGGGAAAACGAAGATCAAACTGGAGCACAGTGAACGGTTGCCCCTGGGGCGTCTTGTCAACGTGGTGATCAAGGGTTCGGGAATGGGAGCCGAAACAGGTGAAACAGCACGAGTATCGACAGAAAGAGAAGACAAGAAACAGAGACAGAGATAGAGAGAGAACGGGTTGACATGAATCCACTCTTGGCCTTTCTAAACAGAAAATCAAGGACCAAATGTTTAGCTTTGTGCAAAGCACATTACCAGTGTTCGCGTGAGACCAGAAGAGAAGAGAAACTCACCCCAGATTCGTTTTCCACAAGGACGAACAAAGTTTTTTCGAGACTCGCGACTCCGAAGGGGGCGCCACATTCGAGCGTCTGCGAACAGTTTTAAGAAAACCGAAGTCTGTCCTGTGCGAAATTTATTTACCCCGAAGCACGTTTGAATAACACTTGAAAAAGTTCTGCAAGTTTCCAAATGAAGAACCCTTTTTGCCGTTGCGCATCTCACGAGAGTCTGGTACGTCACACCACAGCGGTTCCGTGATGTCGATCTGTGGAGAGTGTCATGATTCGAGACATGGCACTTTCTCAAAGTTCTTGCAGACTTCAATTCATGCTGTCCGTGAAACTGAACCAAGTTTGTTGATGCTGAAACAGAGGTTGCCAACTTGTGCAGTACCGCATGGTGTCGTCAAACGCCACACAACCATGCAGTGTCCGGCTTTATTTGACCTGCCCCATCGCTCCAGGAAATTCACCACACACACACACACACACACGCACAGCATACAGGCAGGATGTAGGAGAACCACGCACACACACACACACACACACACACATGCACACACACACTGATTTGTTGAAAACAACATGGAAAGAAAACCAGACTTCTGGTCGTTTCATCTCATGCAGAACCAACACACATTTTGACTTGGCGCGCACGCAAGTTGATGAAATTGGAGAATTTCCCTCAAGCAAATGCAGAAACAGTTTCTGAATGGAGTCACCCCCTACTTGTCACCGAACGTTTCCCGCAGCATCAGTGAAAGAAAAAATAATTTTCCCCAGGAATTCAACAGGGTTCACAGGGAATGGGACCACAGTTCCAGTGCATGTAGAGCACAAAGATGTCGTGCTGTTGGGGCTGAGACTGCGCTGTTCACGCGTGTTCTCAGGTTTGCACGTCTCGGACTGGTGTCCAGTGGTCAGTCAGTCCAGGCAAGTCCGTTCTGAGACGAAGCCATCGTGCACAGTGAGTCACGTGTGCACGAACCAGGCTGCTTGACCAATCAGTGACCACATGGACTGAGCCTCTCTCTCTCTCTCTCTCTCTCTCTCTCTCTCTCTCTCTCTCTCTCTCTCTCTCCCTTCTCTCCCTTCTCTCTCCCTTCTGTGTGTGTCTGAGAGAGAGATGAGAGATAGAGTGTGTGTGTGTATGCGTGTGTGTGTGTGCAATGTCAGGAATACTCTTCCAGCCCAGAATTGTAGAGAAAAACCTTCCATCTGCACAAATGCCCAGCATTCGCACCACCTTGTGAAACCCAGAAACACAGACGGAGTGAAACCCTCGAACTGACGTGTCGCGAGGACCGGGCGCCCCGATCTTACAACACGCAGTGCGGCACAAAAAGTCCATTGTCGCTCCAATGTTTTCTCAGGACGGGCGCCCAAAGGAAGCTTGAAACATGTACAATTTCACGGGGTTGGCACTGAAGAGGCTCGCCATGACAGCATATGGTGAGAAAGCCTGCCAAACACAACGTTCTCGCCAATTTGACCGTGCTTTCATGGATTAGTGTGCGCTCGGTTGGTACGCCTGAGATGTGCAAATATATCAGTGTTGAAGTGTCTAACTTGTTCCTTGGCTCTATTTGCCTGACGACAGCTATTTTGATACTTGTATGTGGAAGACCAAATGCGACCCGCAGGGGGGGGGGGGTATTCTTTTTTCGCTCTGCGTCGCAGAGGGTTTTGTGTTTCTCTGCGATGTAGAAATGCGGAGCCCTCATCTGCTCGGCGTTCTGCTGTGAATTCTGTTCCTTTTCAGCAATGCAGAGCAACGCAGAGAAAGGCAGCACTTTGCGCTGATCTGCGGAAAAAAGAACAGCCCCTTGAATGCCAGGGTACTGGGCCCTGTTCCTGCAGGCCAGACCTGTCAAATTTTCCCCTTTTTGCACAGCAGGATTAGGCAGATTAAGCACGACGTTTGAAAACGGCTGAACGTCGCGTCGCCGAAGCGACGCGTGAACGTCGAAATAGCATTTTTGACGCGACGGGGCTCCGACGGGTGATTTCAAACGTCGCGCTTAAACTCCCCAATATCTTCCACAAAGGTCATCGCGCACCCTTCCCATGCAGACTCAAGGAACATGTGGCCTGCCGCACATATGGCAGGAGTGCTGTTCTTGTATTGAGCAGTTGGGGCTTGTGGCTCCCATTGTGGTGATGCACGACTCAAAACGCACCGAATGAATACAGCGCGGGCTCCACTCCCTGTGCAGCGATTTTCACACCATTCCGCACAAAAACCGCGGAATGTCATCAGCCACGCCCAAAACTACACAAAGGAGCCGCAGATGATGTCATCATCACGACAAAACTCACCCAAAGGTGTTCGCAAACCTTCCCCTGCAACGCCATGCAGGAAGAATCATGTTCCTGAATGAAAACCTGCGATGGTTGCGAAAGTCATGGTTGTCACAATCAAAGTTGGGACCAAATTCATGCGTGACCCAAAGAAATGTGAAATCGATGTTCCCAGCCTGTCGTGGGACCAGCTCTGAAGAGGAGTTCTCATTATGATGGGCACGAGTGCAACGTCTCACAGATCGAGGTTTCGAGATCGGTGCGGAAGAGACAGGCCCAACCCAGCAAAGCCCTGGGCCGTATCTCATGTGCAGACTCATCCGTGTGCATCAGAGAAACCTTTCCGCCATTTGTACAATCTTTCTCACAGAAAGGCGAGAGATATTTGCTCCAGAGTTCGCTGGCCATGACATGCAGGTGGAGGACCATTGGGACCATGCGAAGTTCCAACCCAAGCCTGGACCCTGGGGGGTTCCAAAAGAAACCCTGTGGAATTTCAACAGAACTGCCATACCCCAGGGAGTTCCAACCCTGGATTTGTCAGAAAAGTTTCCAATTGCCCTGAAAATGAACAGGCACGCCCTTGGTCTTTGGGTCTCCTCCTCCCCGCATTCACTTCAATGTGAAATTTACCAATCAAAACCAAATTTGGGAACCAGGTGGCAAAAGCCTCAGCTGAGAATCCACCGATCTGTGTGTTGTTTCTGTGCGTGGTGTGTCCCTCATCGAAGATCTATCTGCTGTGGCCACGCTTGGGGGGAGCCGAAACTCTCCGGGTTCGCATGTAGATTCTACATCTACTGTAGGAGCTACACTCTGTTGTCATGTGATTTATACAGCGTAACTGGATAGCAGTTGCTGTTTAAATCAGATTTAAGTACTTGTAGCAAGATTGTTCAGACCAAGAATTTTTCGCAGTTGACTGCGTCCAAGAAAATTTGTTCTTTTTTTTCAAAGATTCAACCGTAACCTGTTCGTTGCATTATTTTCAGAATCCATTAATCTTCTGAAATCCAGAAACCTTGCAGTGTATGAGAGTGCAAAGACTGTGGGAAGGTTGTCAAAAATCTTGTTCCCTCTCGTTTGTCACACTTTGGTTCCAAAAGAGGCCCATGTTGACTCGAGTCACACACCTCAACATTGCGCGTCTTTAGATCCTCTGAGTCTCACGCAAAACGTGTGATCATAAGGCGCATTCTGAGATCAACCGAGGCGCTCAAATCAAGGCTCAAACTGACGTCCGTTTGATTTGAGTCAAACTTAGCGTCCTCATGCAAACAGAATTTAAAGGGGGTCGGGGGATGGTCACAGAGAATGGGATACGGGCCAATAAAAGCCTTCTCTGTGCGCGCGGGGCCAGGACACGCATTGTACCGCGCATAGTCCTTTGTGTGGCCAGTCTGATCCAAACTGACATCACCTTGTTGTCTGGGTCACCGTTCCCATGGAAACTCGAGTGGTGTCAATGGCGGGAGATTAGGGTGGGGAGAGGACGGGGGCACTTAGTGAGGGAGACGTGTTTGGGAAGATTTGGCTTGATTGTTGACTCAGATGTGAGGATCGGGGGAAAGTGAATGGGAGTGTTGTGAGACATGCGCGCGAGGAACCGACATTGTGATGGTGTTGGTCAATATTTGCTGAGTGTGCGTGTGTGTGCGTGCGTGTGTGTTTCAAGTCTGTGAGTTCTTGCGGGCCAGAAGACTGATGTTTGAGGGGTTGTCCACGCAAAAAGTGCGTCTTTTTGCATTCTTCACACGAGTGTTGCGTTTTAGACCCACAAACAATCTCCTGGGCTGAACTGTGGAAGCTTGGGATCATCCAGTTCCGTATGTGCCAGCACAAGCGCACAGGTTCAGCTTTTGTTCGAGTGAATTTCTTCGCACTCAACGCAATGCCAGAAACCAGTGATCCCAAAAGTGTTGACCACCACAGTATTTCACCAAAACAATAAGCTTTTCAGAAGACAGAAGTTTGGTTGTGTGTTTGTTTTCCTGACAAAATCTGATTTACCGAAAGAAAAAAACGACTCGAGTTGTTGGAGGGCAGCGGAGTGGAGCTGTCACTGGATGATCAACATATTCACCGCTTTACCTGTAATTAGTAGGGTAGTTCCAAAGGTCAGGAGGAGAGGGAGGAGGGAGGGTGAGGAGGGAGGGAGGGTGGGTGGGTAAGCCTGCAGCTTTTTTACCTGGGCGTGTGTGTGAGAAGTGCTGCAGCCTCAGTCTCTGTTCCTGCAAGTTTCTGCAGTGTGCTGACTGGTCCTCCGCGTTTCATCCAACAGTTCGTTTTCTGCATGTGGGAGAAAGCAGGGCCACTGGTTGAACCGTACAGGGTCTGGGAAGTTGACAATGAGAGTTCAGACTTCATCAACATTGGTATTGTTTTGGTTCTGTTCGCATTCTTCCCAGCGTTGCCTTTCGGCGCCCGCGGTGATCAAAGCGCTGAAGTGTCACCAAAACTTCCCAGACCAGGAAGGAAGTGTGCACTTTGAGCACTGACGCTCCCCGAGACAGTTGCCGTGGAGACATGTGCAGCATGATAACGGGCCCAAAAGTGCTGAAACAGGCGTTTCTATTCACAGCCAAGGGAAATACCACCTTGTCTTTCAAAATTGGGCTGACAGTGCAAAGAGGTCTCAGTTCCCAAGCTTCAGAATACTGTGGTCACAAGAAAAAAAAGGTGAGACAGGACAAGATAATGTTCCCATACAAAGGTTCTTCTCCTTTGGACCTGAACCATCTGACGGGGCGTTGGTTTTCTGGGATCTGAACTGCATCACGCAGCAGAGTGACAGAAGAGCACCGATTCCCCTGACGGTCTTGGCACCGGTGATCGCACCTCTGAATAGGAGTGTGTTCATTGGTGGTTTCTCTGGGAGTTGGGGACGGCTTGGAGACGCAGCAACTCCCAAGGCACGGCGTGCGCGTGCGCACACGTCTCGACAGAGCCACTCGTATTGAGATCGTGATGTGCGGGTTTCATAGGGTGTGGGACTCGCGCAGTCTCTCATGTGTGAAGCCATGGAGCAGAGTTGTGTAATTTGACGCTTGGATGTAGATTTCACTTACAGAGGTAAGCATCGTAAATTTCATAGTATTTCCGGATGGTCTGGGCCAGGCTATCTGGCTTCCCTCCTTTGCTGGTGCCATGATTGTTTTCGTGATGAAGAATCAGAACAAAAGGTAGAATTTTGGGTGATTGGTGATTTTTGAGTGTGATTCTGGGGGTTCTTCCTCCTGTGTCCAGAGGTTTCGCCGTGGGTTTCGCCCTGAACTGACACTGAACAGTCTGAGATTGAAGAGACTGAGACTGAAGGGACTGAGACTGAAGAGACTGAGACTGATAGGACTGAGACTGAAAGGACTGGGACTGAAAGGACTGAGACTGAAATGACTGAGACTGAAGGGACTGAGACTGAAGGGACTGAGATTGAAGAGACTGAGACTGAAGGGACTGAGGCTGAAGGGACTGAGACTGTTGGGACTGAGACTGAAGGGACTGAGACTGAAGAGACTGAGACTGAAGGGACTGAGACTGAAGGGACTGAGACTGAAGGGACTGAGATTGAAGAGACTGAGACTGAAGGGAATGAGACTGCAGGGACAGAGACTGAAGGGACTGAGATTGAAGAGACTGAGACTGAAGGGACTGAGACTGAAGGGACTGAGACTGAAGGGACTGAGACTGAAGGGACCCCGCTCTGCACATTCGCACAGTGGTAGAAACTACTCAACTGATCAGTGAGAGAGAGAAAAAAGAACCACCTCGAAACGCGGATAGCGCAGCCGCACAGGAGATCACGGCTTGTTTCCAACACGGGATAAATGCGAGCGGTGATTGTGCTGCAAAGTGGTTTCTCCTCAACAACAGCAAAATCAACAAAGTGAGGCAGAAAACGCTGAAAAAAGGGGATTTGAATGCGACAAAAAATGAGTTCTGTTTCTGATACCCTGTCCTGAGCAGGAGAAAATGTTGGTCGCTTTGTTTCAATTCATAATTGTTGGACTGAGTGAAAACCCTCAGCTGATCATGGATATCTGATCAACATAGATCTGTGGATATTGCGAGGGAAATTTTTGTGTGAGTTTGTTTGAGCTTCTCCAATTGCCAGGATGAACATGTGTTGCGGGTGAGTAAAAATCTACTTCACACGCTTTCACTTTCGGTTTCACTTTCAATTCTTTGTTTTCCAATCAAAGGGTGCGGATCTGGGCAAGGCTCGACGGGGATGCCCCCCCCCGCCCGCCCACCGATACTCTTCCTTGTGAGTTTCAGCACTCCCTTGGTCACGCGTGCTTCCCCAGAGTGGCACACACCCTTGGGTGACGTTGTTCCTCGCCCTTGGTTGCTCACGAGGGTTGTTCGGGTCATCGCGTGTGACTCGCCTTCGAGTCTTCTTCCCGCCGGAAGGGAGCCGGTCCCTCAGACCGGAAGTGACCTGGGTCTCTCACACCGGAAGTGAGTTGGCCCTCAAACCGGAAGAGAGTTGGTCCCTCAGACCGGAAGTGACCTCGGTCCCTCGGATGAGCTGTATCTGTCCACCGCTCCTGCACCCAAAGACAAGCAGTTGCGCTTGTGTCTCTCTGCGAAGGGAGGACACGACACAGAGAGACTCACTGGAGCCCTGGTCACATGACACCTCCATGACACGTGACATTCCACGTGTTCGGGGTCTTCAGCAAACGCAGCATCAGGGACCAATTGCGTCGCGTCTTTTTGCGACTGTAGTGTTTGATTACCTCGCACAGCCCTGTATTCGTGTCACTGAGTGGGAAACAGCTTCGTCCTCCTCGTGTTCATCCGAATCTCGTGTTGATGTGCGACTTTGTGCAGTGATGAGAACACGAGCACCGAGCCTGGAGGTGGTGACTGGCTCCCCCAGGCGGAGGCGTTTTTTACACACGGGAGTGTTTATATTTTGTGTTTACATGCACAGTAATGAGTGAAGTTATTTTGAGCCGGATTCCCCATCTGGGTAACAAAGATACAGCTTTGCTGGAGTAATAACCACACTCAATACACTCTCAAACATCTGCTCCTGACACAGTGTCTGAAACAGCGTTCGGTAGAATTGACCAGGGATGCATGACTGTAGACATCGTTGTTCAGAACCCAATCAACCCAAGCCTCTGTGGTCAGGGACCGAACCCGCTGGTCGAACAGGCCAATCAGTCGCTTTTGCCCAGAAACAATGAAGCAAAGAAGCAAAGAATTCATTCACAAGATTTGCTGGATGTCCAAGAAATATTGGGTTTGGAATCAAAAGTTTCAAAGATGAAAGGAATATGCATTCAGGGTTTGTGCAGAGTGAGCACGAGTGAAATCACCCACACTCAGGGAGCCATCGCCATCGCCTCGAACCAAGGGTTCCGTCCTCCGAGCAAGGGTTCTACATGTGAACAAATCATGTGAAAGGAAAAATATTTTTGCACCTGCAGTGCAAAACAAGGGGACAAAACTTTTAATGGTGGGCGTTGGGCCTTGGAGAACCTTCCCTGGTTGCGCTGAAGATATCTCTCTCTCTCTCTCTCTCTCTCTCTCTCT
>JAAUXT010007442.1_pt1 | contig 36250 bp, 32 predicted proteins | sample 7278171 | NCBI WGS metagenome assembly JAAUXT01 (sample SAMN14350112, study PRJNA611818) | marine sediment metagenome | isolation source: surface marine sediment (1.8m) | place: French Polynesia: Moorea | collected 2018-08 | reverse complement strand
GTATGTATGTATGTATGTATGTATGTATGTATGTATGTATGTATGTATGTATGTATGTATGTATGTATGTATGTATGTATGTATGTATGTATGTATGTATGTATGTGTGTGTGTGTGTGTGTGTGTGCACGCTCTCGTGTACCTGCGAGAGCACTTGTGCGCACCCTTGTATGTGTGTGTGTGTGTGTGTGTGCGAGACGCTCGCACTTTTGTGCGTGTGTGTTTTACCTGGTATGTGCATGCCCTTGTGCTTGACGGACACGGTGTGGATGCCCATCTCCTTAGGGACGAACTTGATGGAGTAGTGGCCCTCCTCGAGGTCGATGATGTCGCAGCGGTGCGTGATGCCCGACGGACTCGTCACCGACGCCTCCATGTCGTACGGGCTCGTCCCTGCACAGCGCCACAATTTAGTCAAACATGGAAGCGCACATCCAGGATGCGCCGAGTCAGCAAACCACGGCGATGCGCAACACAGAAAATTCGGGCCTTCAACGTGGACGTTTGGCGCATGATTTGAAGCAGGATTTGAGGGACACGTTTGCAGGTTACCAGCCAACTCCTGTTGTTTGTTGAAGTTTTACCACAGAGAGTGCAATGGTCATGCATTGGTCGCGCACTTAGCCGAACTATGGTGCCTCCCATGTGAATAATTCCTCAACGTGTTGGTCAAGTGCATTGCTTCTTACATTGCGACGTTACTTACACCAAATGACTCCGAAAAATGCTAGCGTTTGCAAAACATGTGGACAAAGCGGCATGAAAAGGATTACATCGTTCAACTTCTTTGCACCCAACTGAAGAGCTGACCTTGCCGTCAATGAAAGAGATGTCTGAACTCAAGCTGTCACTGCGGCGGGTTTACGCACCTGGTATTTTGAGGCTGAGTTCGCACTGGGACCCGACGTGCGTGATGTCGGCCGCCTCGCGCTGCCGCGTGATGCGCTCCGTCATGCGCCCCGTCGGCTCCCCGCCGATCTTCACCAGGAACGGAGATCCTGCAACGCCAACCAACACACCACATGAGGAATGGCACGATTGATACCAACTGGTGAGCAAGGATGATTTGGAAGGGGAAGAACGGGGAATATCGACAATCAGCAACAGCAAACTCTCTAAGTGGAAGGTTCTAAAGAACATGAAATGCAAAACACTGCAGCTGCAACAACAGTCACGACTGGCAGTTTCCCGATCTCTTGAAAAATTTTCGGACACAATTTTGTATTTTTTCTGAAGAAGAAATTGATTTGTCCGATCTGGACATCAAGACAAAGAACACGAAATTTAACTGTAAAACGGAGAAACCTGAAACGCAAACGGACAACACAACTTCGTATCTGAAGTTTTCCAGAGAAATGCAGTCTTAACTTTGGTCTTTGTCTCAAACTTTTCGTCTGTTCGGGTCGACACAGTCTGCGTCTCAGCTCTCTCCGGTTTTGACAGCAGAAAGTTCGTTCGATCTTTCTCTGCTTTTTGCGTTGTGTCCGTTATTTCCAACTCTTCTTTTTTGGTCACTGTTATCGTGTGTCCAGCTTTTTCAGGTTTGGCCATGGAAAGCGCGATTTTGGCCACTGCCGCAAGTTGGTTCCACCGATTTTCTTCTTTTTTTACTGTTTCTGGCACCGAAAATTTCACTTTGGTCTTGTCCAATTTTGTCAAGAGAATCTCTGTGGAACTCCTCTCGAGCCGCGGCACCGTCTCAACTGATTTTGGTTTGAACAGAGGGAAGAACTTTTTTCCGGGTTTCTGTGTGACCGGCACAACTGCTCTCATGAACCAATTGCAGCTGCGTCCTGCAAATGAAGCCGCATTCATCTGCTGCTGAGCGGCTCCGTCCAGGAAAGAGACAACACACAAAACGACGCAAGTGCTGTCGATGGGAGGCCAACATGGACGTGTTTCTGGATAACTGGGACCGAGCATACAAAGTTCGCTCCTGTGATATTCAAGCTGCCCTTGACGCTGAACTGATACCATTCTGACTGCCTTGCCAAACCGCCCTAGGCGAATTTCCAATCTCACACCTGTCACACACGAGCCTGAAACAGCTACTCTCGCGCACGCGCACCACGTAGCAACGCACCTGGGACGTGCTCGTCGGCGAACTTGACGTTGATGATGTAGTTGCCCGGCTCGGTCGGTTTGTACGTGACGCGGCACGATCCGTCCTCGTTGTCGTGACACTCGATGTCCGCTTTGCTCGGACCCTCGATCGACAGGGACAGCCCGCCGTAACCTGGGAAACGTGACGTTGTTCTATGTTTATTTCACGCGACTTCCTTTGAGATGCAATGAAAAGAACGGCAAGTGAAAGTGAACCAAAGAGGATGAATTGACCGTCGGTCTCGCACATTCTCGATGGCTTCCGGTCACACAAGAAAAGGACGGGTGTCAGTTGTCTGCACCGACCTGCGTCTTTGGTGTTGACGAAGAACTCGTTGAGGTCGTTGGCCATGCCCTCGGTGAGGCCGCGCCCGCTGACCTTCACCTTGCTCGCGTTGCCGATCTCGCTCTCGCCCACGTAGATCTTGAACGGCGAGTTCGGGATGTGCTGTCCATGTCTGCAGCAACAACGAAGAGACGTCAAAGCTGAGCACACCAATGAGCACTGTTGGTCCTTCAAGACAGCTTGTCGTCGGCACGCGCAAGCAAGTTGACACCACACACTGTTGCCCGTGAATGCGCTTTCACTCAAATACTGCGGATTACTGCGTGTCCTGTACCAAGAAACCAAGCCCACGTCCCTGTCGCCCGCTCACCTGTAGACGTTGACGAGGTGCTCTCCGGTCTCGCGCGGGGTGAACGAGATGCCGAGGTGCCCGTTGGCGAGTCGCTTGAGCGCGCACGGCTCCTCCATGCCCGAGGGGCTGCGGATGGTGGCCGTCAGGTTGCTGAGGTCGGTCTCACTGACCTTGAGGCTGACCTCAGAGCTCGATCCCACCGACAGCTGCGCCCTCTTCTGGTCCAGACGCTCTGCAACGCACATCCGATTCCCTTTCATTTCGTTATTTTCTCGCGCAACACACACGAAAACATGTTGTCTTTCAAGTTCTTTCATTTCCGAAAGCAAGGCAACCAGGAAGGAGTTCTCAGCTGTGCTTTGAACCAACATGTGCACAATTCCATTCTCCTCTCACCACCAAATTTTACAGCTCTCATTGGCGATGAAGCTGTTTTCAGATTGTGCTGAATGAAACATAGCCCCAGGATCAGACTCGTACGCAGAATTTTGTTGTTGCCCTCATTCAATTGTTTGCTGTTGTGCCGTGCTGTGCATCGTCAAGCAAAAACCAAACATCCAGCACAAAACGTCCCGCGGCCGACAAAAATTGCCTTCCTTCGGTGGCGCCCCCACTCACCTGGACCAGTGATCTTGGCAGTGAACGGGGAGCCGGAGATGTGCTGATCCGCGAACTTGATGATGATGTTGTACTCTCCGGGACACGTGGGCATGTACGACACGGAGCACGTGCCGTCCTTGTTGTCCTTGCACGTGATCTCGGCCTTGCTCGGACCCTCTACGGCCAGTGCGAGTCCGCCCGCGCCCGCGTCCTTAGTGACGATGGTAAAGTGGGCCGGCTGCCCGGACACACCGTGACTTAGGCCCGGACCGTGAGCGTACACGTAGCCAGAGCTGATCGGGTCCACGTGGAACTTGAACGGTGAACCTGCAGGACAAGGTGAAGAAGCTCGTCAGTTTCTGTAGTTCTCGTTTTAGCAGGGAAACAAGGTGTGTTTGATGGTGTGTTCTCTTTCACGTGATCAGCGAACGTGGAATCCGGCAAACGTGCTGACTGCTTGAAAAAGAACTGGACGGAGGCTCTGGGGGCACAACACAAGCGGGGGAACTTTCTGGCATGACTTTTCCCTTGCATAGCTGTGATTTGAAAGGTGCCCGATGGAAATTTTGGTCACTGCTTTTGTCGCCCAATTCACAACAGCGCACCATGCGAACAAGCAACGCCGCTTTGGGCTCGTTTTCTCGCTTGCGGCCTCTCCCTTCTCACTCCACACGGCGGGGGCGTCGTACCTTGGATGGGCTCCTTGTTGTACCTGACGTCGAGTTCGTGCAGCCCGGACTCGGTCGGCTGGTAGCGGATCGTCACCGTTCCGTCCTTGTTGTCCTCGATCTTCGGGAAGTGCGTCTTGCCCGACGGCGTCAGCACCGTTGCTGTGACAACGCGCAGAACAACGAGCAAACGTTAGCAACCAGGCGTTGACAATGTGGGTTTTATTGTCAACGGTAAATGTCGAACGAACAATTCAGTTCCAACGTGATTTTTGAGAAACAGCTTGTTGATCGCTGATGCTGTTCCAACAATTTGGAAAGTGTGAGACAGTCATGCAGCGTGATGGCAACAAAACACATTGTTCTTCTGTGTTTCGTGAGTGAGGTGAAACTGTTCAGAATTTGGTCGAACATCGCAGCTTTGACAGCAGCATGCAGACAGCAAAGCAGCCGAACTCGAAGTTTTGGTGCCACCATGCGTTCGCATTCGCTGTGCTCCCATTCCTCAGATTCGCGCGCGCCGCAGTGGCGCCCTCTGCCTTACCGGAGACGAAGTTGAAGACGGGTCCGACGGGCACGCAGAAGTCGACGGGGTGGAAGGCGTCCTGCGGTGGCGCGCTGTGCACGCCCTCTACCAGGTCCGGCGAGATCAGACCCTCGTCCGCCTGAAAACGAGGCGACCACGTGATCAAGTTGTTTCCGCTCAATCGTGAGTCTGCGCAATGCGGCGGACCCACCGCATGTCCTGCTGGCACCAGGTGGAGACACGAACAGGGTTCGTACGACAGCGCGAGGGAGGGGGGGGGGACAAACACTGAATAGGACAATTGAGGTTTGCGCAAATGCAACAGAATGGAATGATGACGACAAATGGTGAGACTTACACTTAACTCTGAGGATTATGATCTTATAATTTCGATTGCAACGGTCACATAAATCACGAAGATGGGTCTACTCGGTTGATACTCATGTTGATCGAGCGTGACTGATTCAAATTGAGGACTGGTGGTCAGAGTTATGAATTTTCAAGTCGCTCTGTTGGTGACACAGACTGGTTGATGTCTAGTTCGTCCAATCTGATGGATAGTCCGTCTGGAATGTTCGAAATGTTTTGTTCGTCGCTTGGTCGTTGCGCGTCACACAGATGCAAGTTCGTGAAGAAATTGCATGCATCCCAGCTGAGCTGTTGTTGCAAATCTACATTTGTGAATGCGACTGAAATTTGACCCTCATGAAACCGTGCGACTATATTTCACCTCCTATTCTACTGAAACTGAACACTCAAACAAAATGCGGAACCGTGGGGTGTTTCTGGTTTGTCAGTGTTGCGAAACTTGTTTTGGACACGAGGGAAGGTCCACCAGTTTGGACCGTTACACTGATGGGAGGTCAAAACGTTTCGCAGCACCGACGTTCACTGCCCGTGTATGAAGTGCGGGCAGCGGGACCGCTTTCTCGCTACGTGTGCGACCTCGTACAGAAGGCGTGAATCGGAATGCAGTCGAGTAGGACACCAAGTGGGGGACGGGACCTTGGGCGAGGGAATAAAATGTCCACCAAAGAAAACGAGCATCCTTGGAGCTGGTTGCTACACTACAAGAGAACACATCTCATTTCACAAGTTCACACCACAAGCGGCTCCTGATGTGAAGAAACACAAGCATGAAATGAACACTCGGACTTCTACATCTGTTCTACGTCAATCCTCTTCACAAACGGGATTCATTTTTGCCCGAAAAATCGACGAAAATCCTACACTACGCATCAGGCACCGGCCGGACTGTTGATCAAAAGTTCCCACCTTGACGGAACGAAAACTTGTCTCAAAACTGAGAAATACACAGAAGAAACTTTTGATCTTTGGAGGCCAACAAATGTAGCAGGGTTAGGCAATGATCAGTGGTTAGCAGGAACGTCAACAAAACAGCCAAAAAGGGGAGGAAAGTATATTTGTTGGTCTGGACAGAGCCTTAACAGCAGCTGTGACAGTTATGAGTAACATTAGTTTTCATGTCCTTTTCTCAGATTCTGAAGTTGCTTGAACGCATGAAGTCTTCGTCAGGTAAAATGTCCAGTGTCCGTCAATTTTAAGTTTCCGTCAAACTTGAGGTTTCAACCCTCGAACTAAACTGCAGGTTTTTGACACATTTAGTCGAGTTAATATTTTCACAGAATTAACACATGCTGACCAACAAATATATTTTCTCTTGCGCCTTTTTCTTCACGAAGTGAGAGGAAAGTGGGAAGGTACCATTGGTGCCCTTAGTCTGGCTTCCTCGGCTAGCATTGCCTGATAGTCTGCTGGTGACACGGCCTAAAATTCAACGGCGCAACAAAATACAACACATGCTTAGTCAACGACATTTGGTGGGGTTTTGTACACTGAAAAAAATCCACATCACAGCCAGATTTTATTTGGCGTTATTGTTACCAAAAACTTGTGTCAACTTTTGGCAGTGTACATGAAGTGGGATGTACAACTTGCAGAGCAACGAACAGTCGCACGAGCCTCAAAAGGCAGTTCCATCCCGGACTGTCATTGACCCTGTAAGTTGCACCAGCTTCAAAGGTTGACAACATCGATTTGTACACAAAGTCTGAACCGTTTCACAAGGAGGGTACTTCTATCACAAATGTGGATTTCAGAAACTGCAAAGTCCTTTGGAACTGTGACGCTGGTTGGTGTGTTGATCAATGGACTGAAACGAATGCCTCGTGAAGTGGAACAAAGTGCGACGGGTTGAGCAGCGCCGACAGGTCTGTGACAGCGGCGGATGCGCAAGCGCCTTTTCTGGTCGACGACATCGACAACGTTCACTTTGAAACACTTTGCCGCAAGCAAAATGTTGCGAAATTTGAAATAAACCGTGCGAAACAAAGGACACCGCAAGCTCTGCAGAAGGCACAAACAATAGAACCATTTCTTTGACCAGATTGTTGAAGCGATGGAAGAATGCAAAAGCAATGGAAGACCGACGACGAAAATGGACAGAAAACCAAAGTGGACAGCGAAATTAATCCGTGGCCTGCCTTGCACGGCAAGAACGAACACACACAAAACACCAAAGACACAACGCCAAAACACGCAAGACAAGATCTATTCGTTTCCACGCCCACCGCGCACATTCTGACGCACTCACCCTCTTACGCGGCAGCCACTGAGGGGCGCCACTGTGGGCACGCACCGCGCCCCCTGCTGTTGCACACGTGAACGACCTGAGCTGTTGCTGCAGCTGTTGTTGCTGATGACTGACAGACGAGGATACGACTCTGGTCTGCGACGTGAAAACTCGCTCCGTGGTTTTCAGCGCTGAACTGTGAGGTGCACATCGCGGGTACATTTGTGCCATTGTGAATCGTTTGTGCAATTTCCACCTTGTCTTCAGTGTTGTACTTCGCAAATTCAAAGATAGCGGATCAGTGTTAATCGTGTCCAAGTACACAAACCAAGCCCACAACGCCCACAACGGTGTTTGCTTCACAAATCACTGGTGACTCCAAACATTTGCTTTCTGTCCCACGTGCTCCAATGTGAATATCTCCTCAGCACGAACGAATCCCGACTCGTCTCATCTCCCAATCTGAACGCTTATTGATCAGCACTTTGACCCTGAGAGTAATCAATGAAGAATCCAAATCCTCGTGAATCCAAGTATCTGCTTCAAAGCCATTTCGTAAAAGCCAGGGTTCTTCGCTTCACTTTCTCGTCTGAACTTCATGTGAAGCTGACAAGGGAGAAGCTGCAGTCCTGCAGCGAGGGAGTCTTGAGACGGAGGGAATGAATCCCTGAAATCCCACAGCTCTGTCCAATCTGTGTCCGCATCAGTGCCTCGTCCGTTCGAACGACTCCTCAAACATGTGATCGATGAGGAAAGTCAACTTCATCTCACACGGCTCCGGTCACAGCCGAAACCAACCGTCTCCTCGCTGGTTTGTGTCTCTTCTGCTCCAAGATTCAAATCTGTCTCTTCCCCCGAGAAACGTGTTTCGTGTCAATCGTTCTGAGTCCAACATTCGAATTTGTTGCAGCAGACTGAGACGCTCAACATTGTGTCATCTGATGTGCACTTGATGCCATGCACGTATTTGTGGCAAAAACTGCAAAGCGTCCTCAAAAGGACATCCTTTAACAGGCAGGAATTTCCTCTGTCACGGCGAAGCTTCCACCGAACAGCCTCCTTACTCATCAATAAACAACACTCATCGACAGGAGCCACAGCCGTACCACGCGTAGCTGTACTCAATACCCCACCACACTGCCACTTTTTGGTTCCTCTTCACTGACACGTCAGTGGCAGCTCAAAGCTTCCACCTGAGCAAACGTTCACCAGCAAATAAATTTTGCGCCGTGGAACTGAATCAGCCCAAATCTAGCAGCACATCTTGCTCCAGAAATTGCGACTGATCGCGCGGCGGCAGATTCACAAATGAGACGAGGGAGACGAAGCGGCTCTTCTTGCGGTTGTAACGAGGTTGTCAGAATCAATTTCCATTCAAAGCACCGCGGTTTGGTAATTCAGCTTCATCCAACAGCCTCTTCACTTGATACAACCTCCTCGCTGAACCTGCACTGTGAAAATGTCCCTTCGAAAACGCATTTCCACAAGGGTGTTTCACAAATTGCTCAACAAATCGAGTTGAGGCTAAAGATTCAAGCAAACACCAAAATGACGAATGACAGCTTTGGCAAAAGTCATCCGTTCGTCCCTGATCTGTGATTTCAACTCATCAGAACCCACAAGACCCACTGTAGCACGAAAGGCCAAAGCTGCAAAGAGTATACGACGACACTTTTAGCTTCGCAGTTTGTCTCCGACTGAACTGTCACGCAAAGTACTCATATTTTCGGCACTCAAGTTGCAGGAATCGGGACTTCCGAATCAGCTCAAAAGCATTTCAAACACGATTATTCTTCCCAGTACAGAGCTCTAAATTTCTGAGATTTTTGGCAGTGAATTAGTCTGCATTGACACAAAGCAATTTGCCTCCTCGCAGACATGTGCTGGCAGACTCGTGAGAAGTCAACAATTTGCTCGACTGCCTCCGAGCGCGACTGGATTCTCTCGCCTCCAGATGAATATTCTGCAGACGCTCCGAAATTACCCTGAAGCGTCAGGTCATTGTGAGACCAACAGAGAAGCGTCGTGTTGGACGAAAGGAAAACCTCAACACGTGAAGCTGCTCCATTTGCTTGTCCTTTTGAAATGAGCGACTGCTTTGCGCAATCCTGAGTTTTGTGTTTTTGGGAACCCAATTTGCGAAATGCAGAACCTGTTCTCGGCAGCTAACGGGAAATCTTACCAGAAAGAGGCTTCTTCCTTTTTATCCATTTCTGTTCAATATCATGTGACAATCCTGATTAAAAACGCTGACGCTGAGGTTCACAATGGCACAAGATATGGATGTCAGCTCCACCGCCAGCCGACTGCGCAGTGCGAAGACCAATCGAGCAGAAAATGCAAACTGTCGATCTGTGTACGAGTCCGTGAAACAACAAAATTTGCACGGGCACTTTCGACGCTCATTTCGACTCGCAGACACTCCAACTGACGTAGGGTGATGTGTATGCACGTCAATAATTTGTACAAAGTCAGGAAGTGTATTTTATTTTGAAACGCAGAGCATGTAGCCTTGGAATTTGTTGTGCTTTCTGGCCAACTGCAAGAAGATTCTTGCTTTTTCATCTTGCAGGGAATTGATCACCTCGAGTCAGCCAAAGATGGGCATTCAGATACCACAAAACCAAGGACCTGGAAGATCAGCGCACGCTTTGAGAAAATCAACACTGCAGTACAGGGAAGCATTTCTCCTTCCAATTCCCAATCTGATATGTTGAGAGCGAACGGCAACACTGTTTGGAATCATGTCAGCAACCAAGGCAGAAAATTAACAAAATATGAGTCGGTGGACTGTTGTTTTGCATATTTCTCGTCCACGGCAGTTCTGGACTCAGGGTGTTTTGACTGCCGAGTATCTTCCGCAAACTGCCGATCAGCCGCAGTGCGAAGGTTTTTGGTCTCTTCAATGGGCAAACAAATCGAACCAGTGCTTGTATTTTCATCCCTCCGGTGCTTCTTTACTTTGCACAATTTGTGTTGTTTCTCCCCTTTTGCTACACAACTTGTTCTCATTGCCTGGGTTTCAGAATCTGACTCAACTTGCGGTTTGTGTTGACGACCGCTGTGCTTCGCATCTCTCCCTTGGAAGCCGTCTCCACCAACCAGACACAACCTCCCGATATCTCCAGATCCAAACCCAAACACCCAGGTGCCAGAAATGAATACAAGTACCATCAAAACCTGGAAGATCTCCAAAGTGTAAGTGCAAACAACCAGAACGTTCAGAACTTCCAGTTCCTGACTCTCTACTTTTTTTGACCAAATTTGTGAGTGTTGAGACCAGAAAGGAAGGAACGAGAAAATTTTCCAAAAGAAAGCTGAGAGGGTAACACATAAAAGCAAAAGCAGAGACATCGCGAATCAAAGCGTCACGAAGAAGCTCACACAGCTGCAAGCGAGTAGGAAGACGGCCCAACAAGAACAAACGCCAGTGGTGACAAGTGTCTCACATGGGGCTCATCTGCACCCACACCCAACAAATTCGACGACAAAAACGCAGAGGGATGAAGGATCAATGGACACGAGTGAAAGTGGTGAAGGTCTCAAGAAGTGCTGAGCCAGCAAACTTCATGAGTGACAGCCCTACCTGCTGCGTGAAGTGTCCCTTGGGCACGGGCACGCCTCCGAACTTGATGTTGAGCGTGTAGGCGCCGGGCACGCGCGGCGTGTACATGAGGCTCACGGTGCCGTCGCCGTTGTCGACGATGTCGATGTCGACGTCGCTGCCGACGTTGCTGCGGATGCGGCACGTGACGTTGCCCTGCCCCGCCTCGGACGTGTTGACGGTGATGACGCACTCCTCGCCGACAGGGATGGTCGTGGCGATGCCATCTGAAACGAAACCCGCAGCAACATAATACTTCTTAGAGACGGTGAACCGCGAGGGTTCGTCACTGGGGGCCGCAAATCGGGTGCAGACGAACGGCAGAGGTGAACACTTTCCCTTTTCACAAGTCGCGGTCTGGATGTTTGCGATAAAATTGAGCCTGATGCGAAGCCAACAACAACTGGACGGGAAACAACAAAACAACGTCGAACCGAAGCAGGAAACGGCTCACCCTTGACACCGAGTGTCAGACGCACTTTCGTCACACTCGCACGTGCAACACTTTTCTCATCTAAATGGTTTGTGCGGATGCAAAACAGTCACGATCATTGCTGCTGCAAACTGCGAACGTTCAGAAACCACGAGACCACGTGACTGGAGTACCTACCAGGGACCTTGACCTTGCTGGCGTCTCCGGCGGGCGACGTCTGCACGAGGAAAGGCGCGCCGGGCACGTTGACGCCGCCGTACTTGACCTGCACGGAGTAGAGCCCGACGTCTTCGGGCGTGTACTCGACTGTGTACGTGCCGTCGCCGTTGTCCGTCACCTTCGGACGCAGGAAATCTCCCTCCGGGTTCTGAAAAGAAGGCGAATCAGAAGTTTTGGACCAAGTGCCCAGAGAAACCTGCACTGTGCCACCAGGCGTCACGCAAATTTCGCTGTGCCATTTTGACTCGAAACCGACCAGACGTCCACCATCATGTAAGCCCGCAGTGTGCCTCGAGATCGACATACAAGTCTCGAAATGACCGGACACCGGAAGTCACGCAGCTTCTGATCTGCTGCGGCGCCCTCTGTTGTTGACGCACCTGGATGATGACGTCGAGGTCGGAGACTCCGGCGTCGCGCGTGTCGACGAGGAAGGACGTGGGGAGCGACGCGAGCACGCCGCGCGGCTGCACGCCCTGCCCCGTCACGATCACCTTGTCCGGCCCGGTGCCCGGCAGCACGCGCACCTTGAACGGGCTGAAACGCGAGCAACGGGACCAGGTCAACTCACTGCAAAGGCTGGTTTCTGGTGTGCAATCAGCAACGCGGACCAATCTTTTTCCTGCCAAAGGCACACGCGAAGAGGCAACTGCGCACATCACTGCAGAATCAGCCGTCTCACCTCTGCGGGACGTGTGTGTTCGCGTACAGCACGTCGATCTTGGCTGCGCCCTCCACTTCCGTCTGGTAGACCACGTCGTACACGTTGTCTCCGCGCGGCGTGATCTGCGCGGGTCGCTTCGTGCCCAGCTGGTCCGTCACCGTCACGTCGAGCGGCGCGTCGCCGGCGCTCGACGCGTCCACGGTGAAGGGCGCCGGCTTGCCCGCGCGCACGCCCTTGGGGTCGAGACCCGGGCCGAAGCAGCGCACGTTGCGCGGGTTGATCTCGTCCACCACGCGAACCTTGAACGGCGAGCCTGCAGCGGGAGAATGGGAAGCGTGTTGTGTGACGCATGTTTGCAAAATGCTGCACAACGTACCGACGAAAGACCTTGACTCAATGTTTCATGACCTCGCAGACACTCTTGCTCCGAACACTGCGCACTGTGAAGCTGTTTTCAAGACTCACCGGGGATGTGTTTGTCCGCGAACTTGACGGAGATGTCGTAGTCTCCGCGCTTGGTCGGCAGGTACTCGACGGTGCAGCTGCCGTCGCGGTTGTCCCTGCAGGTCATCTTGGCCTCGGAGGGCCCCTCGATGGCGAGGCCGAGGCCGCCCTGCCCCGCGCCGCGAGTCTCCACCGTGAACACCGCAGGCGTGTTCGTCACCGCGCCCTCCAGGCCTGTCCGAGGAGGCAAGGTCAAGTTTGGTCTTTTTGATGAAATACCGGAGCCTGTGATCTGAACACATCACTTGGCATCCGCTCCTTCAGTACTTGATGCGAAACAATCGCGACACTGAACACACTGACCAGAACCACGACCCCCTTGCCACCCAGAATTTCAAGAACTGCCGTGTTGGGTGGGGCACTGTACCAATGTGAACCACAGGTCTTGATCTAACATTGGGCGGTGCTCACCAGGTCCGTACGCCCTGACGCGGGTCGGGTCGCAGCCGGGCGTCACCTGCACGTTGAACGGGCTGCGCGGGATCTGCAGACCCTCGTACGTCACGTCGATCTTCGTCGGGCCTGCGCACAAAGGGCAACACGTGATTTCTGTCTGCAGGTCAGTGAGCGGCGATTTGACCAGCACACACTGGCCGAATTACAAAGACACCACACTCGTACTTGACCAGAGAATCACACTCGCAGTTTTAGCAAGCTCGTCTTGACAGTGCGCACCTTGCTCGAACGGCGTGTAGATGCACTTGTAGGTGCCGTCGTTGTTGTTGTTGACGAGCGCCTCTGTGCGCGTCCCGGACGGCGCCGTCACGAACGCCTTCACCTTGCCCTCGCCCGTGCGCGTCACCGACTTGGCGTCCACCGTGAACTCCGTCGTCGACTCGAGGAACACTCCTGCAATCGCGGAAAAATCACGTGGATTCACTGGGTACCAACGACGTCCATTGTCACGTCATGCTTGAAGTGGATGCGAAACGTGAACAAGGCGATATCAGTCACCCTTCAAAAGGTGCCCATGAAGAAAATGACGCGAATGAGAGCGAAATTTTGACGAACAGAACATCTGACTTTTGACTGAGATGCTTGAAGATGAAAACATGAAACGGGGCGTCTGCTGTATTTTGGTAACTTTTCGCGTTTTGGGTTGGGCAAAAGTTCGAGCAAAATCACTCAGAGGCAGGAAACATGCGATGCGAGTGACGATGTACAGAGGATCAGCGTCAACAGTCTATTGCTATCACATCAAAAATATTTTCCACCAGTTCCACACACGAAAACGATTTCGCCACGCAAGGTTCTTCAGAATGAATGACTTCACGACAGATTTACAGGTCGCACATCTCCTTGACAACGGAATGTACCGCGCAGCTTCTTCAGTCATGCTTCATTTGTGTTGTTAGCAACTCAAAATTTTCAGCCAAAAGAAAGGAAAAGTTTTGCGGTGATTTGAATGTGATTTTGTGGCAGCTGCCAACTTTGGATACAAGACAGAATGGAAAGTTGTAGCCGGATCCAAGCCAAAGGGGCAACGCGTGTCCGGTGTGAGGTGACGCATTCAAAAGAACCCTGAACGTAGCCAAGACCAGCCCATCGTTGTCAACAAATACAGGGCAAGTTTACAAAATTTCAATTCGCTTGGCTGCAAAAAAGGACATTTGTTAGTGACACAATTTTGCAAATGCTGCTGATGTTAGAACTATCTGAAACGAAATTATTTCGCATGCAAAAACGTTATTGTGACATGAGGGACTGAAACGCACTGGCAACTGAAGACAAATCAATGATATTCAAACAAGCAAAGAATTGCACCACGCATCGGGGAGAATATGACGTCACGAATGTAGTGAACATGCGCGTGCCAAACGTTTCTATCTGGCAGTCTTTCAAATTTACCGGTTGGCTGGATGCCAGGTCCGTACGCCTTGATGTTGGACACATCGACGCGTTTGCTGGGGTTGATCTGGGCCTTGAACGGAGCTCCGGGGATGGGCTTGTCAGCGAAAAGAATGTTGATGTTGTACTCTCCCGGCTCCGTCGGCCAGTAGCGCACGTCGCACGTCCCGTCACCCTTGTCGAAACACTCGATCTTCGCCTCGCACGGCCCTTCGATGGTGAGGCCGAGTCCCCCGGGTCCCGCGTTGCGCGTGTCGATGGTGAAGTCGGCCGGCGTGTTGGCGATGCCGCCCTTCAGCCCGGGCCCGTACGCCTTCACTTTGCTGGGGTCGCCCTTGGGCGGCGCGGGCGCTTTGGGCGGGAACGCCTTCACAGTGAAGGGGCTCCCCGGGACGGGCTGCCCGCCAAACGTGATGGCAATTTTGTGCGGTCCTTGCTCGTAGCACGTGTACTTGGCGGCGAAACCGTCGATGGTTTCCTCGACGCGCGCGGGGAACATGCGGCCCGTCGGCGAGATGAGGTTCACACGAACCTCGCCCTTTCCAGCGCCGGTCGTGATGATGTCAAACTCGTTCACTTTGCCGATCGGCACCTCTGTGCGAGTCAACAGTGCGTCGGATGATAAATGAGCGGGAAGTCGGAAGAAATGTGGGATTTGGCCAAACAGAGAGAAAAGTGCTTCCCAGAGGAGAAAGAACTTTGTCCAAGAAAAGCACACATCATGAAATGTGTTGAAGCCTTTGGTTGACGTTTTGCGAAAGACTTTGCGAGTGCTGATCACGGACAGTTTTGTCCGTGTCATAACACAACTCAACAGATGAGGAGGACCGTGACCAACAGAAGAATCAAAGCTGGATTTTTTCACGCTGAAAATGAAATCGTAGTTGTCCACAAGAAAGTTCGACCTGAAAAGCAAGTCACATGATTCCACTGTGTTGAACCCCGCATCAAAGTAGGAAGGAAACACCAACGCTGCAAGAGACCAACGCATCAATTTTAGGAAAGGAAATCTGTACTTACTCTCCTCGAGTCCCTCGACGCGAACCTTGCCGACGTCGATGGACGGATCGACGTTGATGCGGTACGGGGAGGACGGGATCTCCTGCTCCGCGAAGAAGACCGATGCCGTGTAGGCGCCGACCGTCTTCGGCTCGAAGTCGATGCGGAACGTGTTGTCCTTGTTGTCCGTCGTCCTGACCGGCACGTCGAGCCCACGCTCGTCCGTCAGGGCGATCGCCACGTCACCTGAACGAATCAGTTGCGCGTGTCAGAGCCAGATCGCGTTGCTGCCTGATTTAAACCCAGCTTCAACGACAGCCATCAAGCTCACCGCGGTGTGATGAGAGACCGCCACTCGATTCCAACGCTGTTTGCCCTTCTGTGAACAATGGATCCTCACCAACCCCGTCAACACAGGCTTCACTGAACAAATTTCTGTCCGAGCCCAAACCCGCGGGAGTCCCACGAGAAAGCTACCGCGTCAGCACTGACCGGGTCCTGCCTCGGAGCAGTCGACGGTGAAGTAGGTCGGGTGGAAGGTCTTGCAGGGCTGGTCGACGGCCGGGCCGTACACCTTCACCTTGCTCGGGTTGCTCGCCTCCTGCACCAGCACCTGCACACACAAACAAGGAAAACTGTGGCGTTGTGATCGGAGGTGCCAGACAGCGTGAATCAAAACGCACCTCAGTCTACTCCTGTTTCTTGCAAGCGCATCCGTTGTGTTTTGCGCCTGTTAGATCTCGTGTGTGCACTGTGGTTTTTCGCTCGGATTTCCCGAGGCTCGCGCCACTTACCCTGAAGGGGCTGCCGGGCACGCTGACGGCGCCGTACGCGATCATGACGGTGTGTTTGATGGGTTTGCGCGGCATGTAGCGGCAGTAGTAGGTGCCGTCGCGGTTGTCCTTGACCAGTACGTCCACGTTGTTGTATTCGGCGTCGATACATGTCACCTGGGAAAAGAGCGACGCATTGGTCAGAGAGATGCAGGATCCACGCACACTCATCGGGATCAGGCGATGCTTCGCTCGCTGTGACACACAACACGGCCATCAGATAGGCAGCGAAAGCAAAACCAGTGACCTCAGATTTGTTGTTTGCCACAGTTTGCACTTGCTTATCTGACTGCAGATTCACAAAACAGCACGCATCTGTCGGATATTTCTCACTTTATTCCACCACTCAAGCGCGATGCAAGTTCCTAACTTCTCGACAACCTGCAGCGAAGGAAGCCACACTGTGCGCACTGTACCTCGAGGTTGGCGCGGCCGGCGCGGCGCGTGTCCACCGTGAACTCGGCCCACTTGTTGACCGTCACGCCATGCTTCTCCAGGCCAGGGCCGTGCGCAGACACCTGCGAAACACACACAAGAACATCAAATGTGTTGTGGGAACAACATCCCAAATACTTGGGAAAGTACACCAAACCAGGAATGTTGTCCAGAAATGCATCATTGTTCACACGAAAGTGCTTCCAAACAAAGGGAACCAAACCACAAACATTTCAGATCTTTGAATTTTCGGTACCTCATCTTCAACAAGACCAATTTCCTTATTGAAACGCACGATCAGATACATTTTCACGCAGGTGCGTCAAGCACTGACACCAACGTCACACCAGATGGAGCTCAAGGCGCCTCACCTTGGAGGGATCGTAGTCTCCTGCGGGGATGATGTCGGCCATGTAGGGCGACTTGGGGATGTCCTCCTCGCGGCACAGGATGTGCACGGCGTACTCCCCGGGCGCCGTCGGCCAGTACGTGATGTCCGCAGACCCGTCCCCGTTGTCCTTGCAGTCGATCTTGGCCTGACTCGGACCCTCGATCGAGAAGCCTGATTTGGTAGAAAACAACTGTTGAACCAATTGAAGTCCCCCGAGATCTGACGCTGGACCGAAGGTGTTCTCGTCCGGTTGAGGGTGATTGAACACCCAGAAACTGCGGTGCCCAATCTTGCTTCAAGTGACCCAAAACATCTCTGTTCGGTGACGATTCCGCACTGTGGGACACCAGGGCGACGCCAGCTGTGGACGCGGCGGACTCACCGAGCGCGCCGGTCTCCCCGTTCGTTTCGACGGTGAACAGCGCCGGTTTGTTGACGACGCCGCCCTTGAGCCCCGGGCCGTAGGCGCGGATCTTGGACGTGATGAACGGCCCCACCTCCACTTTGAAGGGCGACTTCTGCACATGCTGCCCGCCGTACGTGACGTTAATTGTGTATGGACCCTGCGCAGGGAAAAGACGCGAGCATAAACAAGCAGTGAAACCAAGCGAAATGCTTCCACGAGATCAGCAAGGACCACCTTCGCTTGGCTTACTTTGCAAGCGCCACCACGTCAACATTGAAAATTCTCAACTCAGGTTTGGAGACAAATGAATCACGCAGAACAAGTCAACGCGTGCTCGTTTCAATTCCTGTGCAAGGCCTGTCCAATCCTTCTCATCACACTGCCACGTGAAGCACGTACCGGAACTTGAGGCACGTAGACGCACTCGAACGTGTGTCCGTCCAGTTTCTTCACTTTGACCGGCACATCCTGTCCACTCGGTCCGATCACTTGCACCTGCAACAACGAAAAAAACCCTTCATGTCACCGAAGACTCAGTCCAAACAAATTATGCACTTGTCACCCCACAGCACCGAAACAAACACGTGGCAGAATTGAAGGCGTACCTTGAGTTCACCGACGCCAGCGCCCTCTGTGTGCACTTTGAAGTCGGCGTTGTCGCGGACGCGCACGCCCTTCGGCTGGATACCGCGTCCCGTTGCGTAGCAACGACGCGCGTCCACCGCTGCAAAAGGGGCACCAAACTCGGAGTGTTAAAACCACGTGATTTTTTTCATTTTTGGGACGAAATGGGCATGATTTTTGCTCCTGTAAAAAGAAATGTTTGTCACGAAGTTGTCGGCTGAGTTGTCCAGTAGATATGTCTGCAAACAGAGACGGTCTGACAAGTGGAACAGTTTGCTGTTCCTGCACAATTCACACTGACACTGAAACTGATGACGTGTGGGGAAATGTCCAACAGTAAATGGGAGATATCAACCAAGTCCACAAATGAGTGACAAAAGATCAGAAAATGCAGAAACTATGACGACCATGCAAATGAATAGCTACTGTTTTCAACTGAACCAAACGAACAACCAAATATGAGAGTGAAACCCAAGTTCTGAGCATCACAGGAAGTGTACACGTCGGACACGTCTCGACAAGACACACGAACACACGTAGAAGAATCGACACATTTCTACAAATCAAATATTCTCTGGAGACGAAGATAAAACTTCCAACATTAGAATGTCTAGTAGAAACGTGTGTAGTATGAACAAGTCCTACGAGTCTCCTGGCAGTGAAGCAACCATCTGACACCGAATGTTCCCGAAGAAAGACCAAATGGTCATTCGCCTTGATTCAATATCACACAGTTGCTCACTGAATCAACACTACGACTTTTCCTTCAAGTAAAAAAATACCTTCCTGTTGAATATGTCAATGGACATTGTTAATAATGAGTGAGGCTGTTGTAAACTGAACACTCGCGTGCACTCGTTGTTTTACTCACGAGGCGGTGCATAGAACGAAGTGTAGACGGGCTCGGGTGCAATGGCTAGAAAATAACAAGTGCGTCCCGCGCTTAGATTTCATCGACGCGCATCGCATCGCGTGCCACACACCACTGCAACTGCGGCGCGGGTTAGACGTCAAGTTTGGAGCAAAGTTAGTGGAGGCAAAACGGAGTCAGTCAGTCACCTGGCCAAATCGCAGCCTTGCTTGAAGTCACAACCAAACAGCGATGAGGGGATGAACTACAGGGGATGGAATCAAGCCAACTTCGGCACCACTCTGACACAACCAAGATGTGGCGTGTTTTGACCGGCCATTCAGATAGTGAGGGAGACAGCTCAGCCTAGTTACGAATGAAATGAATGATGAACCAAACTGGACATGCTTTGTTCCGTTACGAAGCCAATCCAGTCTCCAGCACATCCGTCAGCATTCCGCCTCAAACCTCCAGAAGCGGAGGACCTTGCAGTGAGAAGAAGAGTTTTGGCACTTCAAGGGGACAGCGAGGCTTGCTGCATTCCACAACTTACAGAGCAGAGGTTTCGGCTTTTTAGGCGCCGCCTCGCCCTTTTTGGGCGGCGCTTCGCCTTTTTTCGGCGGCGCAGCTCCGGGTTTTTTCGGAGGCGCCTGCGCCGCCGCCGGGGTGGCGGCGTCCGGCTTGATCGCTTCTGTGAAAACACGCGAGATTTCCTGTAGAATGACGAGCAGAGAAAACAGGGCGACGGGGTGGGATCTAACATGGGAGCGACGAGCAACGACAGGGACGAGACTTCAACAAACACGTCCGATTTGACCGGAAAACAAAAAGCTCCTTCGACTTCGGCAGTCAATCGAACGCCTCACGAACCACAAAAGCAAGACGTGTGGGGTCAGGTGCGCCGATGGACCGCATCAAACAAACGAATCCCATTCAACAAGAACTCACAAACGTCCTTTTCTCAACCATTCAACGAAAACTCCAGCTGAATGGTTTTCTTTCTCCATGTGCTTTCTTTTGTGAGGCAAAATTTTTGTTTCAAATTTCACCAACAGGATCTTTTCAAGATCAGCAACAACACAAGAGCTGAATCGATGGAACATCCTCGGTTGTTAGTGGCGACGTGAGGTGTTACCATCCGACCGGTGGCTACTTACGACGAGGGACATAACACAGCTCTGAAAATGCACACAAAATTTTTCTCCGTTACAAACTACAATGCAGAAAACAAATTCACAGCTGCTGCAAGCTTTGCTGAGCCGGATGGCTTTGTGGGGAAGGGACGAAAAAACAAACCGGAGTCGAGCGGATTCAGGAACTGGTGAGACGTGAGTGCAAGAAAACTGGTCCTTGGGAGTCGCGTTGAACAAAACTACTGCTCTTGAAAAAGTTGCGACTTCGCTCGGGAAACTACGGAGCCAACACCCGATTCCTGAATTCGCTTTCGTGCTCCCAGTTTAGTACGGCAGGTGCACGGCAGGGGCGCCTGTGCGGCGGGTGGGCGGTGCGTGGGTGGGGCCCTCTGGTGAGAGGCATACTTACGCTTGGGGACGTAGGCGAACGGCGCCGGGGCCGAGGCCGGGGCGGGCGGCGGCGCGTGGGCCTTGGGCGCCGCCTCCGGCTGAATTGCCGCTAAAATGTGCCACAGCAAAAACGTCGTGTCTCTCACGTCTCAGAAAGTGCAACAACAGCGGAGCAGATGCAGTCTGTTCTCGCAGAATATTCACACCTGTTCTCTGAGATGAGAACCCCAATGACAAAATTCGTTGTGTCAAGGGTTCGTTCTCAACTGCCCAATCTGAGTCTGTCCCTTTGAGAGAAGAAACTGCATCTCGCGTGCTTTGTGCTTTGTTGACCAAGCAAGGTTTCAAGAAACTAGCGCACAACGTAACATTTACTCGTACACTAAAAGCTCAAGCTTCTGCAACGAACTATCAAAGCAGAACGTAGATTCAACCAAACGCAGTACAAACATTCTAACTGCGCATTCCCACATTGTGCTTTCAAAGTGTCGCTGGATTCAACAAACATCACCACTGGAAATGGCCATTGCTCAAAGCAAAGGTCGAATCATCTTTTCTCGATACTGAACGGTTCAACAATCTCCCACCACGTGTTCTCAAAGTGACCTGAAACTTTGGTCGACATTCTGATTGACACACACGGAGGAGGAGAGGATACTCACGTTCTCCGACGGGCTTCGGCCCCCCGAACGGTTTGGGCTGCATCCCAGGGCGCGGAGCTGCAACAGCCACCGCCGCACGTTAGATTTACTCGCACATCAACAATTCCCTCTTCCTTCCGCTTTCACTGACAAAGCTTCGATCAAAACCTCTCGCTCGTCAAGTTTGATATGACAACGTCCTTTTCAATGTCAAGATCTGTTGCAATATTTTGAGTTCACATTTTCTGCAAACCTCGCTCACACCATTCACCAACCACAATCCAGTGAACCACTCACATGCGAGAGTCCGAGCGCGGCACGGACAACTCCAAAACGAGCAGTTGAATCCACACCACACCTCAACGAAAATTCTGCGTCAACAAAACAGAAAAACTTCCGACATGCTAACTCTGAAACACTGTTCACTTCATCGTCAACAAACTCGTGCTTGTGTTCGTTGTACCTGCTCAACGTTTCGCAACTGACAAAAATCGCGAAAATCACACCAAAACAGTTCAAATCCATGCTGTTCAATCGCACTCAACATCTGGTTAACTTTCCACACTTCAAGTTCAGAATCCAAACGGAACAATCAGCCGACACGATGCTGACACTGAGGCTGAGACTTACGCGGACACAGAGAGGCTCGACCTCCGTCCACTGTCGACCAAACAACAAACAGATCGTCATTTGAAACTGAGCATCGACTGCAAAACCTGACCATCTGTTATCATCAATCAAACCGCAAAACCAATCCAATTTACTCTGAATTCTTTCAGATCACTGTCGAAGCGACTCCATGTGAACCTGTTCACAAAAGGTGTTTTCTTGCTGAGAACAGCTGTATGACTCAGCTGAATTGCGCTGCGGAGGGACCGAAGCTGTGGAACTTACATGGAATAGTTTCCTGAGCTGGCGGCAACGCTGAAGACGAAGAAAGTCTCGTGTGAAATGGACAAACTTGGAGAGACAAGGTGCGAGTACCAGTGTTGTTGCTCAAAACTGTATTGACTGTTCGTTGTTTGAAACGACCTCTCCCATTTGGAGAATTTAGTTGCTCACAGTTCTTCACTTTTCTTCCTCTGAGAATCTCGTTTTATTTTGAGAATCGATCAAAATGCACAGGACTCAACACATCAAATCCCAACAACAACAAAATCCCAAAACACTGGACACACCGGGCAGATCAAAAGCGAATTCACCGCACAAACTGGATGGATGCACTGATCAAAACGAAACGACATGCTCAATCTGTCACTCCGGATCCACCGGATCAACCCAGAAAAAACTGGATCAATCTCACAAACAAACAAAACTTGATGTAAATGGAGGCTGCGGTAAACAAAACTCCAGACCCTGGACGCTGCACGCGCGCTGCATGTGCAGAGGCGCCCACTCCGGCGCCGCAGCTCTGAAACGCAAATGCTGCTCAACCATGCCTGGTGCTGCAAATCTTCAAACAAAATCACAAACGAAACACACAGAGATTTGCATTGTCCAAAATGTGCAAATTCGTGCATCAACCTGCTGTAACGAAGGGAAAACCCGTATCATGAGGAGTTAGTAAAACTTCAACAAACAACACAGGCCGTAACGGTCACTGCGAAGGGAGATGGCAATTGGCGCTCGCAGCCCTCGCTGCGGGCAACAACTCAGTCGACATGCTGCTTACTCTGCGCGTTCACGGGAGGTCCTCCCTCTGCAAAAAGAGTTCATGTCGTCCCGTGTCATTCGAGTTTGCGCCTTTTTTCCGGCTGATTTTTAGCAGTCGTTTTGACAATCGCGGCTTCTCCCAAGCCCCGAGAAAATGATTCTCCGTACTTCGGGTGAATTGACACGATTACCTGTCACTTTTTTCGAGATCGTTGTGGCATCAGCGACAAGTCAAAGTCCGAAACAATCAGAAGGCAAGTTCATTTTGCTTCAGTGAGAAAAAAATTCATTTTGTTCCATATCCAAACTTGGAAGAGCGAGTTCGGCTCGGCGCACCTACAGAGGACTGGCACCGTGTTTCCAAACAGCCGTGCGCTGAGCCGAACCCGCCTCCACACGAGCTCCTTGACTGACTGACCTGCGGAGACGCCGACGGGGTAGGGCGAGTACGGGATGGCCTTGCCGGCGAAGAAGATGTTGACTGAGTGGAGGCCGGGCTCCTTGGGCGTGTAGTCGACGAACCAAACGAACTCGGAGCGCTGCGTCACCATGGGGCGCACCGTGTCCTTGTGGCCGTGCGGGTCCAGGATCGCCACGTCCACGATGCCGACGCCCGCGTCTGACAGAAGAGGCAGATCAGGTCAAGAAAAGGACAGTGAGTCCAGTCCGCAACAGAGGGCCAAGAGGACAGCGACAAAATTGTTGCAGAAGTGAACCTCAATCCCGTGGAATCATTCCAAGGTGTCCTCTTGTCAAGAATCAGTATTTTTGGACAAAGACGTTTCCGTGCCCAATTTTCCTGGAGTTGGGGACTTCTGACACAGAATTGTTTGCGTAACGGAACGCAAACAGAAACAGAACAGAAAAGTGATGTGACTGCGGCTACAGTTTCCGAAGTGTCTGGTGACTTGCTGCACGGGGCTTCGCGTCGTGCTGTCCGCAGCCACAGATTCGCTCTCAAACGCCTCTGAAACGCAACACAATCCCAGCGCAGTGAACGTCCCAAGCCTCACATTCCTCCCTCAAAGCCCTGAAATTCCCTGCAGGATACATGATGGTGTTGCCATTCTGCGAGTGTGTCGAAAGTGATGGCGAATGCACCTTGCTGTTTTGTGCGCGCGCGCGCGCGTGTGTGTGTGTGTGTGTGTGTGTGTGTGTGTGTGTGTGTGTGTGTGTGTGTGTGTGTGTGTGCGTGCGCTGTGAGTTGTTCTCACCCTTCGTGAAGACCTCGAAGTGCGTCTTCTTGTTGACGACGTTTCCTGTTCTCTCGATTCCAGGTCCGGCCGCTGTCACTTTGCTCGCGTCACCTGGTGCGAGAATTGCACTGTTATTTCTTGCTGAGTGGCCCTGTTGCTGCACACACATCGGTGCAGGTTCCTGTGAGACACGTCAGTCACACAGATTCAGCCTCGGCGTCATTCGAAAAGGTGGGTCCTCAGTACTTGGACTGAGGTCACAGAAAACAATAGCTACGCGATTTGATGCATTCCCTCCCCACTGTGCACGTTGTTCAAACTCTCGGACGTGACGCTGTACCACGTATCCCGTCGCCTCCGGTGACGTACCTGGCATGGCGTCGATGTGGACGCGGAACGGAGACTTGGGGATCTCTTTGCCGGCGAACTTGACGATGACGCGGTGCTCGCCCTCCACGGTCGGTACGTACACGCACGAGTAGGTCAGGTTCCGGTCGTTGTTGAAGTTCACTTCGCACTGCAGGGGTGCAAACAAAAACACGTGACACACATGAAAGTGGTCAGGAGAGGGTCTGCCACGACAAAACCAAAGAGTATGCGAAGAGCAAGAATCGGAATTTTGCGTCGCACGACAAGAAGTGTCCACCACTTTGAAGTTATCAAAGAGAACGTTTCTCAGAACCAATCATGAATGCGTGAGAGCGAGCGCGAACGCGACGCACCGGAACGCGCTGGCCCTTCGGGTTGAGCACGACGACCTCGACGTCGCCGCGTCCAGCGCTGAACGTCTCGACGATGAAACGCGCAGGCGCGTTCACGCAGTTCCCGTACGGCTCGATACCTGCAGCGCACAGCGACACGCGTTCAGGGGCAGGGACAGAAAAGCAATTGGTGTGTGTTGCAACTGTCATTGTTTTGATGTTTTCAAGTCACTCGCGAAATTTACTCGGTTGCACGCAAACACGCGCACCTGTTGGTGAAAGATGACATACAAAACACCTGCGAAGGGACCAACTGGCTCGGTGTCGGGAAAACCACGAAAACTTATTCTTTGGTTGGAGAGAAAACATGAGGTCATTTTGTCGAGAACTTACCGGGGCCGTAGGCGCGCACTTTGTTGGGGTTGGTCTTGGGTCTGAGCGGCGCTCCTGGCTTGAGCTTGCAGTTCGGGTACTGGGAGAGGTACGTCATCATGGACAGCTCGTCCACCTTCGGGTTGCACATCTCAACCGGCTTGATCAACTGCGAGCGGAAAGTAAAGAAGACAACGGTGAAAATTATTGAAACCACGTGGATGTTCGAACGCACACAAACACACGCACACACACACACACACACACACACACACACACACACACACACACACACACACACACACACCACTGATTTGCCGGGCAAAGACGAAAGACTTGTGTGAAAACGGTGTTACACAGGTGACAGTTTGAAGAACGGAGACACGGGGTTTATCGGGTCACACCAGAACTGAGGTGGTCGCACACCTCCCACGGTTCAGTCGCAAAGAATCACCCAACTCTTGAACTGATTCACCACATTCTGTCTGTCGAATCTCCAATCAAAATCACTCAGGTGTATTTTGGGTTACTACGCAATTACCGCGGACACGTAACCTGCGGGTAACGACCCGATCAGGCTGGGATCTGGAAACTCGCGGGTGAAACTGAGTTATATATTTTTGACCCATTAGACAGATACACTCCACCTGCGGACTGTAGCGCTTCTTGCCAAAATATACCAGAAAGCTGTGAAACAAATTGGCTGTCTTGATACAATGAACTGCTTCGATCAAGCGTCATCTGTGGACACAGTACTAGTGTTGGGTGGAGTGGTGACCTGACTCTGCTGTCCGGTTCCTTCGCTGGCGACAAAATTTTGACACAATGCTCAACATCAAGTGACTCTTCGCCGCTTTTCTTGATCCACCCGCACACAAGATGATATCAATTTTGAAAATCTTCTCTCAAGATTGGCTTGAACGTTTGAGCAATCATTGACTTGTGTGGCACGAGGCTGTTCTGGGAAGCAAAAAGTCTCCGTTTCCACATCAGATGTTGACGCCCCACCACAAGCTGCTTTGCACCCCACTTAACTGTACACGATTTCTGGACCAGCCGAACTGCGGCAAACTCCCAGACATCTCGCAGCATTTGCTCTCTAAATGTTTCCGACAAACGTTCCGATAAACAGGGCAGCGTAAAAGCTGTAATTGTGTGTCAAGCAGAGATAGCTTCGTCCATCGCTGGAGTCTTTCATCAACACTTTGGGTCGAGATATGCCGTCAGCAAAAAGGGTCCGGCACCAATCCTGGCGCCCAACCTCATACCTCAAGTATCAACAGGACACAAAACGGCGAGGTGTTGGCTTCAGGTACTCAGTCGCCTACAATACCTGCAGCGATGCTCTATCTGTGGTGGTTACTTTGCACGATGACAAGGTGGCCCTCCTCCTGACAAGGTTCATTCTCTGCAACCCTTCAGCCCAACTGTTGTAGCCTTGGCCGATGGACAGAGAGAGAAGCTGAATCAGGTGAATCTTCCTGACCCGATATCATCTCATTTTCTTTCGCAACACATTTTGTTGCTTTTTGGTGAGTCACCTGAGAATTCTTTTTCATTTCCTGTGTAGCTTTTCGCCAAACAACGTGGAAAGGTTTTCACTTGTGGATCTGCTGCTCCACAATCTCGTGATGAAGTCGATAAACATATGCCGAGCTGCCTTTTTGCACGTGAACTCTTCCTTCCGTAGTTTTGTGACTGGATGTACTCGGTGTGTTTTGTTTAGCACCAAGACTCTGAAGAAAGTGATATCGGAACAGAAAACACGGTGTATCGGCACTGGTTGTTCGACAGGCCTCCAAAGGTGAGAGAAATTTCCTCTTTGAACCACCCAAGTCAGATAGATCAGCCACTTGAATCAGAAATCACCGGACGCTCTACTGATCACGAAAGCTAAATGGCACCACAGCACGAACGCTGAAATTCAGAAACTGAAGATTCAGAAGAAGAAACCAAGCAGGATTGTGCACGGGATCTTCGGACGTCGAGACTGATGAACTGGGTCAAGAGGGCCTCATCACATGCAGTTCCACTTTTCTGCTTTTTGTTGCGCAGCCTGTCAGTCGGAACAGCCTTGAGATGTTCATTTCCGCAACACGAGGCACGAGGAGCTTCGCCTGCTTCAACCTCCCCTGCTCCAGTGTTTCACTTGAGTCGGAGCCAAGTCATCATCACATGCACCCAGCTCCAGGAGCATGCATTGGTCATAAACCAGAACACCAGGTGCGATCGCTGCCAGATGGCCCTGATCCCGACGTTCGTTCACATGCCTCAAATTTGAAGCTTCTGAGCGAATGGGAACAGACTCCAGATTCTTTATTCAGACAACTCAAAGGAACCACTTTTGGCCGCTTTTGCACCGGAGTATCTCGCTCCGATTCTGGCCCAGGAAGGAAGGACCTCAGGCACTTTCAGCGCTTCTTGTGTTGGAATTTGCTGCAGATGCTGTTCATCGCCTTGGGACATGACCGACAATCCGCCACAGAAACCACCAACGAATGTTCAGCATTGGCCGTGGAGGAGGGAACCTCGCTGGTCTCGGGGAAGGGGTGGTTCTGCACGCTGAATCTGCCTTCCATCCACCAACAAGTATCAACATCACAATTAAAGGCTCTCGGGTCGGCTCGGATCTCACAGCGGCGGAACCTGTTAAGAGATCCGAACCAGCTCGGCGCACAGATCTCTCCACGCTGAACTGGAGGCCGGAGCGAGCGATGGAGCTCCGATGAACTCGCGCTTTCAATGCAGCGTGCTTCCTGGAACTTGCGGGTGGAAGCGTATGTCTTGACGACAGCCCCTGATGTGCCATTTTCATTGCCTGCCTATCAAATTGGTCAAAGTTGAGCGGTGCAAAGCCGTCCTAGAAATGGTGAAATTCTCCACCTCCAAAGCACACACTGGAACAGGACCACAAGACCCTGGTTAGATTTCTCCATTTCGCTTCCTGTTTGTACTTCTCATACTGCAGATTCAAGAAAACGTTGGCTTTCGGTGCACACACCCTGAAGGGGGTTTCCAACTCACAAGGCAACTGAGGCAATCTCCGCCCAACCGAGCGCACATTCACCCACGAACCTGCACGCTCTGCACATCCATGCGCACCAGGAATTTGTCTAAATCATTTGCAGGTCTAAAAATAACCTTCCCTGCAGTTCCTTCTGCCGCCTACAAGTGTTTCTATGGCGATTGGATCGTCGCGGTGATCAGTTGATGGGTGGCGGAGGTGGGTAAACAGTGTTGGGAGGTTTCGCCTGCAGTGAACGACAGATGCATTCAGCCTGCGCAGACTCACTCCCAGATCAATACTCAACACCCACGCAGAAGAGCCTGTGTGCCACTGACATGCGAGAAGACAGGTTGTTGAACAGAGTTGGTGTTGCCACACAAACGCTCAAGGCACGCCACTTGGAGGACACTTCTTGGTTGTCTTTTGCGACTCTCCCTTGGAACACAGGATACAACAATTTCGGACCTGATCCACTCCACCATCTGCCCAAGACACCCAAAAACCTGCACCTTGTTCTGACGTGTACAGAATTCACGGAGGCGCACATTGCTCTGGCGTGCGCATCTCCGCCGTGTTCAAGATCGCTTGGAATCTTTATGTGCTTGACCCACAAGAATTCCCGTCGTCAACCCTTGCATGGCTCGGATCGTTATCAATTAGGAGAATGTGACGATCACTCACAAACTGCAGTCTGATTAAAGTTAAATTACGACTTTGCGTGACAAGTCGAGAGGTCTTGGCGCCCGGTGTTTGAAGGCGCTGATGCCTTCGATTTCCGAACAACAACGATACACTCCGGGATCAAGGACTGGAACCGGGCAAAGGAGCAACAGCACGCCACCAATGATGCCTTTGAAACGCAAGTTTCGGTCTGCAATGTTCTGCTGACACCAACCGCGACCAAAACGACAGAGGCAAATGACAGACGAAACAAATCTTGAGAAGAAAACACAAGGAATGTCAAACTTTGGAAAGTTTGAATCACTTGTTTGCACCCTGAGAACTTGAAAGTATGTTTCCTTGGGAAGGTTTACGCTAATTTGTTTGGGAACCTGAGAAAACGGGAGATACGAATCTGTACATGTCATCCTTGGCGTCAAAATCAATACATTCGGATCCTCACAAACTGCTGAGGATGGCTCCGAACAACAGAGCGCCCGCGGGCGTTTGACTCGTCTGTTCGTAAGTCACAGGAAGGTACAAACTGCGCCTTATCTGATGCGCCGCTCAAACCGCGCGTTCACTACACGCACGCAAACGTAGCAACTTCTTTGTACAAAGGAACCAATTTTGGTATAAAATACACAAAGTGATCACTATCTCTGTTGTGTTGTGATGATCTGCCTGGAGGATAATCACCATAAACCATTTTTGGTAAATGCGAAGTTTTGTTGTTGAGGGAGATTTCAACACGCGAATACGAGTCGAGGTCCTGCGTTCACGAGCCAACAACAAACTCGTTAAAATTGTCCGAGCCAAGAAAGTGTTGCACGAAAAAGTGTTCAAAGTTGCGAGAGTTGCGTCACAAATAGTGCAGGTGCTTCACATGCTTTTTCAACAAATTTCAGCAATTGCCCAATCCCACGCGACCTGGAGGAGCCGAACAGATTCCAAGGATCAAAAGACCAAACTTGAGGTGTCAATCCCCTTGTCTTATTGTCACAGTCCCAACAGCATCCAAAAGCTTCATTATGGTGCAGTGACCTGTGCAACGCTGAGATTCCGGATAAACCCTGAGCCTCTTTGCTCAGAAGAGAATGTGATTACCTCGTGTTCGACCTGGGCGTGGGACGTCCACGAATCCCTGGGAGGAAAACTCTCACTGCTTTGCTGCGAATCTCCTGTACAAAAGTCGGAGTCACTCACAGTCCTCTTCTTGTGCATGTGCGCAAACAAGAAGTCAGACGAGCTTTTGCTCTCTGTCTCTTCTATCACATCGTAAGACCCGTGGAATGAGGTGCTGTGGGGTCTGTATCGTTTGTGAAGAGTGAAGTTGATGTTGGAGTCGGAAGCACTTGTGGCGATGGGGGACCGGGCGCGACGCAGGTTCTCGTCGGAGGCGCTGGTCACGACGACGCCGTGTCGACTGCGCCGCTGCGCCGTCCTCGCGCTGTACAACTTCCTCGTGAGAACCGTGTCGTATGACGGCAGCAACTTGGGTCGTCTGACTGGCGAGTTGTCACCGGACAGAAACCCTTGAGTCGGGGATGAGGGACTTGGAAACCCTTCCGATGACGTCCCTGAGGTGGGAGAGTGGAGCGGTAGTGTCCTGTCGGGAGTTGAGGTGAACCTCGGTCGGGCCACACCCATTGTCCGCACGTCAGAGTCGGTCGTATCCAAATCAAGCGCCGGCATGGATTGGGTGCTCTGGTCCTTTTTGTGTTGAGCACCAGACTTTCGCCCTTCACTGGATGACAAATTGCCACTAGAATCACTAATTTTCTGGATTTTCAGCGGCAGAGACGCGTCTGATGCCGGACTCGACGAGCTGCGCGAGTCGCTCTCACGAGGGGGCGCCAGGATCGAGCCACTTCCGGTCCCCACTGACCTCCTTCCGGGCTCCTCCGTCTCGACGTCCTTGGACTTGCGCTCAGCCGCGACCTGCACGGTGTTGATCTTCTGGCCCGCCAGCTGCCCCTTCTTACTGACCATCTGCACAGTGATGACGGTGGAACGTCGCTTCTGACGGCCGCTGCCGGTTCGCTCGAGGACGGAGAGAGCCGTGTCAGAGTCCGTCCCCACCGAACCCGAGTCGTCCAGTTTGGAGTCTATCACTTCTATATCCAGTTTATCCACCATCCTGTCTTTCAGTTAGACTGATGGCTCAAGTTCTCTCAAATCACATTTGGATAGGGTGCTGTCCACTTGATTTCTTCTTCACAGAGCAGGTCTCTTCCAAATGGGAAAGAATCCGAAATCATTCGCACACTGCACGGCACGAACGCTCACGTTTTGGTCAGCAGACTAAACACAGATTCCATCTTGTTCACAGATTGATCACTCGATGTTCACTACATTTGTCACTCTGTGCAATGGCTGTTGCATGCAGAGCAGTTGCAGCGAAACGCAATTTTTCACGTCAACCTCCCCAAAAAAGTTATACAAGGACTTCTGAGGTCAAAATATGCCAGCCGGAATGTTCTTTTCCTCTCAAACTGCCTTGCTGAACAACTGTCATGACACGAAAATCCTCGTTTCAAACTTTTAGCAATTTTGTAAACAGTCGGTGCCAAACCAAGCACGGACAAAGCCGCCAGTGTACTTTTTCGTGAGCAAGCCGGCCCACGGAATTTTGCCCCAATTTGGCTCCATGGACCTTTTGCCATAAACTTCCAATCATAAAATATGTATCAGTAGAGCGTCACAGCGCCAAGAATGTTTGTGTCCCCAAACGCACATTTGAACATGTGAAAAGTTGTTTCGATCTCACAACATGTGGCAAATCTAATGTCTTTGCAGGTGTTAAATCACACGTGTCCAGCACTTTCCGTGAGATCAGCTGCAGCAAATGCGTTTCTCACCTTCCTTCAATCAATGTCGTGTTCTGTCAACAACAGCACTGTGGATGTCCAAGATTTTTCAATCCAACACCGAATTTCCAAATTTTCCCTTGTGAATTGGGTCACAGATCCATCACTCGTGTCGTTCGCTCTCAGCGGAAGCTGTTTATCCTTTGTTTGCCATCCTCACAACAATCCACGATGAAAGCCATTTCCTGAAAACCTGCCCAAGAACAAAATCGATGAATAACTCTATTTGATGCCAATCCCCGGCATCAATTGATTTCTACCTCACGCAGACAGACGACAAGTTGCGTTCTGGAAAACTTCGCCGTCATCCCACGAAACGTGAGCTCGAGGTTTGCTTTGGTTCACTTCACCTGACGTGAGCGTGAAGGATCCGATCTCGAGTTCCGCACAACACAGCAACAATCCACTTCGCTTTTCATCCAAAAGTTTGTCTTGAAGTCGTGCAAATCTCCCTCTTTCCTTCAAACAAACACCGCAACAGCAGCAGGCAGGCGCACACACTCTCCCGCGCTGTGCTCTTCGCATCCAACCCGCCACAACTGTGCGAAGCCTTTTTCGCCGCCGCTGATGACGGTCCAAGACACTTTCTCTTGCATTCCGTGACTTGCTGTGTTCGCTGAACAGCCTTCACAATTATCACGTGTTTCGTCTCGTCAACTTGTCAGGGTGGCTGAACAGCTTGACAAAAAGAGAACTTTTGTCCAATTGGGTTGAAACGACGCTCTGGTCAGAAAGTGCGTCAACTCGAGGTCGATTTCTCAGCACAGCTTTGACAAAAGAAACACACAAACCTGAAACGCTGCATTTGAGCGCGTTGACACAATTGAAGCTGTCCATAATGTTGTATGTCACGGTCTGAACGATTTACGCACGTTCGATAATTCAAACGACTCTGCGTCCCAATGATCGCAGCTGCTTTTGTTCAGGACCCGCGGAGCGCGACGAACAAATCACCGGAAAATTGAGCGACTACCCGATCAAACTCAGCGTAAGTGACAAATTTGCTCCGTGAATGGAGAGTTGAGTGGTATTGACACAAGGCTTCCAATTCCTATTCGGAAAACTTTGGATTTCACTTCACTTCGACCCTGAAAGCGAGGTAACTCGTATCAAAACCACGCCTTCGTGAATTTTTGATAAACGGAGCTCCTCCTTTGAATTGGGGTGAATTCGTGTGAAAACTCAATGGTGCAACTTTGGAAAAGTTGCAGAAATGAGTACTCAAACACAATGGGCCAGTTTAGTTTGTGTGATCTGTACCCACAACGTCCGCATTCTCCACGAGTGTACTGCACGCGAGGAATTCAACACGCAACTTGCGTTCTTCAGGTGGAATTCGAATGTGCGCTGAGATCATTGTGCGAAGTCCCTTTAGGGCGAAGCACCATGTGGTAGTACAGTATATGTCAGCTGGACTGAAATGTCCCCTGCCCCCTCCCCTCCCCCCTGCCAGACCCCCCCTCCCCCTGCCAGACCCACCTCCCCCCACCAGACCCCCCCAGACAGTCTGGTGGAAGACAAGGAGGACAAGGCAGAATTGATGAACAAGGAAGAATTCATGACATTACCAACGCCACAAGGGACTTCGCACTGCAGTTGCCTTGAGCACTGCTTCTTCTTCTCTTACTAACTGACTTCTTCCTTTGGCGTCAACCGAGTTCCGTTTTGCGCAACATTTGAGATGGGCGAGCGCAAATTTGCCTTTGCCTTCAGGACCTATCGTCTCAAAAGTCAAAACCTGAACACTTGCAACTTGAGAGTCAACGCTCCAGCGGCAGCGAGTGACAACAGTCAACGTTTCTCTGATCAACACGATGCGACAGGCAGGTTTCGTCGCACGCAACACCGCAGTTAGCGTTTCCAGTGATACCTTCGGCGCGAATCTTCGATCGAATCAATTGATCTGCCCCCCTTTGGCCTCGCCTCTCTTTCAGATTCCACTTCTGAACTGCAGGCCTCAATGCGTTGTTTGTGTTTGCAATTGTCGCAACGTTTGCCGTCAGATTTGTGGCAGATCTGCCACGATCATTCGATTCCGATCTCCGCAAAATTTATTTGTCGCTCCTCGGTGGAATCTGACGAAGCGTTCGACTCGAAGTCCAATCAATCTCTGTTCACCAGATAGAGAGAGGTCTTCTGTTCAGCGAGTGCGTGGACTTGATGTTTCGACAATTCTCCCATCTCTCGAGCACGAATAAAAGAAGGAACTAGAAATGGAAAATAAAATCCACGTGCGCGACTTTTCCACCTTCTCTGCACGAGTTGGCCTCGACCCAAACTTCCCTGGGAGGATCGAACAGCCTCATGCATCTTTTATCGCACCTGATCACAAGTTGAGACGTTCGTCCTGCATCACGTGCCAAAACTGCACCCGTGTTTATCTTGCAGTTGAGATCACAGGCAATTTGGAGTTGCAAAGTTCAGGCAGAAAACTGTGTGGCACAACTTGCGCTTCCACACAGCTCCCAACCAAAGGCTGGCAGGTTTCTCCTCACAGGGTGCTGGTTGCTTCTGGCACGAAGGTTTCCGTGAATCAAAAGTACACCGTGTGTATTGCCCATCTGTTCTCCATCTCACAAGTGCTACAGCTAAGTTTGTGAATACCGAACACGCCTTTCAGTGCCAATTATCTATTCAATTTCCATCAACGTGAATTACATTGTAGCTGCGAAGAATACTGTGTTCAATTTCACCTTTTGATGGGCCAGACCGAAGTCTCCACTTGGAGCGCGTTCTCACGAAACGTGTGCGTGCGTGGATCTGAAGCCAACAAGGGCTTCGTTCTTCTGATTCAGATGCAATGCAGCCCATTTCAAAAGGCATTCTTCACGGGCACACAATCACGTTGTCATCAGTCACCAATCCGAGCTAATATCTCAAACACGGGCGTGCGAGGTTCTTCTAACTTCACCCTGACCGGAGGTCAAGCCAATTTTTGCGGTCAAAAGCAGTGCGCTCGTGAATCACGCCGACGCACGACAGGGTCAGGCGAATTTTTGACCAGGTTTGCCACTGGCGTGTGTTTGGTGTGCGCGAGAACGTCCGTCTCGGCATCCAGGCCCATGTGGCATTTGGCACGAAGGCGACAAACTTAGTTTTGATACCAGTTGCGGGTTTCAAGAGAAAGGGCGTTTGCTGGGCATGAAATGAAAGAAACTGAACACACCTGCAACAGATTTCGACAAATCACAGCAATTGCCTCTGTCCTTCAGGTTGACGCGGGTGACGAACTTTTTATTCAGGGGTCGGCGGGTGCTCGGGGGTACGGGAGGCAGCGGTACGTACCTGCGGCACGTCGAGCCACTGCTCGGCGGCGTCCATCGCCTCCGTGGCGTTCTTCACCGGGTTGTCGGGCGTCCAGTCGTCCCAGTCCGGACACAGTCCTGCAGAGAGTACAAAATTGCGTGAATAACACGAGCATTCTGTCCAGTAAAATTTCTCACAGACCACGTCCTCCTGTCCCCGACGACCTCGAGTGGCAGAATTCAGCAAAGTTCGTGACTAAGTTCATGTCTATCAAATCAATGTGTTTGCGAAGACTTTTGTTTGGCTTTTCAATTTTGGACTCGCCGGTAAACGACACTAGACAGTGCTGACACCAACGGTGACCGGCGACAACATCCGAAATAGAACCATTGCCGAGCTGCGACTAAAATGCGCCCAGGCATCTGTCCACTGTGGTCACGCACAGACGTTCACAAACATTTGAATGGAACACCAGTACCTCCAGAAAATGTATCAAAATGACCACTGGGTGGAACACGAGATCACGGACAGGCTTTCCCGAAAAGCCATTCCTTCGAACGAAACTGTGCACTGAACAGGACCCCCAAATGCACAACACCACATTGGTATGCTGGATGCAGAGCGCGTTAAAATTATGCTGGTCAGGTAAAGGCTGTTTAAACTGCGCAAACGATCCAAAGATGGCACGATGCCCCACAAACCCCCATACAACTTGTGATTCTAACTTTCCTTTTGAAATTCTAACTTCGAACCACATGCCAATTGCTCGCCTTGCAATTTTCTTGTCTTTTCAGCTGCATCTCAACTCTGCCTGAAAGATCTTCTGCTGTCATTTTGACTTTCTTCCCTCACAAGAGTGTCTGCATCCAGGTTTTCATGCCTTTCTCCTGACTTGTTTGTGACCACAAAACTGTCCTCAACAACAGAGTCCAACAGGCGCCTTCGACCCAAACATTTTCAACTTTTTCTCCTGTTCGGCGGCACCACCTCGTGACATGAAGGAGTCGTGGCCCAGGGGCCATCTTCCTGGTTCCAGACTTTTTCGCCTGCAATCTGCTGATTGTCAATGTTACTGTTTACTCCAGACAAGGGCCAACGTTTTTCCAAGTAACCGTCCCAGTGATTTACAACGGGTATCTCAAAGCATAAAGTACATGTCTCGAATTGTGCATCATATTGGAGAGCAACTGCTGTCGTAACTTTTGTGGGTCCAGGGCCTCCCTGATAACGATATTGTAAAGACGCTATTCACACTAATCATAACAGGGCGTGACAAATTCCGTCAATTTTTACTCGGAAGAAACGATTCGGCTCCTTTGAAATGCAAGAGCGATCAACGACTCCAAAATAATTGGACCATTCATACACTGTCCGTGGGGGGGGGGGGGGGGGGGGGGGGGGGGGGGGGGGGGGGGGGGGGGGGGGGGGGGGGGGGGGGGGGGG
>JAAUXT010104014.1_pt1 | contig 36256 bp, 41 predicted proteins | sample 7278171 | NCBI WGS metagenome assembly JAAUXT01 (sample SAMN14350112, study PRJNA611818) | marine sediment metagenome | isolation source: surface marine sediment (1.8m) | place: French Polynesia: Moorea | collected 2018-08 | reverse complement strand
TCTCTTAATCCTTGTGATAATCAAGATATTATCATTAGGAAATAATTTTCCTGGACCCACTTTTCAGCCAAAGTGGTTATACCCAGGGGGGCAGGGGTTGGACTCACTTTTGGGAATATGATCAGTGAGCATCATTGATCATTTTCCCAAAAGTGAGTCCAACCCCTGCCCCCCTGGTTAGACCCACTTTGGCTGAAAAGTGGGTCCAGGAAAATTTTTTCCAAATGATAATATCTTGCTTCTCACAAGGATTCAGAGTATTCCACTTGTTTTTTAAAAGATCAGGCAGGCATTTATGAACAACGAATGTTTATGTGACCACATGCTTTTTATGCGTAGCATTCTTGTTTGATTTTTGAAATTTGTATACAGTTTTTAGGAGGGGTAAATTTTGGGTTGAAAAGTCATTTTTAATAGAAAGTTTAAAAATGGATATTGGGCAATTCTGTTGTTTTGGGTGTCAATGGGCTGTTGGGCCGTTCCTTGGCGACACTGGAGAACGGATGATATTGAGACAGCGCTGTCCCTGCGGACCTTGTGTTTTCCAAAGACACCAAGAGTTTGACTTGAAGCTGCTCTTGTGGTGATTCTTGTCACAGCCGGAGACCAAAGACGTTCGCAAAACGGAAGCTGATGAAGACCGGCCTTCTCCCATTGGCGCACGCGTAGTGAGCGGCCACGTGACTTGTTGGTGACTTCCGGTTGACGTTTCCCGTTTCCTTTTCAGGGGAGGGAAATGGACCCAGGCGGAGATCAGTATGCTCCACACCGCCGTCAAGAGCTTTGGCGACGATTTGAACCACATAAGCGAGACAATAAAGCAAAGAACAATGTGAGTCTTGATGCCATGAGATACTCGCCCTAAATACGTCTGCCTACAAATCTGCGTTGGACGAAAATTCTCTCTTCCTTCGATTGGAAACTGGATGCGTCACGCGTTGCGTCCCTGTTCCGTGCAATGGACGTTGCGTCGTCGTTTGCGACGCAGCACCAAGAGAATTATGGGGCACAACGTGTGACGCCTGCAGTGTCAGTCAACACAACAGGAGTTGTGCGTGTCTGTTTCTGCGTGTTGTCCGAAGGCGACGCCACTCGTCAGGCAGCAGTTGGGTCCATTTCTCTCCCCGCGGGTTGGTGGCTATCGGCGCCTCGTGTACAGCCGCTTCTGATTCGTTGCAGCTCGCAGATCCGGGGGAACCTGAAGAGAAAAGCGTACGAGGAGGCGGGTAAGTCGTCACTCTCATCACAACATAACGGTGTTGCCATGGAAGGAAACGTAGTCGTGGCAGTTGTCTACTTCGTGTTGTCAGTGGAAACTGGAGAAACCTCCTGATGCCAAGGGAGAGACAACGAGCTGTCGGAGCCAAGTCTCGAGAATAATAATTTCATCCTGCAGGTTTGAGTCCTCCGTCAGAAGAGAAGAAGAAGGGGGCGGGCGGCGCCGCCGTGGTGGCGGTGGCGGCGCCGGGGCAGAAGGTGGAGCTGCCCGGGGGAGCGCCGCCCGCCGCGCCCGGGGGCGCCGGGGACCCGTCCCCCAAGAAGGCCAAGCAGCCGCCGTCCGGTGAGTGCGTCGCGTCGCTGCCGATTTATCAGGCGGGTCCAGGAGTGGCTGCTTCAGGGGCGTCCTGGAGCCCTCCTGAGACCAAGGCTCCCTCTTTCCCCAGATTCTGGGGTTGAGGATTCCAAACTTCGCTTCCACATCTTACTCTCAGACAACATTGTGGCGGCGTCGCGTCACACACACATACACACACACACACGCACACTGCGAGTTGCTGCAGATCAGTAGTCTCTTCAAGCGAGTTTACTCAGAACAGGGAACCACACAGTTCAGCTCACCGACTCTCTCTCTCTCTCTCTCTCTCTCTCTCTCTCACACACACACACAACACACACGCACACACACACACACACACACACACACACACACACACGACCTGCGGCGGCCTGGCCTAACACGTGAGCATCTCCGCGTCGTTGCAGAGGTGACGCTGAGCGCGCTCAACGCGCCCGACGTGGACGTGGACGTGGAAGGGCTCGGGGACCAGGCCTCCAGCCGCAAACTCGACTTCGACTCAGGTACGCCACGTGTGCGTGTGTGGGCTCAAGGTGTGCGTGTCAGGCGGACCCAGTAGCTGATCAGGGCTCCTGGATCCGCCGCTAGCGTGTGTGTACCTCGTAGATGTAGCTTTGGCCTGCCGTTGCATATTTACAAGTCAGCTGAATACGAGTATGTGTCGCACAGACGGAACCATGGCCAAGATCTCTGACAAAGACTTGGAACCCCGGGTTCCCAAGTTGAGGGGATCCCCTCCCCCTCTTCCCAGCCCAGCTCCTGGAATCTGTCCCTGCGACGACCCTGCTGCCTCTGATTAGGAGGAACCTCGCAACAAGAGTGATGTTTGGTTGGATGTTGCTGAAAAACTATTGACAACAATGATGACCTGTGTGTGAGAGAGGAAGAGTGCGCTGAATGGTGCGTCGAACTTTGACAAGACAACTGTATTTTCAGTGTGAGTTTGTGCCTGGGTTCGTCCGTGTCTGTTTCCGTTGAGCGTTCCGTTGAGTTACGTTCTCCGTTGAGCGCTTCGCTGTGAATCAAACATGAGTTATCTCCACGGTCGCACAACCTCAAATTTGATTGAGACTCGATTTGGAATGACTGGGTTTTGAAGACGTTTTGGAGTTGGAGCTGTACGAATCTCAGACCGGTTCAGGTAACAGCTTCCGGTTCCGCACCCTCCACTCACTGCACACGTTGCGCGCACTCGCTTCCCTCCACTCGCTGCAGAACACGTTCGAGCGTGTTCGAGAGGGGTGCACATTCGAGAGGGGTGCGTGTTCGAGAGGAGTGCACATTCGAGAGGGGTGCACGTTCGAGAGGGGTGCGCGTTCGAGAGGGGTGCGCGTTCGAGAGGGGTGGACGTTCGGGAGGGGTGCACGTTCGAGAGGGGTGCGCAATAGTTGGTGGTCCGGGGCGCTGCACATGCACAGTTTTTGCCGCGGTCGGATTTGGACGGGTGGACCCAACTCGCTGCTGTGCCTCGCAGCGTTGTTCTTGGGCCTTGTGTTTTGGAGGCGACTGGACACATCAAAAATCTCTCATATCTTCGGCAGTGGGGTGGACTGGTTATTTTTTTTTGGGGGGGGGGAGGAAGGGGGTGGGAAGTAGCAGGGTGAAGGAGTGGGTTTGGACCAGAGCTGATTGGTGTAACGTTGGGCACGTCGCCAGGCCGGAGGTTTGTGGCGGTGCGCAGTGACAGCGAGGCGCCGGGGCTCAGAGTGAGGCTGATGCTCGTGAAGCCACCAGGGGGCGGGCGCGTAGCGACTGGTGAGTGCGTCGCGTCGTCGTGTCGACCGCTGCTGCGTTCATTCCGTTTATCTTCACGTTTCAGTTGATGGCATTCCGTTTGGTGTGTGTGTGTGTGTGTGTGTGTGTGTGTGTGAACGAGGTGCTTGTGGAGTTTGGTTGTAAGGCATGGCATGTGCAGGGCGGCGTCAGAGGGCGGGTGGAGGGGAGTTCCGGGGCCGCCCCTCGAGGCCCAAACAGAGGGCGTTAGTACTCACTCTATTGCGCTGGGCGTCCCTGAGTGGGGTTCGGTCCGCCTCACCGGACGGTAGATCCCCTCTGGGGGTGTCAGAGAGCGCTGACACTGATGAGAAAGGTGTGTGCGACTCAAACAGAAAAGGGATGCTTGTGCTGTCTTTGGCGATTCTCTCAACTGATACCGGGGGGGGGGGGCGGGGGTCACTCCTCACTCCTGCTTGTGGTGGGTGGACGGGGCCCAAGAGAAGACCTGACATCTACCATTGGATTTTTTCCGAGTTTTGGTCTCTGCCCTATTCGTTGCGCCCACCCCCCTCCCCAGGATGTGCCTGCGAGTACGTTTGGGTGCGCGGCATGACGCGGACGATCCAGCACCGCCCTGCCGCCTGTTTCTGAGCTTCAATCGTCGGTCACGGTCAGCGTCCGCTCCCCAATCGGGAAGGCCTATGACTGCCTGAACTTCGCACAACGTGAATTTGCTGCCAGTGACGCAGTTTTCTGTCTGGTTCTTTCAGATGTAGACTCGAGCATATTGTGAGGGCGGATCAGCAGTGAAGAGGGCGGAAACCTCGGGATGTGTTCACTCTGACAACCTGCAGCGGAGTCGGTGTCGGGATGTGTGACGATGTCCCGGCGGGGGGGAGGGGGGCGTTTGTTGCGGCGTCGGCTCTGTGTGGGTGACTCGTACATTGTGGACCCAGTGAACCCGTGTTGCCTCGGTGCAGCATTGGGCTCGGTTCGGTTCAGAACGAGGCTGTTCACAGCGAGGCCGTTGTGCACACCAGCGCCCTCTGGCACCAGGACTCCTGCCAGCTTCACACTGGACGCGTCACGCGTTGCGTCCCTGGAAACGTCAGTGGGCCGTGGGTCTAAGTGGTGCCCACCGAGTTGCACGTGTTGTACCCAGCGTGAGTCGGACGCTGCGCTCGCTCGGTGTGGACGGGACGCAGGAGGAGACGACCGGCAGGCCGCGCCTCCGCCAAGAGTCGCGCTTCAGCCTCCACTTGTGTGCACGTGGAGCCCAGTGTTCGGACCAGACCTACATTGGGCACGTCGAGCACAGGCGCTGCGTCCCACGTGGAGCGACCGATGATGCCGCAGCGCCGCGCGAACTGGAGCAGTCGTGGGGGACACAGTGAAGCTCTGCAGTCGTGGGGGGGGGGCAGCGACGCTCTGCAGCCGGGAGGGGGGGCCGTTTTACATAGGACGCGTCGTGCGTCCCAGTGTAGTCAACGGGGCGTTGCGTCCCTCGACCGGGCGACGACCAAGTCCTGGTGGACTTTTGTCAGGACTCAGTTCGGACTCGTCCGGTTTTCAAACTGCTTTTGACTTGTATTGCGAATGTTTTTTGCGAATGTTTTTTGTAGGATGTGAATAAATAGTCACTGAAAGCTTTGTGTAACTCTTGAGCGGTTTGGACAGCGTCGCTTCGCTCTGGTGGGGGTCGCGCCTCCCTGAGCTGCCTCTCGCGAGAACCAACGCCCTTCAAACAGAAGACCACAGCGAAGCTGCGTCAAAACGACAGCCGCACGAATTCTGTGTTTGCCACAGGTTGAAGGGTCCGCAAAGAAACCACGTTTGTTGCTGAAGGCGGGTCTGTTTTCATGGCTGGTCGGAAGTGATTTCCTGTTGGGGGTGGGGGTTGTGTCACGTGCGGGGATCGGGCGGGCGCAGGGAGAGTCCGATCTGCCGCGGTCAGATTCCGAAATCGGCTTCATTCTGCACGAGATCCGATTTCGAAAATCTCTGGCTCGGGTCAAATTTAAATTGAGCGAGCAGCCTCTCAGTTTGATATCAGTTCTGCTGGTCGGTGCTTGTCACGAGGCGATACGACAGGCTGAAGAGCTTGTTTGCGCTCTCAATGACTTCCTGGTGAGGATCGAAGCGTCTTGAGCCGAACCGGGTTCCGGTTATTGTCCCGGTTATTATGTTGACCGAATGCGGACAATCTCCGTGAAGTCCGCGCGCGACGCCTCCTATTGCCCCAGCGTCAGGGGCGGGTCCAGGGTGTGGGAGGGACGGCGGGCTGGGTCCAGGGTGTGGGAGGGAGGGGCGGGTCCAGGAGCTGAGAGGGAGGGCGGGGCGGGTCCAGGGTGTGGGAGGGAGGGCGGGGGGTCCAGGATGTGGGAGGGCGGGCGGGGCGGGGTGGGTTCAGGATGTGGGAGGGAGGGCGGGGCGGCCGCAGCGAGGGGCCAACTTTGGGAAAAGGGAAAATACGATGCGAAAGTGAGGTGGGCGGGGTGGGAGTGAGCCTGAAGGGACTCGTGGATCCGCCCCGGTCGCCTTGGTGCTCGTTCGGACGCCCGACGATCGCTCTTCGCGGGTCCTTGGCAACCCTTGTGTGTTGTGTGTGGACAGAGATCGTTGTGTACAGACAAAGATAAGCGACGAGAAGACATGCGCGGGCGCAGCCGGGGTCTGCTCCGGGGGCGAACCCTCGCTCAGGGGGCGAACCCTCGCTCAGGGGGCGAACCCTCGCTCAGAGGGCGAGACTCGTGAACAAAATATGAGCGCAAACTTTCAACTCGTGGCGCGTAAACTGTGCTCGAGTCAAGTTTTCTTCAGGGCGCGTCCTCCAGATCCGCCCCTGATTCGTTTCCTGGTGACGACCAGTTTGACCGACAGTCCGATAGGAGAGGAAGAATTTGTGGCTGTTTTGTTGTCGTAAATCAAGAGTTGCACATGTTGCGTTCACTTTTTATGTGTTTATTGGAAACAAGGTTCATATCAAGTTGCACAATGGACTTTGCTTGACTTGATACGTCTTTATCCCAATGAGGATGCAATGCGAAACGGCCTTATCTGGAAAAGGAAGTTTATCCACTTTTAGAATGAGGAAACGAGGAAGTTTTGCGTCGTTTCCATAGGATGTCAGGAGCCCAGGAGTTCCCACTGCGATCAGCGCTCATCACTTCCGAGGCTCGTGTCGCACTGGACGCCACGACGTAGCGTCCACGTGACGCAGCCCACGTGACGCAGCCAACGTCACGTCCCGCGTGACCCGGGCGCGTCGTGTCGCGTGCGTCCGTCCGTTCCGTCGGCTCCTTCCGACTTCATTCGGACCCCGACGCGACCCGAGGTCACCCGACGTCGTCACAGCAACAGCGATTATAATTCAAGCAGACTCGGGACGGGGGTTGTGCGGTCATTCACAAAAAAAACAATTTTTCAACAACTTTACAAGTGAGATTCAACGCATCGCAACATTCAGGTCACAACTGTAAAAGCGGAGCGTCGGGGTCGTAGTCTCTCAAGTGCAGAAAAGCGAAGAAACAGACATTCCTCTCCGGCGTATAAAATTACAACTTTGCTGGTCACTTGGGCAATCCCTTTTGACTTTGCATGCAGTCACAAAGGAACTGTGCAATGAGATCAAAAGAAGTCAAAACTCGTTTCCATGCCGATCGGGTGCGACATCGCCGCCTACGCATCGCATTCATACGTATCAAAATTTGAAGGAGAAAGCGAGTGTTCCTCCCGCACTGACAGATTCCTGTGGTGGCGCTGCCGCCATGTTGAACGCCTCCAGGACTCTCCCACCTCTCCCACACCCCAAACGCCACGTCTCAGCGGAGCAGCAGCGCCGTCAGCAACGCCGACGCCAGCAGCGTCCCGACGGTGACGGCGACTCGAGGCGGCGCCGCCGACAGCAGGATGGCGTCGAGACCGTGGACGACGCCGTCGCTGACCGGCGTTTCTGACGTCAGCGTGGCCGTGTCGACGTGCTCAGCGGTCTCAGCGGTCACCTGAATCGAGCCTGAAACGAAACAAAGGTTGCGTTCGATTTGTGTTCAAAAGCTCGCGCTGAATACGCAGGGTTCGAACGGGCAGGGTTCGAATTGGCAGCGTTCGATCTGCTGAGGGACATGAGACGCACCGTCTTCTTCCCGCGCGACGCTCAGACTGACGTCGCTCTCGATGGTCGCGACGGTGGCTCCTCCCGTCAGCCCGGGGCCGAAGTACGTCCTCGGGGCGATGTGCCACCGCAGCAAGCCTGGGGAAAACGAGCAAGAAGTGTCACCACAAATCAGGAAATTTGCTCCTCTGACCACAGTGAGACTCGAGTCGTCATGGCGACGCTCGCTCCTCGCTGCTCCCCGATCGCGTCTTTAGGCCGGAAGTGGACGCGTCGCGCGAGGCGCCCTCTTTATGTGAATGGCGCCACATCGTTGAAAGCGACAGGAACGCGACCCGCGCGCGTATCCATGGTGACCCGTCGCACTCACTTTTGAAGCTGTCCTCGTCGGCCCTGAGCTTGTTGTAACGGTCTTCGTCCGCGGCGGCGTAGGCGGCATCCGTCGGCGCGAACACCGTCAGCCCGGCGTCTGAGCGACGGAAACAGTCGACGTCAAGCGCGACGCCAAGTACCACGAGTTTGACAATCGTTTGGCTGGAAAACTTATTCTCAGTGGTCAATGGATCACCCTCTTCCCCGAAATAACCATCACGGTGTGCTTGACCTCAAGAAAATAGTTCCAACAAATCTGGTCAAAAAATAACACACCAACATCATCATGCGCACAGAATCAAGAGGAGGCACGAGAGATTCGGGGCGCGTGCGCAGTGAATGAAGACTGAGACTCACAGCTCTTGTCCTCCAGCTCGCCCGTGATGTTGAACGCCTGCAGGTCGCTGTAGAAGCGGGCGTGGTCCTCCTGCAGCTGCGCCAGCGCCGTGCGGTTCAGCGGCGGCGTCATGGCCGACGTCAGCACGTGCACGAACCCGTTGTTGTCCACCGCGATGCCCGCCTGGGCCAAGTCGATGGGCGCGCCCGTGGCCGTGTAAACCTGCGGACAGGAACGTGTGCGTGTGTGTGTGTGCGTGTGTGCGTGTGTGTTGGTGCGTGCGTGAGCTTCTGTGTTGGTGTTGCATTTGTTTCAATAGACAATCAAGTTATACAAATGTTCTGGTCCGTTCATAATCTGCGCATTCTTATCAAAATTGCAACAATTTTTCCCAAAAAAAAGCGACGGCAATTTTTTGAAAGCAGTGAAGAAATCAAGGACAAATTACAAACAATTCAAATCTTTTACTTGTCGGACAAAATTTGAAGTAAGTTGATAAAGAGTTGTGCGAGCGTATTCAGAGACAAATAAATATTTTGTTAACCTTGTTGTGATTCAATGGGAGACAAATGATCTGATGTTCCTTGTGATATATAATTTTAGCATCACTTGACGAGAAATGGCCTCCTTATATTTTATCTTCACTGAACCTTTTGCTGCAATGTTTCTTGACCATTGTGACATTGACCATACTGTATTCACCTTCAACATGTCACAAAATAAAATTTTGCTTTCTGAATGATATTAATAATGATCTATTCTCTTGTTTTATGTGTTGGTGTGCGCGGCAGTTTGGCTGTGGTCAGCTGCGTGGACCGGAAGTGCGTGGTCTGCGCCAGTATCATGTGATCAGCGTCCGCCCAGCAGGGTCTGCGCCTGCGCACTGGATCCACTCACGTCGTCGTCGTATACGTTGAGTCGGATCTGCGGACCGCCCGCGTTGAACGTGTCCAGCAGCTGCTCGTCCTTGACGTCGCTCACGTTGACCTGCTCCGGCGCGGCGTGGAACAAGAGCTCCGCGCGGGTCAGGTTCACGCCGTCCAGCGCCGCGTTCGTCGGCGCGAACAGCGTGAAGGCCTCTGCAGCGGGACGATACCGACGTCGCGTGACTCGTGTGGGTGCGCCGTACGGAAAAGTGACCCAATCACTGTGGGGACTTAGTTTTCCGCATGCACACAATTTAACAACGACTTGCGTCAGCGAACCAGATAAAGGTCCTGATAACCTCAGTTGAGGGTGAGATGAAAACTTTTCGTGCTCCAACAACAAGCCCAGGTAAATATAAAAAATTATCTCGCACATTTGGGGAATTTCACAAAAGCCATCATGATCGTCCGATTTGCTTCACTCAACAAACTGAGCTGAGTGTTCGCGCCTGATTCGCGGTTCCTCAGTACGACGCACAGCCTGGCGACGCCATTTTTCATATTTCCACGACACGTCTTCGCACAACATGCGTCACGTGTTTCGTCCTCAACGCACGAACTTTGGGAGCTGCGTCGCTGGCGATCACGTGGTTCTTCAGGGGCGCAGCGCACGGTGCTTCCGGTGACTGAGGGGTTCGTAACTCAAACCAGCTTCGGATTCACCGGGTTTTCCTCAAACCCACTCAAGATTCAGACCGAGTGTGTTGCGTCCCGCGGTTCGCCCCCGCGGTGGCGCCCCCGTGGGTGAGCCGTGACTTGTGCTCCCAAAAGAGTGTCAGTTTGATGCTGTTGTGTGCGGGTCGGGTCCCGGTGGTTCCCATCCACACAACCGCCGCCGTGTGTGGCACCGCAGTACGAAGCAGCCTCAGCTCAGCTGGACTGCCGCAGTGGAGTCAAACTCAAGCATATGCTTCAAACATTTATTGACTCACTCCTGTCTCAAGCTGTTGCTCTCGACAGACACAGGGTGTTGTGGGCGTGGCTTTAAATAGGCAGCGCGAGTTGCGAGTCCAGTGCACAGCTTCAGCTTCATGCAGCTCTGCTGAAGCCGCTTCATCGGTACTCAGCACCTCACCCGAAAGCTGGATTGCATGCGTGGGAAGAGGCAACTCTTCCACATGACAATAAAAGGAGATGCAAGGCCTGGATTCTGCCCTTTGGTTCCTGACTGCTGAAGGGCTCTGTCTTGAGGGACCTCCCCCCCTGGTATTGGACTTGGAAAATTTTCTGTCTTGAGGGACCCCCCTCCCCCAGTTTTGGACTCAGACAATTTCCTGTCTTGAGGGACCCCCCTCCCCCAGTTTTGGACTTAGAGAATTTTTGGCCTTGAGGGAACCCCCCCCCCCCCACCCACCCTTCACCTCTATCTTTACATCCGTGGAGCACACATCTCAACTGTGACACGGCGTGTGTCTTCACCTCCAGGTGATCTTGTTTCGGGTACGTGTGGCTTGCGGGGAGGGGGGGAAGAGACGTGCAAAGTTTTTGGTGTGACTCACTGAGTAAGTGAGATCCAAATTGACTTGTTCCCCACTCGACACTTGCTCCCTTTGCTTCACGAGAATTCTTTCCTTCCGTCCAGCTTCCTTTGCTTTGTCCAAAGCCTGAAGCAGAAAAGCACGAGAAACGCTGATTCAGAGCCTGATGTCCAGTTGGGAAAAGTACGAAACATTCAATAAGAAAAACAGTGACAACTCACCAACTGATATTCCCCTCGACTGTTCGCGAAGCAGCTTTCTTCGATCAGTTCATTCACTTTCTTTTCAAGAGCTTTGACCTTTTCTTCTGGGCTACAGGAGAAGAAGCCAGGAGGCTATTTTTTTGACATCCACGAATTTACTTTCACATTCAGGACAGTTCAGGCTTCTCCAGGAATCGAAAGGAACAAACCTGTCTTCATTCTTCTGTTCAAGAGGTGGGGCTGGACCTTTGGAGCCTTGACCCATTGGATCAAAAGCAGCACCTAACAAAAAAACATCACGGAGCAAATGACGAGCTTTGATCCAGGAGGCCAAGAGCCGTCCATTCGCTTGGTGTACGCCAATTGACCATACATTTCCAAAAGAAACGAATGGCGGTAGATCCGATTTCTGTTGACATACCTCTGTACCCGGCTGCCCTGACAGCCGTCATGGGCCTCGCCGCGCCGTCCACGGCTCCTGTGATCGGCCTCCCCATCGACGACGGCGGCATCATGTTTTTGCGCCCTCCGGCCATCGTTCCCACCCGCGCTGCTGTCGGAGGTGGCCTCCGTCCATAACTCGTCTTCACTGCTTGCTGAAAGCCGACGTCGTGTTGCAGCTCCTGCAAAGAGAGGCATCTGTGTTTGTTTACTGCACGGCACACGAACGGAAAAACACGAATGATCAGGTAGAATCGCCGCTGCAGACATTACCGAAAGCGCAGCACTCACATCTGTGTCCAGAGTCGCGTCGTAGTCATTGAAACCTGAATATATGTCATCCTCATCGTCACCTGCAAGGTGCACGTGCTCCATCATCTGCATCCGATTCAGGGCCAGCTTGATCACTGCAAAAGCGAAGAGAAGGAACTTGTTTGCACGTGAATGAACGCGACAGAAACACACCCATATTCGTGCAAATTCATGCTCTGCATGTCAACGCAAAATTCGGTGAATGCTTTGTTAGTCCGAGTGAATCTGGCCTGACGTGAAAATACAGATTCACACAAAAGAAATTTTTGTCTGGATGAACAAGAGTACCGATAGCTCTTGATTTGAAGAGACACCTTTCGATGCAGCTTGCGTTTTTGGCAGAGATCCTGCAAAGTTACTCCAAATCACACTTGTTCGTATGAAATGGACCAACTGAACAAAAAGTTATCTCGACGAACAGACTCTACTTCGAATTTTACGACCTGATATGGAAATTATTATATTTGTAATTTGAAGTCTGCACCCAACAGAAGTATTCGGTATTTCCCAGAACACAACACGCAACAGCCGCTGCAGGTGCGTCAACAAGAAGGAAACTTCGCTCAACTTCACACTTTGCACGATCAGCTTATTTGAAAGTGAATGTCAAAGGTGTGCAGCCACAACATAAGTATTTTGCCTTAGTAGTCGCAACTCTTGACTTTGAAAGCGATTCAACTCGTAAATGCAGATTACAAAGCCTTTGTTCACACATATATAACCGATCGAAGTATCCTGCTGCATTCCTCAGTAGTGCTTCCTTGGAGACGAACACGAAAGTAGCGAAATCTTTCTCTTCCATAATAATATGTCTGTTGCGTCTGATATAACCACTTCTAGCAACGTTAGTGGTGTAAAAGATGCTGTTCAACACTTACGCGAACTGGGTAAATGTGCTTCAAGTGCTGTAGAGAACTGTGTTTGATGTCTTGTTGCTTTTTATGTGATTTGGCTGATTGTTGAGCGATAATACAGATGAACAATGAAATTTCTCTGCAGGAGCTCGAATGACAGTTGCACACAAAGGTGAATTTCGGCAGAGAGATCAGAGAAACATCGATACAGTCATAGCAGCAATACACGAATTGGTATGTTTGACTTCAGTTGTGTTTCATCAAGCCGGCAGACAGTCCCGTTGTTCCACGTCCTGGGTGCACGCACCAACACCTCACTTATCATCGCCATCACCCACATTGGCCGTCCTCACCCAACCCTTAGAAGTCCTAGGAATCACTGGGAACCACTCAGGGGCATTGGGCAGCATTTGCTGAATGCAAACTTCTGTGTTGTCATCTTTCAGGACAGCGAAAGAGCACGCGTGCGTGAACTGTTAGAAATTGAGACCATCGAGGCCAGTAAACTGAGGTACAAGGTGAAATGCCTTCCGGAAGAAATCAGGAAAGAAATTCAAGGTGAGAAACGACAAAAGCAAATGTATGGCCAACGCATTGCTGAGAAATTTTGTGCAGTTCTGTTTTCTGTCTCGAATATTGGCTTCACAATCTCGTGTTTGTCGTTTCAGATGCAATCAACTCAGCCAGACAGTCCAACGCTACAGATTTGAAGGGAATGCAACAAAAGTTGGACAAAATGAACACAAACATTGCCATTCTGGAGAAGAAGCTTGAGGCTCTGAAAAAAGAAAACTTGCGACTGCGGTAAAAACATGTGAGGGATGGGGATGTGTAGATAAAAATTCAGTTTTGAATGTCATTGTCATGTCTTTGTCAAAATTAACTTTGTTTCTTTTCAGGCCAGAAAGCGATCGACATGAACAAAATTATCAGCAACTGGTCAGTCAGCTGAACGAAAAGATGTCCAGAAAGGCTTGGTAACTGTGCAAGTCTTCGCAATTTGCATGGAGTTCTTCATTGATAGATTTGCTTCAAATTTGCGCGAGATACGTTTGGATGCAGGTGTTCTGCAGGTTGTTTGTGCCATTTCAGCAAACAGATTGAGCTCAACGAGACAAGGGATGAACTGAGAATGACCAGGGAAAAGGTGGGTGACATTGAACGCACGTGTAACCCAATGGCCAACTTGCTCAACAGCCAATCATCGTGTAGACCCTTCCGTGCAGATTGCTGGAACAGAAAAAGACATTGTCCAGTTGAAGGAAGATCTCATTCAGGAAAGAACTGACGCAAGAGTGGAGAAAAATAATCTGAAGAAGGCTGTGGTGAGTGTGTCAGTCAAGTTTTTTTCTTTTTCACCAATTTGCCTATTTCTTAGCTGAAAAAAAAATTATGCCACGTTTGTTTACTCAGCGAGAAAAGACAACAGCGCTGGAGAAACAAACAGAAATCAATTCAGAAAAGAAAAGGTGACTGCGTCTGTCTGAAACTTTTAAAACTTGCGTGAAATGCTTCGTGAAACTTTAGTGCCGCCAACTGTTTCCTTGTTCAGAGAGGTGGACGAGATTTTGGAGATTGTCAACAAAACTGAAGAAGAATTGAACCTTCTGCAACAGGTTGGTTTTCAGACAGACCAAAATAAAAGCCAAGTTTTTCCGCGCGCGTGCGTGCATGTGTGTATGAACTGCTGTTGTGTAAACAAAACGTACATTCAGTCTGGTATGTTCCCCATGTATGTGGACGCATGAATAAGTGCTCCGTCCTCCCATACAGAGTGTTGAGAAGTATGAGTTGTCGAAATCGAAACTGAACAAAGATGAAACAATCCTGGAAGCACAACACAACTCCGAATGCAATCGAACGGACGAGTTTGAGCACAGGCGGTAAGCAATACAACAACCGTCGCTTTTGTGCACGGTCACAAGTTTTTGCACTGGTAACTTTAAATTTTACAGGAAACAAGTGTCTTGTCAGATTTCTCAGGAACTGGCAGCTTTTGAACGAAAAAAGGCTGACCACGACATTCAGTTGTCAGAGGTGAGTGTGCTCGAATCATGCAATTCTTCTTCTTCTTGAGCGTGTCAACACGTGCTGGCATTTGTTCTGTTGATCCGTGCATTGGTGTCGCTTTGTTTTATTTCAGTTGAATGAAAAAATTGAACAAACAAAACAAGAAGAAACGCATTTGGAGCAAAGGCAGCGTAAATTACAAAAACGTACGGCGTCGTCATTGTCTTTCGGAGCAGAAAGAATTTTCGCTCCCGGCACTGCAACAGTGAATTGTTTGTGTGTTCCACAGGACTTCACTACAAAGAAGAAATTCGAAGAGAAGATTTGGAAAAGGTGACGGAAACGAATGAAATGTGAGTTCTTTGTTCTGCAGTCAGAACAATATTACAAGTCATGTTTGTTGGTCGAATGCTTCACCGCAGTTCATGTTGAAACTTCTGGAATATTTGTAGATTGCAAGAAGTGAAATTGGAGTACGCGTTTCAAGCTCAGGAAATCGCTAGACTAACGGAAGAGAACAGGGAAACGGAATCTCGAGTGGTTGAGGCGACAGATGTTCATCAGTGAGAAAACTTGGACGATTTTTTCACTTTTGTGCACGGTGACGGCGTCAAAGGTGTCTGTCGTATTTTCTCACTACACGTTTGCAGAACGATAATTGGTACAATGTCCAAACAAATACAGGAGCTGGAAGATGAACTCGCCAAAGAAAGGTCCGAGAGGTGAGTTGATTGCACACACGCACGCATCTTTGTCTGGAATGACCAGGAAAACTTTCGGTGCGAATAACTCAAATTAAAATGCGCTTGGTTCATTCAGTGTTCAGGCGAAGAGCATTTTCAATGTTGAGACAAAGAAAATACAGGCGTTAAGAAGACAGAACGCCGAGAGTGTCAGCGCCATGCAGAAACAAGTGCAAGAAAACAGAAACCGGTGTAAAGCTTTGAATGTTCAGGTGCGAGTCTTTGCAAGGAAAAGCATAGATGTGCCGTCAAAAAAATTGATGAGTCTATTGCTTTCACTTTTGCTGGCCAACAGCTCAGGTAGGACCAAGTGAAATGAATTGTCATGCCGATATCACTCTGCCTTGCATTTGCATCACTTGATTGGCTGCACGAAAATTAACAGTCTGGCGCGTGGGTATTTCGAACAATTGAAAACAGCAGATTTTCGTGCTTGTACTTTGTTTTTCCTGCTTTGAGTGTCTTCTGTTTTATTCTCTCACTTCTGCCGCGAGTGGCACCTTTGGTTGATTTGCTTATACACAGATTACAGCTTCAAAGGGAGCGAGACCGTCAATTTGTGAACATTGACAAGTTCAGAGCCCAGAGTGTCCAGGAACTCGCCGCACTGGATGAAGGTATCAAGCAAGCAAAACAGGATCGTGAAGATTTGAGTGAGAAGGTGTGTCTTTTGTTTTTTCTTCAGGAGCGAATGATCACTCGTGGTGAAAACTATTTGTCTTTCTTCGGGTTGTTCTCTCGCATTCACTTTTGTTGGTGAAACGAGAACGCTGATGTGTTTTCAAGACGATTGTGCAGCGAAAAAGAATTGTTCGTGGTTGTTGTGCGATTGATTTTGGTCCACGAGAGACGGTTTAGCATTCGCCAATTGCCTGGGTCAGATGCAGGATTTGACGGGCGGGTTGATTCCAAAAGTGAAAACGAATCGAAAACAAATATGAAGAGAAAACAAACTGTGGCCCCAAACAAGTGAGAGTTTTTTGTGAGGGTCTGCTTGATTGCTCCCTGGATCCACCTTGGTTTGATTGTCCTGCAGCTGAGGAATTTGTCATTTGAGCCCGTGGGCCTGTGCTGCTGCATTGACGGGGAACACAACTTGACATCTCTTTCTTTATCTCTTAGACGAAAGAATTGAAAGATGCAATCGAGCAAGAAGAACAACGCATTGAAACTATGAAGGAACAAAAAGAACAGAAAATGGAGGAGTTGTCCCGACACAGAAAAGAACAGCTGCACCGAATCAGTTTGATGAAGGTCCGTTGAACGTATTTTGCTTTTCCAACAACACTGAACTTGAATCTTTGGACACAAGTGTGCACCGTGTACATTGTACTGTTGGGTCTTGCACCTTTGTGCTTTTGATGTTATGTGATCATTTGCTCAGGAAAACATCAAGAAGCTGGAATCCGCTACCGAAGAAAAGGAAAAGGAACACACAGAACGCACACCAGAATTTCAGAAGCTCGAATGTGCTTGTGACGAAGTTACCAAAGCATTCGAGTGCTTGAAGAAAAAAATTGTTGGTGAGACAAGTCACGCACATCTTGCAAAACGAAGGAACGCATAATTTCCCGACTCGTACGCATTGGGGTGTGTTCTGTCACAAACAAACAAAAACGTCCTGCAACGTTTCTCTGTAGAACGCGTCGCGCGGAGAGTGCGACTTCAACGCTTACGCGTTCAAATCAGCATGCATTGAAAAAAACAAAGAAAACACCAGCAAGGAACGCAGAAAGACATTGAGTTGGAATGAGAACAACCCCATTGACACAAACATGTACATGGTCTGAGTTGAACATTTTCAGGGGAAAAGAGAAAGAATGCGTCTTTTGAAGATTCCACACGGGTCGCCAAAATGGAACTGCAGACATTGAACGATTCAATAGTAAGACGTTCGTTTTTGCTCATTTCTCCATGCAGAATACGTTCAACATTGCCATGACACAAGGTTGCAAGTTGCAAGAAACACCGTTGTGCTTTTTTTTTTTTTTTTTGAAGCTTCAGATAGAGCACGGTCTGCAGGAAAAACGAACGGAGACCATAAACGCAATGAGGCAACAAGCTGAAGATACCTCGAAGACAGAAAAAGATGTGTACACTGCAGGCCACAGAATTAAAACGCTGGTTGAAGAGAACTTGAAATTCGAAGAGGTACCGTAAGTCTGGGTCCTTTTGTGTCATGATAACCTTGCTTTTCTCTTTGGGTCAAACCTGAAATTTCGTACTGTACTAGTACCACGGTATGAATTACGTGCAAGGTGGAATTTTATCTGTAGGAAAACAAAAAACTGGAAGCAGAGATTGCTTTTGTGGAAAAAGAAAGACAGCTGAACGAAGAGCTTGGGCAAGATATCGTCATTCTCGCGGAAACCATACGAGGTTGCCACACGCAATTTCTTCAATTTGTCAGACACCAGTACATACAGCTTGTTCGTGCCAGATTTTCACGTGACACGATTGTGCAATTGTTTGCTGTTGCTTTTTTTCTTTTTTCTGCAGGAATTCTTGGTGAAGAATGGAAAGACGATCGAAGAATTGTGCAGGTACGCACTTTCGCCTTCCCGCTCTCCTCTTGACAATGAAGCTGCAGGCCTCGAGTCACTTGAAGTGACGGTTTCCACATTGAAACAATTTTCAAATGTTTATATTTTTCGCATTTTTTTCTGAAACTTGGCAGGGCCAGGCCACTGAGAGTGAGAAATTGATGACTGGGTTGGCATGCCTTCACAAACACGTTGTGCACCGCGAAAAGGAGGTGTCATCTGTGACTGACAAGTTGGTGTCGGAAATTTCGGTGTTGTCACAGTTCCTGGAACATGTGTCCAAGAGAAGACCCAAAGGTACGAATCCTCGAAGGCTCTCTCCCGTTGCGTGCAACACAAACCGACAAACAAGGCGCATACATTTGTCAGCGTACATGTCCTTCCTTTGACAGATCAATGCAAAAATCAACGGAGACGACAAGGGAAAGAAGTTGGACAGGAGCAAGAGCTTTTCCCAAATGGCGACCTTCAGCCCGCCCAAACAGACCAATCTGGAGAAACATGCAGCAAGAATATTGATGGAGGCGAAAATTACGCAGCAATTTGAAAGTGACTTGTGTAATTCTGACATCAAATGGGGTGAATTGTCAAAGCAAGGCGACACAGAAAAAGATGCTGCGCCCCTGTCACATGAAACATCAAATCTGTAGTTGAGGAAAGAAATCGAACAAACGACTGCCGAACATTTATACTTTTGCCTGTCCATCAGAACATAGTTCTCACGGCATCTGGACACAAGAACTGAATCGTGGGAGGAGGGGGCAGCTGTTTCGGGCTGTGTGGGGGACGATTTTATCTGGAGTAATGGGTGTCCACCCCTGGGTTGGCCCACAAAGCCTGCAGGACTGGACTCGACAGAAGTGGGTTTCTGAAGTCTTACCGTAAAATCCCGCGTATAAGACCCTCTTTTCATGCTCAAAAATTAATGCCAAAAATAGGGGGGTCTTATACATGAGGATTTAACTTTTGATATCAATGATCAATAACAGGATCAAAAGTAAAGAGTCCAGAGTAAAAATGAGGAAGTGAAGTATCAAAAGAAAGTGGGGTAAGTCAAAGGAGTATTATAGTTCAGTTAAAATTAAAGAAACAGATGAAAAGTTTGCCTGAAGAGAACATATTTGTAGCTTTTGGGGAAAAATATATTTAGAGAAAGTGATTTTGAAGAGGAATTTCTTTAGCTTTGATTTTAAAATTTTATATATGTGAATTGATTTCCTGAAAATATTAAAAATAGCTTTGTACTGATTTTGCAGCTGAAAAATGGGGGGGGGGTCTTTAAGGCGAAGGGGTCTTGTACGCGAGTGTTTTACGATTTTGCGCGGGAACTGGTGGCGTCACCTGGTGCTGTGGTGACGAAGACGGTGGCGACATCTGCGAGAAACAGGAGAAGTAGTCTTGCGTCAGACAGCTGCTGCGATTCGAGACAAGCAATTGTGGAATTAGAAGATTTTCAATTTTGCGTCTTTCTGTTGTTCTTGTCGAAGAGAAGCAGTCGTACCAGTGACGATGAGCGAAGACAAGTCTCAGGGTGGAGGAGGGGCAGACAATGAAGAGAAGAAGGCGCTGACTTGGGTGAACGAGGTGAGCAGATTGGAGGCGCGACAATAAACAACTCTGGCTCAAGTGCTTTGACCTTGCTTTGTGTTGCTCCAGCAAACGAATTCATGCCGTGCAGGGAATCTGAGCTTCTGGGTGAAATTTTGAATGAAATGATGTACCTTTGGACCACGTAGGCATTCTTTGTGAAGCAGTTGGTGCTTGGATGGGAAGTCCGATTGAAACCAAAGCACAGCTGTGCAGCTTCCTGGATATCCACGTGGCGAGTGCATCCGGAAAAGATTTTTCGTCTGTCCAGATCGAGTCGTAGATTTCTAGATCTATGTCTTCAGTCGTGTGTCTTGTTTTGGTGTTCAAGCTTTGTATTTTGCTTTTTAGTCTGCTGACGGTGGACCGGACATGGATTCGTCCAAGGTCAAGTTCATCAACGGGGGCACGGCTGACCCGACCAGCGACGCCAAGGTCGAGATGGGAGACTCGGGGAAGGACGACGAGTTCGTTGGGCTCACGAAGGACGAGTTGATGAAGTACGCCAACGACCCGTACTGGGTCCGAGTTCGCTGGGTGCTGCTCATCCTCTTCTGGGTTGCCTGGTTCGCTATGCTGGTCGCCGCCATCATCATCATCGTCGTGGCGCCACGCTGCCCCCACCGACCCAACCTCGAGTGGTGGCAGAAGGATGTCATCTACAAAACGTACACCAGGAGCTTCAAAGATTCCAGCGGAGACGGCAACGGTGACCTGAAAGGTGGGTGTTTGTTTGGTATGGGTGGGTACGGTAATCTACGGCTGCAGTGTATTGTGAAAAAGTTGAAAAGCATTTGGTGGACGCATTTTGAGTCTGTGTCTGCTGAAATTTTTCAAAGTGGAGAGCAGTTCCACGAAGAGTCGGAATGCAAATTCCTCGTTCAACACATCTGTTGCGAATAAATTGGCAGAGCGGCGCTGGGATCCGCTCTCCACTTGCACATGTTTGACAGCTGCCAAGGAAAGCTGCCTGAAGCTGCTGCTTGTGGATGTAATTAGCTCAGCGTACGTGCTCAGAATTTGGGAAACCCACTGGCCAGGCCAATGTCAGATACAAGGCTTGAATTGGCTGCAAAATGCATTGAGTGGTACTCCAGACATACTCGTATCACACTGCGACCCGAACCAGGAATTTGATGATCCAGACAGACACGTGACATTGCGATGTTTGTGTGCAAAAGTTTCAAGCTTTGTCTCTCAAAACACAATGGGATATCGGGACATGTTATTCGGCGCACTTGATGCTTTTGTGTCGTGAACTGTGTACGAGGGGGTATTACTTTCTGGCAGGAAATGTTTCGCCGCTCATGTTGAAAGCATTTGACCGGAATTCCTTTCTGCACCATGGGAAGACAATGTCTGACATAACTGTTGCTGGACACTCTCAAAAATGGAAATTTCAGCCAACCCTCCAAAGCAACTGCTGTGACTTCAAATTGACAAACCATCTATGAAAAGTTATATCTTGCTGCAACACTTTTTCACAGTGAAGTGCATGGCTGACCAAATGTAGTCAAATTTTGTCAACAAACATGAAATCTTCAGTGCAAGAAGTGTCCACGCGGCGAAACATTTCCTGCCAGAAAGTAATACCCCCTCGTACCCGGATATCTCTGTTTACGACTGCGGCTGTTTGGCCCCGTTGACCTCGCAGTCACTCACGGCTACAATTCAATCAATTTACAACCTCCAGGGAAGTCAAAACGACTCCTCTTGAGCAAAAAACGAGACTCGACTTTTTCGTTTGATGTCTTGTTGACAAGGTCGCGAAAAGTCTCATTTCCAACAACGGCCGTCTGACATTCGAAGCTTGTGTTTTCCCACCCATTTCCACAAACGAAGAGGGAAATCTTTTCTGGCGGAACGGTGCGATTTTTCCAACGCAAAGAGGTGATCGTGTCGAGGGCAGTTCAACAGCAGATCGCCAGGCAAATCACGCTGTATCACACCGCTCTGATAGAAAAGAATCCGCCCTCGTGTGTCACGTTCTTCCTGCTCGCTGTTGTGTTCTTTTTCCCACATCGAAACTTTTGAGAAACAAAAGCTGCTGAAATTGGATTGAGCCGCGTTATTTCAAGCGTGATAGAAGCTGGCTTGCTGATTTGGCTGCTTGGGTAGTTTATTGGAAGATCCATGGTGTTGGTGTGTGATTCGCTTCGAAAAAATTACCGTTTTCTGCGCACGTTGCCAGGTATCCACGACAAACTGGACTACGTGAAGAAGAACGTGAAAGCGAACGCCATCTTGCTCAGCTCCATCCTGAAGTCACCTGAGGACTCCATCGACCTTGGCTATGATCCCATCGACTTCAAAGCGATCGACGAGCGCCTCGGTGACATGAAGTCCTTTGACGATCTCAGACTTGCCGTCCACAACAAAGGTGAACTTCCGACGTCACGCTTTCTCAAAGTTGTCATTCGTTTAAAGAAATTACCTCGACCAACCATGCACTCCTCCCACCCCCACCCCCACCCTCACCCCCTCGCCTCCGAAGTTTTCCTGGAACGTCAGCACCAAGTGATACTTTTCAGGCATGCATCTTGTCATGGACTTTATTCCAAACCACTCGAGCGACAAACATCCGTGGTTTGTGGCAAGCAGAAACAACAGATCGGACGACAATCCGTACAAGGATTACTACGTCTGGGCTGATGGCAAGGGCTCCAACCCGCCCAACAACTGGGTCAGTAAGACCATCTTGTCTGAGGCATTTGCGGTATTTTGTGTCGACGCTGCGTTTCGGTTGACAAAGGTAAACTTTTCACGCAGTTGAGCGTGTACGGGGGGCCTGCCTGGACGAGGGATGACAGGCGTGGTCAGTGGTACCTGCATCAGTTCACCCCTGAACAGCCGGATCTGAACTTGAGGAGCGAGAAGGTCCAAGAGGAACTGAAGGTAAGGACCGCCCCGCCCCCGAACTACACAGCACCACAAAGATTTGCAGTACGAAAGCCTTGATTTGTGACTGTCTTTATTTGCCGTGTTCCTATGGTTGCAGGACATCCTGAATTTCTGGTTGGGCAAGAAAGTGGACGGATTCCGAATCGACTCCCTTGCGCATCTGTTCGAGAGCAATGACACCAGCAAAGACGAACCAAGAAATCCGAACGTCACAAACGCTCAACCGGTAAAATGATGAATGATCAGTTTGTCTTGCCAACGATACGTTAATTATTCCGAACGGAAGGCCTCCACGTAACATTTCACCGCCCTTGTCCATCAGAGCGACTACAGATACCTGGACCACAAGCACACGGCATTCCAACCGGAAACGTACGAGATCACTGCCCAGTGGCGGAAGCTTCTGGATTCCTACTTCTCCGACGGTCAGGGCTACAAGTAAGAAAATTTGTGACAAAATACTTGACACATTGTGGTGTGGTGAGCAAATCATCGCGCTCTGGAGGTCAAGGATTTGTTTTCACGCGTGCAGATTCTTGCTGGGTGAGGTGGAGGGGAATGCGGACCAGGTGGCGATGTTCTACAAGAAGGGCGTGGACATGCCGCAGAGCAAGCAGCTGGCGCAGCTCAAGGATGGATGTGGCGGACAGTGTGTGCGAGACATCGTCAACAGCTACATGACCAGCAAAGGGGACGACCAATGGGGCAACTGGGCGGTTAGTTTGATTTCTCAGTTCTTCATCGCAACTGATTTTTGGTGATTGTGGCAAGTCATAGAATTTGACCAAATAACGTCGAAACCTTGGTGTTACCCAGCTTTGGTTGTCGCTTCAGTTGGGCGATGACGAAACGAGTCGAGTTGGCAGCAGAGTGGGAGAGAAGTACGTCAATGCTGCCAACATGCTGGCTTTGACCTTGCCGGGAACTGCCACGACCTACTACGGCGAAGAGATTGGCATGGAAGACACACGGATTGGATCTGGGGACAAGAAGGACAAGATCAGCGACAAGTATCGAACAGTGAGTTTTTGCGCTTTTGCTCTGGTCGTTCTGCGAAAAGTACGGACGTGCTCCTCCCCTCTTCGGGCAGGTGATGATGCTGTTTTGTGCGGCGTGTCCATCGAGAGCAACCGGGAAGAGGGGTGGGCTCCAGATTACAACTTCCGGCGACTGATTCCAAGCTGAAAACATGAGCCCCTCTTGCCTCCACTTCACTGGTTGCACTCTTGGTCAACAGAGAGGCCCGTTGTTCACCCCCAGTACACTTCCAGGAATTCTTGCTTGCACCTGTTGGGGTGGAGAGGTCAGGCAGAGAAAGCAAGCTTGTTTCCTCCCTCGCTTCCGCGCGCTTGCAACGCCACGCTTTTGGCGGGAACCTCTGTTCGCTTCACGTTATTGTGGCCTTTTGCAGAAATCTCGTGACCCTCAGCGAACTCCGATGCAATGGACGACGGACAACTTCGCTGGATTCACCGACGGGGAACTACCATGGCTTCCAGTAAACGGTGACTTTGTGGACAGGAACGTCAAGGTTGGTAAAGACTTGCAACATTTTCGCAAGCCCAGTCTGCTGTATGATTTGATTCTCAAGCCCAGTCTGCTGTATGATTTGATTCTGTTTGACGGGTGGTTTTCGTGTGAAGCCAACTGAACGAAAAAAACTTTTCTCGTCAGGGAGAACTCGCGCACGGCGCCGGTGTGACGACGCTGGAGGCGTACGCGAAAGTGAGCGCCTTGCGCAAGGAGCCGTCTCTCAGCTGGGGCAAGCTGAAAGAGGCCGTCGTCAGCGACAACATCTACTCCTTCGTGCGCCAGGCTGAAGGCTTCGACGGCTTTCTGATCGCCATCAATTTCGGAGACAACAGAGAAGTGGTGGACTTTGTGACCGGCAACGAAAACATCGTGGCGAAAGAAGGAAAGATCGTCGCCACCACGGCCAACTTTGATGTCTCCCGTGTAAGAGAGTTCGAGGTCGACCTCATGGTCAAGTTGGACGGGCTGCACCTTGAGCCAGGCGAGGGAGTCGTCTTCAAATGGCCCGCTGACGCTGTCGGAGAGTGATGTCCCACTGGACTCTACGCACCAACACAGCTGTTCAAATTTTGGCTCGACAACACACGAATGAGATCGTTAAATTTCAATGAAGCTTCATTGTTTTGGCTACTCTTGCAGCAATCTTGTCTTCTGCGTGCGCCATATTCCGAAACGGACGCGTTGTTGAAATTTCAATGCCTTTGTTTGGAAGAGAAATCTCGAACGAAACCAGTGCATCACCACTCGCACGAATTTTGGGAATAGACTACTTTGGAAAATAAAAACACATTGAAAAACTATTTGACTTATTTCACCCGCAAACTTTAGTGAAAAAGACAAAAAAGTTGCAGGACAGTCATTGAACGTCACGGATACACAATTGACATTTGGTGTGCGTTTCCAGCACGTTCATGGAAATATACTGAAGAAAATAGATGAAAAAAAGTGGAAAGATCTCGTACAAGTGTCAAATATCGTTGCAAAAAAAGCACAAAAGGTCACTGCTCTCCACTGTCCCTTGCTGCAAAAGCAGCAACACTCGCTGCGAAGGCACATCTTTGAGACTCCATACATGTACACTTTAGCTGCACTCTCGCTTCTCAGGACTGCACGTGCCAATTCACTTTTGCGTAAACCAATCACTCAACAATCACACGTGCGTTGTGTCTTCGACAGTCTCATCCACTCAAGGCCACTGGAACACATTTCTGGAAACTACTGAGGGAAAAGCCGAATTGGGTGCTATGTTTTGATGGCCTGTACCCTGCCTTTTATCGGAACGATACCCCAATGGATTGACAGGAAGAGACTCGTGCTTCTGCCAGAACCAGCACAGCTGTATCACAAGAAAACTGACACAATCGTTGTCCCCGCCTGTTTTCTTTCGCATAGCAAAGATAAGGATGGCGGAAAGCAATGTGGTTCCACTCCGTATTGATATTTTTGTGTCAATTCTGAGGTGGAGGAAACGGGAATTTTCAACTGAACACAAAGCGTCGTTTCTTCTGTGTGGTCGCGTCTGTCACAAATCATCCTTGTGGTGGTCGTGAAGACCGTCTTCAAATAGCGGGTTCCCGTGCTCATGCACCAGATTGTCTGCGGCTAAATAATCCATGATGCCCACCACAGGGTACTTTGCCCGGTACGTGCCTTCGTACACTTGATCCAAAGATTTCAGGTGATCGTCACTCAGCCCACTCTGAAAAGAGTATCACACGAACACGTTTACAATCCTCAGGGAGCACGGCTTTTTTTGCACACCCCACTTCTGATTTATTTTTCATGCCGTAATTCAGACAAGGTTTGTTCAAGAGGAGGGCCACACGCTTTTTCATGGGTGGCCATTTGTGAGCACTTCTTAATAAACGGCAGTCCACCTTCATCTTCAAGCGCGCGACACAACAAACAGTGCGCACTCAGTGCAGTCACCGTGATGGGTGTGGACTTACGATATCATGCGTCAAGTCTTCGGGATCCAGGGACATCTTGGCAACAGCTCTTGTACAATCCCTGCCAGTCAGGGCGTTGTAAGCCGCTCCTTTGCCGTAAAAGTCTGAAATATGCTTGATTTAAAATGAACTTGATCTACGAGTCGAGGGCATTTTCAGTGTCCTCATCTTGTTGCCAGATGGTCCTTCTGGATAATGCAAGTGATACTCGTGAAAACAGAATTTGAAAGCGTAATCGCTTACCTGCTCCAGTAGACACGTCGAACACAATCCCTTTCACCGCCATGTAAAGTGGCTTGTTCGGCTACAAAAATGTACACACATGACGATAAAGCCGGGATTATCTCAAGTGGGCGTCTTCCATTCGTACGAGGATCTATCCAACGATTGTAAGACTGCACCTTTTTGTACTTGTGACCTCGGCACGGGTATTTAGACACGGGTGAGCGCCTCCAATCAAAACAAGGCAGTTTTTGCACTGTCTGTGTTATTGTTTTGGAACTTGTCATCAAGGAACAAATGCCAAAAATACATTTTCAACGTCAGAACAATGCAGTCAATCACAGTGAGTAATGATGCTGGTTTTTCCCCTCGAAATACCCTCCCCCCCACTCGACACATCTGAGGCAGCGGTGCAGCCAGTTCTGGAAGCAGGCACTCCATTGTTCTTGGGTAATGAGTTCAAGCTCCCTTTGCACAGCAGACTCCAGATTGTCCATTGTTCCAAAGTGTTTCCCACGCAACTTCCTTTTCAGAAATGGAAACAAAAAAAAATCTGCAGGTGAAAGGTCAGGACTGTAGGGGGGGTGAGGCATCACAGGCCAATCCCATTCTTCAAGTGATGACCGCACCATCCTCGAGCGGTGACAGGGCACATTGTCAAGATGGAGGTGATACTCATCTCTTCTTCTCCACACCTCATGGCCTCTCCTGGTCCAGATGACTTGCCGCACACGTTGCAGTAGGGGCTTGAAGACCTCCTTCTTGATGGTCTCATTCTGGAAGAACTCCCAGTACAGGAGACCTTTGCGGTCAAAAAACGGGACATACATCACTTGCTTGACTGAGAGCTCCCTCCTAACAATCTCTGGTCGTAGTTCTCCCTTCGCCAGCCACCTGAGATTTTCGATTTTACTGCCAGGGTCATATACAAAAAACCAAGATTCGTCCGTCGTGACAATCCAGTTGAGTATTGAAGGGTTCTGTGCATGTGCCTGCAGGAGTGATGTTGCAAAGTTCAACCTCCTTTGTTTGTCATAGTCAGTCAAAAGATGAGGCACTAGTTTGCACGCCTTCTTCTTGAGTTTAAGGTCCACTGTCAACATTCTTTGCACACTTCCATAAGACATGTGCAGCTGCTGGGCCAAATGGTCGATTTTCCTGGAGTTGTCGTCCGCAATCAAGTCCTTGCATTGAGCTATTTTGTCCGGTGTTCTCACTGTCCTCTTGCCTCCTTTAGCATCATTACCAAGTTTCTCCCTTCTGGATCTGAAGTCCTTGAACCAATGAAACACACTGGCCCTTGAGTAAGCTGTTCCTGCAAACGTTGCCTGCATTTTGGCATTTGTGTCACTGGGAGACATGCCCTGCTTCATGCAGAACCAGATGCACATGCGCTGGACAAGTTTGTGTGGAATCCTGTTGGACATTTTCGCCCTGGAGTCACGAGCTGCTTCATGCTGCTGTTGTGCCGTGATTTCAGCTGAATTGAACACCGGAAAACTTTGACAGAGTGCCGTGCAAATGTGCGGGCAGAAAGGGCAACAATAGTCAGGAGCTACTTAAGCTCCATGCTTACGTAACTCGTCCTCAACAGGTGCGCACGACTGAGTTCAGAGGTCTAAGTGCAGTCTTAAAATCGTTGGATAGATCCTCGTACATGTGAGTATGAGTGGAACGAGGTCTTCACAGACCGAAAACTGCTTTTGGCGAAAAACACGTGAGTTTCACTTATTGCAATGGGAGTCGCCAATGTGAAAACACCTTCAGAAGTGATCGAGATTGCCAACGAGTGGTGACCTCAGGAAATAGAAAAGTTGTGCCTTGGGCATAGAATGTCAAGAAAGTATTCGTAGATCTACGACAATTGTCGGTCATTCGTCAGCTTCGAGTGGAGTCCACAACGTCGTTGTCTGTACTGTGTCATCCCATTGACTCGGTACGTCTGCTGATGGCCAAGAAACAAGGGTTCTTTGCAGCTGTCATAGGTCGCGTCCAGTCTGCTTGCAACCACACATTCTGCACGAAAACTGTGCCACGCCCACTGTTCACTCTTGTTCATGTCTACTCACATCAGTGCCATCATACTGGGCTATTTCTTCTGCAGTGAAGACTTTTGAATTCTTGGAAGGAATTTCTACTTGAATGGGCTTGTACTGTCCCGTACTAACAGCTGTAACACAACAAAATAACAATATCGCCGGTATCACCTCCATTTCTTGTCCCGTTTCCCACGCTGGCTGCGCGCGCATCTGTCTCATCGGCCTCAACATCACGCCGCGCACTCGGGAAACCGATAAACTTCCGGTTGGCCGGTTTGGGTCGGAAGGAATTTACTGTAATTTCACCGTATCTTTTTTCAAATCGCTGCCAATCGTCAATTATAGACGATGGATTCGGCTGGAAGGAAGGTGGTGGTATGTGACAATGGCACTGGAGTAAGTACAAATTGATTTACTGCTTTTTGCGATGATGAGTGGAATGTTTCACATCCGAACATTTCTGAAGCATATCCAGGAAATGAAAGCCAAAGCCTTGTTCCTTGATTATTTGAACGTGTGGACGCAACACAAACCAGACACAAAGACTTGCATGTTCTCCGTGTGTATGCTCAGTTGAAATCTCACGGAAACAAATAGGTAACAACGCTGGCGAAGGGTTTACCGTGGCCCCTCCCCCTTCCAGGGTCCAGTTGGTATTTGGACGAAATAGCCTTTGGCTGATCTTGCGCATCGTCCAGAGCGCGAGCTTGTTGCAGTCACGAAAAGATACTGTATGCAAACGCGAACAGTGGTTGTCTTGCAGTCTCGAAAGATGTGTGGCATGTTGACGTTTGAGGCGTCGGTGGACTCGTATGAAATGCCCATCCCCGCACTTGCTGTTCGGTCTACGAGGAGGATCTCATTGCTGGCGTTCCGGCAAAGCATTTTGCATCACCCTCATTTGTCGACACGGACGATCATCTGGATATTTGCACGTAAAGGGATCGTACGACAGCGTTGAGATCCTGCTCGTACTCGTACCAAGCGCTTGCAACGTTCATTGGGGAAGGCGCGTCTTTCAGCGCTGGTGTTCTGTTCCTGGTGCTGCTGTGTCCAACATGCAAGTCGTATTTGAGAAGTTCACAGAAGTTCTTTTTCTTTGCAGTTCGTGAAGGTCGGTTATGCAGGTTCCAATTTCCCAGCTCACATTTTTCCGTCCCTGGTGGGGAGACCCATCCTCAGGTCGACAGCAAAAATTGGAGACATAGAAATCAAGGTAAAACTTGCTTCTCTCACAGGTCTTGAGAGTTTCGAGAGTCCCAAACCGTCTTTGACCAATGAGAAAAACGTGTGCTATTTTCTTTCAGGACTTGATGATCGGCGACGAAGCCAGTCAGTTGAGATCTATGCTGGAAGTGAATTATCCCATGGAAAACGGCATTGTGCGGAGTTGGGAGGACATGATCCATCTGTACGATTACACCTTTGGTCCACAGAAGCTAAACTTGGACCCGAGAGGAAGCAAATTGTTGCTGACTGAGCCACCGATGAATCCAACGAAAAACAGAGAGAAAATGATCGAAGTAAGAGCAAATGAGTTTGGACAACAGTTGTCATTCATGAAATATTGATAACATTTTTGTGATTAATCAATTTTGCTTTTCTGTGCAGGTGATGTTCGAACACTATCAATTTGACGGATTGTACATCGCGATTCAAGCTGTTCTGACACTTTACGCTCAAGGTGAGTGGTGTTCAGCTTGTGCTACCAAGTGTTTTGTTTGCGCGAAAATGCTCGTCGATGTTGCAAATACCTTTGCTCCATATTCGCAGGAGAGCAGATTTTCACAGTTGATTGCTGTTGCAGGTTTGCTGACTGGTGTTGTTGTTGACTCTGGGGATGGTGTGACACACATCTGTCCAGTTTACGAGGGGTTTGCACTGCCGCACTTGACCAGACGATTAGACATTGCAGGACGGGACATCACGAGATACTTGATCAAGGTGTGCCGACAGAATGTGTGGTCAATCAAGTTGTTTTCAAGTACAGGTACTTTGTACGTGTTTGCTGAATAGTTTTGTTGTTTCAGTTATTGTTACTGCGAGGCTACGCGTTCAATCACTCTGCAGACTTTGAAACAGTCCGGATAATGAAAGAGAAGCTGTGTTACGTTGGCTACGATGTGGAACAGGAACAGAAACTTGCATTGGAAACGACAGTATTGGTGGAGTCGTACACGGTAAATTCGACCGTTTGCATTGTGTCTGGTCGAATATTGCATTGTGTTTCAAAAAATTCCGTCTTATGTTTGAACCCCTACTGTGCCCCTATTCAGTTACCTGACGGCAGAGTGATCAAGGTGGGCGGAGAGCGTTTTGAAGCCCCAGAAGCACTATTTCAACCTCACCTGATCAACGTGGAGGGCGTCGGTGTGGCCGAGTTGCTCTTCAACACCATACAGGTGCGATTGTACGGAACAGCTGGACCTTTTTGTGTCATGATGCAGACAACAACATGGATTGACCTTGTCCTGTTTCATGATTCAGGCTGCTGACATGGACACGAGACCAGAATTCTACAAACACATTGTGCTGTCTGGAGGTTCCACCATGTATCCTGGGCTCCCCAGCAGGCTAGAAAGAGAACTCAAACAGCTTTACCTTGAACGAATTTTGAAAGGTGACCGAGAAAAGCTTTCGGTGAGTTGTTTTCTTCCTTTACAACCCGACCCTCCGCCCCTTTCGAAAGAAAAGAGAAAGAAAAAGTTTTTTTGCAGACTGCAAAATATTTCACAAGACCAGGTCTGTGGAACCCAGTTCTCAATTGTGTGTCTATTTTCAGAAATTCAAAATCCGAATCGAGGACCCACCAAGACGGAAGCATATGGTATTCTTGGGAGGAGCAGTTCTCGCCGACATCATGAAGGACAAACAGGACTTCTGGATGACGAGGCAGGAATATCTGGAAAAGGGACTGAGAGTGATGGAGAAGTTGGGTGTGTCACCAAACAGCTAAAGGTCGGCAGTTGGTTGTGATTTGTTCCGATTGGTGATAAAAGAATATTTCTACATTTATGATCACAGAACTGAGGAAGCAATATGATCACAGGGTTGGGTCTTTTCACGTCTTGTTTACTTTGTTGTACTTGTTTTGTTGTCGACGCTTGACTCCTGCGCACAGATCTGTTGAATCGGCAACCTGGAATTGTGGTCATCAGTGTAGAAATACGGTGCTTCCTTCAAAAGGCATTTCCAGTCAAGAACAGTCGTGCAGGAACGAAACACGCAGTAAATGCATCGTCACAAGGTTTGACTTGATTGATGTGCTCAGTACAAAGTTGATTCCATGTTTGTGCGCGTTTTGCCAGTGATGCGAAGTTTTTGGGGAGTTTTGCACACATTGATGCAACAGTGTTTCTCAACTGTTGCTTGCGCTGATACCTCTGTGATTGTAACCGTTGCCAGACGATTGAGGTCCCAAGAAAACGGTCGTTGATTGAAAGTATGGAGAGAAAAACAAGAAAACAAACTCGGGAACGTTTCAAGACGGACACATCGTTTTATTCCCGTGTTTGTTTTCAAGAGAATACAACAAGTGTGACGTCCTCTATTTTTTTCTATCGAGTTTTTTTTTTTTCTTTTCAAAATGCTTTATCGTCTTTGTGTTCTTGTTGCGAGAACTGAAACGAGTGTCTTTGCAAATTGCAATTCTGGCGCAGTTTGTGGCTGGTTGGGACATTTTGTTCTCGAGTCGTTTCGAATGTGTTTGCGAATATCTTCGTCAAACTTTGCCAAGTAGTGATGCCATTCTGTTGCCTTGTGCACTTGACATGCCGGTCCCGTTGACGAAATTTTGCTGGACTTTGTGAGCGAACTCGATTGATATGCAGGACGTGCAAATGTGATTCTCAAACAGTTTATGAATGCGTCTCACAAGAATCGTGTTTGTGTAAATACGAAACAAATCGACCCGTGTAAAAAGCAGGAAATCATGAAATAAATTCGCTTGTACAGATCTGAACAGATGCTTGGTTCATCACTTGCTCGGTCTGTTCTCTCTTCTCTGTTGGATTGGCAGGGTGGTCTGTCAGTCGTCTCCAACCTTGTTAAAAGTGAGGGACATCTTTGGGCGTGTTGTGAAGCGAAATCCCTGATCGGAACAGCTGAACAAGAAAGTGGATCTTTGAACACAATCGCGTCTCAAGGCGGGGGGCACACCCACCTTTTGCCACACACACCCGAGGGACATCAGTGGGTCCACCCCACCCCCTTGCAGATCGTCACGCCTCGAGCAAACCCAACCCAGTCCCGCTCCTGAGAACGCGCCTGAAGACGAATCGACTGCAACAATCGCGAAAATCCAGCAGCAGTTTCTTCCAAACGCGTGGTCACTGTGCCCGAGGAGCGGCGAAAGGCCAGTTTGAACGCCCCGACTCTGCCGTCAAAGCAATCAATCAGGTTCTGAACCGGTCTCACCGTATCTGCCAAAGTTCTTTTGTTCGCTCGGGATCACGGACGCACCTTCACAGGGGTTCACCCCGAGACAGCTTCCGTACACCACAACAAGCTGCCGTGTGCAACGGAGGCAGCTATTTACTGAGCACTTGTAACCACGCAAACTGTTTTGCTGGACACAGTTTCGTGTACTCATGCATCCGGTGTGAACCTGGGGTTCTTCCAAGTATCTGTGCCACTTAGATTGACGTTATTTCTCCGCCTTCCTGAGGAAGTCCGGTGGAGGTGAAAGTTGTCCAACACCCAGGATGGAAGTGGATTGCTGCAAGTCGTGAATTTTGTTTTGAAGGTTTCCGATCCTTTACTGTGCCGCAAAATACCACAAAAGCCGACCAATTTTGTGTACAAGTTACATTTCTGTACTGCAATGGTCAACAAAATGCGTTTACATTCAACTTGCTGAAAACTGAGAGAACCATGTAAATAGCTGTGCCTTTCAACATCACCCAAGTCAGGCTTTGTTTCACACGAACATTGCCACATAAATAGCATCTCGAAGAACATTTCCCTTTGAATCAGAATGTGCAGATCAAACTTGTCTAACAGACGATGTTTGAAGAACTTACCCCCCCCCCTCCGCCCTCCAAGGAAGCTTCCACAGCGGATGACTAGTTGAAGTGCATTGACACTGAAGTGCATTGACACTCGTTTCTACGACTCTACGATTACAAAACCTGCCATACGTGCTTGCATCGTGGTAGAAATGGGTTCTCACCTTGCAAAAAGGGTTCCTGTTCAATCACATACCCCTTTCTCGACCGCAGGTCTCGAAAAGTCAGTGTTATTTCACAGGAACCATTTTTGTACAGTGAGAACTCTGTCTTCGTGAACCGTTTCGTAAGTCACACGCTGGTCAAACGACGGACACTACAAGGGCACAAACCAAACAGGTCCTTCACGGTGCAAAAGAAGTAATTCATACAATCCAGTCTGGTGCTCATTTTCTGAACAAATCAGATCCGAAGGGTTCTGTACAATGAATGAAATAAATAGAAGTGTTGGAAGTATTTCCAGTGTTCGACTTACCAACCCCAAGACGCGAACTCGGATGAGTCGAGTCAACCAAAATCCTGGTGCGGAATTTGTAGGGATCCGCCGGGCTTGCTGACATTGTTGTGATTTCACACAATCCAGACAAACCTGGGGTTGGTGAACCAAACACTACTTTTGATACAAGCGCGCCACTCATGTGCTCGCATTTATATACACACGCGAAATGAAAATGGGGAAATGAAGAGACGCATTCATCACACATGGAAACGAGCCCAACACAAACCCCAACTGCATTTGTCGCAGCGTAAACAAGAAGGTGAAATGTTTCCAGTAACTGCTGTTTGAAAGATTGTCTTCTTTGGACGCTGCGACAGTGTGACACTTTCTCAACAAAACTTGCAAACAAGCTCCAACGTTTGCTTCTTGGAAGTCAAAATCACTGGAACCCGGCACACAAATGAGCAATGACACGCACACAACGGGACCTTGAGATCGATTCGCGAACAAGCAATAACGTGAGCGGTTTGTAAAAAGACTGGACTCTGCGCTTCGGCAAAGGATGCTGCTGCACTGTTGGCAAGAGAAAACACATTCCTTGGTCCGAAAAGTGGCGGCAGGTGTCAACACCAACAAAGCCACCGTCTCCCGGCAAATTATGCTGACCATCTTTGGCAGCTCATTTCATTTGAGGAACGCTCATCGTCTCATTCAAAGAGAAATTCATACGTCTTGAAGCAGAGTTGGAGAAATGTGCAGTTCAGAACTGTCCACACACGTAAGCACAAAAAATTCCCAGGCTTCGCCGTCTGAGAAATGCATTGAAATATCAATGCCTTTACAATCCCTCCAGCCACTCTCAGTTTGTGAGACCAAAAAACACTTGACAGTGAAGACACAGACCCTGAGGCGTCTGCGGATTGAAATCCCAACAAGAGGGAAGGGGATGATACGTGTGGAAGAGGCAACATTTGACGATTCCTAAATTGTTTGCAATTTCTTCGCTGGGAGGTGACGAATTTTCGTGTTTTCTTGTTTCATGGCCAAAGAGACGAAAGGAGCACGGCCGCGCTTCATAAGTCGGCGAGTGAAAATTAAATCCACAACACGTTGAACAAGTCAGGGAAAACTTGCGGGGTGTGAAACCAATCTGGTACCCTTTTCAACCACAAAGTCAAAGGATTTCACTATGAATGAATGAGAACCAAGTTCACAACTCTGCCTGCTGTTTGCCAAAGATGGGGCAATTCCAAAATCCATTCCAGGAGAAGGTAGAGTCTATTCCAGCAACAAAACTCCATTTTCTGATGTCTGCCACGCGAGCAAACCAAATAGGTTCCTTCAAACCCTGCAGTGTACACTTCCGACAAAAAGATAATTGGTCCACTTTCGCTGGCGAACACTTGACATGAAAGCGACGCCATTGCAGTTTATAAATCCGTTGAAGTCAGCGTTCAGTCCACGTTGTCTTGGAATATAAGTCTGATATATCCTGGATCTCCGGTCAGTGGAGTTGCACAGAAGGGACACGCTGCTTCGAAACCATGGCAGCCATGAGGTATTGGTATTGATGCCCAGTATCTGCACAAAGAAATGAACAAGAAAAGCGTCTGAAGAAACAAGGTGACTTCAACAACAGCACAGGACGTCTGTCCAAACGGAGGAGCACAGAACCAATTTCAGCAACAATACATCTGAACCATGGGTGTGGTTCGACAAGCTTCTGTTGTGCTGTACGTTCTTCTGACATGGCTTGCAATGATTTCAGGAAGATCCTTGACTTACTGAATCGTCTTTTCCGACGCCATGTGCGCGCACGGACAAAAACAGTGTGTCGGTGGTTCCATGTCCACGTACAAACTTGTTTCAAGGCCCAGCTGCAACTTCACGAACGGTCCACTCTGAAGATAAAATCGGTCTGTTAGAGGCATCCCACCCGGCACCAGACTTGCAGAAATTGATGCAAAACGCCACGGCTTTTTGCCCGATGACTCAAAGAACATTCCAGAGACTGACCTTCCTGCACATGGGGCATGTTCTGTCCTTTGTGTCTGGATCCTCCGGTCCCCAGTTATGTTGACCGTGCACATGACCACAGTTCAAGTAAACATAAGGCTGTTTGTCAGACTCCGTCAACGTGTTTTTGCTGGGCAGCACCAGCGTGTTCAGCCCGACTGGACACTGCGGTCGCCCCGCATTGATGGCAGCGACGTTGTACTCCAACTCTCTCCGACTCTGCAAACAATGATACGCGCCTTTTGTTCTTGGGATGTGTGTCCATGCTGTCGAAAATGCTTGGTCAATTACTGGACTGGATCGTTCGGAAGAACTCACCGGAGAGGCCTGAAGACCACTCGAAGAGCGCCACAAGAGAGTAGCACCGCAGAGATCGATCATCGTGCCATCCCGCAGGGTGTTGTCTTCTTCTTCCACCTGCAGTGCAGTATCCACTTGCATACGAGACTCCGTCTTGATGAGAATCTTCATGGTTGGAACTTTTGACACAGATTGACGACTCTCGCTGCATGATTCTACCACATCGCTGAGTCGTCGAAGCGCGGTTCCAAACTGAAGATTCTCAGTACTAAATTACGGAGCCTCGTATAAGCTGCTTTCTCTGACACAGCTTCAAACGCCGACAAACAATACGAACGACCATGAAATTTTCCAAGCCTTCACTGTTGTTCAACGGCAGATTGCGGGGGGGGGGGATCCTTCTCCAACAAATGTTTCTATAGTGGTTCACTCAGAACAGACTTCTCCCAATTCCGAAAAAATGGCGCCTGACGACGTCCGCGGTGATTCGAACATAAACATAAACATTTTAACGCACGGCACGCGCGTGACATCAAATCATCTCCGATACTATATCTCAAAGATTGCATTTTTCATACCCACCAAGAATCAGTGACGAAAGTTAAAATTTTTCAAGAAACAAAAAAGTCAAAAATGCACTTT
>JAAUXT010121952.1_pt1 | contig 36274 bp, 45 predicted proteins | sample 7278171 | NCBI WGS metagenome assembly JAAUXT01 (sample SAMN14350112, study PRJNA611818) | marine sediment metagenome | isolation source: surface marine sediment (1.8m) | place: French Polynesia: Moorea | collected 2018-08 | reverse complement strand
GTGCGACATGGTGCACGCTTTCTCGATATCAGCAAGAGACCATTACTCTCAGCACAGGATCCGTGAGATCAATCCACCCGCCTTCACCTGACATCAACGCAACAACCGATGAATAATTCCGGCCAGGAAAAATCCATTGGAAAATGTGACAATCGCTGTCAAATCAAAAAGCTGATCGATACCCATTGACTCCGTTTAAGGTAGCGGAGTACGTTGGAGAGATAATTGCTCGCGACTGGAGTCAATAACGACCGAAGCTCGGCCATTGAAGTCGCTCCTGACGTCCGTTCATTCAATCCGTTAATTGCACTTGGGGTGCGAGTGAAAGGAATTCAGTCCACTGTTTATGTGTCCCCATTCCGTTCCATTGAACAGATATCGCTCTGGTTTCAACGGGTACTTGCTTTCGACCAGCCACACGCATCAACTGTTGCTCTGACCTTGAATTTTTAAGCGTGTGGTCCCGAAGGGTGTTACCACACGCTTAGTGTAATCACCATGAGTCTGTATGTGCATGTCTGTATGTGGACATGTGGGGGGTTGGTTTGGGGGGGGGAACTCAACATGGTGAAAATCAACCAGGGTCACCAACTGAAAATGTCCTGAAATTATGGTCACTTCCACGCATTCATCAACTGCGAACGTTTCTATGGACCACACGCTTTTTAGGCGTAGCCTTCTTGTTCTTCGGGGCACCGGTTCTTTGTGGCACCTCTTCACAAGTTGGTTGTATTCTTTCGGGAAATGTTTGACCCCACCCCCACTTGTTCAGTTCAACGTTTTCGTGTCGCCCCTTCTCAAAGGACTGTTCCCAACGCGTATTCAAACCACAGAAAGTCTTCGATGTGGCCAGCAGTGAGAGTTTAGTTCATTCAGTTCAAGTCGGGTCGTGGCTCTTTTGCAATGTACTCGTCTGCAGGCAAAGTGAAGCAGCGAGTTGTGACCGTCCTTGGAGACGTTCAGTCAGGTTGCGGCCTTAACGACCTCAGCGGCGTGCGGTGCGAAGTGGATTGGATGGACCCACATGTATGCACGCGTTTCCCTGGTATTGATCAGTGTTCTGCAGTGCATAAATGTGCGCTTTCTCTGCAACCTTCTGTGCGATTGTCTGTACCGTTTGAATGTCGCCGAGGGAAATCTTGTGGCCAGATCAGCCGCCGCTCAGTTCATTGTCAACTTCCTCACGATGTCCCCTGTGTGGACGAAGACCCAGCTCTGCTGCCCGCAGTCGCCGGGCGACTTCAACGTACGAATTGTGTTGGTGGTGAATTTTGTACGGGTTGTCGATTTAAGAACATGCTGCGGTCCAAGAGCTCGCAATGTGGCACATTGACCGTTATCCACTTTTACGGCGTCAGTATTGAGCGGAAGGCGTTGACTTTATCTGGACCTTGCATTGGGGCCACGCACGTAAATGGCAGCAGCGATGGAGGGACCTGCCGTTGCCGTCTTGCTGCATCCTTCACCTTGTGTGCATCGTTCTGATGTTAAGTGGTGGATTCAGATGCAGTGTGAGAATTGGGGCCAAGTTTGCTTTCAAGAGAAGCATTACGATGTGCACCCAATCCTCGTTCATTATGACTCAAGTTGAGTCTGCTTGCGGGCCTGAGCTGCTGAGTTGACGTCCTCTGTTCAGAATTGCCCACGGATGTTGCTTGTTTGGCCTGGTCTTTGGGTTTTGCCAGACGCAACATGGCAGCCATCTGCTTCCGGATAATTTGAAATCGCAGGTGACGAAAAGTTCTGATCACAGTCTCGCATTTCAACATGCTTTTGTCACTCCCAAGTTTTTCTTGGAGGCAGATTATGACCTGCGCCTGCTTGAGATTCGGGAGCCCACCGGTGCAGCTTTCCGCACCAGACACTGGATCCTTCAAGGGATCAAGTGGGATCAGCCATGCGTGCGGCACTTGCGCACCCGGAGCGATTAAAGATTGGATTGGTGACGAGCGGATCAGATTGATCCGCAGTGTGGAGCTGGAGGAAACGATTGATCCGCGCCGAACCGTGGGAGAAAGAAAAGGTTGCGCGACGCGCATCGTTGACTGCGCGCTGACGCGGAGCGACCCGATCGTTACCGACGCTTTCAACTGATGTCAGATTCCAGCGAGGAGACGCCTGCTTCTGTGTTTTGTGCCGGGTCATTGCGACAATGACGAAGAGTCATAAAATATTGACGCGTGAAAGCAAATGAGACATTGTTGTTGGGTATTGGTTCCACTGTTGCTTCACTGCTGGAAGGCGATGTCCCGACGTGTGTTTGTGTTTGATCCACCGTCTCAGCAAATGTGGATGGGAACCCTACGCGCAGATTTCTCAAGTCTTGAGAAGTGAAAGTGCTTTTAGACTCTCTTAACCAGTGCACCAGACCAGTCTGTGAATGGATGATGTTTTTCTGACCAACACTCTTGTGCTGCTCCCTCCTTCCCCACCCCACCCCACCCCCCTCTCCTGGCTGCATTCCATCAGAAAATCCACGGCACATCGGCAGCAATAATGTAATGGCTTTGCTCCTGCCCGCTGTGTTTCTGCAGGAGAGTCGCGGGCGGTGAAACAAAGGCCCGTGGCCCCATGGAGGCTCTTGCGCTGCAGGAAGCATCGCAGAGAGGCGCAGCGATACAAAACCAACGCTAATAGGGCTCGTTAGCCGCGTACGTGCATCAGGTCCTGATCAGACTCAGAGGCAGCAAGGCTCGTCAGTGACGGGTGGGGAATTTTGTGGTTCAAACTGCGTTTTGTCTGCAATGAAACTTCGGTGCTGCCTTGTGAGAATTTCACAAGAGGCAGCAGGTAATTCAGTGGTGAAGGTCGACCAACCAGTCGCACGACAAACTGAATGTTTGCTCACGCACACCAATCAAATTGCCACTGTGTCAACATGGCAGATATGTGACGTTTGCTTTGTGATTCTGTTGGAAGCTGCCAGAACTGCAGCCGAGGCAAAATCATTGAAGAGAAGGAAGCAAGGCAGTCTGCCTTGTAATGGGTTGTGGCGAGAGCGGCGAACTGCACCAGAAACACGACACGCCTGGGTTCAATCACCTCGCATCCTGGACACGCTGGTTCTGGACGCAAACAGTCAAGGGTCGATGCTCTGTGAAACTCTTTTGGAAATCAAGCTTTTCTTGCTTCCTTCCCCCGAGGAAAAGCGAATCTTGCATCGAAGCTTTCAGGCTACAACGCGGTGAGGTGCGTTGTGGTGTTGTCCATTCAACAACAAGTGCAGAGAATTCACGTTTCGTTCCAATCAGATTGCACGACACATTCAGCGTTGGCTCAGTTTCCACGCAGTTTTTGCAGAGACGCGGATCTGACATGCGAAACGCTTGTCACATCTGCATACAACGCCGAACTGCACTTAACACGCTTTCCGGGACTCCTGATCCCACGAGTCGGATCCGATAAACGACTCTACGAGGGCGCAGGGATGCGACACAGAGAGGCAGCCGAACATTGGGCTTGTTTCATCGCGGTCTTGCGTGAAGTAAGAGTTCTCGTCACTACAGAGAAGTGAAGTTACAACACGGGGACAGGATCAAAGCTTTTGTCGATGGCCTTCTTGTGACAGACCCACCTGGACACGCTCTCGCATGCGTCCAGCATTGACTCAGCGCAAACAATAGTCTTGAGACGCGCGTGGCTGTGAGTACCGCACACACACAGCGCTCAGCACACACGGCCCCGCGCCCATCAGCTCATTATGGGACGATGTACATTTATTGACCCAGATCGGCGCTCAGCTTGTCGCCAATTCCCGTCGTCTCGTTGGGCGCGCTGTGCAAAATCGGATGTGCGCGAGAGACCTGTAGTTATTGCGTGCGTGGGTCTGTTTGGGACTGCAGAGGACAGTCACTCAGCTTTGTTCTGGTTCGACGTTCGTGGCCCATCGAAAGGTCCCACATTCTGTGGCAAGATGTCAAAATGGACCTTGAAAAGGGAAGGCCGGCACACGTCGAGTGAAACAGTTTGCACAGCACTCGGGCGCACACTTGTTACTGGCGACGCGGACACTGCGGCGTCAATATTTCATAAGCGACACAATTACAACAGGTTCTGGCTGGGGAAGGAGCCATTCCCTGCGGGCCTTGCCTTCTCAGCTCTCCTCCCCAGTTCGCCCTCACTTCCTTCAGACTCGTTACCGTCACTCGCAGAGTAATGCACGAAAGAATAAGTGAGGCAGACATGTCCGCGTGAAACTCATTTCTTCGTGTGAGCGCAGCAGCCTGTGGGTCGAGAGTTGTTTCATTGTTTCCGTTTGCTCTTGTGGTTGGTGCTAGAACACACGTGCGGTGCAGGGAAATTATTTCTGGGGCTCATTGAGTTTCTCAGAAGGATGTGCAAAAAACTTGTCTTCTTTGAAACTGAGGCATTTTGTTTTTTGGCAGCTTGTTTCGAAGGTCAGCTGTTCCCAGAAAAAACGCTGTTGGAATCCGCGCGTCATTTACAAGCGCAGGGAGGGGGCTTTGCATGAAGGCAAAGTGGTGGTTTCTCTGATTCAAGGCACCCTCGAGACAGCTCATTGAAAGGAGCGATTGAAACACCAAAAACTGCAGAGAATAGTGGCCGAGTCCGAAAATAGTCGCCTCTGGGAGATGGGCGCGTTTTTCACTCGGGTGCTCGGTTATGACTGATTTCACTTGGAAATGTCTTGCTGTCAGTGTTCTGTACGCAGGCAACTTGGAGAGGGCTTGAAGCAGTGGCTGTCATCGATTTGATTTAATCACAAGAAGGAAAATTATTAGTGTTGAAATTCTCTGCTGGGAAATGTGGCTCGGAGGGGAATGAAGAAAAGCACATGAGGTGGAAGGGAGGAACCGAGGCAGATCTTTCATTACTGCCAGGAAAGGCTTCCACCGAAATGCCTCAAGACGTTCAGATAAAAAGAAACTGAACTGACTGTCAACATCACGAGAACCTGTCTGAAATAAATCCCACAACATGAAAAGTTCATCTGCATGATTATTTTTGTTGAAGTTCACCAGTCGTCGGATTCCATTGCAGCAACACGCGCTTTGTGCAAAATTTGAGTGAAATCTCAAAGTTGACAGGGGAGGGGAATTCAGTGTGTGTGACACAGAAATGTCTGAAAACTCGGTGCTTTGGAAAGGAAAAGAGCTTTCGGTGCCCACAAGGGTGTTTTTGTTTCATAAAAGCACAATTGCTCACAAAACAAGTGCAACAATGCTTTTGGTGATGTACCTGAGGGGACGCAATTTTTTGACAGACGAAAACATCGCTGCTTGGCATGGCAAGTTCGTGCACGAAAGTGAAAGTTGCGAACGATGCGTTTTCGCGCGTGTTGTCTGTCAAAAACTGTGCAAAATTGTTGTGCATAGTGATCACAGAGGAATTTTAAATGCTCATCGTCCCACTGGAACATTGCGAATCTTTTGAATATTTGATGACAATGGAGATGTGAGCAAAAGCACTCGCGGCGGTCTGTGCTTGCGCAAACATGGCGATGATCCACGCGCGCGTGTTCTGTATTGCAGCTTTGCAGAATGCAGCGCGTGCATGCATGCAATTAGCATAATAATGTTGATTGCAGGGGCTGGAAAGCTTTTGTTAAAGCATTCCAATAGTGTTTGATTAGTGAAGTAGCAACCTGCAGCTGGCTGCAGAACGCTCGCGCGTTTTGTGTGCGTGCGTTTTTCAGTTGCCAGGCAACACCGCGCAAAGCTGCGACGCGCAGCATGGAAAATGAAGCGCAACGATTGCGCGTGCACAAAAGCCATGCAGCTGCAGAGGGAATTCAAGTCTTTGCAGTAGACTGGCGACCTGGCCCCGTTAACACGAGCGAAGCTGCTCGGAAAGACTGGACTGGTTTGACCTGGCCTAGAACTGCAATGCTTTATGCGCCGGATCAGCAGGGGTGCAAGCAGCTTTTTTTCGTCTCTCCTCGCTCCCTCTGCAAAGCAAACTGAAGGAAAAGCTTCAGCAGCTGGAGAGAGGCAGATAGACTGACAGCAAGCTGCGGAAGGGATCTCTACTGCACAGCTCTGAACCAAAGCCTTTCTTTTAGGCTTCATCTTCGTTTCTCTTTGCGCGCTTCAGCACGGCACAGGCAGGAAAAACATAACACAGAACCACTCGCACTTCGGTGCTTTTGAACTTTTGTTGGCGATTGCAGAGGGAATGGAAGCTGAAAGGTGAAGCTTCGTGCAGAACCTGATTCACACCAGATTTGAAAAACAACGGGGAAACCGGTGAAGGCTGCGAAACTGGTGCTCTGAGACGACGGTGCCGAAGTGAGCTGGAGGTGGATCGGAAGCGAGGGGCTGCTCGGCCGGAATTAGTGTTGTGGAACCCGCTGGCCTCACGTTTCGAGTCGCCGTCGCACAGGAAGCCGACACCTGAGAAAACGCGGTTTGGATCGGTTTGATTCCGGTGAACTCTGGCTTTGCGCTGGAAGCGGTGCGGCGTGCTGCTCCAGCCCCGCTTTCTTCATCTCAGCCGCAACAGATCGGAGCTTCTGGATTTGATCCTGGATCCTTCATCCCTTCATATGTCCAGTTCTCGGGATCAAACCGTTGCTTCTTTTGACTCGAAACTTTTCACACTGGATCTCTGCCGTGTTCTGGATATCACAGAAAGAACTGTGGATGCTGATTCCTTTACCTTTGTGTGATTCATGACGACGAACCTTGAGAGTGAAATTGGAAACCAATTTCGGAAAGACGTAAGGTTTTCCGCAGTGGTTTTTGCAAAAACTTGCTTCTGATAACTTCACACAATTGAATCCCGGAGAAGAAAGAGTCCGTCTCCTCAAAGCAGCGGAAGAACCTTCTGGAGGAATTCCACAAATTTTCCCCGGAACAGGAACTGTTGTTTTATGGAGGAGCAGCACGCGCTGCTAATTTATTGGAACTGTAGCTGAAACTCTTCTCAGCAGCAAGATATTCGCCGAAGAAGAAAAAAACATCATTCGTCTGTCTGTGGGAAGGTTTGGAAGCCAAAAGTCAAGAATGCGTCAGGAGGGCACGGATAAAGTTGTGGAATATTGCGCCACGCGCACCATGTGAGTATGCAATTTGATCTGCCTGTTGATTGCGCAAATTCAGTCACATTTTCATTGTCGATGAATGTTTTAAACAACAGTTTACCTGACACTGAAAACACCGTGTACATTTGAAGACGCGTTACGTGAGCACAGGGCGTCGGAGCGTTTGCAGGAGAGAAGCCGATATGTTGATCAGGCCCCGTGACTCACTCGGGCGCGAGGGGCGCGCGCGCCGTCCTTTCTTAGATCCCGAACTGAATCCAGTCGATCGCCGCGGCGTGATGCGAACTTCCTTCAAGACATTGGTCGTGTCCCAACCTTCGATCATCGAACATCCCACGTCGTTTGTGCTCAAGGGAACCGCTGTGTGAACGTTGATGATTTGGTGTTGTGTGGTTATTGTGTGTTTTCATGGTCATTGATACAGCCATTTTAGTCAGAGCGAGTATCGCTTCAAGAGTCCTTGCCCTCTCCTGTTCGCGATTTTCTGTGTGGGAATAGTTTCGGCTCACCACAGAAACCGCAACTCCAGTACTTCAACGCCGCTCGACTTGAGGGAGGCGCTGCGGATTGTAGTCCCACCCAGAGGCCAGTGCGTCGTCGATCAATCACTTGTCTTCCCCACCAGGCCTCAAATTGACTGCGCCCCTGGGCCACATTCAAACCTGCGATTTTTGAGGACTACTTTTGTGCGATTTTCAATACCTCGTCGCGGGAAATCAATTTCTGCTGCAATCGGTCTGTTGTAGTGCGGGGAGAGCACTGAGTTTGATGAAGCTTTCGGAGGCGAACCCTTGAGGCTGAAAAGTTCGAATGATCGGATGACTTTGACACTTGTGAATGGTCGAAACGACTTGAGAGTCACTGGACGAGGTTCATCTGTCGGTGAACTCTTATGCTGTTTTCTGGCCTGATTTCACTCGGCATCTCACCCAGTCAACTGTCTGGCTGATTTAGAAGGTTCTTGTCTTTCAGAAATTTGTGATTAGGTTTCGAGACAAATCAAGACTGAGACTGAGAGTGCCTTGTTCTGGTCATGCGAATTATGTGGAGATCAGTGGTACGAGTATCTTGACTTCAGTCAGTCTTGGTTGTCATTGAAGGCAGAACGAAGCTGGTTTTTAGCTACCACACGCATCATGGCTGGTTTTCATTGGATTTGATTGCCCTCGCAGTGTTCTGTTTCAGCCAAATATTATTCAAAATGTTCCGATACTTCACGTGTTGCGAGGGCCGCCCGGGATTGTCCCCGCTGGGGACGTGAGTCGCCTCTGCTGCTCTTGTTTGAAGTCCTGCCGAATCATGGAAGGCTACCGATGTGTCAGACTTGCTCAACCGCCGGAATGATGGCACTGCAGTCGAGACCGAGATCCCATCTGCAGAAGGACTGTCCCGGAAAACAAACAGCGCACGCGAGTCCCTGGTGCGGCGGAATCGCGTTTGCAGAGCAACACATTGAAGCTGTGTGTGGCTCGTTCTTGCGGTGAGTTTAATTGAAGGTCAGTTATCTGCAGACGTAGACAGCGTGGAAAAAACCTGCGCTGGAATTTGCTGCATGAACCAGCTCTGTACTGTGTGTACCATGAATCTGGATCCTGCAGATGCTATTTATAGTGTTGAAAGCCCGGGAAGTGGATGTGTTCAGAGGAAGCAGATAGCATTCGCATAGCTTCCCATCTGCACCTTGATCATGCAAGGCTGTTTGAGTGTGTACCACAGCACTTGTATCTTCATTCAGTGTTTCAGGAACGCTTCACAATTCATAAAATGTTTCAGGAGACTTGAATCGTGCTCACTGCAGAGCAGAGCGTCCATGTTTCTGAAGTTTAGACAAAGAAGGTCCACACAACATCTTCTGGGCTCGAGGAGATGGATCCATAAATTGATTTCTTTCATTCCCTGTGAAATTTCGCTGTCCGTCAGGAATTCTGAGCTCCAATGTAATCTGTAACAGTAACAGTCTTGAACCTCCCGAAGCAAAATAGTTTCGGTTGCTCAATTCCTGTTTTGTAGTCCTCTGCAGATGGTGACTCAGAACTAGCAGATCCACTGCGAACAATGGTCTTTTCAATGAAAATTGGAGGTTCGCTTGAATTTCTACTGCTCCCCGGAGCCTGAATTGCGTCAGAAAGAGAGAGGAGAGGAGAGAAAGAGGCTGATTGAGCTCGGGAGATGGTAATCAGCCGGAATAACGCGCGCCGCGGTTCTCCCCGGGATCCGGGCGTCTGATCAATAGCGGCGTGTCGCTGCCCGCCCCTCGTCGCGGGGCGCGGAGCGCGCGAGGCCCGAGTCTCGTCAGAGTTCCACTCCGCAATCGTTTCCGTCTCAGACAAACCATCATTGAAACTCCGGGAGAATGTTCCTCTGCAATGTCTTGTGACAATTACATCTTCACGAATATAATTGGTGTCATGACCTCCACACCTTTGAGTTTGACTCGTTCAGCAGCTTTGTTTTCGGGATCTTGGTATGGAGTTGGCCTGTTTACATTCGCTGAACATTGTTTGTGCATACGACTCGTATTCCCAGAACAGCTCATTAGGCCTCTCTCCTCATCTCGCCATCGTATCAATGCCACGTACCAGCTATTTCACATTCCTGTAACCTTGACGTGACAGCTTTGTTTCAGGGAAGACCAGTGTTTTTGTTCGCGGCTATCGGATTGTTTTGTTGCTTCCTCGTTTTGCAAAATGTCTACTCAAATTGCAAGGTTTGTGGCCAGATCGCTCCACGGCGTCAGTCCTTAGGTGCAGATGGATTTGTTTCAAATCAACACAGCCGTAAAAATCTGTTGAAGATCAAAAACTCTTGAGAATTTGCCTTTGTAATTTTCTGCAAAACTTTTCTTCGAGGCAAAAAGATATTGTTCACAATTGCATTGGCCAGAAAGCTGAGCACTCCCTCCCTTATCCCCAGTCTCCCAGGCTTTCCCCTCCTCCCCTTCCTCTGTGCCTTCCCTACTCAATCATTGTAGCTCACAGTTGGATCCCCTGAACGATCCAAGACCATTAGTCTCAAGAGCTTTAGCAGAGCGATGTGGCGTAAAGTACAGAGCGCCTCAAAAAGGCACTGTGGCCTACCATGGGAAAGAACAAATTTGTCCTTCAGGGCACATTGCGCGTCATTTTACCGGAGAACACTGAAACAGCAGCGATCACAGTGGTGGGACTCGAGTGTCGACGTCATATTGACAGCCGTGAAGAGCTCTTCTTTCACTGTGGGCCGCCCGCAGTTACCACTCCAGTGGCTTCCAACTGGACGTCAGCTCTGTGATTTTTCTGGCTTGAAATCTTTTGAGAGTTTGTGCTTGCTAGTGAGTGAAGAGAGCACGGAGCTTTCACAGACCAGTCTTCGCTTCATAAAGTCGTTCAGTGTGAGAAGCGACCGAGCCTTCAAGAACTTGAATCGCAGTTTAGATCTTTGTTCTCCGTCGTCTGGTTGTTTGCTGCACAGAAAACGGATCGAGCCGCGAACCAGTTCTATATCGGGCCGCTAAAGGCATTGGAAATGCTTCTCACTTACAGGAACGGAAGCAAACACAGGCGTTGTTTCCTTCCCGCAACGAGGGCAGTGGAGGATATGGCTGCTGCGGCTGACATGTCTTTTGATGAAGATTGCTTGCACTCCGTTCACACCTGACTGTGGCCGTAATTATCGCTGCTGCACCGCGCCAGAATTACAGTGAAGCAGAAAAGCCAGCTGCTGCTCTGTGTGTGCGTGCGTGCGTGTGTGTGTCGGTCTGATACATAAGTGTGCGTCTCAGAGTAAGCACAAAAAGTTCTGTCCTTTCGTCTGTTTTGTGGTGAATTTGGTGTTTGAAACCGGTTTGCCCTTGTGAGAAAGATGCATTCACAAGCCAACTGGTCAACAGAGTATGTTCCAGATGGAAGTGCTCTGGGCCAACGCTTTCAGGACAAGGACTTGACCGTCATGGTGTGCTGTGAACACTTTTTGGAGTCATGTCTATGCTAATGCAACTGTTATCATGAAATATTTATGCGTAATGTACAGCCCTAGCAATAGCGCTGAGAACGACAATCAATAGATCTGCCGTGAGTGAAGCTTTTTGAGCGAACACTGTCTGAGCGTGGGGACAATTGCTGCGTACGTGCAATTCTGAGTACTTCTGGAGAACCGACGCAGCTTGTCGGCAAGAAAGTGCCCACCAAATGGAACATCCAACGCGTCCAACTTTCAGAATTTGAAGGCCTCGAACAACGGCACAATGTGTGTGTGTGGGGGGGGGGGGGCTCCCGGTTGAAGATACTTCAAGTGGTTTGTGGACCAAGAACAAGATGGCTCTTTTCAGGAATGAAGAGTTGAGCAGAGAAATGAATCGTTTAGTTGGACGCATAAGTCTGATGTGTGGAAGTTCTGGTTTGGCACGAAAAGCGTTGTGATTGCGCCGGCTGGTCGTGCACGCACACAGCAGCGCTCGCGTAAGAAGGAACAGCTTTGCGTCCTCAGCCAACACGCGTGATGGCGGAAGCCACGCACGCTGCTTAGCATTCAACGAGCAACAGCGCGATGTCTGCGGAGTGCGTTTGGCAGCTTGTGCATTCGATAGAGATGCGTCGCCCCCTGCAGCTGCAATCGTTCGCACTGTTGCAAATGGAACCTCGGCTGAAGAAAATCCACACAACGTTGAATCTGCCTCTTGTGTCTGCAATTAAGAATTTTGCTTTGTCTCTGCTGTGATTGAGTAATTATCTGTTCTGCGAGGTTTTTGTCAATCAGGCAACGGCCAGTGTTTGTTTCCATAAAAGCGCTGCTCACGCGTTGTTCACGTCCTCTGCACCACTTCAAATGAGCAGACAACTTGCGCCAGAAAAGGCCTCTGAACCCGAGAATATTGGCAGTCTCAGAACAATCGATATTCGACCTAAATCTGACAACTGCAGCAGAGCGCAGATCCCCCTCCGCTCCCCGCCGAGTCCCCTTATCCTTCCCACGCACGCAGCTTCTGTTTTCTCAGGGACCGGCTGTAATTTCCTCTTCCCTTGGCGCTTAAAGCAGCGAGCGCGGCTTGTTACACGAAAGGAACAAAAGCACATAGGTCTCGTATCACAAGCCACAGATTCCGTAATTGCGCACCAAATGAAAACATGCGAGGTCCTCCAAATTTCTTCCCGTGCGTCGCAAGTGGAATGACTTCCAACAAAGAAATTGAGAAAGGGATCTGATTGGTAGAGCGACTCGATCCCTTGACCACGAACTGCCAGAAGCTGAAGCCTCAACACAATGAGACATTTGTCACATTGTACGGTCATAAAAACAAGGGAAAAGCAACAAAAGTGCATTGGGTTGTATGCCTCCTGGTCTTCGTGAAGGTGTCTGAAGCTGCAACCGTGCCAAGCTACTTCCTCATTCTTTCATTTCATTCCCAAATCTTTTCGCGATTTCACAATTCTGTTCCGCAACAAGCACCGCTGTTACGTGTGTTGGGAGAGATTTTGTCATCTGTCGTGTGTGTGCGTGTGTGCATGCGCATCTCGTTTCTTTCTCCCGTTCATGTTCTCGCGCAGCCGACTTCATTGGCGCCGTGTTGAGTCCGCGTCACCCGCCTCCGCTGCACTGAGTGTGAAGAGCTCAGGTGTCACTCTCGTCATGGCAGACGTCTGCGGCTGAAGTGCGATGAAGCTGAGCCAGGTCGCCCCGTGATTCACTGCGAGGGCAGAGGAGTCAGTGACTCTTAATTAACGGCGCTGTCCCCGCCGCACGCGGGGAAAAAGGTGCTGCGATTTATGGCGCAGTGAAAAAAAAATAGCGAGGGGTCTTGGCTGCAGGCAGCAGTCTCTGCTGAGTGTTTCTGCACATATTGGTGTTTTTGCTGTGACAAATTCGTGCTCAGGGTGTGCGGCCGTGTCAGGGAAAAAACGGAAGATGCCTCAGAATGTTGTCCTGTTGGGCTAAAGACGCGTTGTAAATGGCAAAGTTTGGAAGAAGCATCTCTAATCGATTGTTCTTTTTTCTGCTTTCAGGTGTCCTACTTCGAAATCTACATGGACAAGATCAGGGATCTCTTGGATAGTGAGTATCCTCTTCACCCCACCATCCTGACTGCAGCGCGACAATTCTGGTCTTCCGGTCATCAAACACAAAGACAGCGTCGGGCTTGTTGCAACCTTCAACGACATCCACCTTTCTCTCTTTTCTGAGTGCTGCGCAGACTCAGGGACATTTGCGTGGAAAGCTGTCAGGATTGGTAGGGCACCGCATCGGTACCTTTGAATCGACTGTGCACGCTGACTTGACAGCTCCTCGCAGAATTGACTTGTCAGATGATGGAAGTGGGTCGTTCGATAACAGGCCCGCCGTCGGTGCGGAGAACCGGTGTTTCCTCCAACTCTCTTTTCGATTTTCGACTCAATTCGCTGTGTCACGACTTGTACACCATCGTGCTGAACGTTTGTTCATGTCCGCAGAGAGAGGTGTTGATCACAGATGGCAGAGGGGGTTTTGCCGAGTGGTGGCATCAGTGAGGACCAGTTTTCCGTCCTTCAGCCCACGCGTGTTATTTTTTTGCTGCCATGACGGGTTCATCAGACCCGAGTGCAGGGAAACACATCAAAGTACTGAAGTTGCGGAAGAAAAGCAAAGGGAGGCTTCGACAGCTTGTCTTCCCCAAAGAGACCACAGGGGGAAATGTGATTATGGGAAAATGCACTGTGGCTTTCTGTGACAAGCCACCATTGTGTGCACGTATCCGCAGTTCCCTGGAACACAAAGATCCGTTGCGTGTGTCTCTTGCGCTGCGTTCAATGAACGTTGTCCCGGCGCGGCGCGCACTTCAAAGCGCCCACACCTGTGCGGAGACGCAGGTGAACAGCGCGGCCGCCGCACGCGACCTCACTCAATGCTCCATATCCGCCCCGCCGCCGGCGCCGCGCGCGCCGAGTCGCGCCGAATCTCCTCTCCTCGCTCATCGCGCAAATCAGTCCTGAAATGATGTTTCGATTTGAAAGTCAAAAGGTGTTTTTTCCTGGTGAATGGCAGCCTGTTGACCTTCGAGTGATCGATCCCTCTCCATCATGGAACTTTTCACCAAAGTCTTCTGAAACCTTTTCTGGTAACTCGTTTTGAAGATTCGTGGCGTACCTGGCCTGAAATCATGTTGATGTGCTCTTTGTATTGAACATCAAAACGCATGGCTCAAGGCCACTGTTTTCTCTGCACGTGGTGCAGGGCTCGCGGTGGCGTCCGTGTCCCTCGCCTGACATTTTATGATACACAGACTGTCAGTGACCCATCAACCGCAGGTGAAGCTGCGCACAATGCTTTGCTCCCGGCGACGCGAGCTGTTGAGTTTGCCGCAAAACTGGGAAATTCTGACGAAAAATAAACGCAATTCGTTCTCTTTTCAGTTTCCAAGACGAACCTGTCAGTCCATGAGGATAAAAACCGCGTCCCGTTTGTCAAGGTAAGTCCGCGCGACAGGCTGTGAGACGCGTGATTGTCTGAAGACTTCAACGCAGTCGGACCAGGTTCCTCTTGCAAATAACCAGCACCATTGTTGTCATCAAAACTTGGCAAAGTCGTATCGATTGAGTCTCGCGCGCCCCCGAGTCTCTTCGATTTTCCGTCAGCGTGAACGAACAAAAACTCACCCCAGGGTGAAAACAATCGAACATGTCGAAGGAGCTGGAGTTGGTAAGAACTCGTCAGAGGGTTTCTTTCTTGCGCGGACGAGTTCACAGAATCTCCGTCTGAGTCGGTTGTCTCAGACAGAAAAAATGAAACTGCTGCTTCCCTGTCTCTCTCACTTCCTGTTTGAACGCTGCGTGCGCTCCTCAAGGCGATGACATCCGTCTTATTCCAGGGCGCGACGGAAAGGTTCGTGTCGAGTCCCGAAGAGGTGATGGAAGTGATCGAGGAAGGCAAGGCCAACCGACACGTCGCTGTTACCAGTGAGTATCTCGAGCGAGGGAGTGCTGTCTCGCGACGGAATTTTTCGTCGTGGTGGTTGTTCGAATGACCTGGACAGTTGGTTTTGTTTGTCACTTGTTTGCCCACACAGCACCAATAGGAACTAAGTAACACTGCTGACGTCTTCTGTGGATTTATTTTTGCGTCATTCGTGGAGGTTTTTTCTTTTGCGTTCGCCCTCCCACGGTCCTTCCTTTCCGTTCTTCGGTTGTGTATCTGCTTGGCAGAGAAATTTTTGCGACCCTATAGTTTCGTTGAAAGCCATTTTGAAAGATTATTTTCACACACAAACAGAATTGAAAGCAAAATGTACAAATCGAGATGAATGCAACACCTGAACCTCAGAGGTCCATCCAGTTGACCGGAGCTGTGTTGTCCGGTGAGAATGCGTCGAATGGTGTGAATAGACTTTGCAAGGGCGGGGCATCAAGTGAGGTCAGATCTTGGTGTGATGATGTCATGACCAGGGTCAGTGTCCTCACTTGAAGCCAAGTCACGTTGCCATGACGACGACTGCGGCTGCGCGTGAAGTCAGCACCGCTTGAGCCAAACGCAGCACGCCTCTCACAAATCTGCTCCCGACTCGCGATCACGTCTTGTCTCTGAAAAAGGAATGAGTGCGTCGATGAACACACTGACAAATACACCAAGACCTCGAAGAACGTGATGTGAATGTGTGCGTTGCACAACTTGCTCGTACGTTGAATTGCACTCTGTACAAAGGGAACTAACAGATTCGCAACAAATTTGCACACTTTAACTGGTTAATTTTCGTGGAAAGAAGACCCCGTTTAACAGCCAGGAGCGGCGTTGTTTCATTTCTCACCCGGTGAAGGATCCAGCTCCAGTAGGCACACGGTGGACAGATGGCACCCAGGACAGGAAGACTCCATGGAAGCGCGTTTTTGCCAACCTGTGTTGGTGGTGGAGGCGTTGATTTTGTAGATACTGCTAGTTACTATGGCTACTGGGACTGGTTGCTAGTGGTAACGAGTTGGTAACCAAGGGCCTCAAGTGAGGTCAGTGCTGCTGTGAGTGGAACGATGTCAGGGGCACTAACTTCACTTGAAGCTTTAGGTGGGCCGCTTCTTCACAACTCACCACCCACTGTACACACCACCTGGTCTGTCTAATGCAGGTCAGATTCAGTGTTTATCTGCCGTGCGCACCACTTTCCCAACTGGACGCTAAGGGTCGTTGTTCGACACTCACAAACAGTTTTCATTTGGGAGCGCGCCACGAAGGAGATTCGTCATCGTCGCCAAAGCACCAACGGGAAAAAATAAAACCAGCGGGAGAACGCAGTCTGGTCACGACCACTTTGAACCGCGACGCTACAACAGAAACAAAGACTGGAAGACGTATCAGGGTTGAGATTCTTGGGTTCCGCACATTTTCAAATGCCACAAAAACTGGAAGCTCCAGTTGGGTCAAAACAAACACTCCACCAAAATGGATCGTGTTTGTCGACCAATTTTGCATTTCGTCACCTCAGTCAGCAGGACACTTGGTAAACAGAAGGCGTTGTTTTTTACAGACATGAACGAGCACAGTTCGCGCAGTCACAGCGTGTTTCTCATCAACGTGAAGCAGGAGAACGTTGAGTCGCAGAAGAAGCTGTCCGGAAAACTCTACCTGGTGGACCTGGCGGGAAGCGAGAAGGTCTGTGTGTGTGTTATCCCAAGACACCTGGTCCGAGCAAAAGCGCCCTCTTTGTGCCGGTGTACGCTCTTCTGAACCAAACTGTTCTCCAGAAGCAGATGTTTTCAGTTGTTTCTCTCAGTCCAGTCCATTTTGAGATTTTGGGATTTTTTGCCTTTTTGTACACGACGCTGTCTCGCTTTTCTGACGGCACATTGACTCCTCTCGTTTTCAGGTGAGCAAGACTGGAGCGGAAGGCTCGGTGCTGGACGAGGCGAAGAACATCAACAAGTCTCTGTCTGCGCTTGGAAACGTCATCTCGGCGCTGGCGGATGGCAACGTAAGTGTCTCGCTTCCTTCACTCAAGTCTCCCGTCTTCTTACTCAGAAACATGACACTGCCCGTTGTTTACTCCCGCACCATTTGCCCGTTTGATGAGGATGCTCGAGGAAATGTAAACGGAACACAGGTGGCTTTTCCCCTGGTCTTTCTGTGTGCCAAACCTAATTAGCCCCGTTTGTCCAGTTTCCATTGTTGTACGGTGCACAGGCACGGGAACAGTCAAGGACAGTGCAAAATGAAGTGTGTCCCATGAGACAACATGTCTTTCACTGCTCTTTGTGTTGGTGGCTCTTGGATACTGGTCAAATTCTTTTGTTCGAGAGGAACTTCCTGTGTGGACACCCGAGATGTGACGAAGCCCAGTCTTGCAGCGAGATGTGTTTTTGTACGTTGCAGAAGTCACACGTTCCGTACCGCGACTCGAAACTGACGCGCATCCTTCAAGAGTCACTTGGTGGCAACGCGCGCACCACGATGGTCATCTGCGCGTCACCCGCCTCCTACAACGAGTCCGAGACCAAGTCGACGCTTCTCTTCGGGCAGAGGTGCGTCCCGCGGGGTCGCAATACATAACGCACCTTCTGCTTCTCCAACCTGCATCTGCCATTCTTTATTCTGACCTGCAATATTTCTTGACGGCAACATTTTGATTCTGCGTTTCCAGAGCAAAGACGATCAAGAACACGGTGACTGTAAACGAGGAGCTGACAGCGGAGGAGTGGAAACGACGCTATGAGAAGGAGAAAGAGAAGAACGGCCGGCTACGCGGCATGCTCGAGCGCTACCAGACCGAGCTAACCCGCTGGAGGGGAGGTCAGTAGTCACTGCTGTGATTGGCAGAAATCAGTTGGATTTTCCACTGCAGTCAAGTACTTACCGTCTGTGTCAGATCAAGCTCATTGACTGGAGATCGTGGGTGTCTCTCACAGTTCAAGACATCGTTGCTGTATTTCAACGAACTGATGGGGTTTTTCCACAGGCGAGACGGTATCGCAAGACGAGCAGAACGCGCTGTCCGTCAGCGGCAAGGACGCGCTCACGCCGAGCGACTCGACCACCAACCTGACGGCGCTCGTGCGCGCTTCGGGCGGCACCGTGTCGGACGCAGAGCGCGCCACGTGGGAGCAGGAGAAGCAGAGGCTGTACCAACAGCTCGACGACAAGGTACGAGACCCAGCTGTTGTGCACGCATGCTTGTTCCGCAGGGCTTTGAGTAAGATAATGGGTTACGTCTGCGGCACGTAACAGCCGAACCCCACGTGTTCACGCACAAAAGAACATCTTTTTGAAGATTTTCTTTCATGGATGCAGCAGTTTTGCATTTGCACTTCAGGACGATGACATCAACAACCAGTGCCAGGTGGTGGAGCGGCTGAACGAGCAGATCGTGGAGCAGGAGGAGCTGATCGCCGCTCAGCGTCGCGACTACGAGGCGCTGCAGATGGAGATGACGCGCATCCAGGCTGAGAACGACTCCGCCAAGGACGAGGTGAGCGATACGCGAAACCGGAAGAGTATCAGGCTTTTGCCACCGCTGTTGTCGCAGAGATTGACATTCCTTTTGTCAATTTTGTCAAAACACTTGTGCTTCGTGGTTCGCAGGTGAAGGAAGTTCTGCAGGCGCTCGAGGAGCTCGCAATGAACTACGATCAGAAGTCGACCGAGGTGGAACAGAAGAACATCGAGAATGAGAAACTGACGGAGGAGATTCAGAAACACCTGGTGAGGCGCGTTTCGAAAAAAAAAAAAAAAAAAAGAGTCTGCCATCAGCTTCGAAAGTGACGCAATTTATCAGCGTGATGCCTTTGCTTTTGCAGTCGTCGATGAACAACCTGCAGGCGGAGGTGCAGCAGCTGAAGGACAACTCGCTTCACTCCAAAAAACGCGTCTTCGAGATGATGATGAGTCTGCTGAAGGACCTGGGCGACATCGGTTCCGTCGTTGGGGGAAACACCTCCGAGTTCAAGGTTGGGAACTTTGGTAACAGCGAAGTGTTCTTTGTGATAGCATCACGAACCTGCTTACTTTTGTTTGAGAGGACAAACAACCTTCGAAACCTTCGAAAATGAAACAACTGAAGACAGGGTACGAGTATCTTGGCGTTTCCTAAAGCCGACCTCACTTGTCACAGCCGCAGGTTTCCGGGAGCGAGAAGATCGAGGAGGAGTTCACGGTGGCGCGGCTCTACGTGTCCAAGATGAAGTCGGAGGTGAAGACGCTGGTGCAGCGCTGCGGACAACTCGAGACTCACCAGGTGAGCAGCTCCTCGCAGGCCAGTTTGCCGGCGTTTGTTTTGAAGTGGTCTCGCGAAGGCGATTGTCCACAAATTTGACCCTCGAGACGGTGCTGTTACAGACGGAAGCGCTGAAGAAGCTGGAGGAGCGCGACCGCGAGTTGTCGGACAATAAACTTCTGGTGCAGCAGCACGAGGTGCACAGCAAGACGGTGGCCGAGTCGATGAAGCAGCTCGATGCGAAGAAGTCGATGCTGGAGCGTCAGCTGGACGAGCTCAACGAGGAGTGTGCCAACCTCAAGGCGCGAGGTGAGCGTCCCGCAACAAACTGTTTTTCTCGGCTTGAGAAAGAGCACAGATCCGATATCCATTTCGTGTAGCGTGAAAACCCCGCTTTGAAATTTCACAATGAAACCAACAAATCGAAGCGGAAACACGGCACGCGTGCCAGGAAATGACTGAGGGCGCACCCGATCTGTGACAGTCACACGTTGTTTTGTCGTTTCAGAACAACTGTACGCGACGCAGATCGCGGAGAGCCACAAGGAGAAGTCGGAGAAGCTGGCGTCTGCGGACGAGATGCGGCAGGCGCTGCAGCAGCAGATGGACGGGCACCGCGACGCGCACCAGAAGCAGCTGAGCGAGCTGCGCGCCGAGATCACCGAGAAGCAGGCGCAGATCGACCAGCTCACCGAGTGAGTACTCACAGCGCAGTCCAAAAGGTCATCGCGGCACAAGTTGGTGCTGTGGGAGAATAGAAACGACGCGACGAGACAATGGAACACTGTTCCTCTCAAATTTTGACACTCAGAGTCTGGCTTTCTGCTGTAGTTGGAACTTTATCCAACGCGATTTCACCTTTTGTTTTACAGCAACTGCCAGAAGGTGACGTTGGCGCAGGAGAAACTGCAGGGAGACTACAACAAGCTGAAGGCCGAGGAGTCGGAGAAGTCCTCCAAACTCGCAGAGCTCTCTCTCCAGGTGCGTACCGTGTTCGCAGCACAACATTCAGAATGCTGCGGCCAAGACGCGTGTTCTGTGGACGTTGAAAATCTAAAAGTTAGACTATCGATCTGTGTGCTGGAATGGAACTGAGACGGTTTAGTTTTGCTCGCCTCGCAGATGGACCGGCGGGAGCAGGCCAAGCAGGACCTGAAGGGACTCGAGGAGACGGTCGCCAAGGAGCTGCAGACCCTGCACAACTTGCGCAAGCTCTTCGTGCAGGATCTCCAGTCCCGCGTCAAGAAGGTCAGTGTTCGCGGCGTCAGTGAGTGCTAAAGATCGAGGTCCCAACATCCACGTGGTCTGAAACCTGACAACTATTTGTTACGGAAGAGAAGCACCAGATGCTGAGTCAAGTGAGCATTGGAGTGACAAGGTCCCTGCTTTATTTTCAGTCTCAGAACAAGTTGGACGACGACGAGGAGGAGGCGGGCGGCTCGGCGGCGCAGAAGCAGAAGATCTCTTTCCTCGAAAACAACCTCGACCAGCTGACCAAGGTCCACAAACAGGTCAGTTTAAACCGCAGCAGCAGTCGAAGCGTGATGTTCCTGTTGGGCAACATGTTCCCGGAGGAAGAAGGGTGCAGAAGACCAGAGCAACAGTCGCTTACATTTCCATCATCGTGCGCCTGCTGACGCTTTGTGATGTTCACAGTTGGTGCGAGACAACGCGGACCTGCGCTGCGAGCTGCCGAAGCTGGAGAAGCGGCTGCGCGCCACGATGGAGCGCGTCAAGTCGCTCGAGACGGCGCTCAAGGAGGCGAAGGAGGGCGCGATGCGCGACCGCAAGCGTTACCAGCACGAAGTGGATCGAATCAAAGAGGCCGTGAGACAGAAGAACCTGGCTCGCCGCGGACACGCTGCGCAGATAGGTACTGTCGCTTGTGCTGTTCGTTTCGTGAATTAGTCAGCCTGTCTGAAGGAAGTTTGGTTGTACTCTGCAAAAATTCCACACCACCTCAAAGTGTGAAACCAAAAGCGAAATCTGCATTTGATGATGATTTTTGTGACACAGCGAAGCCGATCCGACCTGGCCAGCAGATGGGGCTGAGAGCGATGGCGCAGAACGGGCCTGTGGCAATTCGTGGCGGCGGCGGCTCCGGCGCCAACAACCCGTGAGTACAAACGCATTTCATCCACGCGTGACTGCTTATGATTGTACTCGTTGCATGTGAAGCATCATTTGTCAACTTTTTTCTCCGCGGTTTGGTCCGTCTGTACGATACGTCTTGCTGCACTTGACGCAATCAGAACCCGTTCTTGTCTCGTAATTTTTTTGTGGCTTTCCTTTCTTTCTTGTGTTGCTGTTTTCTCTTTCGTTCGTTTTCCTTTCTTTTTGTTTTCACGCATCTTTTCTTGTCGTGTTTTCGTGGCAAGGTACCGACACAAAGTTTTCGATATCTGATGAGCGCTGAGGTAAGAAACAAAATTGCAGACTGAGGACAGTTTTGTACGGAACCCCTGACATCACCTGTGTTCTTGTCGATATTCAGTTGACTTCACGTCAGAGTTAAGTGTGCACGGCATGTTTGCGCTTCCCACGTCCCCTTTGAACTCACGTGCACAGATTGTGACTCAATAAATGTACATTGACCACAACTCATTTTGGAGAAAAACGGACCAAAATTCAAAGCTGTCTCTTGTTTTTGTGTGATTGTGAAACAGACAAATCTTGAACAATCTGAACAAGAGAAACTGAGGTCAATTAGAACAGTAAGTACTCGGTGTTGTGGCGTAGGGGTGGAGGTTCTGTGTGACAGCACCGCGTGCTTTTCTCGTCTCAATGCGAGTTTTGGCGTTTGCGCGAAAGGAAATGCTCAGATAAAAGACCAGTTTGCGTCAAGACACCAGCCTCTGCTCAGTTCGGGTCCCACGAACATCTCACGAGTCGTACACCGGTAGTTCACGTAGTTGTGAGGTCGGGGTGTTTGTTGCACTGTTTTGCTGACAATGAAAAGACCTTGAAGAAAAAAATATGGGCGATGTTTGTGTTGAAGTTTTACCGGTCTGGATTTTGTCACACCATGTCCGAGAATAATCTCAGTTCCTTTACTTGTTTCTTGCAGGTAAATCAGAGGAACTACTGTGCAACTAGTCAGTCGAGCGAAACCGAAGCCGGTATAGATGTCGCTTCCCGTGTGTGTTCACCCGAGCGTGTCCGAGTCCCTTGCGCGTCGTGTCACGTGATCCAGCCTGCGCGCGCAAGCTCCTTCACCCAAGTGACGTGGTGCCAGCAAATGAAACGACGTTGGATATCATTTTCTCTCACGCTCTTTGTGCCGAAATGTGTTAAAGTGCCCACTTTGATGGCTCAATCGCAAGAAATATTTGTCACACCAAGTGTTGGGTGCTTGCCACAATGATTTCGAAGAATCGCGTGCGAAATTGTCTCAGTGCCAGCTGCTGTGCATTTGTTTCTTGCGTTCAACCCATCTTTATTCGAGGTTTAGCAAACGCGTCGTTCGAACGCGACATATTTTTGAACATCATTCAAGAGTTGCCGAACGGTTTTCAACAAAATTGCGAAAAGAAATGAACATTGCAACAAACAATTGACATTTCTATCGAACTTGAACACAGTTGGGGTTTCATCGTGCGCTGGATGTGTGGTCAAACTGACGGGTAAAACTGAACGAGTGCGAACGAATGAAAAGTGGACAAATGCATGATTGTCCTGACGCAATGCCCAACCACGCCAACCGCTGCACCATCGAACACAGAAAGAATACGCAGAGCATTGAAGCCATTTCGAAACACTTTCTAAGATGCAAAGGTTTGTTATTTGCATCGTTTGCGGACTGAAAGCTACTTCCTTCCCTGGAGGGAAGTTCGCTTTCACACACAGTCCTACCAGTGCTCGAGATTCTGTCACTCATGCAGCATCTCAGTCATTTTTCTCGCAACTTTATTTCGCTGTGAGTATTAAAACCAGAAAAGCCGTTGCCAAGTCCGACTGAGTGATGCCCCGTCTATCAACCAGTAGACGCAGCAAAAGTTGCTCAGTCACTGCTGGAGTGCGTTGTCAGCAGCGTTGACTTTGGGGACAAATGGAAAGAGAATGTGTCAGAATGAAGTTGTTGGAGAAATCTGATTGGTGTATTGTTGATCCTGTGGGTGCAGCAGGATCCAACCGAAAGATAGATTTTTTTTGGCAGGTGTGACCGCAATCGTTGGTTGGTGGGATGTTTGGTGCAGTAAGGTTGGCTTGGAAAGGGGATTTGCAGTATTTTAAGGTTTTGTAATGTTACAAATGAAAATTTGCTTTGAAGTGTTGGTGAACTTTCTGGTTTTCTTGTTTGTTTTCTTCAACATGGACGTGCCATTCTCGTTTCTCAGTTCTGTTCAAACAGAAACACGCCAAAGGAATAAGTAAGATATTCAGCTTCTTTTCAAAGACGTCTTCTGCGAAGTATCCGTTGTGTATTAGTTGTGAACTTCAACATTGTCTCTCATTGGTACAATGAATTGTTTGCGTCACTTGAAGTGAAACGTCGCGAAGCAGGTTTTAATTTCGCGAAGCGCTGTTTATATTGGCTGCCGAATGTACAGCTTTGTGCTCGTGCTTAGTTGAACGGGACTTCTCAAGCGAAAGGGTCTGACTTGGATGGAGAAACAAAAGGGCCACGGTTCTGTGCACGTCTGAGGACCCGCGGGGTCGTTCAAGTCGGTCAAGCTCATCAGTTGTCAGGGACAACAGGGTGTTTGCACTTGTACTTATTGATCCCTTCAGCCCAAAGTCTGGTTTCAAGAGCCCGCGCACTTCCATGTGATCTTGGTACAACAGTGGTCCTTACGTCTTGTTGCTCTGGGATATTTATTTTTCAAGATGCAAAAAATAGCTTGTAGTTTTGGTTTGAGTTCATTGTTTTGTGCAATGCACTTTTTAATGCATTTTGTGACACACTGTTGCAAAATGTTCATTTGAAGCCGAAGAAATCTGAAAACGTGTTTGAAGCTATTTTATTCACTATGCGTCGTGGCTTCGGCAAAGTAAATGTGCAGCAACTCTTGTGTTTCCGTGTTGAGCAGTGTAGAGCACTCTCATTCATTCACAACGTGATAATTAATCTGCGTTTCTGTGAAAGTGTCCAGAACGAAATGCCCTGCTTGTACGTAAACACCCTCACTGGCAAGACCAAACTCAGATCATGTTTTTGAAATTTAATTCAGCGAGATTGTCTTGTACACTTTCACCGAAAATGCACAAAGGTTACTGATTTATGCAACTTGTCGCACCTTTGTCAAATACACAGCGCAAGGCTCTCGCACCACAAGACACACCAAATCGTACTCATCAGCCAACTAGTTTCTGCGGTGACAGCCAGCGTTTGAATCGCTCGTGTTGCAAAGATCTCCGACCTTCCTGGGCTTGAGGTTCGCTGCGAATGCGTTTTGGTGCGTTGTGACAGTAAGTTATTTGTTGATGTACGTACGTGTGCTATCGACTGGAGGCGCGAACTCTCCGCGTCGCGAGCAACTCCACTCACGTCTTTGCTCCTTTCCATTTCCTTCCGTTTTTTCCTGGCTGTGGCGCTAATTTTGTGTGCAACGAAAGACGTTGGAGCAGACGTCAAGCAAACGCCTTCTTTAAAACGTGCCCAGTACTGACGTGGGTCACTTTCATCTGTTCGCAAACTCAACTGGTTTGTCTGATTTTGCACATCTTTCCGAAAACGGACAAAGTTTGGCCTGTAAATATTGATTGTCAAGGCTATTCTGTGGAGCTACATGAAATGGGCTTGTCAGACTTTGATTGTACATGTTTATTCTGATGGAATAAATTGCTCTGTCAATGGCATGTTCCAAGTTTTGCTTTTCTGTCGCATCAACAAAGGCAAAGAAAACGACCGACCTGATTGTCAGTGCAACACTTTGTAATCAGAAGGTGAGAGGGAGGAGTGCAACAAATCGCGGACGCCTGTGTGACAGTGTTGGCAATCTGAGGCCTGTATCACAAGCTGCGTGTACGAAGCGCGAACTGCAAAAAGATCTGCTAATTTGGAAAATTTTGATCACATTTGCGAAATGCTTATCAAATATTTGAATGTTCCAAAGTACGGTATTCTTGTTTGGGCAAAGTAGGTTTTTATTTTTGTCGTACAGTGGATGAATTCTCTCAACTGAAACTTGTTCAAATGATTTGGAGGGGCATGTGTTTTTGGCGACATGACAACTGTCTTCGTGTCGCTTTCTAAGCGCTGTTCAAGATGCCCTGAACCTTCACTCTTCAATCCCCAGTTGCTTTTCACTGCCAGATGGCGGAACTTGATGAAGCAAACGTCCAATCTCAACAGATGATCACAAGTCTCAAGCAAAATCAATGGTTTTTGGCCCAAAAACGTTTTGGTGATCGAGGGCCCCGTGTGCTGCAGTTCTTTTTGTGCTGGCTTGTTTACTGAGTGTGCCTTCTTTGCTTTGAAAGTTGGTTCACGTTTCATTGGAGTCCACTTGGATAAATTTTCGTTACTTCGATTGAGGTTTCCTTTCCACTTTTTCCAAAGCAATCTGTCCTGCACGAAATTGCGCCAGAAGAACGACGCGCACGGAGAGAAGCGCTTCCAGCACATTGTTTTGCGAGCGCCGTCGCGCAGAATCACGAGACTCGTTCATCTGTGGATCCCGTCGTCCGCCAGAGCTCTGCTAACGCCTGCCTCGCGACTCATCCCACAAAAAGCGCAGTGATCGCAAAAGTCTCGCATCTGCAGTTTCCGTCTGAAGGACGAGCGAGGACTGTGAATTGGGTATTAATTACCGGACCCGGCGACAAATTGGATTGAAGCATCATTGGATACACCCAAGTGCAACGAGTGACAGAATGACTCTCACTTTCATTTCTTATTCATAGAATCACAGCTGACTGGGTGATTGCATATTGAAATCCGCAACAGCTTTGGATTAGGAGCCACGTTCCTTCCCGAGCTATGTCCAGTGGTGTTTCGTGTGACACTACTTGCTTTGGTCCCTGGATTTCGTTCCTTTCAGGACAAACGTGACGTTGTTGCGAAATGACAACATGAACGACTTGGATTACAGTGACTACGTCTCTGACGTCTACAACATTTCTTTCATCGACGACCACACATACGTGCACGACAATCCTGACGTGAACCTCGAAGGCCAGTTTGCAAAGTTGACAGAATGGCAGTGGGAGCACATCCACAACTTTTCACTTTCTGGACAGCTATGCCTTCTGACAGAATGGGCTGCACCAAAACCACCTGGTTTGTGATTTTTTCAGCAGAGGAGAGCACATTGATTTCGTTCTTTGCTGTTTGCAGTTTTGTGTCAATAATTTCACAATTCGACTTTTTCGGAATTTTGACTGAATTTGCAGAACCCTACTGCAATGCGACGTGGGACAGGTTTAAATGTTGGCCTGCAACTCCTGCCAACACAATCGTTGAGTTACCGTGTCCCGACAACTTTCAAGGTATCCCACTCGATTCCTCAGGTAGTGTAGTTTTCGTTCTTTTTATCCACATGTCGACTCGATTTCATATCAGACCACCGGAACCATAAATGCCAGAGTTTGATCAGAATGTACGATGCAATCGAAGCAGGGAAACAAGTTCATGATAAAGTCTACAGGAAAAGAGAAAAACAGATGAAGACAAACTGCGATTCCCTACATGCACCTAAGAACGTGTTTTCTGTCTGCACATACGTGTAACCTCTGTTTCGAGCATCGAGATTTCGAAGCAATTTGGATGATCATCAATCTGGAATATTTTTTGAGCGCATGTAGAACTCCAGTGATCAGAAAGTAATTGTGGTGTGAATCGCCATTTTTGCAGTGTGGTGGCTGTCGTCTCCGGCATATTTGAGTGCGAGAAACACTTGCGTTCTGGGAATCCACCCTGTTTTAATTCGGCTCAGCATTGGAAGTTGAGTGGGAAAGGGTACCTTCGTGGTGGAAAGAAACTCCGCTTGGTGGGGGAGAAAGTTTTTCAGCTGCGTCAAAAATATGTATTTTCCAGCAGGAGGGAGACAAACCGTTTCCAGTGCATGGGGACAATGTTTCCAGGTCTGCCTTTCGGAAATGCCTGGAAAAGGATTGTGCTGACAAAACAATTCAATTCTGACCCCGTAGAGCTGGGTGAGCTCCATGTGAACGTTTTTATGTCCGCGACATTCCGTCGAGCCGCTGGCATTGTACAATCACGATACTTGGTCAGAGCCAGTATGTCTGTGGACAGTCTTTTTTCTTTTTTCAAAAGTAGGAGGGTGAACAAAACAGCCATTTTGTTGCAAATGATTCGTTGGTCCCCCCCCCCCCCAGTGAATCAAAATCAACTGAAGTGTTGAGTTTGCCGTGGGCCCACAGAAAATTCGACAGTTTAGTTGCCAGGTGGGGTTGGTTTTCGCCCCCTTCAAATCAAAATGAACTGAACTGCTGAATTTCCCCTTGGAAGAAAAGCCAGCCTTGGCCTGTTCTCTGGCACAATGAGTGTTCCGAGCAAAACTGTACGGTGCCTCGGTTTTTCTGATCTTTGATCTGTTATTCGGAACTTCATTGATCTTTTTCCAAGATGGTTAGAAACATTATTTGTACAAAGATGACCGAAAATAAACGAAATGCTTGCGAGCGCGAGGCGCACCTCCGAATGGGCATTGGAGAAAAACAGAAGGAGAGGAAAGAAGTGTTGGTGGACAAGAACCGCTGCAGTCGACCAGGCGACCAAAGCCTGTCTTCATCACGTCGATAAGACGCTGAAATGGTGTTGTGCACGCCTTCGAGAAAAGGGCATCTGAAAGCGGACTCAGGCGCCTTTCACACATCTTGCCTCCCGACGACTGAACCGCCGATAAGGGACAAGAAGGGGCCTTCTCCCAGCTCCATAAAAGAATCATCATCAGAAAATCAAGCCTCAAAAATTGTCGCGGTGTAAATCTGAAGGTTTTGCCTGTCAGTCAAACACACTGGGGTTGTTGTTTTTTCGAGATGCCAGGGCGGTGCGCGTCTGCGGGCCGACGGGCCAATGGGTACACGGCGACTGGACCAACTACACCGTGTGCTTCGTCTTGGCGCTGCCTCAGCTGTGGAAAATGCAGCAGGAAAGCGAAGACTATGACTACGCCAACAAGCTTCAGCTCCAGGAGGTACAGCGCAAGAAAAAACACTTTGACGCCACACGATCACTGAAAACAAGACAATTGAATTCTGACTTTGGGAGAACAGAAGAGCAACAGTGGATGTTTGCGATGCTCACGATGTTTGTTTCGCCCTCAAACAGGAGCAGGAGACGAACGAGATCTCGATCGCTCGGATCGTGGCGCACATCTACTTTTACGGTGGTCTTTTCTCTGCCATTCTGCTTTCCGCAACTTTCTTCATATTTGCCTATTTCAAGTGAGTTTTTCCAGAATCTGGACATTCATCTGAGAAGCAACTACCTGTTTGTTCTGAGAGACAGGCTGGAAGCAATTTTGGGAATACCGACTGGAAGCAGTCCGATGACAACTACATGACGTTTATTGAGTTTGAGTTCCCTCACAATTTTGTCTGGCTTTTCACGTGTTTTGGAACACATCAAGTTGTGACCCACGAAACTTTGCTGTCTTAACTTTTGAACATACATTTTCCAACCACACTTAGGACTCAAATGTGTTGTTATGTTTTGGAGTCTGGCCTCCATGACATTGAATGTTCTGAACTACCGGTATATGCTCATGAGGTCTGGCATGCATTCTCGCGGGCTGTGGCCGAGCTTATGTTTCGTCACAAACCCAGACCTCTCTGCATTCCTGGAAAGGTGTATTGTTGTTCTTCAGCAGGACGGAATAACAGCTTCTGGCTTAACACGCGATTTTATGGTTCTCACAGGACCATTCAGTGCAACAGGATCTCCATACACAAACATCTGGTGATGTCGTTCATCATAAGAAGCATTTTATTCGTCATCATCTACGAGCCGATGATCTATTCCCCAGTCAGGAAGCAGTGTTACCTGAGCGTGGTATGTGAGAAGGAAAAGTGAGACTTGTGAGGCCGCTCGCTTTGGTTCTTTTTCGCTTTCAAAACGAACAGCACCAAAGATCTGCCATGCAGAAGATCATACCAGGCAGCATTTTGCTTTGAAATCTTTAGTTTAAGTTTTTTGTGCAAAGTTGAAAGACGAAGCAGATGTGTTTTTGTTTGTTTTGTTTTCTTGCAGGACTGGTTATGCAAGGCGCTCACAGCAATGCTTCAGTACGCCACGACCGCCAACATTTTTTGGATGTTTGTTGAGGGTCTGTTCTTACACAACAGAGTCGCGGTGTCTGTGTTCAACAGAGAAGCTCCGTTCAGAATCTTTTACTGCCTCGGATGGGGTAATCCTTGTTTCACAAAAAAGGAAAACGTTTTGTTGAAGCTTTACCATGCACTTACCTCATTGTCAAACACAGAAAGCCACAACCCCACTGACCTTGTGTGACAATTTCAAATCTGTTCCTTGAAGGTTTACCTGCTCTCATTGTTGTTTCCTGGGTGGTTGTGATGTGCAAATTCAACCACGATCATTGTTGGAGAAGGTACTTTGACATGCCCTACATGTGGATCATTGTGCTGCCGATTACAGTCGCACTATCCGTAAGTGAAGAAAACCTGAGCTCCATGGGCCTCAGGCCGCGAGCACACACCGGATCGGTGCGTCTGAGACTGTCAGGTGCTGCATGCCCACTGATCGGTGGGGAACATTCGGTTTGTGGCACTTTTCACCCAGATCAGATCAGTGGCTATGGCATCCCGGGACTCCATCCACTGACATTGAGTTATAAAAGCACATGGCACGTGTGAAATTTTCAACCAAATGTGCAGAAATCTGTTTTTCTGGCACAAGTGAAACGTTCCACTGTTTTAGCAGAACAGCTGAATGTACTGGTGCTTGTGAAATGTTCCACACTTGTTTGCAGAACATCTGAACCAAACGTGCAAGAAAATAATAAAATGCACCATAAGGAAACACAGGTCACCAGGCTACGTCTCATCAATACAAGTCCAAAGCTCAGCCACTGATTGGTTGTTGGGGGTTTGTGCAGAAGCATCAGTGTGGAAACTGGTCGGTGGCTGGAGCCTGTTTGGGTATCTATGTGTCGCTTCATTGAGAACAGTGCAAACTGAATGGCATGTGAGATTCGACACGCATGCACAGCGCCCGTCGGTTGGAGGAACAACCACCGAGCCGATGTGTTCGCGGCCTCATTGTGGGACCAGTTTGCTGTTTGGCAGACAGCGCATGATTCTCACGTGTGTCCTTTCCTGTTTCTTTGCAGACAAACGCAATATTTCTCATCAACATCATTCGAATCCTTGTCACAAAACTTCGAGCGAACAAAACGATGGAAACAGAGCAAGTCAGGCAAGGCGGCTGTTGTGAACTGCGTCCCCCAGAATGTTGTCAACCGTGCCAGTTGGAATCTCTTGTCAGTGTGGTAGCTTTCGTTGGTTACCCAGCGGGTCCAGGGTAGAGGTTGAAACGATGCTCGGCGTCGTCTGAGATGCGACTCACGTTTTGCAGAACACTTTTGTCTGGGCCAATTGAAAAACTGAGCATATGTTCCCCCTGAATCTGTGCTGGTCATAGAAACATTCAACAGAACCTGTTTCTCCCAAAAGGAAAGCGGTGAAGGCGACAGCGGTTCTGTTCCCACTGCTCGGGATGACCAACGTCAGCTTCTTCATCCTCCCACGAAGCAGAGAGTCTCAACTGGCCTACCGAGTCACCAACGCAGTTCTGCATTCTGTACAGGTTCTTGTGCTTTGCAAGTTTGTGCTGTTTCAGATAATTCTCAGTTTCTCACAAGGTCCCACAAAGCTCGAATTTGTTTTGCTATTTCAGGGTATTTTTGTGTCTGTCATTTATTGCTTCATGAATAGTGAGGTAGGAATTCCTGCAACGGCGAATTTGTGGTCGTGTCAATTGAAAATATCTTTCTGAAGCACCTTTTCTGAGGCAATTCAAAGAATTATTTCTGCAGAACTATAAGCAAACAAGAAGGAAGCACAAAACCACTCTCCTCCCAGGTGAGAATCGCCGTGAAAAAGAAGTGGAGACGTTACAAAGCCGGAAGACCTGAGTTGTTGCGGGGCAAGAGACGAACATCGCGCAGTTCGTCCATTTACGTCACCTCGTCCGAGAAAGGTTTGGTCGCGTTCAGAACAGTGCGTCATGCTTAGTGTCTTCCTGCGCCTCCAGCACGGAGCGATTTTGTGTGTCGCGTTTTCCTGTGGTTGTCGCGTTCAGTTACTACTCACGAATGTGCTGTCAAACTTTTTATTTGCTTGTCGAACATGATGGATCTGTACAAAGGTCAAACATGTCAAACATGTGAAAAATTCATTTTTTCCTGTACTTTAGCGAGAGCTTCATTTTCTTAACTTTTTTCTCCTCAGTTTTCTTGTCCAGTTGCTTCAAGAAAGTGCAAAGTGGGCCACATTTGGTTTCATCTCTGCACCTGTGTGCCCGATTTTGTCTGGGTGCTGTCTTGTACTTGATGACTTCGTCATCTGACTTTTTGACCATGTCAATGTCAAAGGACACATTTGACCCAACAGAAGCTATCTTTCTTGAAGCATCTTGCAACAGGTCATCACTCTCACGTTTGTACAGGTGCACAGCATCACTTTTATGCCCTGTTATACTTTTGATCAACTGCTCGTCAACCCCATGCTCAAACATCCGAGTAGCTGCTATTGCTCTCAAGGAGTGATTGGAGAATTTGCCTTCCAACCCAGCAGTTTTGGCAAGATCTTTCACAACAGTTTTCAGTGCATTTACTCCCAATGGCTTGTCATAGTACCACTGACCAGGGCTTCTGCAAGAGGGCAGCATTGAGTACTTGTACAAGGCTGTTGATTTTCCATCTTTTGGAAGAAGGGACACATATTTCTCAAATAGTCTGACTGGGCAGCATTGCAAATTTGCGCATTGGTACATCTTCACGACTTTTTGTTGATATTTCCTGCCCAAAATACCACCCTGATTGGTCTTTGTCTTGCGGCCCTCTTTGTACACTAACACTTTTCCTGACCCATCTGGCAATATGGACACTTGGAGTTGGCTGTCAAATGGAGGACATCTCAGTCTGTGATGCTTGTCACTGCCTCTCAAGGCACAATTTAGACCAATCAGATACAGTACTGTCAACCTGAGCTTGTCAGGATTTGACTCCCCAAGAATTCTCTTGGACCACATGAGCTCTTCTTGGTCATCAGAAATAGCAGAGACACTGCCTGTGCCAGAGATGCATGCGCTTTCACGTGCTTTTATCAAGTTGTCAAGACAAAATTTCACATGCACAAAGTCTGCGTCATCGACCAACTTCCAGAAAACGCCCTGTTTCTCCAAGTGAAACTGAATGCACAGAACCAAATCATACAGGGTCTTCCCCGGATATTCTTGCCCATCCTGATGCCTCACCTCATGGAGGAAACTGCACAAGCAATATGCCAAATGGGACTTGTTCAAATCACTTGCCCTGTCACTGTTACACCAGCTGATACTCTACAAATTTGGCTCATCTACACTTGTCCACAAACGATTTTAACACCAATCATTGAACAGTTTAACAGCCCAAGAGATCTTCTTGTCTGTACTTTCAGCGAAGCTCTTCATACTCATCACTTCAAGTCCGTCGGGGACGTGGCAGGCTTGAATCAAAAGGCACACCCATCACATGTCGTGTCATCTTGCCCAGTCTTGCACGCCTTCTTCTCCATGTCTTTGGAGTCTGTTGACAAAGCCTCGGCTTCTCTGCAGTGAAATTTGCACACAAAAATTACACTCAATTTCACAAAATGTTGTGCATGTTTCAATTCAGCACGATGCACAAAAGAAACAATCACACAGTTCACACAATTCAAAAACTCACTTTGTATCGTCTTCAGGAGCCTTGCCAAGAGCAGCACTGACACGTCTCTTCCTACAGAGCGAAGAGTGGCCACTATTCGAGACAGGCAACATGTCATCTCGCTGTCGACAGAAAAAATCGCTTTCAAATAGTGGCAACTCTTCGCGCTGTACGCGTGCCATAACCCTGTCGGATCGTACAGGCGCTGTACGGTCGCTCCCGGGCCGAAGAATGTACAATTCGCTTGACAACTGAATGCACTCCTCATACGTCATTCAGGTACAAAGAAAAGAGATTCCAGAGATTCTGCAAGTTCCAAACGAGGTTCCCAGGATTCCAACTCGAAGCGCAAGGATTCTCAAGACGTAGCTGCGACTGGCAAGAGAATTTTTCAAGACATCGGCTTCAGGGCCCGAGGCTCGCAGGAGTCAAAACGCGGCTCCCAATCCAGAAGCCCGATTGAAGAGAGTCCTGAAAAAGTTCCGCATGATTCTGTCATTGAGGAGGAACCCAAAGAACCTGGCGGTATCATCTCAAAACGCGTCCGTTTCTTCAGTATGGGAGAAAGACCGAGTCGAGGGGAGCCACGGAAGGCAGAAGGCAGTGGACAGTCAGATCAGACTGCGATAGAAGCAGAAGTGAACATTCCAGATACTGACGTGAAGATCGAAGAGGTGAGAGAAGAGAACAGAGCTCTTGCACCAGAAGAGGGAATAGAAAGGACAATAACGATTTTTACCATCCCAATCACCAAAATATAGACTGGATGAACTGCCCCACAGGCAAAATCAGACGTGCATTTCTGAGAGACCTATCTTTTACCTCGCATGTGTTCGATTTGGGAAGGGGGTACAATCTGAGGTTACGCTTTTGGAGGCCTGGATTTTTCTGAGTTCAAGAAATGTCAAGCCCGGGCTGGGTTTGCCAGGATGTTGTTCGTCACCTGACATGAAACACACAGAAAAAAGCAAATCAGTTGATATTTTCTTCATTTTCAGTGTGTACTTTTGTGTGATATCGCCACCAAAATTTTTTGTTTGTGACGTGAACAAGGAACCAAATGACAGTGCGAAGGGTTCAAGTGTACGAAACACGCTTCCACAGAGGAAGGCCATCAGGGGTTGTCAGCTGAACTTGGGCAAGAGGTCAGCCACCAGAGCAGTCTTGAACTTGGTAACAACAGCCAACCACCATCAGCAAATGTCTCTCAAGGTGCATGCTTGGTTCTCCTCATACCCTCGCAGTGGGGACGAGACCAGACTCGCTCACGTGCAAAGTGAGCCAGATCACCCAGGTAGTTTTGCACATGTGAGGGTTGTAGCTCGACAAGTTTCGCGGTCGGTTTCCTGCACTTCGCATTACGCACTGAGGTAAATTCGTGTTTTGTTGATATTTTTTTACAATTTATTTGAGTCATGCATACGGTCCCAAACAGAGATCAAACTCAATTGGTTTGTTGTTCAACATCAACAGCGCCTCACGGCACTGCAGTGACTTTTTGAAAACGAGAGAATTGCTCTTTGCAGCTTTCACCTTGACAAATTGACAGAATTTTATGCTTGTGCATTATACAAAGCTTTCAGATTTGATCAAAACATGAGCTTGGTATCAATTCAAGTATGCTGCGTGGAATGTCGAGTACATGGTTTGTTCTTTCTTGAGTTCCTCGTGCTGCACGCAACGAAAAGCGAAGTCACGTGAGGATACGCACCCGGTACTTCCGCTTCAAGCAAAACCAACGTTCAATTAACTCGTGTTCCTTCTGTCCCAAGAAGGAGATCTAAGGATCCACAAATTTACACAGTTCAAAACACTTCGATGTCAGCAACTGCACGTTTTCATTACTTATCATTTTCACACATTAAATCAGTGTACAGCTCAAAAACAATGAATCTTCGACAGCAGAAGGCAAAAGAAACATCCCCAATGTAAAGACCTGAATCGCGACTGACAAAAACACAAATCATCAAAAATAATTTGGCGTTTTAATGAAGTCAATCTCCATTTCCATAAACTTCAACAAAAAGAAACAACTTTTGGACAGTCTGGACCTGTGACGGCCGCACAGACAACGATTTCTGGGACGCAAATTTCAGTTTCAACGAGCGTCTGGCGAGCAGACAGTAAAGCAGAAGACCAAGTCCAGGTGGTCTCATTTTTTCTCAAAACTCGACAATAAAACATCAACGAGGGGGGAAAGTGCACGTACCTGTCCGTCAAGTACTCGTAAATAATGTCAGAGCGTCAACGACAAAGGTGTGGGATACACATGTACATGTATGTACAAATCTTTCTTGTTCACTGGACACTGAAGAGGAACTATGAGCTTCACAGTGCTGAGAGTACTTCAGGCACAACAAACAAAAAAACGAAACTTGACAGCTCGTGCAGAGTACGTAACTCAGACTCGTTTCTGCATTTACTCCTCTGACAGCCTCAGCGAGCTTTGCAATAAAATTTAGCAAAAAAAGTGGATCTTTTTGAAATGACAAAACAAGTGACGGACAACTCTTGATCAGATCCGCATGATGATTTCCTATCAATTTTTTTGCCTTGTCAGGTTCTTTCGTGCGCTCCCAAGTCAAAGTTCTCCTTCTGCAGTGTTTTCGGTGCAAAAATGTCCACTGTGGCCTGTTCTTGTGATGGAAATTGTCAACGTTTGTGATGTTACAGTGTCCACAGATTGGTTCGAACACTGGTTATGGTGCTGTGGCGATAGCTGCAGGGTAGGGTCCGGCTGTAAAGAAACACAAAATAGTCACACTCTTGAGCCCGCGGGCTCAGAATGAATCAGAACCATGGAAGAACATACACATGCACCACAAAAGTTTTCGAACAACACAAATTGTTGAGCTCTTGAAGGATGATCCCAAGGTGGTACTGGTATCTGCCAAGGTGGGAATTTCGTGTCTTCGTTTTTGGGTGATTTGAACCTTACACTGGACAATGTATGGTGGTGAAAATCACCTACAGGCATCAAGAGGCAAAATGTGTGAACACGGGTTTGAAAGTATTCTATTTGTTCAATTTTGGTCATGTTTGGTTTTTTCATTCACTTTTGGGCTGTAGTTGATGCACAAAGTGTCAAAAGAACAAATTTTTGATTTTATGTGTTTTTACAGCCAAAAAACCAATATGGCCAACATGGTGAAATTTGGCTATGGCTATATAAATGGCTAAAGAGCTCAGAAATGGTTGATATCTGCTAAAGGAAGTATTTTGAGAAAATCTAGACAATTGCTTGGGCTAAATTTTAGAATTGGTGATTGGTTGCTATGGTAATGTTTGTTGCTGGTTTTT
>JAAUXT010137887.1_pt1 | contig 36297 bp, 33 predicted proteins | sample 7278171 | NCBI WGS metagenome assembly JAAUXT01 (sample SAMN14350112, study PRJNA611818) | marine sediment metagenome | isolation source: surface marine sediment (1.8m) | place: French Polynesia: Moorea | collected 2018-08 | reverse complement strand
TTGTTCCAGTTCTATGTTCATTCTTGTCATTTGCAAAAATCCACAAGAAAGCACTCAGAACATTGTCTTCATTTCCGCGGTCGATCGGAGTATTGTGGAGTTCCCCTCGTACAAGTGCAACACGAATTGGACAACATTGCGAGCAAGGTAGAAACATACCCAACCACACATACACACAGTGAAGCTACACTTCACCAATTGTTCGGAAAAACGCCCGCCCGCCACATAGACTCAGCACATCTAGCAGCAAAACAACCAAAGCAAAACACTCAGAGAAAGCAAACTCTCTTGGCCTCTTTCCTTTTCAACTTTCACTGAGGCTTTCTCAATTTTGAGAACTGAACAGGTCTGTTTCCAGCCACACTTGTACCCATTTCCTGACACCAAATCAGGGTTTTCACATTGGCTGGGCGGCATCAGAATTTTTGCCGCGCGCATCAAAATTTTGACACGCAGGTGTCAAAGTCAACATGATGCCCAATGGAGAGTGTCAAATTAGATCGGTCCAGACCGATCACAAATTTTTGACGCGGGCGTCAATTTTTTGTTGCTGCGTCACCAATGTGAAAACCCTTACTGGAACAGTGCCCTCAACCGAATGCAAGAATTTTGTTGCATTCGATCTCTGTGAAAATGTTCAAACGATACAGCAACAGGCACGTCCACACAACCAAAAACAAAACCTTCCGCAAAAATAGTTTCCGCAAAAAAGTTGTCGAGAGGCAACAGTGAAAGCAAGCAAGCTGCAGGAGCTGATGTGAGCGGATTTTTCCCCACAGCCCTTCGCCTCCTACCAACTGATGAACGTTGCCATCAGCAAGAAGCGCGAGTTCATGAAGGTTCTGCCGGAGGAGTCGGCTCCGGCCTGGAGTTACGAGGTTCGGAGTCGCCTGGTGGAGAGGGTCATAGCGCTCGTCAAAGGGAACAACCTGGAGCAGGCCATCCGAATCATGGACACGCTGACCAGGGTGAGTGGACGCCACGGCTGAGATCAATGAATGTGACTTCATATAGAACTGCGGCTGCAGCAGCGGTGGCGGCAGCGGAAGAAAAGAGAGGTTTCGATGCAAACCCGTCCGTCCGAGCATTTTTCACGCCGGAACCCATGTTGCCATGTGTGTCATCTCCCTGGCAGTTTCAAGAGAAAACTGGCCAAAAATAATGACTTTTCTCAGCATCTTCCCAACAATCAAATCCTTCTGCAGAAACTTGGCAAATTTCAGGAACAAAGGTGCTGTTGGACACAGTGAATTTTCAGTTTTAGAAAGTCTATTCCCACGTTTTTTGGGACATTTTTTGGCATGTGAAATGGGGTGGACGTGTTTCTATCACACGGCAAATGACACGGCGGGTTACATCGAAACCTCTCTAATGTCACCATTGACCATGTCTGCAGTTTTGTTGTGTCAAGAATTGGTTCCCATTGATTATCTGCGGCAAGCTACCTGCGGCACATTGGACGTTATGCTTAACTTTGACACCGCCCAACATTTTGCCGCAAAACACAGAACGCAAAGAGTTTGCCGCAGCTCTATATGAAGTCACCTTCAGGGTGTCCCTGAAAGGTCTGCTGTGTCAGAAAATATTTCAGTTGAGAAATGGACGGGGTGAAAGACAGGGGGCTTCTGGCCTTCTGCTCTGGTGCTTCAGTTTTGAGTCAGCAGCTTTCAGTAAACTCCTGCAAACACGTTGAAACGTTGCCATTTCTGGGTCACCGGGTTTGCACGAAAAGTACTCGCACTTCCCCCGTCCGTCTTTGCTTGTGATAGATTCAGTTCACAAGATTTCGCGTCTTGTCTGCAGGATGTGTGCGGCGGGAAGCTCAACACTGAGCGCTTCCACATCGACAACAAGTCAGCCATCCTCATCACACAAATGACCATCGTGAGTGACGCACACAAAGTTAACACTGTGGTTTCGCATCGCAGGTTCACACATTCTCGCTGGAGGCGCTTTGGGTTGCACTTGATTCAAGCAAATGCGTATTCGGCAAAGCAGCAAAACAAATTGAGAAATAAATCTTCAGTCATCACTAAGTGCAAAACTTGGCACTGAATTGAATGAATTTGAAGCGTGTTCAGGCGCTGGCGTGCATTTGGCCAGTTGAGAAACAGCGAACGTTCAAATTTCGCTTGCTTCAAAACAGCGGCCTTTGACTCGTGTGAGAAGTCGCATCATGTCGCCCCTTCAGACAACGGGAGGTTGACGAACGCTGCGTGTTCCTCTTGTGCCGCAGATGCTGGTCGACGAAAAAGAGGACGAGTCGTGGGTGGACGCGTTCGAGAACTACGCCATTATGCTACAACGCCATCTGTCCCCGCCGTCGCTTAAGGGCCACTTTCCGATGCACGACACAGGTCAGTTGGGTCACTCCTTTCAATGAGACGCAGGCCAGAGAGGTAACTACTGAGAGTTTCAGGTCAGAGAAGTCACATCTGAGAGATCTGGGTCAGAGAGGTCAGTCCTGAGATGCATGTTTCTGTTGGTTCATGTCCCCTGAAAAATCAAACCACTATTACACAAGGTTACTTCTCTCACATGACGCTGGTCAATTGTCCGAGTGAGGGACTCAGGACCGTTGTGCGTCACACAGCACGATAAACACGGGTCAGGTGTGAAACACAGATCAGACCACGCGATGTTCTTGCTGGTGCCCCACAAGGTCCGTCAAACCAATGGCGGTCACTTGTGCACACTCTGCCACGGGTCCTGCTTTCTCTCCATTGTTGTACACCGGAAGTGTTCGGAGGTGTACCTGGCGATTCAGTGCGTGCTCCCAAGAATGTTGTACATTCAGTGTTGCTCACTAACTGCTGTGCACAGTCAGACAAACCCCAGCAGCTGCATTCAAAGAGCCAATCTCTGTGCTGTAGTATCCCACAGTGCATCACATCAATGCGTGCAATGTGTTCACCCACAAATGCGTGCACTCCAGGGTACACCGCACCCCAAGCGCTTTCCATTTGTTGTACTTCCTGCGTTGCAGGGATGATCCGGTCTCTGACCTTGACCGGGATCAGGATGCACAACAACGACGACAAGTTCTTCCGTCTCCTCATCATCCTCAAGCACAACCCCATGTGAGTCGTGCGCCATGACAGAGGGACACCAATGGGTCTTGGGTTCACACAGCGTCATTGGTGCAGTCAAATCATCTGCGATGCAGGGCGCAGTTACGAATCCACATTGACAACCTGCAATTTTGTCCGAGTATCATGGGCACCTCAATTCTTGAGCCCGATCAATTCCACGATTCAAAAGTGAATCAGTTGACCCGCGTTGCGCATCAGGCTGAGGCCTGATTCTCATTGTTCCTGTTCCAGTTCCATGGCAAAGGCGCACACATGACGCATTGTACACACGTGACAAAAATAACGTCTGTTGAGGTCATGTCACCTGACCCATTACATGCGCTCTTCGAAATTCCAGTTGCGTCTGTCCCCACGTTGCATCTGTCCCCGGGTCCAGTCAGTGCGTCTCATCCCCTCCCTTCCTCCCGCAGGATCTCGAACCTGGATCTGTCGTACACGGGGCTGAGCACGGAGCGCTGCGTCGAGCTGCTGCTCTTCCTCACCAACCGCAAACACCTGAGCACGCTCGGCCTCAAGGGCAACCGGCTCGACACGCGCGTCGTCGACGCCCTGGACCGGATCCTGCAGGCCCAGGGGCCACAGCTGCCGAGGCTCCACTGGGTCGACCTCCGCAACAACGTGGACATCATCTACTACCCAGAGTCCCTGCTCGAGGCCTTCAGGAGCAGGTGGGTTGGGTTGAACTGGGGAGGGTCATGCATACTGTGTGGGCGAAGGTGTGGGATACGGAGGTTGAGGACACACGTGCGCTCCTTATCTGATGTGCCCCTCTTGCCAGATTGGTTTCAGATACCATTTGGGCACTTGTCATTGGCTCTCAGCAAAAGTACAGGGCAAGTTTGATTGTCTGTGCCACTGATCTGGCAATTTGGGGCACCGCGTGTATCGACAGAAAGGTCGTGCTAAAACCTCTCCAATGTTAGTTCAACGCGACGTCAAGAAGTGAAAGTTGGCGTTCCTGTGCTTCACTTTTACCTGGGCGTTTGTGCCCAGTCAAAGGAGAAACTGAACTGAGACCTCACCATTGGGCTGTGTGTCCGTGCGCTGCGTCCCTGAACAGGTTGGTGGCGCTGTGGCCAGCAAGTTGTCGCTCTTGATTTGCTCATAAACGCAACTCTTTGTGCGGATCAAAGGAGTTGGGAGACTATGGTAAACCCGTGGCAGCATGAAGGGATTGAACCTTTGTTTCATGAGTCTGGATACCATTTTCTTGATCCCAGAGTCCCACAATGCATAGGCAACCCCTTTGTTGCAGGCACATGTTGTTTTCCTTCACCCCAGTGACACACTGTTAAAAAGTTACCAAATCGCGTGTCAGTCTCAGTGAAACAGGATGATTGCAAGTTTATTCTCCCCGTCCCATCCCCAGGCTGCCAACGCGGAACAAGATCGTGAGTTTCCGGGACCTGGCGGAGGGACGCACGGCGCTGCCAGAGGTCGACACTGAGGCTTTAGCTCACCCCAGCGACGGCGTCCCCGCTGGCGCCACCGTCGGTGCCCCCGTCGGCCTCCCAAGCGTCGGCATCCCTGACGGCGGCGCCACCTATGTGTTCCACGGCACGACGTACGAGGGCGTACGCTGCTCCCGGAAAGGACCGAGTTCTGTCAAGAGCGCCATCCAGTAGCGGAGGGGGGGAACAATACAAACAAGAGCAGCGCAGAAGTTTGCCATCACAGGCGTTGTCGTAGCAACTGAAAACATGTCTGAAGTCAACATGACGAAAGCAACTGAAAGTGACAATATCTGACTGGACTGGAAACAGCTTGACTGAAACCATGTAGAAATGACAAGTTGAGGAAATATCATCAACAGAGTCAAACTATTGGCAGTGTTATGGTGCAGCTGGCAACACGCGAAACATCTTGATGTTGCGATGAAACATAAAACCAATCAGTTGACAGGAACCAGGAACAAGACACTTGAAAAAAACAAACAAAATACGTTTTGTCTTTTGTCTGCGAAATATCAAATGCGCACAAAAACGATTCTCGCAAAATGCGGTTTCATCGTGAAATTGGTCATTGATTTTGCGCCGTGGCCATAAAATTGCACACAGGATGCAACAGCACTTTATGTGCACCGAATGACTGATTTGACACAAAAGTTAAAAGTCCCCCTTTTGTGCGGAGTTCCCTTTTGGAACAGCTTTGTGTCAGCGCAAAAAGAATCACCGTCAAAGAGTTGTTCCCCAAGTTATCACCCTCTTGCATCCACTAGTTCCTCTGTGTGTGTGTGTGTGTGTGTGTGTGTGTGTGTTTGTGTATGTGTGCTTGTGTATGTGTGTGTTTGTGTATTTGTGTGTGTATGTGTGTGTTTGTGTATGTGTGCGTGTGTATGTATGTGTGTTTGTGTATGTGTGCGTGTGTATGTGTGTGTGTTTGTGTATGTGCGCGTGTGTGTGAATGTGCGTATCTTCAAGGAAACCGCGTTGTGAACACTTCGCTCACCACGGCACTGAACGCCTCCACCGTCAGTATCTCGAACTGGGCGATTCGCGGGACGTCGTCACACAGGAAAACGCACTGGCTCCTGTACGTCTCCTCGTTGACGACCAGGCAGCGGCGGAACGCCGCACAGTCCTCCTCCTCCTCCTCGGGAGACGCGTCCCGGAACAGCAGCTGCAGCGGGCTGCAGAGGCCGCTCCTCTCCAGCTTTAAGTGCACGCTCAACGGAACCACGTGACTCTCAAACAGAGTTCCGGTCACGTTAGCGACGAATGAGAGGCGGGTTTCGGAGGAGATGTCCGACCCCGAGTTGAAGTCGTGATCCAGGAACCCCGCGCTGCTCGTCTGCGAAGGCCTCAGTTCTGAAGATGAAAATGGTGACACCCGTCCATGGATACGCGTCCACTCACTTGAGGACTGAGTGTACTGACCCAGAGCAATCCAGCACCCTGGGTTGGGACGATTCCAAATTTGAGAAATTGAACACGTCAGAAACCTCCGTGAAAACAACATGTTCGCCTCGCGGAGTTTCTTTCATGGTCCAAAGAAGCGGGAGGTCAGGTCATGGTCCGCTCTGATCATCCTGCCCTGCCCTGCCCTGCCCTGCCCTGCCCTGCCCTGCCCTGCCCTGCCCTGCCCTGCCCTGCCCTGCCCTGCCCTGCCCTGCCCTGCCCTGCCCTCACCCGGAGCGGTGATGTTGCAGACCGCCTGGCCGCTGCCCGAGGTTTGGTTCCAGAGATGCGGACATCGGTGGCACTGCGGCTGCCCCTCCTCGTCCTGGTACATGCCTGCCGTACCGAGAGGGTGTGAGTGGAACTTGTCAACATGCAGCCTCTCGGAACATAGTGCTGAATCGCAGGGGTTGAGTGTTGACTGACAATTAGCGAGTGTGAGCAGGCCTGAACGGTATTCCACCGCAATTGCCTGATTACCAGTCAGTGACACAGATAACATTGGCTCCTTGTCTTGTCAATGGCCCTCGATGCACATTTGGTTGTCTGTGCCACTGACCTGGAAATTGTCCTGCTGTATAAGGCATGACAGTCGGTGGTTGCTGAAACTCGTCAATGTCGTGAAGTGCGCAAAGTTTGTGCAGCAGCACAGAATTCCTGAGCATACAACAAATCTGAAGCTCGGATGTTCTTTCTGACAACACATGCACGCGCACACGCACGCACGCACGCACACCGACCTGGGAAGCACTCGCTGCACGCCTCCTCCCCCGGTACCGGCGCCTCCTTCCCCGCCGAGCAGTTCGCGCAGCCGCAGGCGGCGACCCCGCTCGTCTGACCCGCGGGGCAGTCCGTGCACTCCGCGGCGCCCATGTTCGCCGAGAACTGTCCTCGCGGGCACGGCGGGCACGACGTCTCGTTGTGCGACGCCAGGTCCTGGAAGCGCCCGCACGCGCACGGCTCGCATATGGTACCGACAAGGTAGTGGCCCTGTCCGCATGTGGAGGTCCCAGCGGCTGAAGGAGACAGGCTGCGTTTACTCGTATCCTGCCTGCGTTCTTGCGATGCGCCGGTCAACGGGCAACACAGTCGTTCAATTGCAAACGACAGAGAAAGCGCGACGCAGACATCCCATGTGTTTTGTAGGTCAGAAAGTTGCCTTTCGAGTCCAAAACACACACAGACACACACGCACACACACACACTCACAAACACACAAAACACACACACACACACACACACACACACACACACACAACATCACGAAACCATCCCCAAAACTACCAAATCTCAACGTTGTCGCTTCTCACCTGTGCCCTGCATCAGAGTGAATGACCACGCCAGCAGCACAACCCACGACGCCGCGTGAAAAGCCATTCTGTTCTCAAGCTGTACGCGAGTGGATCTCCTGAAGTAATTTTCCAGCCTGATGAAGGTTGTCTTCCTGAACAGTGCAATCGACCAGAGCCCGGTTCGATTTGTGGGCGCACTGCGTCACTGCGTTGACACCGCGAAAACACAGCAAAGGTGCTGAACAAGCGACGCATCTCGGCTTGAAGTCAACGCGAAGCTGTTGAGATTTTGGTCTGCGAGGTTCGAGCTTGGTGCCTGGTGCGTCTTGTTGTCAATGCACCGTCCATTGACCTAGGGAGGGACGCCACGCACGACGGTTGGAGCGTGATCCAAGTCTGAGCGCCACCACTTGCGTCTGGCACGTATCTCACGCAACGTTTGTCACGCCATGCGAAATTGTAAGTCTTTTGCAGGTTCGTGTGTATCACCCTGTTGCGAATCAGAAGTTCAGTTGAAATAGATCTACATTTATTTGATGTGTTTCTCCGCACCTGGTCAAGGCAAACGTACACAAACACGAGCAGAGTACAGTTAGTATCAGTTATCACAGACAAGTTCGTGGGTTGAAAAACGTAACAGTTGAAACACCCGATATTTACACGGAAACGCAGTGTGCCCATCACCTTCGTAAGACGGGATAATTCAAAGTCAGGGTTCAGTTCGCGATGCGACGTCAGGTATGGTGTGCGTCGCACAAACTTGCGCGCGACTGCACCAGTGTTCGGTTGAAGCACTCGAACTGAATTTCTGTTTTTACTGGGGGCGGGGGAGTCTGAAGCTGGCTTTGACGTTATTCAACTGTTTTGAGAGAATCCTGTTCTTGTCGCACCGTGTCTTGGAAAGTTCCGATGAAAATTTCAGTTCTCGTGAACTCAGCAACGTACGGACTTGAAGCAAACTGTTTTGGTGCACAAATTCCACACTTCAAACAAAACAAAACAAAGTGGATTTCGTTGCAGATTCGTTTGGTTGAAACAGCTCAACTCAGTCTCAGAATCACAAAAACTGCAATGCTGACATCGGTCACGTGAAATCACTCTCAACAGATTGTCCTCACACGTTACGCAGATCAGCGTTCAACTTCACTCCGAGTCCACAAGGGTGTCCGTGGACAAGTTCCCATGTTCCATCTGACCTCTGCGCAAAGCGCTGACCGAGTCAGTGCGGATCTAATGGGAAACAACAGTCTACGGTTGAATTTGGTTCACACTGGACACGTCGTGGGTTGTGCACCTGCTTCTGGTCTTGCACAAGGAATGCGACGCAGGACGACTTCAGCAGAATCAGGCCTTCACGAGATCGGCAATCAGTGTTTGGAGCAGGGAGCGTCTCTCTGGCGGCTTCCCATTTCCTCCATCTGGATCCAGGCTGGCATTGCACACCCCATGAGGACCGCAACACGTGGTGGTCATCCTCATGGCTTCAATGTTTGAGCTTCACTGTCACTCGGACCTCTGCAGTCTCATTTTACATCCTCGTCGTCCTCAGAAGTTCAGGATGAGGTTTCTGGATGACAAAGTTCGTTGCAAAGACACTTCTGTTCTGTTTTATCCTGCACATTTTCCTCTGTGTCTCAGTCACACTATTCTCCGAAAGCGGTTGCTATTGGCAACCACGCTGTCCAAGAACGCAACAACACGAGTGTTGCCATGGTGATCGCGGTGGACAGGCTCGGCGTGAGACAGCTGGCGGTGTTGGCGTCTCCATGACTCCCAGCGCTCGTTGAATCTCGATGATTCTGAAAAAGAACCATCGCAAAATTAAATTCTCGACTGAACAGCACGGTCGTAGGGGTGAAACGTGACGCTGGGACGCAGCGCGAAATATCGTTAGGTGGCGCCACATACCGAGGCGGGCGGCGGCGCGGTGGTGGTGAGTAGCGTCTCGTTGTTGCAGTGCTCGCTGAACTGGACGGAGGGGCGCACGAGGTGCGGCACGAGGCGCGCCGCCTCCGGGCCGCACGTCACCTCCACCGGCGCGCGGATACACTCCACCAGCGCGCTGAACTCCCTGCGGTCCGACGGAAACACAAACCTCTGAATTTTTGTGACAATATATGTGTGCGTGTGACTAGTTGTGGGTGAACTACAGACAGGCCCAAGGGAACTCTACGAATAATGTCAGAATTTTGTTTTGCACCAGCATGCAGAAGAGAACCACGCCCCGAAGTACCCGTCTGCAGTACTCGTGCAAATGGCACCCCCAGAACTTACTTGCTGTGCTCGTGTGGGCGACACCACAACCCTGAGTACTGGCACCCCACCCACAGTACTTACCTGCAGTACTCATCGTATGGGTGGCACTGCACCCTCAGTACTCACCTGCAGTACTCGTATAGGTGGCGCCACACCCCACAGTACTCACCTGCAGTACTCGTATAGGCGGCACCACACCCCACAGTACTCACCTGCAGTACTCGTATAGGTGGCGCCACACCATGTTGCCCCTGCGCAGCTGTTCCTGCAGCGGCTCGCCGTCGATGCGGAACGTCTGGTAACACGTCTCGGACGTCGCGCCCAGCCGCGTGAAGCAGTTCTGATGCCGCGCGTAAACTGCACAGGGGAACGGGGTGAGTCACACTCACTGTATACGGCCACTTCAATTTGAAAAGTTTGTTTCAACGGAAATAGATGTTATGGTCTCTCAACAATGTCTTGGAAAGCTCAGTCGCTTATGCAGCTCGGCCCCACACATCAACTTGAGTGAGTGAGTGAGTGAGTGAGTGAGTGAGTGAGTGAATGAGTGTGTTCGTGTGTGTGTGCGTGGACTCACTCTCCAGGAAGTGATGTGGATAGTCTGAGCGCTGACACAGCTCGGTCACACTGAGCGCTTTGTGAGTGTGTGTGTGTGTGTTTGTGTGTGTACGCGTGCGTGCGTGGTACGTGGGTGTGTGCGCACTGACTCACTCTCGAGGAAGTGGTGCGGGCTGTCTATGCGCTGACACAGCTCGGCCACACTGAGCACGTCCTCGAGCACCACCTCGACGTCGGAGAGCTCGGTGTCGGGGCAGCGGCTCCGAATCTCCTGCGCGCACGAGAAGGAGCGCATCAGCGAGCTGCAATACGTGACAAGGAACCGGCATCAGGAGCTGCGACAGTTTCGTTGCGATCTGATCTCATGCGACGTCGAGCACTGAACTTCATGGTTTGAAGATTGACTGGATGCTGCTTCATTTGTTTCGAGTTCTTTGGCAATGGACGAAATCTCATTGATTTCTGCGCACGTTCATTTTCAAGTCAGGCGAACCAAGAGGAATTCTGCGACCTGCAGCACGTACACACATGTTCTTTCGCCAATTTCAAGTCACTTTGAACATTCTACCTCGACCTCTCGGATCAATTTGAGGGCAAAACAGGAACTGGATCACTCACTGGCAGATGGATCTGATGGTCTCCACGTCAACTCCAGAGTAAAACGTTTGCTTCATCATCTCCATGTTCGCGATCTGAGTTCTGTCACAAACAAGAACGTTTGTGTGAGACACCAGCTTCAAAAACAGCTGCACTGAAGTTCATTCACATTCGCTTTACTTTGTTTTCACAAACTAAATTATATCGTGATTGTTACTGGAAACTGAATTGCGGCCGAATTGGGCAGATTCTGGAAACGACACATTTTCTGAACAGAACGCGAACGTGGTTGTTGGTTCCACTGTGCACGTCGTACCTGTAGGGCGAAAGGCAGTTGTTGGTGCTCTCCTGGACATCGTACGGACACGACGACTCTCGACTTAACCGCACTGCTGCAAGCACAGAAGAGATCAACGCGTGAAGCTTGTGTTGTGAATAGTGCGCAAGGTGTGGTTCCCAAACCGTCAACAAATCCGAGAACAGTCACAAGAATCAGATGAAACAGAAAATCGATCAGAACATTCACGGTCGGTGGTGATTTTTTTCGGAATCAGCTTCATTGTAACAATCGCAAGACAAACATCTTTTTTCTGCACTTCACTTTGCAAAAAGCGCCGTTTCCTCCGATTTTCAGCAATTACGCTGACGACTGCTCCGTGATTCGCTCCGAAATTCACTTCGCTCCATCTGCGTCGCGGCAAGGCGAAGTTCACACTGACTGCGCACGCGTGGTGCTCCTGTACAAGTCAATGGACGCTGCGTCAACAAAGCTGCTGCTCGCAGAGAACGCACGGGCACACGCATCCGGTGTGAACCTGGCCCGCGAGTCGTTCACGTGTCTTCACCGACTGATTACCTCAGGATAACGCAAATTGCGCCGCCTCCGGCGAATCCATCTCTCTCTCTCGACAACTGTATCAAGTCAATCATTCGATCAACACAATCCGCCGTCTATCAGAGAGGAAAAATGATTTTGCAGCACGAACTCCACACAACGTGCAGCTTTTTCCTTGTGCTTTGTGCTGTGTGCAAACGGACACAAAGTATCCAGATACCGTGCTCACACTTGCGTCGGCCTTGCGTCTCCATCTGGGTCACTTACAGCTACTGTTGTTCACTGACTTACACGGAGACGCAACACAGAACGCTTCCAGTGTGAACCCAGCCCCTCAGTTTTCTCCATTGTCCTGTCAACACGAGCCATTCAGGGACGTAGAACCGTTTCTCTCCCTCTCTCCCACGTTCTCGTCCTTCTCAGAGATGGCAGAATAAGTCGATTAGTGTCGCTTCGGATCCGCCCGACTCGATTTGCGTCGCGCTGCTGAGAGACGCGCCGAGGATGATGGGACGAGTGACGCCTGCTTCACAGCGCATGCGTCATGCGTTCCTTATGACGTCACGTGACGCAGACTCGTGACGCGTGTCACGCGCGTGACGCATTCAGTGTGCAACAAGCCCACAGTGATACAGGAACGGGTGATCGGTCCGGGGTCCATCACAATGTGTGTGTGTGTGTGTGTGTGTGTGTGTGTGTGTGTGTGTGTGTGTGTGTGTGTGTGTGTGCGTGTGTGTGTGTTCAGGTCGAAACGCCTCAGGCACGTCTCAACCTCATTCTGTGATGTTGCCCTGAGGGAGAGCCAAATCTTTCGGCCCGGGCTTCCTCTCAGCCCCACCCCGGTTGAATACTTGGCGCAGCCACCAGAGTCCTGTACAGAACAACTTCCATCCACTGTCCTCCAAATTGACCAACATCCTGAAGTAAACATGTCAAACTCCCACACAAAGAAAGCTGCTCTCCTCCCTCCCATTCCCCGACTCAATGGACAGAGTGAAGGCCAAAAGACCGCGCGGGAGAAGAACCCATCACGTCAACAGCAGCGTTGCGCAGTCCACTCACACATGGCGTCCAGGACCCGAACAAGGTAACTTGATTGTGCTGAATCCCCCGGGTCGGGGTGATGATGCATGGACGCGACCATCACACACGCAACGCGACGGACAGGAGCAGGGCGCTGCAGCCCCGCTCTTTATTTCCTGGAGGAAATTTAAGTGCCGCGCTGCTGACGGCCATATTCTGCAAGAAACTGCAGGGTGGGTGGTTCTTCTCGCTGATGTAAGACGTTTCTTCCCGTCCCATTCTGGGAAAAAGGACACGCACTGCAAAAGGGCTTGCAGCAGGCATGAGCACACAGTGTTTGAATTGAAACGCCAAAAGTGACAAAAACTAACATCTGGGCCCCATTTGGAAAACACCAGACGCTGTAGTGGAGGACACTGCACAACATACAGTTCCTCTGCCCACGCACCTCCCTCGGGAGCGAAGGCCTTCTCTGTCTGCGGTCAGATTCCCACCTCATGAGGCAGAGCATTATGCAACAGGCGACCGGCCTCCGCCCTAGGGAGAGCGAGGCTTAACGTGTGGGAACCCGCCGCGCAGTTCCCACGTTTAAAAGAGTCGTTTCCTTCCGTCTGTTCCTCCAAACAGACATAAATTTCTCATAAAGCAGATGTTCGCACGACATAATGGTGACAAGTGTGTGAGAAACGGGTTTCACGAAGCCAAGGGATTCAGGTCGTCGAATCTGGTCTGGATCACGTGTGTTTGCGTGGGCGTACACCCACGCACGCACACACGAATTACGCACGCGCGCGCACTGACACACGCACGCACGCACGCACGCACGCACGCAGACAGACAGACAGACAGACAGACAGACAGACAGACAGACAGACAGACAGACAGACAGACAGACAGACACATACACACACGCACACACACACACACACACACCAAACTTGCATCACATGAATCTTCGTCAATCGCTTCCGTCAAGTTGACGTGCCATCTGTCACACTTGAGTCACTGTTGTCGTTTTTGGTCACTTTTCAGCTGACTTTTCTTTCTCAAATGTGGCGCTGCCCCACCCTCGCATCCGCTGGGCGGTCGAACATGTATCTCAGGTTTCTGCGTTTCTGCGTTCCCCACTGAAACAGGGCGCGGTGGAACGAAGTGCGGTCGGCTCCCGCGCCACAGATAGATTGGTTCGTATTGATTCTGTGGATCAGATGTCTTCATCTGAATCGGCGCGCACGCTCGCGCTCCAGCAGCTTCGTTTCGCTCGTACTCACACAGGGAAGTCGGGTTCACACTCGGTGCGTCCCGCAGCGAACGAGGGGTGCGTCGGGTGCGACACACAAGACAACGAAGCGCCACCCCCAGCAGATAGGCACGCACAGGTACACGCGCACACTCACCAACCCACACTCACCAACCCACACATCCTGACACACGCACCCTCGCTCACCCTCACGCACGCACAACACACACACAACACACACACATTACACACATACACACATACATACACACACACATACATACACACACACACACACACACACACACACACACACACACACACACAAAGACGTCGTAGCGCAGGTCCACCCCGCACCCACTGTAAACAAGGCACAAGAGCCAAGAACAGTGACTCAAAATGTGTGCAAATGTGTGCAAATTCCACCACGCCATGAGAACCTTTCAGCTGCCTTTGTTTTTCGTCAAGTGAGTGCTTCAAAGAACAAGAACACGCGTCTCCCTGTGGCCTTTTGCGAACGAAGCCGCAATGAGAGCTCATTAGAAACCATAGAAACAGAATAATTACAATTTCCGACACCATGATTGGCAACGAGAAACCCCAAAGTCAGGAAATTTCCCACGTATTTCCTGACGTTTGTAGAATCGCCTGTGAGAGAAAAGCAAGGAACCCATTTGCTGCTAATCTTTGCGGCCACATGTTAATTGGGCGATAATCGCGTTTTCCCCGCGGGCCACAAATCACGGTCCGCCGCAACATGTCTGTGCAATGTAAGGTTGTGTGTGTGTGTGTGTGTGTGTGTGTGTGTGTTTGTGTGTGTGTGTTTGTGTGTGTGTTTGTGTGCGTGTGTGTGGGTGTGGGTGTGGGTGTGGGTGTGGGTGAGGGTGTGACATCGCAAAGCGGAATGTTGAAAAGCTGTCATGATTTGAACAGCAGTACCATTGCAAACAGTGGAGCTTTTTTCAACAAAAGCTGCACCTGGTTAAACTCCTCTGAAACAAGTGAATACGGCGCCCCCCCCCCACACACACACATTGACTTCTCATCGATGTTCCCAGGCCGGTCCGGTTGGGAGGAGGGACTCTAATTCAGGCAAAAAGGTCAGAAGTTATCAAGCGGCGATCTGCGCAGATTCAGCGATGGAGCATCGCAGTAATTGAAGTCGTAAATATCGAGGCCATTAGAGGTCGTGGCACGACCCCCCACCGTCCCCCAGGATTGCGCCCCGCACTCCGAAAACACTACGCGACGCCAGACGCACATTCTAACGCTGCTTCCATCCGAGCGATTGGGGCTCGTGTGTCCGTTCAAATCTGGTCCAGAAATCCACGGCGCAACCCCTTTGCCTCCGATGACTTTTCGACTTCGTGATCATGCAGCGAGAGAGTTCCGAAGTGGAACTGTAACAAGTCTTGGAAAACTGTCCATCACATTTGACCTTTTCAATGACTCCCAGATCTGAGTTTGATTTCACTTGACAGTGACACGTACAGGTCAAACGTGGTCTCCTCCCTCTCAACCAAATGACGACTCCACCCCAACATCTATCTCGCGATCAAAATCAACATCCTGAAGGACGACACCATCACACTACGTCTGAGACACAGATTCCTATCTCTGAAGGCTTTCGGAGCGGAGCCCTGGACGGAGCTTTGCTCGGACCAGCCGTCGGTTGCCCCGCTCCCCCCGACACAGCTGCGTGACTCGTAACATCCCGACTATCGATCTCCCGATCACATGTCGTCTTCATTTAAATCTGGCAACATGCAGCTGGGATAAAGTGAGCCAAACCAAATAGCCACGTCCACAGAACATCCATCTTGCCGCCCAAGCCAGGAGCTGACGCAACAGTGCCGCGTCGATTGCAACGCATTACGAGTCAGAATCTCAGCCTGAATCTCCAACTGTGAAGTCCGACCAAGGGGATGGGGTCCAGAAACGTTTCACTCCGGCGGATTGCCGGAGTCAAAGAAATGAAAGTTTCAGTCACTCGTTGTGTTTCGCCAATTCATGACTGGTCTTCAAATAACCCAAGAACGCTCGTAGATCTCTCTCTTGCTTCTTGTGTTGCAGTTCCAGATTTCCTCAGATGTTGGTACCATGGCAGATTCAACCCAGGATTTCAAAAGCCTCAGCAGCAAACTTGAACTTCCAGCATCGTGCTGCTCAAGTGGCTCAGGCCATTACGCAACCCACACAATGAGCAGATCGTGGAATCGCTCCATCGCATCGCAATTCAACGAGACGAGACGACTCAGCGCAAATGTTTTCTGAAGGAGCGATGCATCAGGTTCTGACAGGAGCCTCGCAGGGCAGGAGGAGGAGAAAAGAGGATCGGCTGCAGCCCTGCGGAAACCGTGTCAAGGGTTTCTCCTGCAATGCGTGCTGCCTGCTTCCCACGCTGAGTCTACAGAACCGGAAACTCAGCACCAGGTTCCTGGTCTGGGACTGCGATGGTTCTGAGTCAAAGGTTTGTCTGTGCCATGGTCGAGACGGGGACCCTGTCTCACACAGCAAGGAACTGTGACTGTGGAACAAACACAACGTTGCTGTCACGTGCAGCAAGTCAAGACTGTCGTGAAACGAACTGTTCATTTATCTGGAATGTCAAAACAATGGTGATCAGAACAACGACCATGTTGTGTGGAGAGCCTATCCGCGTTCGAGACCCAAGTCTGCAGCAAACCACCCCAACAATGACTGTGTTTTCTGGCCTTGACCATGAAGAGCGTGTTCCCATCTTCCCCATTACTGGGCTTTTCCATGACGGCGCATGAGACGGGACGGGCAGGGATGGCAGGATTAGGCAGAAACTGATAAGAGAAACCGCTCAATATTCAATTTTCCCAGAACCATTTCGGACGAGCTTATCTCAATCAGCTGAAGAGGAAAACGCTTCTGCGGCAACGAGCGCGGCGGACCATCAATTATGAGAAGAGAAATTGACATTGTCATAACGTAAAAATCTGGAAATCTGGAACGGCTGGACGTTTGTGTTTCAGCGTTGCACACAAGACTCATCCCAAGGAAGATGCAAATTCAGAACAGGTCTCGGAGGATAGGGGACCACAAGGGATGACCTCAACATTGCGGTCATGGTGGCAGATCAGCAGATCGTTCTCTCTCTCTCTCTCTCTCTCTCTCTCTCTCTCTCTCTCTCTTTCTCACTGGATCTTCTCCTGTTTTGAATGGTTCTTTTGCACGCAGGGTGAACAAAAGAAAACCCGTGTGCAGGTGGTCGCAGTGCCCGTGTATCCGCACCTGCGCATTTCAGTGTGGCCACGTTGGATGTATTGCAACGTCCGTGCTTCCCCTACAGGATCAGAGAGAATCCCAATCGTCTGTATCCAAGCACAAACCACACAGAGATGCACAAAAGCCCACAAAGAGAACTCAATGCACGCAAATAGACAATCAAACAGAGAATTGACGATGTCAATCTCAATCAATCCAGCGCTGAACCTCAGAATCCCAGAGTCGACTCAGCTCACTGCAGACAGGCATGCGATCCGCCGGTTTGGAGCATTTTGCGGAAACAGAGAATAAATAATTGTATTGAACTTTGCCAATGCCACAATCAGACTGGCCTTTACCTTCACTCCTGATTTGCATGTGAGTGAGATTGATCAAACCAGAGACATTTAGACATTCGACAATGCCACCGCACGAGGAGACGACTGCCGTACGTACAAAGTCAACACGCGTGTTTGCGAACTCCGGTTTGCAGACCCAACCAGGTATCACATCTGATACACCCCTGGACCAGTAACCACGCAAAGGAAAAATTTTGTAGACAAACGGGATGACATCACACCAACATTGCAAACACACATGCATACACAAACACCCACACGCACACGCGTACGTGCACGCAATCACACAAACCCACCACACACAGGAACACCCACACGCACACACACTCACTCACTCACTCTCTCTCTCTCTCTCTCTCTCTCTCTCTCTCTCTCTCTCACACACACACACACACACACACACACACACACAACCACTTCACTCTTGGCAAAGGAATCCAGACCTCCCTCTTATCTAGCACGCATGTCCCCCTCCCCCCGCCCCCAGTGGTCGATGCGCTCTGTCGCTGCGTCGCTGCGGCGCGGACGGAGTCACGGCTCACCCCGCGGACGGAGTCACGGCTCACCCCGCGGGCGGCACGCAGCGCCCGCCGCGATTAAAGCCGTCGTGATTGGAGTCATTTCCGACGCGCAGCCCGCTGTTTGCACCGCTTCACGACGCGACGCCAGCCTCGCTCAACCCTGACGTCCGATCGGTGGAGCTCGCGCCAGACTCAGTGGATTTGGCCCAATCTCCACGCGCGTCCTTTAATTATGATGTCGTGAGATCTGCGATTGTTCAAACATTGTTTCTTGAGACTCGAAAATGGAGAAGCACTCTGTCTGAAATTGACAGCAACGTCACTTTTTTGAGGTTTCCACGGCATTGCGTCTTTGTCATCTTCAACAAAAGGCCTGCATGGAAGCACACAAGCATGCAGCAGGTCTGCAGGCACACGTCACCTTGTCAGTTTTCTCCTTGTTGCACTGCTGCAAACAGACCTGTGCTCAGTTGTACGGAGACGGGGGTCCGCAGGCTGGACCGGTCCGTTTGACCACCGCGCAGCTCGAGTTCACTTTCCTCGCTTTATCACTCCTCTCAGCCTCACTGTGTAAACAATCCTGTTTGTTGGGTTAAGTAGCTTATCATAATAAATTGAGCAGTACTCTCCTGGCCTTCAGAGTGCACTGGAGACCACATCAAATGGGGCTTGACACTAAACGTGTGAAGTTTCTCCGCGTTGACCTGAACCCGAAGCCTGGGAGTTCGGCTGAACTTGAGACCACAAACTCAACCAAACCACAAGATTGGGCAGACCAAACTTTTTGTCTGGGAAAACGTTTGACGTGTTGAACTTTGAAGCTGCTCAATTTTAGGTTTTCTGCTTTGACGCTCTGATGGTCACAAAATACCAGAGGTGAGAACGATACATTAGCGAGTTTTTGCAGGTCAACGGGCCCTCTGTACATAATGGGTTGTGTGTGCCAGGCAATCGAAGCACCGTACGAAATGAAACCCGGTGGCTGCTAAAACTCGCGATTCCTCAGCGGACCTCAACAGCTGAATCCACCACAACAATCAGATTGTCAACAGCGTCCGTGTTCATTAGCAGAGTTTAATCTGCAGGAGTCGGGCACCTTCCGTACCCGGGGGAATCGCAGCGCTGCAGGTGACACGCACTCACCGAGGCTTCCTCCCACCCGACACCTTTTTGACGATTACTCGGGTGGCAGCAGCAGTCACTCAGCGCACTGCGCTCACAGCTTAATTTCTCCAGGTAAACGTGCACGCAGAATCTACGCACTCCGCAACGCACCTTATTACCAATCGGTAAAGCAAAGATCAATCACGACCGTCGAGCTGTCAAATGCAGCGGGGCTGGCACTGCGCTCAACGCCCGTCCAACCTTCGGGAGAAAGATCAAGAGGGTCATGCGTGCGGTGCAGCCTGGATGTCAGTTTGATAGAAGTTTTGGGGGCCGGGTTCACGTTGGGTGCGTCGTGCATTGCTCGAAGTCCACGAGGAAACTGCATAGTACGCGAAAGACGACGCAGTGTCCATTGACTTGAACTGAGCAAAAGCGCCCGACACAGCGCACGACGCATCCAGTGCGAACCCGGCCTGAGATACACCGCAGACGGGAGCAAGGCAAATTCCACTGCGATTTCAGTTGATATTGCCAGAGTTCGAGAAACCTTTTTCCTGTTCAGGCTCAGGTTTCAAAACGCCTCGCACGTCTGTTTTTGCACGTCTGTTTCAGTTCCAAGATTTCACGGACCACACACCCGTGTGGACCCAGACACCAAACAGCCTTTGTAACCTTCTTTTGTTTGGTTCACTCAACAACTTCACTGGGGAGCAAGACAAGCATGAAAAATTCTCCTCAGCTTCAATGGGCCTGTCTGGGCATTGTGTTCGGATGTTTTACTGACCCTCCAAGATCGCTACGAGACTGCAGACTGGAGCTGTTATCACCCTCCACATTTTAACCTTGTCTCTCAACGTTCGACAGGAAGCAATGTATTTCTCTCCTGTGAAAACAGCTTTTTTGCTCTCAAGCAGGAGAAATGCAACACTGGGCGAGGTGAGACAATGTTGAGCACTCTCTGTGCATCAAAGTTGCCATTAAAATCTTCGCTTTCCATTCCGTGCCTCCTCTCGACAGCGCTTTGAATTTTGAAGGTCTCCACCCTTTTCGAGCATTAGTTGTGAGAGAAACACAAAGTGCAGCCTTACCTGTGAGGAGGAACAGGAACATTTGTTCCACGTTGAGAACGGAGGAAATCTGCATTGTGTCGGGTTCGTTTGATTCGTTACAGGAGGCGCATCCGTAGATTCTGTGTTGTACTGTAATTCCGGAGTGTTTATCCCAATATGCTGCGAAGTACGTACAATAGCAGTGAACAAACTGGCTATTGTCCCGCGGATGAGTTCTGCCAGCTTCACGAGTTAATTCCCCAATTGTGCACTCAGTGGTAAGTAAATCCTGGAGGCTTCAGTCAGCACAACGTGAGGCCGCTTCGCTTTTGAGTCTGTGTGGCACTGTTGTTGTTGAGGGCTCCTCTCCGTTTTGACAGTAAACGGCTGAGTGTTTGCAAGAATGTTGCTGCAGTTACTTTTCTCTCCGAGTGAATCCTGCTGAGGCGAGTCGAGCTGCAGGGGCTGCAGGGGGAGGGAGGGAGGGAGAAGCTGCTGCTGCGGCGGGGCCTCCGCTCCTGCAGCTGCAGCCGAACCCACGTGCGAACCGCCGCCCGTCCGCTCGCCTGGCCGCCCGCGCCTCACACAAACACAACACACCGCTCTGTTTGTAATCCAACTGCGTTAAATACTTCACGGTCCGCCTGGTGTGGTCTCCCGTTTGTGTAATGGACTGTCACTCGGTGGTTTTGCGATGATAATGTTCTGTCGTCGTGGAAACAGCTTCACTTGGTTGCCAGGTTTCGGCGCACGACGTTGGTGGTGGTGGTGCCGACGCGGTGAATCCACGATCTCATCAACGTTTCAGCGCCGCCTCTGAAAGCGAGAAAAGAACCGTCATAGTAGAGATAATACTGGAGGTCTGGTGTTAGCAGCTACACTGCCAAAAAAGTTTCCAACCCAATTCGTTTGTTGACAGATCATTGTCTTCAAGTTCGGATAGTTTCGCGGGTTCGTGCGTGCGTGTGCGTGTGTCTGTCTGTGTGTGCGTGTGTGTCGATCAGTCTCAGTGATTGAGTGAGTGAGTGAGTGAGTGAGTGAGTGAGTGAGTGAGTGCGTGTCTGTCTGTCTGTCTGTCTGTCTGTCTGTCTGTCTGTCTGTCTGTCTGTCTGTCTGTCTGTCTGTCTGTCTGTCTGTCTGTCTGTCTGTCTGCTGGCAAGCCTTTGACTCAGATGACATGATCCTTGGTCAAGTTTTCGTGAGATTGTTCTCACCATCAAATCCTGAACTCAGTTTGCTTTGAAATCTTTCGTGGACAATTGCCTTCCTTCAGGAACAACGTGGTTTATGCCTGTTGTCCCTGTTGCCTTCCAACCAGCCGGTTGGCAACGATGGTGCAAACACATCGGGATGTGATTCATACAGCGGATCGTAATGAGATTATTTGTTGCTCGACACATTACGACCATTATCGCCATTATTCAACTCGGTGCGAGTCATCAAGTTGGCATCGCGTTCGTCTGATTTTAGCGAGAGGAAAGTGCACTCTGTTAGTGTCCTCGAGCAGTGTCTGATTTAACGAAATCGCACTTAGTGACATCCATTGACAGCCCAGGACAGTTCGATTATTTTCTCCGTCGTTTGACCAAAGCCATCTCTAGACGTGTGTGTGTGTGTGTGTGTGTGTGTGTGTGTGTGTGTGTGTGTGTGTGTGGCTGTGTCCACGCACACTGTGGAAGTTGGAAACCAGGCAACGTGGTGTTGAGCGAAACCGAACATGTTCGGTGTGGCGACTGAAGGGGTCCGACGTCTATTTTTCTTGTCAGGAAGTTTTTGCGGAACAGTTTGCGACGGAACCACTTGATCTGACATCAATGGGCTTTAATTGCAGTCGACGTGGAGCATTCTGAGCCACGGCGGGGTTCACACTGGCCACGTCATGCACGCATTGCGTACAGGACCTCTCGTCGTTGTGTCACCGCCAACACTTGCCAAACAGCTCCTGCCAGCAAAAATTTGTGCGCACGGTCTTTGGTGACAAAAGCTGCGGGGGGCAAAAATGTTTTCAATTTCTCAACAAGTTAGGCACTTTGATGAAACTGACTTCAACCCATGGCAACCAGAGAGACGGGATTTTGCGACGATGAAGGAACGGACCCGTTCAGTGGAAACAGGCCCTTTCAGAGCAGTCTCATCCAGAAATGAACTCCACAACAAACTGTCAACTCGACGTGGAAAGATAATGTTTCTTCGCCAACACTTGAGTGCAATGCAACAAGAAAGGAATTGAACAAGACAAAACTGGTGCAGCAAAAATTCCCGAGTGAAAACTGAACTTCACCCACTCGAACTGGAATGCTGTAACAGAAGCACGCCGACGGAGTTTTCATTCCACACTGTACATACAACCCATCCAACAGGTGACAATAACTTGCGTGGATTCTCAGTTTCCAAGGGAAACCCTGCCCGACCAATGAAACCGCATGAAGCAGAAATGCACACCGACGCGGAAGAATGGCGTCTCGGTTTCCGATGGGGACGGCACGGACGCCTCTGTGTACAAATCCCGTTCACGCGCGCTCACCAGACCCGCCGGGGATCCGGGTCCCTCTCCACCCGACAGCGGGGGATTCATCCCATATCTAAACTGTGCACACTTCCAGCGGATCGACTTTCAAATTAGATAGGGCTTTTTGACAAGATAGTCCAAACAATCTTCAGATATGATCCACCCGGAGGAATTGAGGCGTTGGCTTTGGAAAACTTCGCACTGAGTCGTGAAGATCTGATACAGTCTGCCGAGACTTCACAAACTGTGCACCTCTCTCAATTTCACGTGCGGTCAAACAGTCCGAGGTTCTGTCCCCATTTGTGAACGTCTTTCCTCACCCCCAAGTCGCATCAAATGCTTTAAATGTGCCTGAACCTCCCGAAGAAAAGCGCACTCGACGTTGGTAAACTGTCTTTGGTTCCTCAACCAAAGAATGTTGATGTGAGGTGAGCACTTTGAATTCAGCAGCAAAAAAAGCAACTTCAGACTCCAGCGTTTGGAAGTTTGGAAGCTTCCATGGAAAAAAGATGTTCTTTTCACATATGACACACAGACAGGAGTCACAGTATCATAGCTGAACATTTTCATAATCCAATTTCTGTGCCTTTCATCCCGGGCTGAACTCAGAAGGATAATTCAATTGCTTCATCCCTGTAGACTCTATTAATGAATTAATGCTGCCGTGCTCCTGCACCAAACCCATTACTTACACACGACGTCGAGCTGCGCAACATACGTGCGCACAATTTCTGAATCCTCAAACCTTTCCACCAGTTGCACGACAATATCTGGAAAGGAACAGCAACTTGCTTTGCAGCACAAAACTGATGAATGCCTTTGCAGTTCAAAGATTTCCGCATTTGAAAGCCTTTTCATTTAACAACGATTGCAGAGGTTTCTCTCCGCGCACAGCCACAGTTTTGAGTGACAATACACGTCCACACAGATTCTCCGGGAAAATGTGAAGTCGCCTTCCGAACCACCTGTTCGAGACTTCCGCCTCCGACACAGAGGATCTTTAAGGCATTTCTTACAGATACTTCCTGGAACTGCCTCGAGCGACGAACAAAGAAAGATCCATTTGTGAAAAGGCAACCGAGACTGGAGAAATTCTCTCTCCCATTTTGAATGAGCAGAGCTGAAGGCAAAGACGTGTTTACCGGTGGAGACAAACTGAGACTGGATTTGCCAGAGTTCGGCTGAAAAAAGCTTTCAAAACGGACAGACGACCCCCCTTGACAAAATTGTCATTTCTCGTGAGAGAGGGCACCGTCTGTACGCCTTTTACTTTGGTTGCGACCTTTCTGCGGGGACGAACAACATGCAAACCAAACTTCTAGTGCTGAATTTCTGTTACCACCCGTGCACAGAAACACCATTTTGGCCTGCAGAAGGGGAGGGGTTTGCGATTGTTCAAAGTGATTGTCCACTTGTTTGTTCCCTGACCCACCAATATGCATGGACATACTGAGTACCCCTTGTACCTCCGCACATGCGCATCTGCAGTTCTGACTCGGAACGTAACCGGCTGCACGCAGTGGATGTTGTTGGGGGCGGAGGTCCACGTACCACCTGTGGATGTTTGTGTATTTTTCTGACCCTCAACAGGGATCAAGGCTGCGCTATGTGTGTTTGTTTCTCTGCAAACACTAAGTGCTGATTCGTCCCGTGTTGCAACTCCTGTTGAACAAAATGCGAAGCAAATCAACCTGAGCAACGAGTGCTGAAACGGCGTTCGCATCCATGCGAGGGGTTCAGCAAGAGACGTGTGTTCGACCCGCACAAAAATCGCACGTCCAGAAGACGCACGAATTGTCCTCAGCTGACAATGTTACAACATGCACCTGTTGAAGGACAGGGTGCGGTGAAACATCCCAAAATTCGAACTCGATCAACGCGGTTCAGGTCAAACGGGCACGTGACCTTGGCTTCACCCACACAAGGTCACCTCCAGACCAGGATCTCCGCACCGACCTTCCTGTAAGATATGCGTCGGAATTTCCAGGGTTGTCGAGCCGCTTCACATTGGATGCTCCAAGCGTTTGCATCAAGGCGCTGTGCCATTGCTTGAGACGCAGCGCACATTGGCATTGCACAGGGACGATGCGCACGACGCACCCGGTGTGAATCAGGCCGGACGGTATCCGTATATATCGCAACCCATCATCTCACTCTCACGCACAGATCGGGGCTGGATCAGACGTTCCCTCCCGATGAGATGCAATATCAGTCGCATCAGGTGTGGATTCCTCCGATGCTACAGGACCCCCTCCCGGCCGCGATGCCCTTCTGCCTCCGTTCCTCAGGATCGCAACACTGAACAAAGGGGGCCAGATCCGCTGCACACGTGTTTCTACCAGCGCAAAGTCTGTCACGCAACGCCATCGCAGGCCCTGCAGGTTCGAGCGAGTGTTTGAAACTTGACACGCACCTTACATTTCTGAAGGCTGTTTGCAGAAGAAAAGACCCCAAAACAGTGGAGTGTGGATTGACACAGGAAAACGTTTCAAGGTGCACCTTTTGCTGGAAGTCGGGTGACACAAGAAAAATTTCCTCAGCTTGTTACTTTCTGATGAATAAGTGGACGCTCATCTTTCGCTCAAATCTCCTAACGGTGGAACACCCAACGAAACACTGGCCCGAGTAACGAAGCGAAGCTGCGTTAGTCTTTCACAGCCGGAGCCCGTGACTTATGCACCTGTGTGCACCTGCACCGCGTTGTACGGGCTCCACTGATGTGGGATCGTGTTTTCCTTTGAAAGTGATCAGCGCGATGCGCCATTTCGCTCCCGTCCTCCCACCCCAGATAACACGATAAATCGTCATTTTCAGTGAGGCCTCCTTCACACTGGGTGCATTGTGCCTCTGTGTGCGAAAAGGCAGTGTTGTTGATGCAATACCCTTGGACTCACACAGGGACGCATCGCAAGACGCATCCAGTGTGGTCGAGACTGGATGAGAGCGCGCTGCATGCACCGCTGATACTTCCGAACTCCGCTTTCATGTGCTGCAAGAATGCGGAATCATCTCCAGGTAAAAAGCTGCAGATTCTGCTCGGATCATCCATCCATTTCTCAATAGGAGCGGAGTGATCTTCTGCAACGCATCAGGCAAAACGAAAATTACAGTGCTCAACAGAAACAAAACGTACTTTTGCTCGCGGAGTTCAAAAGCGAGCAGAGGGTCATTAGACCTTTAGTGCACGCACATTTTCATGCGAGATCGCACTCTCCCCATCCCCATCCCACCCCAGTTTCGTGCTTCAGTCCTGAAGGGACAAGCGCGCATTCAGTCGTCCGTGACTGCAAAATTTATCCTGAACAAAAGGCCTCCATCCGTAGGACATTGATTGTCGATCGCGAAACGTCATCTGAATTGAATACGCATTGACAGGGGAATGCAGTCAGATCGGTAATTCTTCCCGATATTGTTGTGGAATAGCATTTTGTCGCTCTCACCTGATCAATGGTTTTGTTATTTCCCCACAGAGTCCATTCCATCAGTTTGATCCTGGGGAATCTCTCATTGATCAGTCGAGGTCAAAAAGTCAGCCTCTGATGTATCCTAAAAGCGCGCATAAATTCTGCATGTCATGAAACAATTTTCATGCACACGTCACTCTTTCACAGTCAAATCCATCACACTTCCACTGTTCGAGTATCCTTGCCTGACATCACCACGTCCAACCCACGACGTGACGTGACGACGTGACGTGAACGTCACGTGGCTCGACGCACTTCACGTCGACGTGGCAACTTCTACCATGGAAACAACAAAGTGAGTGGTTCCTCACGTCAAGGTCCTCTGCAGCCTGTCACTCGTCAGTTTGTTAACTGTCGCCTGTAGTCCAGACACAACGCATGTACAGACGTCGCGCTCCACTCGGGGGCAGAAAGCCTCCACGACTGATCCACAGTGCACCGAGGACAGGATGCAGGAGAAGTCACGGAAACCCAATCAGCCTTATCTCGAGCCTTCACTGCGCGGCCGGGGTCACGTTTAGCCCCGCCGCAGATAACGAGAGATAAGCGGAGCTGTTTGCGCGCAGGTCACCACCCTCAGTGACAGATCAGCCAGACACCGATCTGTTTAGAAACAGACGGGGGTGGCGGAGTCAGGGGGCGGGGTTTGCTGGGTGCGCAATACAACTGCTGGTCACCCGAGATTTCACGGTTGTGCAACCAATTTTGTCTCGTGTGTGACGTGCATGTCAGTGGCGCGTTGCGGTGGTCAGCAACGGCTGAGCGCCAGTCAACGTCGACGAAATGCATGACTCGTGTGGAGAGAAAACCAAATTTTCTAATTGTTTGGTGGAATTTGTATGTTTGCATGGAACAAACTGTTTTCAACTTGACGTTCGTTTGTCAATCCGTGTGTTGGCATGACAACGAAAACGATTCTTTGAAGTGAACTCCATTCAACCCAACACCATACTGATCATAACGTTGACACTGAGCAGAACACAGCGCCTGAAACAACTGAGGTGCAAAGGCCAAACCATTTAGAAGCTAACAGGCCTTCGTTCTGTTCTCCCGCAGAAGACAAACACAAGAAGCAGACACCACAGGGGAACGGGGACATAAGCTGTCTGCATGAGGTCAACAACAAGTCCAGAACGTCCATCTCGTTGGGAAAGTGTTTTGTTTGCATCTGACTTGGTGCGTTTCAGGCGAAGGATCCAGGAAACTTCAACTCTTACATTGACGTTGGGCTGCACACAAACGCACGCACGCGTACCAGCACACACACCACACACACATACACACACACCAGCACACACACCACACACACATACACACACACACACACACACACACACACACACACACAAGTTCACGCGACGGAACGTTCCTTGTTCACCGATACACTTTGTTTCTGCAATGCTTTCATGAGGAGGAAACGGAAAATGTCGAAGCAACTTGCTCAATGTTTGCGCAAACAACTCTGCAGGAAGAGAATGTTTCTCTCCCTGGATATTAATGCAGCCGCACATCTCTCCCTGATCGAATTAACAATATATCATTACTCCACCGATTCGCTTGATGCAGAGCCAAATGCACGTTCCATGTTGCATCAGCAAAGCTGTTACTGATACCACAACGTCAACCCCAGCTTTACTGCAAACTTCAGACGGAAGTTGAAAATTTTGATTCACGTTGGCTCACAAAGAGAACAAATCTGCGTGCGCTGACATCAGTGCAACTCCAAAATCAGCAAGCCTCTGGGTGGGGAGAACAAAACAGAATGGAGATTTTGATCCATCAAGCATTCTCCCATTGTGACAAGTTTTGCCTGCAGATTGTTTGCTCTTCGTGTTTTGACGGCGGCCTCAGAACCAGACGTGCAGACCACGTCCAGCAGTGGGACTCAGGTCCGGTTCGGACGCTCGATCAGGGACATCTGCACAGTGGCAAAATACCAAAGGTGAAGTTCAGGGAAGGGAATATGTGCAAGAAAAATATCCATTGCAGTTTTCTCAACATCTTTTGCAAACGCTTGTGCTGGCAGAGAGCAATATTCAACTCGAAGATCTGGAGATGTGGATGGGAAAGAGGCCACTCCCGTTCTCAAACTTTCACAACACAAGATTCACTGAAAACATTCACTCTGTTTTTACAAAATGACAGATACTGAGTTCAGAGGCGCATCATGTCCGAGGACGAGGGAGGCGGTTTGTGTCTGAATTCTCCGGGGGTGGTCATTCAAGTCAAGTTTCAGTCAAACTGTCGCGGCGCCTCAAAAGGGAAAAATTACCTGTAAATTTTCACAGTAATCGTACAGGGCTTCTCAACTTACACAGATCTATCAATTCACTTTGCATTAATTTCTCCGGATCCGGGCGGGAGACACACTGTCCACCGACAGTACAGGTGGGGTCACTGCAAAAACACACAACTTTCCAAGACCTTTGGTCGAGAAAAGAGTTGCAACATGTGTGATGGAACAGGAGCCATTTTCGCTTTGTCTCTTGCACCTGAGGAGTGACATCAGATCCGGCTGAAATCGGAGGCTAAAATGTCTGCCACGCCTGCCATTCTGAACATTTGCTTCCAGAAAATTTGCAAATCCCAAAAGTTGCATTGTGGCTCCCGTGTGTCAGGTGACAACACAGATTTCTGCACGAGGCAACAAAAGGGAGATCGAACTCGCCCAACAGAAGCAAACAACCCTCGGCCGCAAGGACAGTCCCAGGGACCCATGCGCACAGCAGGGACTTGACGTCAGATCCTCGGTGCAAAGCAGTTGGCTTCGCAGAGCTGATGACCCCTCATGGCGAGGGGTCTGGACCCCTTGAGCGGCCTGGATCCTCCCCGAGGCCCAGTGAGGCGAGGTGCCTCATCGCCCACGGCTTGTCATCAGGGACGAGCGAAGAATAGACTTGGAGGGCCGACCCAAGCAAATGGAGTAGCTGAATAAAATTAAAAGCACACACCTAAAGTAACTTATATCTCCTTCGGTTGTCATCTTTTGTGGGACCTCAGCAGGAGGCTAAAGGTTCATGAAAGGCTTTGCCAAAAGCCATGGGAGTTCTGAAGTTCTTTTTTCCTCGGATGCATCAGATAACATGTGAAAGATAATGCCTCCTTCACAAAATTCTCATTCAGTTGGGTTTTTAAGACGACTGGAACTGTTGACTTTGAGCGAACACACAGACCAGAAGATCCAAAGCGACAGACCGGAAAAGTCCTTTGACAATTTCTTTTCCGTCAAAACATCTTGGTTGTTGAACATAACTGCGCTACCTGCAGAGTCTCGTTCAATTCCACTTGCGTTTCACAAACGTTTCGCTTCCAAAACGGTTTGATCTCCGACCCAAACTTTTTTGCTTGTCTTCAGTGTCCCAGGCAGTTTGTTCTGGCGTGCAAGAAACAGGGTTTTTTTTTTTCAACTTCGACATTTTTGGAGCTCAACCCCCTCCTCTTCACCATTTCCCTGGCTTCGTTGTGCTATTCCTCTGAGAGCACTGAAACCATTGCATTTTATCGCAACAATCTCCTTTCACCACGACAGTCAAGCACAAATATCCAAAATGCAGCGTTGTGCCATTGAAGGTTAAAATCTGACCACACGACGCTGGGGTCTTCTCGTAAAAAGCCATTCATCAAAACGTAGAGACTTTAATCAGATTTGTACATATGATCAAGTTCATGGTTTACCTGCTCATCAAAGGACGAGTTGTCGTTTGTCATGGAACTCACCTTCACTGGTTGTGACTGCGAAAATGCAGCGTGCATACCAATGCTCTGTCATTTAGATCTCTATCATTGATTTAAGACCATTTCAGTTCGCCCATTCAACTTGGATGCGAGATGGGTATCTGTCCTGAAATATGGACCCCCAGAACGAATTCAGCGTATGTATGCATTTGGTGGAAAACCACTGAAGTCAGATCGTCAGATCTACACAGACAAATGGTGTTTTTTCAAAGAGGGTGAACCCAGTGTTCAAACATTTCAACAATGTGTAAATTGACAGAGTCAAGAATGATACACATTCCGTCTGTATCTCTCCTCAGATGAATTTGTAATGTTTGGGCTCGTCAAACTCGACGTGGAAGATTTAATCTCCTCAAACACACTGTTTACGTCTGTGACTTAATCCGTCCCGGAATTTCAGGACTTTTTCCTTGAAGCTCTGGGAGTTAAGACTCGCACCCTTCCTGGTCTTGAGACTCAACAATGTCTTCGCAAACCACGAATGTTCCAAAAAAGCTGCAGGCTGTTTCACCTGTAAATTCCATTGAAGACCCAAATTGTTTTCTGCAGAACAACACATTATTTCTGCGAGGAACACAGTCATTTTTATGCCTTTGTTCCCAGATTGTCTCTCCGCTCCCTGCGCCCGGCTTTTTCTTCTGGGTGACAAGGGCCACAGGCCAGGACGGGCCCGCTGTCCTTTTAAGTGCATTTGCCATTTGGAGCGCAGATAAGTGTCACCGGCGGCTATTGGATGAAGTAACTCCGCAATCAGACTTGTTTCATGTGAAGACGACCTTTGAACCACGTAACTCTGCATCACTGCTCAAAAGATGTTCAGAGAATAGGAACATTTACAGGTGAACAAATAATGCAGTGCATATCTGCTGTGTCGGGTTGTTTTCATCTCCCAAGGCATCAACACCACAGATTTCGCAACAAATTGGCACAACATGCAGAAACAGAGAACAGGCTTTGCCCTCCATTCTTCCTCAAGCAGAATGGAAGAAAAGGGACAACCTGCGTTGGAACTCCGAGGGTCGTTGTGTTTCTCGTTTTCTTCTGCAGTTCGACAATGCAATGCCACGCAACCAGTGGGAGGGTAGAGTTGTGGCTTCAGTGACGAAACGCTCTGAAGAACCAAGATGACGGGAAGATTCACACTGCGACAGCACAGAATTTGCGTTGGACAGGATGTTTACCTGCAGTTTGAACTCTCAATGTCGGGTGAATTATCTTTGACACTGACAGCTCGATGCTCTCCACAACGAGTGACTCGTATTCCCAGACTTCAATTGAAATCCACACTGATCACAGAAAGACAAAAGAAATTAAACTCACGTTTTGCTCTTCGCCTGGAGTGAAGTTCAGTCTGTTCCACGCAAAACTCCACCCGGTATCAGGTCTGCAGAACCTTCCTCAGAGAAAGCTCAGTTTTCTGCGGAGCTCACCTCTTGACTCGGGAGCGCGAGTGGAACTGATGAGACCTCGGCGGCGCGGCACAGCGGCACAGGTGCAGCACGGAGCCAAGCGCTGCTGCGTCTCAGTCTGTTTGGCTCTGTGATTGGCTGGTTACGTGGTGCAGGGCGAGTCTGGTTAATCCGACCAGTGCAGATTCCGACAGAAAGATGCTTTGGAAGCAAGGTGTTGTCGTGTTGGCTTCTGTTTGGAAACACAAATCCGATACAAATCTGCAGTCTTTGTGGTATCCAAATCAACACTCAAATTGCCTTTGCGTTTCTTGACTCTAATTGTGGGGACCCGATGTGAAATTTTTGGGAAGCTCCGAAAATCACTGCAGTCTCGCAACAGGTAACAAAGAAAATTCCCAAACGAGAGAATAACAAGTTTCACAAAAACTTGTCCAAGAAAACTCAGATGGACTTCATTGGTCACTGGTTTTCATGTAAAATTGGCCTCGCACTGTGCGCGAGTTTTGTGGAGTGTGAAATCTTGTGTGTGTGTGTGTGTGTGTGTGTGTGTGTGTGTGTGCATGTGCGTGTGTGCGTGCATGCGCGCGGGTGTGTGTTGTCTCGCCTTGGATGTGTGCCAGTGCGTGAGTGTGTGTGCGTGTGCGTGTTCAGAATGCGAAGAACACCCTTTCTGCGCACCTGTGTGTCGGCCTCACCTCCCCCAGTCGTCCCGACCTCGGGAGATGCCGGCTTCCCCGCAGCTACTTTGTGAAGGAGAAAATTAGCAATCTTCCAGCAGCCATGTCAGAAACATTCGCGTGTTTCACACACGACGGATCAAAGTTCCGAGCCTCGATGTCGTCAGATTGCGAGTTTTCTTCGTGCAGGTTTGTGCGCAAATCTCTTCAAAGCAACAAGTGAGCGAAACGCGGGGAAACGTTCCAATTCACACGCTCCACAGTCCAGATCCGCAATACGTTCTTGAGACAATAGAGAACATAAGAGACGCGCAGACATTGGCAGCTGAGCTCTGACCGTCTGCGCAGAACGGCGTGTGCTCCTACAAGGGCGATTCTCCAGATGCAGGCAGGCGTGGTCCAAGATCTGGGACCAATGCTTGAAACAGACTTGATGTGTCCCTTCCGGAGCGTGACAAACACAACTTGATTCTGAAAGCCCAAACCGGGCTGAGTGGCGGGACAGAAAATACTTTTTGCAGATCAGTTTCCTTTCTTATTTCGGAGGAGATATCTCCTGGATGTTCGCCGCTGAGGAGCGAGTGACAACACGTCGGCTGGTGCGACCGGCAGCGGCGTGCACACTGCGTGCGCCCTTCCTGCGTGTCGATGGGCGCTGCCTCGCATGCGTCAATCGGGCACAGACACCACGCTTGACGACGGTGCGACACATGACAATGTGAATGGGCCTCGGTTCAATGGTGAGGTTTAGCAAACACGTCCGCTCCTTTTAAAATGTGCCCCAATTGCCAGATTGGTGACACAGAAACCATTTGGTCACTTGTCAATGGCTACCAGTGCACATTCAAGTTTGGGTATCTTTGGCACCGATCTGGCAATTGCGGCATCACGCGTTTAGAACTGAAGAACGTGCTGAACCTCCTCGACGACGCAGCACGACATCTGCAGTGTGAATGGACCTCAGCTCCCGGGGACCAGGCAATAAGCGTCGAGGCTGGATCTCCGCGAACAGAGCGTCGACAGCCGAGACGCGAACCCTGCAATTCACTGACAGCAAGTGACTCCAACAAACAAGGACAACCACCAATTTACCTGCTGAAAACCCTCTCAGTCAAAGCGACGCGACAACCTACGAGTTCGTAATGACGAAAATGTCAGACATCAATTTCCTACGGTGAGCAGAGAGGGAAATGCAAACTTTTTTGGGCGAAAGTAATTTCTTACGAGAGTGACTTAGATCTAGATTAGCGAGGTTGTTCCGGAAAATGCACCTCGCCAAGCATCGCCGCACAGAACACACATACCTCGCAGAGTTTTCTCCATGACAGGACACACACCAAAGCAGAAAAGAAATGCACTGATCGGACAGACCAGAACCGTGCAGAATGCAGAACGGTCAAGATAAGTTTGACGGAACACCAAAGAATCGCGTTTTCGCGAACCTGACGTGTTTCGTGTTTGCCGTGTTCCGTTGCCCTTTTAGCCGTCAACAAAAATCGCCTCTCCTCACGAGCTTCAGGCATCACTTTCCTCGGTGCTTTATGCCCCTCTTAACCTTCTCAAACACAACGGTCCGCACCTCAAAACAGAAATCGCTCAGGCCCTGCGCGGACGGTGAGCTCACGAGGCCGGATCCAGGAGGGGAGCTGGATCTCTCTGAGAAACACGACTGATGGCGCTAAGTTTACACCTCCATCCTCAAGCCAGGCCTAGATCACCCCAGACGTCCCTGCCCTCCGGACCAACTCTTGGATCCTCCTCCGGTACAATTGTAAGCACACAGCCAAACTGTTTACTCCAGCCGCCATTGATGTAGCATTGGGAAGTCGAGCCAAGGTAAATAGAGGCGCTGGCCACGATCAATCTTGATTATGTCGCTCTCAGTTAGCGCACAATAGTCCACCATAAGGCACCGCCAGCCACTCGCAAGGTTCACACTGGATGCGTCACGCGGTGCGTCTCAAGGGTGCAGCGTTTGACGCCACGATGAAGCGTTCATTGATCAGGAAGACGCCACGCACAGCGCATTCAGTGTGAGTCAGGCTCAGGCCTCGTTGAGAATTGACTCTCCGATGTCTCACACCATTCAGCTGCATTCCAATCCTCATCAGCTCAACTGGCAGACTTTTCCTGCCTCAGTCAAGCCTGAGCGTTTGACCCAAACTGAACCAAAATGTTTCTTTGTCTCTGTCTCTCGCTTGCTCTGCACTCTCTCGCTCAACCTTGCGCTCTCTCGCTCGCTCGTCTCTCTCTCTCTCATACCGGGTCAAGCTCTCACCAGACAAAACGATGCCCCACCCCTATATCTCCACCTGACAGCAGAACACAACAACACAAGTGCTACTGGAGACACGCGTATCCCCAGAATCCTTGTCATTTGTTTTGTCTCGCCGGGGAAATTCTCATGTTGAGACTTCAAACAAAAGGCCCGGCTCCCTGTGTTTGTCTGGTGGAGGAGAACACACTAATTACGGTCTGAGCCCTGCCTACATTAACCCAGAGCGACGCGCACTCCCGAATCAATTAAAACACTTTCCCACACTGCTGCTGACGGTTCTTCCAACCTGGAGGCTGCAGGGGAACCAAACTGTCAGAACACTATTCAGTCACTGGAGATGGAGTTGCACGCATCGTGGACCTGGAGTCCGCCACCCAGACTCTCACCAGGTGATCTGTGGCGCAAAGCTAGACGCGCCAAACCAAGAATCTTGCCATTGAGTCACAGAAATATCCAAATGGTGCACAGCAATAGGGCGTCCCGTCCGTTGTTGTCTTGAGAACACGCTTCGAAATTGGAGATTTTCACTCACTTCACAAAACTGAGGAACACTGGGTGGTGCCAGGGCAATTCAACACCCTAATCCTCTGTAACACCATATCCGTCCTTTGTGTGGAAAAATTAGGCATCTGTCGGTGCATAATGGTTCCAGCCATTTATGGATAAGTTTCCTTCGCCGCACCTCGCACGTGTATCCGAGAGGCACCGAGGCCAAGTGAGTGCGCATCGCCCTGAGGAGAGACATCAGTCCCGTGTGACAAAAAGGAGCCCACCTTTCCAAAAACTAACATTTGGATGGTGTTCAAGAAACGTTGGACACAAATTGCACCCAGAGGCATCCCGTGTGCAGAAACCAAAACGTTTTGCAAAACAAATTTCTGCAGGGGTATTGTTTTTTGGCGGAGTTCCCTGGATTTTCCATTCACTTTACGTCAGGAGATGTACGAAAAGAACGACAAGGCACGATGTTCAGCGGAGTGCACACTTGATGCGTCATGCGCTGCGCCCTCTGTACCAGAACGCTACGTTTGACGCGAGAACCGTTCCAACGCGTGGCGCTTCCTGCGTGAATCAGCCAAAATCGTCCAAACATGTATTCTTTGAGCGGAGCGTCTGGAGACGGGGGAGGTGGAGAAGACTCGACGCGTCTTCGTTCGGCTGATTTCCCACAAGGCACCGCGGCGCGGAATTAAACCTGCGCCACGACCGTTGAGAGACGCGCAGCGCCGACTGTGCAAACGAGACACGGATACAAACGGTGGGTCCGCACGAAGTGACACTATGTTCTGTTTCTCGTTGTGACCCTGTGCCACGCGATCCAGAAACGAAGGCACAGAGAGCCAGTCTTGACAGGAAGAATTTTGATTGGATGATGGTTGGAGACCGCGGGGCGAGTATGCCGTTTTAACCGCCATTAATTTCTTGGCAAAAGTCGTGCGGATTTGCCAGTCTCGAAGCGGACGCCCACTGGAGAAAGCCGTGGAGGCCGCCAAGCCTCGCGCCACTTGTTTTCAGCCATAAAACACGCGCATTGCAGAAAGCGCTGCCAATTCACAGCGGTCATGCAGACGTGATCTGGACGGTGATGAGCAGGGCTTCAGTCAACTGCTTCTCGTTTGTGTTTCTTTCACAAAGAAACCATCATCGTCTGGTGGCACCGGTACACACTGAATGCGTCACATATTGCGCCACCACACAAGTTGTGCGTGGCGTTGCCAAGAAGCTGATGAGTCCTTTTGTCGAGTTCTCACAAACGTAGTAATCACGAAGAAGTTCAGTTGCAATCGTTCCTCTCATTCATTGACAGTTGCCAACCACTGGAGTGCCTCCCCGCCAAGACAGAAGAACACACAAGTTTGACCTGAGTCACACGCAATTTGTGACAACAAGAGTTGTCCAGGGAGTGAAGGCGTTTGCGAGGCGTTGCGCCGCTGCGCCCACAGTGACTGACGGCGCTGCGCCTACGGCGGGAATCAGCGCTGCGCCGCCTCGGTCCCGCTGTTCACGGCTCCTCGGTCCCGCTGTTCATGGCTCCTCGGTCCCGCTGTTTATGGCTCGTCGGTCCCGCTGTTCACGGCTCCTCGGTCCCGCTGTTCATGGCTCCTCGGTCCCGCTGTTTATGGCTCGTCGGTCCCGCTGTTCACGGCTCCTCGGTCCCGCTG
>JAAUXT010066161.1_pt1 | contig 36308 bp, 35 predicted proteins | sample 7278171 | NCBI WGS metagenome assembly JAAUXT01 (sample SAMN14350112, study PRJNA611818) | marine sediment metagenome | isolation source: surface marine sediment (1.8m) | place: French Polynesia: Moorea | collected 2018-08 | reverse complement strand
TCAAATTTAACAAATTCCTTCCTCATGCATTATCCTGAACCCAAAATGAACCAAAAGAGCCCAAAAGGTCCCAAATCAATCCTCATCTTGACTATGAAACTGCTGTACACATACTTTTGGAAGATGCTGCCTATAGGTGCTTTGATTTGGCTCACACCGATTTGGCTCATTGAACCCAAATCGCGCAACCCACCTCAAATCACCAAAAAATGGTGTCAAGTCATTCCATTCCAAAGGCAAACTCGATGTTTGGAATCTGATTGTCATGTGCGGCATCAGTGCGTGCAACACAAACTGACAAATGATTTCCCAGAATGACTGGGTATCTGGTTCTTTGTGAGTGTCTGTCATGTTTTGAAAACACTGGGACATTATGTGTTGAGAACCAAATGCCTATGTGCAGAGAAATGCTCTCGATGTGGGTTGCAAGACTTTCAGAGTCAAAACTTTCAGCCGAACTCATTATTGAGAGCGGAGAATTGTTATCCAGCTGCACAATATTCTGAAGTTCATCAGCAAAAGCGCCGTCTGAGTTGCAAACAAACAACCACCCCAACGAAGCAGCCATTGCAGCGAAGCAATTTCTAAACCCCCAAACACCAAGAAAGAGCCCACTTGGAATTGCAACAACCTTCTGCTAATGAGCTTCCTTCATCAGTGAAAAGTACCAAATCAATGTGACGAGCTGCACAAGAGAAAAAAGGAAGAACCCGATTCCAAACAAGAAAAATTGGCTGAAATCTGGGACCACACCTTCGGAGAGAGCATTTTGAACCGGCGCAAGCTGCGCTACCGGTGGCGAGATACCGAAACAGATCAATTCCATTGACGAACAATGTGAAGTTTGCAGTTGCATCAGCGTTGTTAATTGTCCATTCACCTGCCAGCGAGACGACTGTGAACACTCATCCTCATCGGGCATAATGCAGGCGCAGTGATAAACCTGTGTGTAGTTGTTTTGCTCTGCATGCGAAAACGTGGTTTCCAAATCTGGCTCTTACTCCCGGGGCAACACCCCCTGACCAAAAGCAGTGATTGCCTTTTGTAGTGTGCATGGTCTCTTTTTTTCTTTTCTTTGTGATAAGAGTCGGCAACCCAGGCGGCAGTATCACTCGCTCCTCATGCAGACACCAGGGCAGCCAAGCTTGGGTCGCATAAATTTGGTTACTGCGTGCACTTACCTATCAACTCCGACGACAACATTGGTTCCGATGCTGACACTGACGCTCAGAATCTGCATGAAGTGCACTAAAGGACACATAGCCTTTCCAAATATCCAGTGAGCCAACATCGTTTCGGTAAAAGTGTATGGCATGCAGAAGCAGGCCATTAGTAGGTCGGCTACAGCTAGATTAATCAGGAAGAGAGCTATGTCCCTTTTGCTTCTTTTTCCAATGCACAGTACCAGGATTACTGTCAGATTTCCAGCAAATGAAAGGACGATAGCTATGGAGTAGAGGATCACCAGCAACACAATAGCAGTTTCTGAGAACTCAAAGTTTTTGTACTCGTCCTTCTCTGAGCTGTTGAAGTGCAGAAGAGGTGTCTCGGTGATGAGTGACTCATTCTCGTTGTGTGTCATGTTGATGGGTGATCAATTTTCCAGAAGAATGAAAAGGTGCTTTGTGCCTTTCTTTCTCCTCCAAGAGCTCAAATTATATCAGTAGGAAATAATGACTTTTGCCGACGCTGTCGGATTGTCCTAACATGCACGACGCAGTGAGCCGTCCACAACAAATTGGATGTGTAGAGTCGCTCTGATTTGAGCTGTCTCTCCGTGGAGCATTCTCCCATTTGCGTTCCGAGCACCAGCTGCTGTGCAGACCTCACCTACAAAGAACAAAGATATCACTGTGAAGGTCTTTTCCAGAACAACAAACATCTGATACTCTTGAAGAGAACTGTACGAGGATGAAATCAGAACTTTCCACTATCATGCGATTTGTTCCACGCCCCAGTGACTCTCCCAGACGATCAACGATCATGCTGCTTGCTTGTTCCGACAGCAGGTGACCTTGACCATGTCTGGGACATGAGACACTACGATCCAAAATCACACAAATGACTCCCGTGATACCGCATGATAGTGGAAACTTGTGATTTCATCCTCGTAGCAATGCAAGTCCAGATCTTCGATGCACAGTTTGTCCTGTGCCCTCCAAACTTGTTGCGCCGGCTATGTCCAACTGAACTTTGTTTGGTTTCAGCTTGTTTGCCCGTTGAGTACTGGAGCCTTTCTCAGCGGAAACTTGACAGTTGTCTTTGTTGGCTCGCATCAGACTTTCTGCAAGATTTCTTTCCATTTCTCAGAACAAAAGCATGACATGTGCACCCGTTTCGTGCTTGTTCAGCTGTGTGCAATTTTAGAAGCGTTGCCGGAAAAGGTTTTTTTTTACACACATCCAGTGCAATTCAGGTGGTGCTCTAATTTCGCCGCGCTGCAGTCTGCACAACTGCATTTTCAGTCTAAAAGGATTTCTCCCGACCTGGTTGATTGGACCACGCACCACGTTGCCACATTGAACGTTCAGTTTCGTAAATTGTCCTTTGCATCACAAAGATTCAACATTCACTTGCTATACCTTGAGATCCTTCCTGGAGCAGCAATTGAAACAATTTGCCAGCAGTTCTGCAAAACATGTGAACGGAGCTGACACGCCCTAATCTCATTGAGCATGCATCCTTTGTTGCCATTTTTAGAAAAAAAGGCCAACAATTATTGAACGTGTGTTACTTTTGGGAAGACCAGAACGTTTTGTTTCATTTTGTTATGTGTACGCATTTCTGTTGCCAGAAGACAATCCCCTGGAGTGTCGGGTTGGGCGATTCTTGCCCAGCTCACGCAGTCCCAACGCAGTTCGTGGATATGAAAGCCCCCTGCATGCACTGCAGCGAAACAGACTCTCGAAACCACTAAACTTTCTATCTGGTGAACATACGTGTCATACAATCACAGGAGTCGCGCCTGCGTGTCACTTCCAATTTGTCAACGGCACAAAACCCTACAGCAGAACAATGTTGATGATATCGCCCTTGTCTCTGTCGAAGTTCAACACACACTAGTTCAATTGAAGCCACTTTATTGCAACTGCACAAGTGCGTGCCTGCAGCTGTTCTGTCAATGCTCCATATACAAATCACATCGTGCAGTTTCAAAATCTAAAGCACACAGTTTCTAACCCCGAAGACACACCGCCCGTTTTTGTTTCAGCGTCTTTTTCACGCGTTTTTGCAGCGTCTTGATAATTGTCTGAACCCACACTGCACGTCTTTTATCATCATTTTTGTGTCCTGGATGGAATGATTTATATTTGACATTTCCACAAGAATTGTGTTTGTTCAACTATGTTTGATAACATTGCCACAACAAAGTTCATGTTCTTGTATATTTGTGAGTGTGAAGCTCAGAGATGTTTGATGTTTAACATTGCCACAACAAAGTTGATGTTCTTGTGTATTTGTGAGTGTGATGCTCTATCAGAATTTCTTCTGCAACCAGCTTAACCAGCTGTGCAGGAATATTTGGGAAGACCCTGGAATTCCCTTTTCTCTGAATTAGATGCTCCAACAAAACAGAAAAAATCACTCATTAAGTGATCAGGCTGCATTTTATTCCAGAAAGATGCTCAGTGTGTTTTCACAAATGGAAAAGAGCAGTGCAAACTGAGCGTCTTATTGCGACAAAAAAAAAACACATGAAGAAAACGCTTCAATAAAACGCGCGGTGTGTCTTCGGGGTAACAGAAACTTTTGAGCACAACTTTTGAGCTTCGTGCATTTGGGAAACATGGCACACCAAAATTATTTATGCAGGAACCGGAGAAAATTACAACCAACACCATGGAGCCATGCATCCCACGCACCTCAGTTGAGTCGCGGGACATAGCTGACAGACGACTGCTGTTCGAGAACTTCTGTGTGAGACCGACAAAGAGAGTTTCCTCCAGTAAATCTTCTGACAGATTGCACCGGAAATCCTGCTGACGACGTTTGCAGCGAGTCGATTCCGACTGACTAGAATGACGCTGTGTCCCAGACAAAATCTGCATCAGTCCAATGTGATGCCTCGGCCAAAGTGGTGGTGCGGCACACCAAAGTACATTCGAAACCTGGGACCCAGTGTTCTCATCACGTCCACTGTGAAACTTGTCATCCCTGGCTTCCAGGTCCTTCAGCTGTTTGTGTCCTCTGAATAAAACGCAATCCGGTTTGACAATGCGAAAAACCATGCACTCAACTGTGATTTCACCCTTTGAAATTGTTCGCACGTTGCACTCACGATCTGAGAACCATTTTTGAAGTGCCTGTCCCAGGACAAACTAAGTTTGCCGGTGAAGAAACTGGGTTTGACGTGCCTCCGAAGCCTCGTGTCTCTGCGAATGATACGTCTCCCCGGAAACCAGAGCCAACACAACGAACATGATACAAGAATATACTCACGTGAGGTCTTTTCTTTCTGGAGAAGGTAATTGAACATCATCGGCGCCTGTTTGTCCCGGTCCAAGCAGCGTAGTTCCATGGGATTTTGTCAGAATTTCAGCTTCACAACGCGACAGCGGACGGCGCACTTGCGCAGGACTCTTTCTTGCAAGCTGCCGTCGTGTTATGGATTGACAGTTTGCACCGCGCAACCCGCTTGACCCGACGTGCAATTATCTGCCCACAGATTCTCTGCTGTTCTCAAGGTCACCAAGGACCCCCAATGTCAATTTCCTTGATATCGTAGTAAAGTTAATTTTCTTGCTGTAGCCTTCTGCAGGCTTACGCGAAGGGGACGTTCGTGAATTTGACTGGGATCCTTTCCTGAGTTCCGAATCAAATCGAGAATTTGCGCTTCAAGACTGCAGAATCTGCCAAACGCAGGGGGAATTGTGAGGCGAATAACTACGAAAGAAAGCACAACAGAAAGGAAAGAAAGTTGCACAGAACCAATCTTCCCAGATACCTGGTAAACAAGGGCGAAGAGACGATGGGCGTCACACCCACGTGTCTGTGCTGTGTCCCAGTCCGTGTCAAATGAAACCACAGACGTGAAACCTCAGCTGTTGGGTGGCTGATTGGTGGACCCTGACGTGTAACAATTGTCTTCACTCACACATTCTCTTGTTCTTCCGTGGCTTGCCCTTGCATGGATATCCGAGTTCGTAAGAGGCCTTCTGGTGTTACAGGCGTTAGGTTTTAGTTTCTTTTCGCAAATAATTTTTTCTGCAAAATTGAAACTTCGTTCTCAAGGGATCATTATGGGGTCGGGAAATTCCATGTCGAGTCACGCCGTGTTTGCCTTTGATGTTAATTTGATCACTAAATGTGGCAACCTGCAGGAGATGAAGACTCCAGGTGCAGCAACTTGTGAAGCGCAAAATTCGGCTGGAAAGAAGGCAGTGGCTCAGACGAAATGGAGCGGACATTCATTGTCCTCACGTGAGCACCAAACGAGAGTGTCAAAGACCGCAAAAGTCACATTCAGATTTGGCAGCTTGTACGTTGACGTGCTTCCAATAAAAATCGTGTTCGTCAAGATCCTCCGGACTGTTCTGAGTACCAGAGCAACAGGTGAGTCTTGGGACCCGTCGCTGTACGGACTTCTTGTGCAAACACAAGATGCGGCCGTTGGAAAGGTGGCTTCCAAGAGGACCCTCGCTTACGTACAAGGAAATGATTTGAGATTGTGTGTGTGCTGCTATGGATTCTGGCCGAAACTAGAGTCTACAAACAGTTTTTAGAATCATCTGAAACAGGTCTGGTGACCTTGATCATCTGTCATCAAAATCAAAGGTTGTTGATCCCACAGAAAAATAGAGAAAAGAAACGTGTCAAGCAAATCCAACATCCCACTCAACAAGTGAGCAAAGGCTCAGCTGGAGACTCGACTCACCTGTGTGTCTGACCTGCTTCTCTGGTCAGGAAATTGCGTGTATCAGTGTGTCACTCAAAGGAAATACCTTTGCCTCTTTGCGGTCTCACAGTAGATGGATCAACTTACAAAGGTGAGGCCAATCTCCACACCAACTTGCTACAAACTCGGGAATGTTTCTGCATGTGCCAAACTGCATGTGTCTGAAGCTCGGACCTCTCAGGCTGTGGTCTGTCACGTTGTGAGTTTGAGGCCAAACAGGCATCTGCAGAAGAAACATTTCGCTCAACACACCGTACGTTTTTGCCATACAACTTCCAACAGAACAGTAACTGAACGGACTTGATAGTTTTGTTCAGGAACTCGCTTCTCTCTGGGAGATTTAGCACGCGCGCAGTAACTTGTCTCTGATGACAAAGTTCCGCCAATGTTCCGGATGTCGTCGTGGGTTTGCCTTTTCAGGATCCTTCTTCCCGTGGTGACAGACGGAAGAGTGGGCAGAAGTGCTCTGAATCCAGTGACGAATCCACCAGCAGATCTGCTATTCATTCGGGGCGGTTCTCCTTGACAGCTTCGTCTTATTGTCTTCCTGAGGCCTTTTGTCACATCACGTGTTTGTTGCTTTGTGCAACAACAATCTCTGTGTTTGGTTTGCATTCGTTTTGGTTGGAACATGTCCATTTCTAGAGTTTTTTGTCCAATTTCTTCTCCTGCGTAAATGTTCTTTTTTGTGTTCTCAGCTGCTGTCGGGGCAGCATATTGTCTTTCATCTGAAAAAGTACAGATGTGTCCTTGACATATGGAGCTCCGGATCAAAATCTGAATGCCGCAAACCTGGGTGTGGTGGGGAATGATCTTTGCAAAACAACCCAAGTCAATTTTTGAAAGATAACCAAATGCGGATGGCTTCCCTGTTCAACTGGGTGCCCCTTGCGTGCAGGCTTCACAAAGCAGTCGCAATGCAGATGGGCCTCGTGATGAATTTGAACTGCTGCCTTTTCCACTTATTCCGCTTTTTGTTTCACACAAAGCTTCAAAACACACCACCACAAACAAACCACACACCCCAAAGCTCTTTTGTGCAACCAAGTACATCAACAACCCTGTAAGAGTACAGCTGCAGCAATACAAAAATAGCATAGAATTGTTTCACAAAATTCTCCTTGTCCTTCTGCTTTTGGGCAAGCTAAATGTTGGCACCGTTCAAATCACCTGAAACTACGAAGGAGATCCGCAAAGTCTGGTTTGTCACCAATTTTGAGTACTGTATGTTCCTCAGGTTTTAACTCCCATTTGCCCATACCATCGGAAAGAAAAGGTACCAAAGATCATTTCAATCATTTGTCAAAATGAAAGTCTCTGAATACTCAGCAATTAAATATTTAAATTAGCATTATTTATCCTTTCAGCTATTAAATTTGCCTTGTCTTCTCTATACTGAGGTTTAATTGCTGTATAAAATTTATAGCCAATTGTGGAATATATATACTATTTAAACTATAAATTTGATGATTTCAATTGTCATTTGATCAAGATATTTATTCCAGGTATGAAGATCATAATACAAAGTACTTGTAGACTTATTTTTGTTCAATTTTGCTGACCTGTTTTGAAATGACGAAGGCATGAACCAGACTTTGCGGACCTCCCTCGTAAAACTCAATGAAATATTCTTCTGGAAGAAACATTCTTGGAGCCTGCACGTGTGCTTCAACACAAGTGCCAGTCGACCTTGGAACTTTTCTCTTGGCCCCAAGAACCTCCAACCCGCATGGAGTTGGGTCTGTCATGATCTTTTGCGACGCCATGAAGTCTGTCAAAGTTGTGCAAGGTTTGGAGATGTGATCACAGGAGAAAGTTTTTCTTTTGGTAGGTTTGTGAATCTCACAAAAACATGACAGACCTTCCCAAATATATCATCAATGTTGTGTACAAAAGGGAGATGTGAAGACGATGTGTGCTGTTTTGCACTATCCAGGCGCAGGTGCACTGGGTTGGCGAAAGTCCGACGTCCTGTCTTGTCGCCGTGAGAAGAGGCGAAGCCTTCATGCAGTGCGCGACAGGCAGAGTTGGCAGAAGGTGAAGTGGACGTCGGGTTTCAAGATTTTCCCTGTCACTCGAGGATGGTCCCTGACACTGGCGTTGAGTGGCAGTGGCTCCGGGCGACGTTTTCACAAGACGCGGTGTCTGTTGTCTCAGCACTCCACAGCCAGGAACACGTGTCGCCAGAGAAGCGAGGTACGAGCACAGATCAACATTTTATGCACTGAGAGCAGTGGTGGTCAATTCTTTCAAAGGATTTTCTGGGAATAAAAACTTTCATTTTGTCAACAGACAACAATAAGGCCAAAAGTGCTGATTGTCCTTGTTTTTTCCCTGTAACACGAGTGTAAATCTATGTTATTGTGACACCCACTCTGGCCATAAAATACGTATGCCTCGGTGTCTCGCCTTATGTCGTCATATGGAAGCAGGACTCGTGCTTTATGGCCAATGAGACATGTCAACAATTCCGCTTTGTGCTGCTTGTGCATCCCAATGATTGATGTTGAGAAGTACACACCATATTTTAGAACCATCAAGTCGGGTGTTTTAAGAGTGAATGGAGCCCAAACAGTTCACTCCACGGGAACAAATCAGTTTGGGACGATCACGGTTCTGCTTTTCCTGGCGCCAATGCTGCAGGGTGCAATTGGTTTGTTTGAATGTTGATGATACACATCAATTTTAGAACGTGTACTCATCGCTTCTTTTGAGAACGCTTACCCCTGAAAATACACAAGGAAACATCGCACGCAGGCAGCACCGTGCATCGCCTGCATGACCCATTGCTTGCAGGAAGAATGGCAGGTAAAATGGTTCGTTGTTCACAAGAAACTGTTTTTGAAGTTGGGACCTTGTGCCCCACCAAGGTTCAGACTTGTGTTTTACCAACTGCAGCGACTCATACATTCGCGAGAGTGAGCACACGACTCGTATGTTTGTTGGAAATTGTTGAATTGCTTGGAAAGATCATCCGTACAGTGCAGTGCACATCACCCAGAAGCCACAATTCCACGAACAGGCTTTCATGGGAAGGTTAAAAGCAGTGCGATGAACTGTGCAATCAGAAGGCTAATCGCACGCCCCTCAAAGAAGTATGTTGCTTGCTCATTACCTTCATTGCGTCGACTGACATTTCAGAAATTGCGACGAAATCTTATGCAGGATTTGCGTGACCACTTCCTGACTAAATGGGGAACGTAAAGATAAGTCTTGTCCCCGAGAGCTCGTGGACACGAACCCTGCTGCGTCTTGTCGAAGAGTCAGTTCGCGACGCTTTTCTGCCAAGAGCCCATCAACAACTGAAAGACACTCGTGTACGAGTACCCATGAGCATGAAGATTGGCACAGTATGGTTCTTGACGTGCTGTCCGTCCTGCATAAGCCAAGCCAAGTGAAGAAGTCAAATACTTTTCTGCCTCTCTGAGATTCGGTTTGGGTCAAGAAGCAAATCGCTTATCTTTGAAAACGATTCTTGGAGGGTCGTGCTGGCTTGTGGATTGCTCTTGAACATTTACTTATTTATTTAACAATACTTGAAAACGAAACGAAAAACCCTTCTGAATACCTTGTTCTCTTTTGATGAAGACCAAACAAACAAGATTTATTTGCAGTCTTCTTGGAGATGTCAAAATTGCAGGAGAAAAGCGGATGATTGGTTGGGACCATGAGGAGCAACGCTTCGGCATATTTTATACACCACTGTGGAATAAAAATCCGCTAGAATTGACCGGACTTGTTCGTTCCACCCATTTTATTGCTGTTGATCCTGAAAATATGGTGTTGTGGCTCCATTGAATAGCAGTGCAACTTCACCAAAGACAGAAGAAAGCATCCAGTAGTCATCTGACACAGCAAGTCCTCTGAACGTAAAAAATTTTAGGAAGTTGTTGCAATTGTGCAAGCACTGCGTGAAGGATTTATTGTTCTGTCTTCTACGAGTAAAATCTGCGACTGATAGTCCCACACGTGAGATGAGTTATTGAGTGAAATTCTGATCGCACGTCTCAGTCAACTGTAGACACAACTTCAGTTGTGCAAGTCCATGGTGCCGGGTCTAAAACCACACGACAGCAATTGGTCTCAGCTCTGAGCACTGCTGCATGGTGCACTTTTTTGTCATCTGAGACCTTACTCTGACTGCGCCCTGCAGCTTCAATATTTTGGTTTGTTACTCACCCCGAACACTATGAGCATGAGCATCTATGAGCATCTTTCTCTCCTTGGGAACTTTTCCAGTGACAGAAACTTTCGACATCGACGGTTTGTGCGGACTTGTCGCAAGGTGAAGGTGGTGCGACCAACCCACGTCAGGGTCGTGACACACTGAACGAGGCGGAGCAGTCAGACGCAATGGTCACTGGATGGCACAAATCCTGAACTGACAATAGACACACTGGATGGCACATCACATCAAGTTGCAACATTCAATTTCAACTTTTTGATTGTTGCAAGTTTGTTACTGTACAGTCAACTGAACTTAAAAAATATACTATACAGTCAACTGAACTCAAAAATATGCCATACAGTCAAATAAACTTAAAAATATCCCTATACAGTACTAAAACTCACTGTACAGTTAACTGAACTCTAAAATATCACCATACAGTTTACTCAACTCAAAAATATCACTGTACAATCCTCAAAAATATAAACCTCAACTGTATGTTCAACTGAACCAAAAATATTACTGCATAATCCTCTAAAAAGCAGCACTAACCTTGGAGAATCCCAACTGCCCTGTCTAGGGTCAGCCCCATCCAGCTACTGAATGTCTTTTGGATCCAGAGAGGGGATGGGGTACCCTGCCCTGTAGTGTGGGGTGCCCTGCAACACATCCAGTGTGTGTGAGTACATAGAAAAGGCCTGAGACCCATCCAGTGGATGCAACAGATGTGTTACAGGGTGCCCCGCCCTACCGGGTGGGGCGCCCCATCCTCTCTCAGTGTGTCCGGGCCCTTATGTTGGTGGATTGTTGGCTGGTATGAATCCTAAAGTTGACTACATTGCATGGTGAAGAAGAAACAAAAATTTTCAAGTGATCGTCTTTTGCAAACCTGTAGATTTAGGCAAAGATGTTTCCCATTTGATGTTCTGGCAAACAGGGATTGTCACGCGACAGGCTGCAGGGGGGCCAGCGGTACAGTAATCCCACCGAATTTTCTTTCTCACATCATTTCAAGATTCCTGAAACGTCTTGTGGATTTCTTGCACATCAGCAGAGTACGAGTAGATCTGCCACCTGAATTGATGCATTTACATATAAAGAGATCCATGTTTGCAATGTAAAGTGACTGACAATTTCGAAAGTGTGCATGCATGGTCCTCGTTTGGGGACAGAACAAGAAAGCGTTGGAAATTCATGAGTTCTGTCCATTTTCCTCAGTGATGCTCACACGCATGCAACTCGAAATTGACGTTCCAGCTCAAGAGCGGCATGATTTCCAGTGCCAGTTATCCTCGGTTATTTCCCCCTGGACTCTCGGAAGTTCCTTTTCAGAATCGAACCATTCGCGTTCACGATGAATGGAGCCAAATTGGGTTGGTTCACAATTCCCAGGAAAGTGTATCGTGCTGAGCTTCACTGGGATCTCAAATTGGATTTCACACGAACCATTCAAAAACTTCATTCAGGTGTCAAGGTACCGTTCTTCATCCATATGGAGCTGGCCGCAAAGGCCAAAACCAAAAGGAAGTGTCCTGGTGAAGAACGCGAGAGCTGTGTACGTTCCTCAAGAAGCAAACTTAAAGTTCACAACACAATGAAACGTGCAATGGCTCACGGACCAAAGGCCTCTTGTCCAAATTTGGCCTTTTGGCTTTGGCCTGTTCTTCAAAGTCTTCAAAGTTGACATGATTATGGATTATGGATTATGCCTTGAAGTGGGATTATTCGAAAATCATCCAGGAACAGCATGGATTTCTTCATCATCCAGGCTGAGTCTACAAACATGGCTGCCTTCTTGTTTGTGTGAGACTATTTTCTTCAACACGCGGCAAAGCGTGTTTCCTGTCCAGATGTTTTGCACTTGTGAACAACATTTTGACGAACTTTGAGCCTTGAAAGTCAGGCGTTTGTCCTTCATACCATTTTTCGTCACGATCAACTGTGCATGCGAATTATTCAACGGTTTTGGGGGCCGTTGTCGCTGAAGTCGTTCTTCTCTCTCTCTCTCTCTCTCTCTCTCTCTCTCTCTCTCTCTCTCTCTCTCTTTGACTCACTTGGAATCCACAATTAATTTGCTTCTTGGAACTGCAGGTGATGGGCTGTAAGCAACAAGCAAGCCTCCTTTTATGACTCTCTCACACGAGCAAAACGTATCTCGCTGCTGATGAAAGTTGAACATGCATCAACAACATCGTGAGCACAACGGACTCAAAGTTCCCTGTCGCAGCAGCGACTTCCTTGGACCTGTATGAAGACAGGGTTCTCACACTGTACAAAAATGGTTCCTGTGAAATCACACAATAACTTTTCGAGACCTTTGGTCGAGAACCTTTGGTCGAGAAAAGAATTGTGTGATTGAACAAGAACCATTTTTGTAAGGTGAGAACCCATTTCTACCATGTTGCGAGCACATACGAGAGGTTGTGTGATCGCAGAGTTGTAGAACACTCGTGCATATGTCTATACGTTTCGTGTCGGCTGCTTTGCTCGAAGCTTCCCTCGCGACTTGCATGCAGACACGAAAGATTCTCGTCAGTGAAGAGGGGCGAGCCCAGGGACACCCACAAGGAATTGTTCACGTGTGGTGACACCGACGAGTGCAAGTGGAGTGCATGGTGACCAAACACTACGACCAACAAATTGCAACGGAAGCGTCAAGCTGAGCTGATAGGAGGGGCGTTCAGCAAGTTTCTGTCGCCATAGCAATCCTTCGTCTCAATTATCTTTGCCAAGAAAGATTGGGATTGTCATCAAGGTTGTTGCACAAAGAGCCATCTGCATCAAAACATCTTGTCTGGATTCTGTGAGTTTTGCGTGGGAAAAAAGACAAACAAGCATGTATTTGTTGAGTGATGTTTGAACTTTTTCTCCTCTGTGCTCATCGCACGTCGAAGGCAACTTTATAGTTTTCATCACTTATCATTCACGTCCTCCGGATCGCTTTGATGCGAAAGACTTGAGTTTCTGTTCTGCAGGAATGTTCTTCAAAGAAACGGCTTCCCGCCACATTTGCATCGACCTCGCATGTTGGACAGTCCACAACTCAACCGAATTTATTCAGCTCACCATTGACCCAACGATTGCAAGGTGCTCCCCTGCAGTTTCCAGCCACCCTGGGTGACCCAACCATGCAAGAAACTCCTGAACTTAAAGGCTTGCACAGTGACAGACCCTGCACCTCAAGTTCACGTGCACAACTGGCTGAAATCACAATTTTAGTTTTGCATCTTTGAAAATTGCACCAACATCCCTCCGCTTTCTCTTTTCCACATTCTTGAGGCAGTTTTGAAAAGAATCGCTGGGGAAACTACGAGTATTTGCTTGGCCTTCTTTGTGTGCCTCAATATCTCACGGCACCAAAAGGATGCAAGGCTGCAGGCTGCGTTCTTGGAGGCTTCCCACCTGTAGACAATGTGACTGCCCTGTCCACTCCCTCCAGTGCTCCCAGGCTTCTCAATTCATTCGGACACTTCTTTACGCCGCGCACAGCTTGTACGACTGTGATCAATTCTGACTTCAACCACAACGCCTTCTTCTTCGAGAGTCCAATGAACAGTTGGTTCTGTTAACAGATTTCCTTGGCGAGCTTTTCGTCCCTTAATCTCTGTAATGCTTTGAGACAAAGTGAACTGAAACAAGGTGAACCACAAAGATTGGCCAAAGATTCCGCAACCATGCAGTTGAAGAGAACAGCAAAAAATTTTCATTTCAAGTTTCTATCTACAACGGACACGAGTAAATCTATCTCCATGGGTCTTTTTCGATCCAGAAATTCCAACAGAACTCCTGTTCTGCTGTGGAATCTATTTCAATGCAAAACGAACAAGCGAACAAGTATTTGTTGTCTCTGAGCGAGTTCATTTCCACTGTCGAACCAAAACACGTCAATCCAGCACACGCAAGACTGAGTGTGGGAACAGGGAAAGAACAGTCGATTTGTGGTTTGATCATGTGTGAAATATTTCGTTGTTTTGTTAGAGCTTTTGTGGAGCCAGAACTATTCCATCTTCCGTTAACCGCAGTGTTTCCTTCTGGTCTTTCGTCTTTTATTTTGCGCAGAACAATTTGCGTGAAAACGTGCAGCGAAAGCCCGACTCCTGAGGTAACTATGTCCATCAAGCTGCCCCAGGGCTGGCCTGTCTTGTCATTAGGCTTTTCCAACTCTCACTAATCAGGGTCTAATCATGGGATACTCTCAACGGCTCGAATACCAACGCTCAAGAGTCAATGACAGAACAAAACTGGTTTGCCACTGTTCGTTTTTGCTCGTTCAATTCATCTCAGACCAAAACACAGGATGGTTCGCAGTTGTCTCAGGTCAACTTAGTGATCGGAGATTTGAAACACCACACGAGCTACAAAACAACAGGCAACAACTCGGACTTTATTTGAATTTGCAAGGCAGGTGCACGTGGGTTCGTACACGCCACAGAATTTCAATTTGAGTGCAGGAATACGCTCGCTTGTCTTGCTGTCACGTTTGTGTCTTTCTTGTTTCATCACCTTAGCGTAACGTTGAAGGAGCATGGAATCACTTTTTGTCCTGGTGAAAACTCAGGACACTGGCGAAGGAAAATCCAAGGTTCTTTGAAGTCGTGATCGTCTGAGTGATTCAGTGCGTCTGTGCGTGTGTGTGTGTGTGCGTGTGTGTGCGTGCATGCGTGTGCATGTGTTTGGACGAACGCTTGTAAATGCAGAACTGCTCAATTTTAACTACAAGGCACAACTTACAACCCAGACCAGCCCATCTGTGTTGTTAATCTGCGATAATACTGAATCAGTTGTTGCAATCTGTTTACAACGTCTTGTTCCTCAAGGAAAACCCTTCCATTGTCAACAAATAATATCTCGCACAACGAGTGACCCTTTCCTCTCCCCTCTGAAGAGAGAAATACGGTACAGCTGTACCGCGAAATCCGGAGAACTTTCTTCCAAATTTTTATGATTACTTTCCTTCATCACACCAACATCATATTTTTCTCAAAGGTTCTGATACACTGCAACTCAACCCTTCGTAGGAGAGCAAAAATTACTCAAGTGGCGACATTGATGTAAAGCGGTATTGTGGGTGACAGTCCTTCAAATATCTTGCAGTACAGGTCTGAGGAAATACCAAATCAAAGTGAAACACCTGCCCTCAAATTGAGAGGGAACGACGCACGCAAGACGGAAAGTCACACACACTTGTGCAATTTATCTGAAGAAATAACGATGAATGTGTCGGATTCCGATGCTCGTCAACAAAACTCATTCTCTGGATGCGCGTTTCTCTCACATGCCAGCTTGTTAGAGACAGTTCTGGTCCACTGTTGCTGTCCTAATGCACTTGGTTTTGGTACAGGATTCTGCGCTGAAGCACTGTGGTGTTGAGCTGCTAGAACTCCTTGTCCCATCCAGTCAGGTCATCCGGAGGCTCTTCATCATCGTCCGGATAATCGTCGAAGTTGCTCGTGTCTGTCGCGTTCTTCACCTGAGGCACAAGAAGAAAGTTCCTCGTGGATAAATTCAGTCAGATACATTGTTGTCGTGCACATCTTGGATGATTCAAGCAACGCTCGTTCTGTTTCTTTTCTTGTTCTTGTTCTTTTTTTTTTGGGGGGGAGGGAGGGCTGGCGTGTGAAGATGAGCAAATCTGCGGTCAAAGTGCGGGAAAACGGCTTCTACAACTCTTACAAAAAAGGTTTCTGTTTGATCACACAACTCCTTTCTTGACCAAAGGTTTCGAAAAGCCATTGTGTGATTTCACAGGAACCATTTTTGTACAGTGTGAGAACCCTATCTTCACAGCACAGACAGTTCTTGTGAAAAGCTCAGGAACCATCTCTGCTGAGCGGTTGGAGAGAAAATCGGCAAACTCTAGTCACCAACCAAGGAATGTCTTGAGTCAAGGACAGACAGGGAACGCCTGATTAACTCAACAAAGTCTGATGTTCCGTCCGAGTTTCTGTTGGTAAAACTTGCACCGACACTTGATGCCCGACAAGGCGACCCTGTTCATGTTCGAAGAACACGCAATTACTTAGTCCCCTGTCACCTGTTACACCTTTGAGGGTCCCGTTAGGAGTCGTGGAAGGAGCGCAGTTCCTTCGTTAAAACCTTCTGAAGGGGTGCTGCTGTGCTTCAACTTTCAGGGGGAGGGGGTACATTTCTTCCCAGGTAATATTTGGGAACGTGTACTCATATTAGATGCAGTAAAAAAGATGCACGGGTTTTTTCTTCAGCTTGAAATGAACCTGAGCCGTGATGATCTACCCTTTTTGACTGGACAGAATCATCTTCCACTGGAAGTCACCAAGCAACGCGATGAGAAACTCACGGTTGGTATGATGGGCGGTTTCAGGCTGCCCTTCCGCAGTCCGTCCCAGTTGAACCCGTCAAACCATTTGTGCTTCTGAACGTCTTTCACACCACCCCTTCCAACTCCAAGACGCTCCGTCGGATTGTCCCTGGAGAAACAAGAAGTTTATGCAGTGTCAATTTTGTGGAGAAAGACAAATTGATCTATGTTCTCAGCAACGAACAACATACTCGTAAATTTCCAAAGTTCTCTGGGTCACGCTTGCAGGCCATAGATCTGTCTTGTTTTGCACAACATGCCAGAAATCACTGTCATGCTTCCTCAAATTCCGCATGTGTTACTCATCCAAACGTTGGTGTGCTGTGTCCACTTGCTTCCTGTACCAACCTGCAGAGCTTCTTGATCAAGGCGGTTGCGTTCTTGGAGACGCGGCGAGGAAAGTCAACGGCATCGATTCCCTTCAGTATTATGTTGTAAGTTTTCATTGGATCCGAGCCAGTGAATGGAGGGCTGAAAGAAGCGAAATTTCACCATGAGAAACCAACTCTACACTGAGAAGAATTGCTATTGCTGTCCCTTTCAATGAAATATTTACACAAAAAGCTTACCCAAAATCTTTGCTGAATATCATTTTGAACGCTTTCCTAGAATCCTAAATAAATTTGTACCCAAACTTTTACCCCAACCAAAACCCACAGACAATTTTTTGAAAAAAAAATTACAAGACATGTCTAACACCTCACCTTTTCACTGCATTTCCTCAAAAATTATCCTTCATTAAATATTTACGCTTTCCAATATATAATCTACCTGTGTTGATAAATTTCTCACTTTACATATCTTCAACCCAAATAAATTCAAAAAGACCCAAAAGATCCAATTTTGAATTTATTCCTCAATGTGTGTGGGTGATTTTGTTTCAATCGCTCACCGTTTCCGTCGCTCAAAAATTTGAGCAACCTGAAACGATTGAGCAACCTCCTCAAATCCCTAAACACTGCGCGCCTCTTAGATCTGATGCCCGTACTCGATACTGTGCTGTTGATTTTCAGACAAAAGTGTTCCCCTGCAACGTCTCACAATGGCTCAATATCGAAGACCTCTTTGCCGAACGAAACCTACGCACCTTCCCGTGAATAGCTCGAACATGAGGATGCCGAGCGACCAGAGATCGGCCGACAGGTCGTGGCCCTTGTTGAGGATGATTTCTGGGGCGACGTACTCGGGAGTTCCGCAGAACGTCCACGTCTTTCTTCCGAGACCAATCTTCTTTGCGAAGCCGAAGTCAACCTGAGGCAGACAAAACTCGATTTGAGCCCAGAAGAACGCAACGAATCGGACCACGAATGAATCGAAGGAATTCAGTCAAGCCCGACTGACCAGCTTGATGTATCCTCTGCGCGGGACCTGGCCATCAATCAGGAGGTTCTCGGGTTTGAGATCGCGATACACGATGCCTCGGCCGTGCAGATAGATGAACGCCTCAGTCACACAGGCCGTGTAGAACCTCGTCGTGTGGTCGTCGAAATGGCCTCTGAAAGCACAAACAACGTTTCTGAGTGATGGGATGTGAGTGTGTGAAGCAGGGAAAGGACAAAACGAAAGCATTTTCACTGTCATTAATTGCACCAGTTGCAGCATTTGCGACGACAAGGGAGAGCACGCTCAGGAACTTGTCACAGGGATTGGACAATTTCACTTGTTCTCGCACAGAGGGACACTGACTTGTCTCTGAGCACCGTCCACAGCTCTCCACCGAGGCACGCTTCCATCAGCATGTACAGATACTTGCGGTCCTTGAACGTCCGGTGCAACCTGCAAGAACAGATGTCTGTGTTTCACTCCTGGCGGCTCACGAGAGAACACACAAAGTCTGGCTTAAACTAATTGGATTTTAAATTTTCAACTGAGCAATCATTATCTCAATTCGCTACTTTTTATGTGACACATTTACCAACTCCCAACCCAACTCGAACCATCTTTGATAACAAGGGTGCTTCAGATAAATAACACTTGAAAAAAGAAACAATTACGTTTGTTGACCATTGTCACCCGTATTGAGATTGTAAATTGACGCTTTCATTGATGGGTTCTTGCAGATAACAGTCAGCACTACCACTCATCTCAAAACAAACCTTGCCTTTTTCGCAGACAAGGTTCGACACGACGAAATAAAACACTCACTTGACTATGAATTCACAGTTGGAATCGATCATTATGCGTTTCTCGTTCATGATGTGTTCGATTTGTCTTGTTTCTACGATGTGACTTTTCTTCAGCTGTTTCAGCGCGTAAGTTTTGGAGGAATCCTTGTTGATTTGCACCTGGAATTAAACTAAAAAACATAAGATAGGTCTTGCGCCACTTCTACAGGGGAAAATATCGGTTTGTCCTTCGTGCCTGTTCGAAAAAGAAATGGGCTGCAAACATTGTGGCCAAACTGTTGCCACAAAGCACACCAAATAAAAATACATCAGTGCACTTCTCGTGTTCTTTTAAAAGCAAAAGTCTTTTTCTCTAAACCACCTGGAAATTTGTGCTTTGTGGTCAAAATCGAACGAAGCGCAAGGTATGAAGTCGCAACACTGGAGGAACTGACCAGCTCGACCCTGCCGAAGCCGCCGACCCCGAGCGTGGCGATGATGGCCAGGTCGCCGAGACGCAGTCCGGAGAACTCACTGGAAACATGCGCCTTCGCCGGGCGACTTCCCTGACTGAAAACAAGAGAAAGAAATTTGCGCTGCTTGTTTGATTGTTCCTTTTTGAAACAAAGGAAACGGTCTGAGGTTGTTATTTATAGGTCTTTCATCTCAAATGCTTCAGTTACGAATTTGCTTTCAGGGTGTTTCAGGCGTCAAGATATTGTGTCTGTTCTGGAGGATTCGACGGATGCTTGAAATTCCCGATCAACAATTGACAATGCCATAGCTTCAGGCTTTCTCATCTCTCAGTCTCTGAACAGAATCCGCGAAGAATGGTTGGTAAGATGTTTTTCTTCATAAATTTGACAAAAAGTCTGGCGAACTCTCGGGACCGTGAAGTCCACAAGCCAGTGGCTCTTTGTGGTCGCGGAACAAACACTGGTAATTTTGAGAAATTGCCGTCGGCTTCAGAGGTTTTATTCAACACAACTGAGGCGGGCGTTTCCACCTCGGTAATTGGTCTTCCTTCAAGAAAAGCTGCGCATAACTGTGCAAACAATTCTGAGAAGTCGTTTTCAGGTCCAGAAGAAAACTTTGGCTTGAGTTTGTTGATTTCATTTGGGCCCCAAAGCTGCGACAAATTCAGGAACTATTTTGTCCAATTTGATTGCCGTGACAGATACAAATGTGCTTCTTTCCTGAACCGCCCTTCTGCTCTCAGCATATGCAGGTCCTTTCAAACAAGTTCTGGATCACCCTCTGTTCTGCCGTCGTGAGCCAACAAGAGTTCTTTCGCCAGGTGCACGGATCAACGGTTCAGATGAGGAGTGCAATGAGACACAAGAAAGTAAAAGTGACAGGCGGCAAAAATGCACCGTTTTGTGACTTGCCTGTGTGAGAGTTTTTCTTTGGGACAACGCATTTGTGCTCAAATGTTTTCAACTCATCTTTTCATTCATTCTTCAGTTGGTGCAGATCGAAAACCATAAATTTCTGTAATCGGCAGTCTTCTGCATGCCTTGTTAATGTCATGTCTTCACCTTGAGAGGTATTGACAGACACTATAGATCTATTTTGTGCGAAGGAAACTTTGTGACCACACCAGAAATCGCACTCGCAATTCACAATTGGCTTTCGGTGGATAAATGGCGTCATGCTCTTCACATCAGTTCAAAACTAAATTTTAGTAAGACGTGTTGCACTTGCTTAAAACTTGTCCAAAGTTTGTCCAAAGCACAATCCAGCCATCTCTGGTTTCAGAAAGCCAACGTGCGAAGTACAAAAAGGTAAATGGAAAAGATTGTGTTCGAACAACAATTTCGATCAAGATAACGTGCCACCACGGGCATTTTTTTATTTTTTTCGTTGAAATATTGACTTTTGGGAGACAAAGTCCACGCTCATCAACACAATACGCTGGACAATCGTTCCACGAGTTTTCAAGAAATTGAAACACAGGTTGTCCACAAGTACGTTGAAAAATGTTTTCCAGTGAATTGTGTTTTTGAATTGTGAATTGAAGGTTTGGGTCGATTGATATCTCGTACATAAGCCGTCAATTGTCTCACCGCCCGACAACACTTACAAATTGTAATCTGCGAGACTGAGAGCTCGATCGAAATATGCCGAAGAACCCAAACAATAACAGGTCCGCGTGGTCAGTTCGACAATGAAAGCAGAAAATGAAAGACAGAGTTACTCACGTGTCTCGCTTGTCGTCCTCTCCTGGATAGGAAATCTCCACCACATTTCGGATGAGCTGCGTGTACGCTCTGTAAAAGAAGTGCACTTTGGAGTTGAGCTTGCGCAGGTATTTGCGGGCCCTCCTGGGCGTCATCAGCCGGGCGGGTACAGCACTGGATGAGGCGTTGCGCCTCTCCTGAAGTGTGCGGTCCGGATGCACAGTCGACTCTGGCGGTTCATGTTTGGCGACGGTCAAAGATAAAGCTTCTTCAGATTCCCATTGTGTCATTGCTTCATGCTTTGTCCACTGGCAGAAGAAAAAGCTTGCTTGTGTCTTTCAATCGTCCTCCTTGCAACTTGACTGGTTGATAAGAACTACAACATGTTGCTTTGCTTGTGCATTGTGCCTGAATGTGGCAAAATGTATCCGACATCCACACAAAGAGATTTTCGTGCAGTGAATGAATTTTCAGCCTGTACCGGCGAAGGACAAGTGATCTCTGAGCGACCAGGGCTGAGGAAACATCCAAACTCAGCAAGATTGCTCGCGAAGCGATGCGTGAAAAGGCTCATGTGGCCAAAACTGACGTGTTCGCAACGGTGCTCGAGCACGAATGAAAGTATCCGATCAATTTTGCCCCGAGCCGCTCAGTGCAAAGAACAACTGAGCCGACCAAATCAAGGAATGTCCGATTATTCTTTCTGGTCGCAACTCAACCACCTTGATATTCGCCCAAAATTCCTTGCTCTGGCATGCTCGTACCTGCCAGCAAAGGCGGCATACAAGATACAGGTGATACTGCCAAAAACAATCTCAGTTGAAGGGGACCATCTCCTTCACGCACAAGGCGCATTCATTGACACACTAATGCTCCAAGAATTCATCAATCTACATAATTTTGCACTTTAGCAAGAAAACAAGTTTCCTTTGGAACTTTTGTCTGGCGCTGTCAACAGCAGAACTTCAGCACGATTGCATCAGACTTCTTTCGACTGAACAGAATGCACGTTGCACCACCGCTCATATGAACCCCACAAGTGACTCACAAGTGACTGTTTTGTTACTTAGTCAGAAACCCCGTACAAAATCAGCAAAAATGCAATCCGAAAGTTGCATGAGTTGTCGGAATAAAACTGCAGCATGTATCATCTTCTCGCAACATTTTTGGCACCACAAGTATGACACTGAGGGCCATGAAATATCACTTAAACCACTTGAACAGGAATTTTGGATTGGAGATATATTTCCACGCTTTTGTTGATGAAACGCCAATGCAAAGATCCGATTGTTCTATTGTTTGTGCCCACACAACTGGTTATGGTTCCCAAAAACGCAAATCTTTTCCAGCTTTTTCAGCCTCGAGTGGCTGCTCCCCAACAATGGAGCGAAGGCTTTTCGCGTGTCTCGAAGGCCTTCATCATTTGTTCACAGACGAATCCTGTTTCCACCTCTGGACTTTTTCATCAGGTGGAATGAAATGACAAGACGCGTTTCTTTCCAGACACAGGTGTCTGGCCATTTCCGGTTGGGACCTACAATGACCAGACACTGGTGGACACTGGTGTCTCTTTTATTTTTATGCAGAAGTGAGATGGCCTCTCTGAGCCATTTTGGGTTGGCTGAAAGAACTGTTGCCATCTCTTGATTTCAGGTCTTGCCTAAAATGGCCAATAACACTTTGAAAATGTCACTTGGAGCATTGCCGAGTGTCTGGCTACTCAGGTTGAACCTGAAATTTTCACTCAGAGAGGCATTTCAAGGGGGGACTGGCCACAGCAAGTGACCCTGAAATGACGAGGCACACGTGTCTCCTGTTTCGGGGTGTCTGAGCATTTCATCACAGGATACGTAAACCAAGATCATTGTATGCACACAAACAACACACACCCGCACAAAACAGATCGGATTCGGACAGAGCGAAAGTATGATACGCACTCGTATACGGATCAAAGCGTGCTTGACGCACTCGTGGCGGTCAGCGACAAGTTAATGTTTCGCATTGGAGAATCTTTTCAACAAAAAGAATCTGGAAAATTTCCCTTCCAGAGGTTCTGAACCTTCGTAGACAGCAAAACAGATGTATTTGGCAACGTTCGTTCCAACATGAAAACAAATCACTGATCACGAAACTGGCAGAAACTTCTAAATGGGCTTTTCCGGACCAAAACGTGGCTGCAAACAACGATATGTTTCTCGGAAGGACACAGAACATTGTGGTGAAGAACACAGTAAATTTTGCTTGTTTTGGTGCTTTTTCAGATGCATTTTCCATCGAAAACAGAAATTTTCACAGCAAGTATTTTGTTGTTTGAAGAGGTCATCTCAGAATGTTTTGGAGGTGCACGTAGCTGGCCAAACACACAGACAAATGCAACCAGTTCCACGAGGATGCATCATTTTGTGGTGAGAGTTGTATGATCAGCGTCGAAGTTAATTGGCCAGTCTGCATCAAGAAGGACCAGGAATCTCGTCTGGTTTTGCCTCGAATCAATCACCCGACGGTGAACATGCAAATTCTTAAAACATCCTCGTGGATGGGAGATGACCTGGTCCTGCAGGCGTGAGTCTTGTCTTTGTTCGAAGGGGCAACTCGGGAAGTTACACGGTCAGATATGTGGTTTCGTGCCTTTTCCCTTTTCGATGTGTGTTTTGCTTTTGCGCAATGATCTATATTGCACGTTTGTTTCTTCCTGTTCCGTCCGTTCTGCCTGATTCGCACAGGAACAGGCAGAGATGGGTGCGTGAGCCCCTTCTCACAGGACCACCACACCTTCCTTCACCACAACACGCACCACACCCTTTTCACAGAACCATCACACCCTCTGACCCTCAAACACATCACCCTTTGTCACCCATCGTAGTCACTCATCCTGACACACCTTCACCTACGATCACTCCTTCTCACCAACCTCACTCCTTTGGACGAGCGGGTTTGCGTGAGTTTCTGGTAAAGCACCGTCCTGCACAGGTTTTACACCAAGTATGTCCAACGATGCAGGTTTCACACATGCCACTCGCATCCAATTGGACGGGTCTCATGCCAAACCACCCGGTTACATGCAAACAGGTTTGGCTTCACTTCATTGCCGAACTTCAGTTGGAGACGCCAATGAACAATGAGAGTCAGGCCATGAAATTGAGTCTCAGCGAAGGTCAGTTGTTTTTTTACGAGTCACTGTGTGAGAGAAAGAGTCCTCTGTGCAGAAAAAGAATCCACAAGCATTCTGCCAAAAATAGACGTCTCCAAAGTTGATCTCAAGGTCACAAGTCAACATTGTCCCTCCACCATGAAGTCAACTCCCATTTGCGTCGCGAACACTGATGTTGCCCTGAACTGTCACAGTCACCAGCAGATTGATTTTTCAATAATGAACTGAAAAAATAGTCATTGTCCACTTACTTTGATGACTTGGACCGAGACTTCGTGGTTGACCTGTTCCACCTTGTTTTCTTAAACCGATCCCCTTCTGTGCAGAATTTTAACCGATGTCTGTGGTACAAATTTGCATCCAGCTGTGAAATGAGCAACACTGGTTCCCATGGACTGGAAGAACTGTCACAGTTGATTATGTACGGATCGGTCATCCAACTGGGCAATCTGTCTCTGGTCATTTTTCTGCGTTTGTTGTGAACTACAGCTATCACGGTCAGATCTACTGGGCTTTTCAGATCCTGGTTTATGCCCGAGCCTCGCTCTGTTAACTAACCGCAGTTTGTACTTGTACGAGATAAAATACGATTGTCATTCGTACATGTGCTGCTCAGCGAGCTTGCTGGAGATTATGAAATCCTGGCCAGTGATGAGAAATCTGAATTTTATCATGCGTGAAGACATCCGAAGCCAACTGCTCTCATGTTATCAATCAACTTTTCAGACAAATGGTCAACGATAGATTTACAACACGGAATTAAACTGATAAAATATATTTATCGCAGGGACAACAGCAACTTTCAAACCCGAAATTAAATCGTGTGAAATATTGATATCTCTTTTTCCATTCAACACGAGGAGCAAATGGCCCAACAAGATCAAACCAGAACTTTGTTGAGTTGCTGCTTCATCGAGACCAATTTGAAGATGGCTGATCAGTTTGTGCTTTGTCACTTGAGGTCAGAAAATGAAACAGCATTTCAATCAGTAGCTGCTCAGATCTGCCATGGTGAGGCACACCCGCCTCTCTACATGGATCTGTCTCCGCTGCTTGAGATCCAGGGGGTTGGCCCCCTGATACCCAAACTTGTTCTTATGTCTCCAACTTTGCGCTGCAGACACATTTTGAACTGAATGCACGACACACACCTCCATCCCCGGGATCAAACCCCATGACATCACGCAATCATTTTGGAGACTCTTCCCATCCAAACTGCTTGTGGCTGAATTTTGCGATTTATCCAAGTCAGGTGCGTGGATTTTCGTGTGGAGGCAGTAACTCTCAAGTTGATCTGGAAATAACCAGAAATGAATTCTGAGCATTTTCTGAAAATGTGGAGCAACCAAACACACACACACACACACACACAAACACACACACACCTTTATTCTTCATACAGACTGTTGTGAGCACAATAAACATGCAGTGAGACAAGCTTGATGACTGAACCTTGCACTTTTATGAAAATTCTGGCTGGGTTTAGTGGATAGATTCCGGCACCCGGCCGGCTGGGTTTTCCCCATTGAGCGTAATGTCAACCCGGCCGGCGGGTTTCGGCCGGGTTACCGGACGGATTTCAGCAGTCCACTGCGTGTCCAGTGCGTGTGTGCGTTTTTGTGCTTGAATCTGTGAATATTTTTTTCACGGGTTCCCTCCCGAAGGAGGAATGAAGCTTTCTTCAAGACATTGCGTGACGAATCAGACCAACAGCATCTTTCGTTGGGTCAGGTGCCCTTGGTGGCAGACGAGGAAATAGTCGTGATGAACAAGCTGGTGTCTTTGTCTTTGAGAAAGAAATGCCAGCAGAATGTTCAATTTTATTGCTTTCCTTATTTGCTGAGAAACCTGCAAAGCCTGTTATGGCAGGTTTTTGTAAAAACAACCATAACATATTTGTGGCAGCCAATGCAAAAGTGTGTGTGTGTGTGTGTGTGTGTGTGTGTGTGTGTGTGTGTGTGTGTGTGTTGTGTTGCCCTCCTTTTTCAGAAAATGACCAGAATTCATTTCTGGTCATTTCCAGATCAAATGCACAAATGTCGTTGTCACTCTGAACGAAGTAAAGATATTCTATCAATTGGCATCTTCCATTGATCGAAGTGTAGCAATGAAGGCACAGATTGCACACGCGAACTTGAAACAGGTCTCCATTGCAAAACAACTGCAACAATTTCTTCCAAAACAATCTGTACAAAAACAGTTTTGATCGATTGCCACAGTTACCGGGTTTCTGCGCAGCCATGTTTGTGATCTTCACTACAATTTGACAGAACAGCATCTGCCTTGAAAAACCAAGCAACGTGCAAAAACTGTTCTGAAACAATTTGTCAATCAACAAGAATCAAAACCAAAGCTAAAGATCAGGACAGTGAAATTAAAATCGGTGTGATTTACTACATTCAAATCACCCAAAACCAAAAGTTTGGTGGACGCCACTGAAAACTTCTGTTGTGGTTTCTCTGGATCTGTTTACACGAAAATTTCAAATGGGTCGGACCACGCAAGATAAAAAATAACATTGATGCAATGATCAGGAGCAAGATAATCTGACCTATCCCTACCTCAAGACAACAATTTCAACACATCCTGGACAGGTTTCAACCTCTTTCAAAGACTATTCGTGCGAGCTGGACAGAGGTATCTCAGCTCACGAAACAAGAACCTTGCTGTAACAACCATGACTGACCAGGTCGTCCACACTTGCCATCAACATCAAGATCTGAGCAAGTTTTCTTTGATCTCAAAAGCGATTTTTTTGGCCAGGTGAGTTGAGGCAAACACACCAACAAGTTCAAAAGGCAGAGCAAGAATCGGTGAGGACAAATTCTTGCTCACGTTTGTGGTGTTCAAATGGGTTCAGAAAACAGAACAAGCTCTTGCTGGAAGCTTCCATACATGTAGGAATATCCAGAAGATGAAACGGCAGGCGCACAAGTTTGACTTTGTTCGTGAAAAAGGGTGTAGGATTGGGATTGTGACTTTTACAACTTGCATGTACCCAAGGACTTTCCACCTGCGCGTTTGGGTTTGCCCTCGCAAGACTGTCCGCACGCAAAAGAAACTGTTGAACGGTCACTTCAACAGTGGCTTTGTTCGAAACTCGCATTTTGGGGAACAGTTGCAGTGAAACAAATCTGACAAAACCATACACAACAAATCAATCACATTTTTTTCTTCTGTGACCGGATCTTAAACCAGATATTTTTGTCGGCCGAGCCATTTCTTGGTGGTCGAATTTCCAACATCAGATCTTGGTTGCGCAGACGATTGACTGCACAGTCAACTTGGAGGGACTTCAATTTGTCAATTCATTCCAGGCTTCAAAACAGCATTGTATTGGTTCTGCTCCAAGAAACAACTGACAAACAACGTCGTGTCCAAAAACAGTCAAAACCTCGACAAACACGCTTTCTTTGAGGATTTCACAACGACGAGTCAGACACACTTTGGTAAAATCACAAGTTTGCTTTCACCGAAGTAACAAATCAAAATGCTCGACTTGCGTTTCTTTGCCGATTGCGGTGCAGCGTGTGCCTATCAGCACGTTGATGATCCAGCAAAGAAGAGCCAGCTGTACACCTCACTGTGGAGGTTGATCTTGAAGGTAACGTGCATGTACTGACACTTGGCTCAACAACGCGCATCTCACTATCACGTTGCCTGCTGCCAAAAGTGGACAAAAACTTGCAACGAAGATGCGAAAATGTTGATCAATGATTGCCGATGAAGTGACAGCAACTCCATTGAGGACATTTTCCTGTTGGCGCATCACTTTGTTTTGCAATATTTTTTTCCCAACCACAACAATGTCTAAAACAGATCGTAGACTGTCGATCAGTTGTGAGATTCCGTTATTCGCAGATTGCGACCAGAAGGGATCATCGTTCCTGTCTGGCAATCCTTCAAACCCACGAAATTCCAAGCACAGCATTTCTCCTGTTGATCACAAACCACAGTGCGAGAGAGAAGCTGGAGAGTGAACTTACTCTCTGTCGAGGCAGAGGCAGTCGACGCCCTCCGGATCACAAGCGATGATGTTTGCCGTCCTTACATCTTCCCTGGAACACAAGGCAATGGCACATTCAGTTTTCAAAATATGCAGCGTTGGCTGAGTCTTTTCTAGCAATGAATTTCACCGAAATAAAGCCTTTATAGTTTGATGGCGACGTTGACATAGAACGTTGGGGGGTTCAGATGGGTCGACTGGACTCAGTCTACATTGATCGTTGATTATGCACAACATGTGGGCAAAGTACAACCGGTTGAAATCGCAAAGATCCTGCAGTGAAGAAGAGCTGCAAATTGATTTGAAAAATTCTCTTGTATTGTAAAGTTTACAGCCGACAAATATCTTTCTTGGTCTCAAATAAGCTGTTCAAGTCCCGTTCGCACCAAATCAAAACAGATTCAGACAGAGACAGAGACAGAAGGCATCCTTGAGCTTTTTGCAAATCAAGTTCAGTCCACAGTCAAAACAGGACTTTTCGAGAATGCGGCTTGCGTCAATTTCCAAAAAGGTGGTGCTTGAGAATGCACCTTCTCCCCCTCCCGATGTGTTCTTTGCCCAAGTGCACACAAAGAGAAAGCCATGCATATCTTTGAAAGCCAGTCACTGGGAACAACATACTTGTCAAGCGCTTTTTCGCCGAAGTGATCACCCTTAGTCAGTGTGCGTAGTTCCTTCTCCTGACCGGACGGGCCTTCTTTCTGTGTAACCTTCACCTAACGCACCGCAACAGCACAAGAGGATGTAAAATGTAACCAAAGGTAACCACATGATAGAAACACAGGCCCAGTCCGCTTTTCCAGAAAAGGAGATTCCAGCAGAAAAATATTTTTCGTTGGACGTCTGAGAAAGCGGAGTGTTCCTGTGCAGTAAATGGAGTGGTGATCATAACTGGGACAAATCCGTTCGTGAAGTGTTTGTTGTTCATTTGAAAAATTGGAAATTAGTGAGTACAAGCAGAACAATCCACGAGGTGCGGTGGGATCAGTCTAGACTTGTGTCTCGTCGTGAATCTGCGCGGATTCTGTTCGACGTCGTGCGTTCAGAAATACTGCGCTCTTCCTGAAGCGGCACGTACTTCGAATGTGCAAACATTTTTCGATGGCACCTCGTGAACTGAAGAGGTTTGTGGAATGTTCTGACTCCCGATCAGTGTTCGGAGGGTGGCGGGAGTCGCAGGTCATTCCATGAAAGAACCATCAAAATCAAGTACCTGCGCAAGATAAACGTTGTCGACACATCTGGTTTCTTTCACAAAAGTAGCACCAGAAAACTTGATAAAAACGACTTCAACTTTCGGGATGTGAATAAAAAGCACAGGTACTTGACGCCCAGGCATTTCTGCAACTCCACAGAGTGGTCATGTTGAGTGAGTATCAAAAACCTCTCAGCACCACGAAAAGAAAGCAAGGTGACCGGCACTGCCATGCTTACAACAAAGGAAATTAGATCTACTCGAACGGTTTCTTGCAAATGAAACTGAATACCTACGTTTCAAGGGCTTTCTCACCAAAGAAGTCGCCTTTCAACAACACTCTAAGCTCAACTTCGCCTGTGAAGCCCTGTTTCTTTTGCGTAACCCGTACCTGACAGCAATCGTTTGTGTTCATGGGTTGCCAGACTAAGCGCGTTAGTTTGTCACGCCATTAGTGTTTTTACAAATTCTATTCTGTGAAGAAAACGCCTACATGAAGGTATTGCATTTGTTTTCAATTTTCAATTCAAGCGTTTTGGTCGAGTCAAACAAAAACATACAACAATGAAGCAAAAAGGATGTGTCCGGACACTTTTCAACTCGCGCTGTAGAGTTTTATTTGTTTACCTTTCCTTTGGCAATGATGTAAAAGGTGTCTCCTCGAGCTCCCTGCCTGATTATGTATTGTCCATTGTCATAGTGGCCCTGCAAAAGAAAACAGTCGTGTTCATCCTGTTTTCTGTGAGCAAAAGATCCAGTCGCATCGAGAATATGGAAGTGTACGCAAGAACAAACGTTCACCTCTTCCAGCACGTCTGCAATCTGGCTTATGGTCTCCTCCTGAAGGTGTTTGAAGGCGGGAACGCTACAAAACGATAAGCACTTTTCGTTGAGTGACTGAAATAACCGACTGAACGACAAATGTTCGAACAAGATGAAAATTATACTGAGTGTAAAAGAATAAAGCCTTGGTTCTTCAGAGCCTGACAGTGCAACATCTGATGAGTCCAGGGACTGGGTACCCGAATTTGGTTGTGTGTTGTACGGTTGAAACCAAAGTGTACTTTTCGATCGTGGCATCTTGGTCAGGATGCCTCATGTCCCATCCCATCCCATTGCGTCCAATCCCAGAGGGACATGAAGGGGGTGCGCGCCCCCTTGGACATCAAAGTTGCCCTGACGCACTGCTTAATGTTTCTGGTTTGCTGTGTTTGTTGTTTGTTGAGATTTACAATTCGCGGGGAAATAGCCAACTGTATCATTCTTGGGGAATATTCATGCTGTGACATGTGTGGCCTGCGCTGAAACTGGACGTGTTCTGCGACCTGAGAAATACCTCTTGAGGAAATCGGTGTATTCCTTGTGGCGTAACAGTCCAGTTTTCATCATAATACTCTGGAAACACTGTCTGTCGATAGCCCAGAGTTTGCATGTTGTCAGTGCTAAAAACGAAAGAGTTTTGTTTTGAAGGAGTTTGTTCCAGATCCTCTTGATCTTTTTTTGATAGACAGATACCTCGAAGTTTGTTCAGGATATGGCCAGGGTTGCCCATGAATCTTGCGAGATCTATTTTCTTGAGATGATTTGGACGATTTGCAGACCTGTCCAGGGAAAATTCGTGAACACGCCCCGCTTCTTGTCCCTGACCTACCTCTGACACTTGCAGTCCTGGTGCAGTTGTACAAAATGGCCAGTTCTCCGAAGACCTTTCCTGGTCCCATTGTAGACAACTTCTGTCCATCCTTCGTCACCTCGACCCTTCCCTCTGTTGATTGAAGACAAAACTGGAAATTGTCCCAGGTCCTTGTCGAAAACATGCACCCTCGAATCTTTCAGTTCGTTTGTTTTTCAACTTGTTGGATACCGGACTCAGAAAAACAATACTTTGTGTCAGCTGAGTCGGGGTTGGGGAACTCACCCTCCATGACATAGACGAGCGAGCCGACGTCGCCTTCCGTGATGATCATACTGTCGGGTTTGTACTCGACTGGGTACATGCAGTCGACAATCTCCCGGATCTGCGCCTCGTCCAGGTTCCGCATGAAGTCATTGTCAAGTATCGCATCCTTGATCAGTTTCGCTGATCTGCAAACACAAAAACAACACAGAATGAAAATGTCAGTCATCTCTTCCCTCTGCCTTCATACTTTTTGTGCACACGAGCGTTGTTGAAGGAAACCACAGGCTAAAAGTCACATGCAAGGTGAGATTGTAGTTTCTGAAGGATAAAGGAAACAAAACATCGACACGTCTTGAGGAATGTCAGGCTGAAGAGAATTTCCAGCAAAGGCTCTTTGAAGCTGTGTGGGTGCAAACACCATGGTGTCGAGTCAGCTTCCGAGTACTTTTTGTAGGAATGTTTTGGGATGACATTTCTGAGCAATATTTGACAGAGGGTTTCTTTTCAAAGACCCGTCTTTCTTGTGCGCCCATCTCTGGTTGCTTCCGTTTTTTGTTTTCCAATGTGCATGTGTGTCTGTGTGAAAACTCTTCTTGAAACTGTCTGAATGTGTCCAGACGCATCTGCCTCTTTCCGTGAGTTTTTTCAGTTTGTTTTCTCGTTTGCTGAGAGCTCTGCTTGGCGCACATGACCTCCCGGTGAACAAACGAAACAACGGAACAAGTTGAAACTTTGAGCATCCTGGGTTACACACGAGTACCTGCCGGAAAACACCGTTGCGTGTTTTGATTTTGACCAGGTGTGGTGCTTCAAGTAGGTGAGAGCAGTTTTTGGTTGGTCCAGGACACTGACTGGCACCAAAATATTGAAGCGAGACCCCTCACCAGATTCACCCGATCATTTGGTCGAACACCAAGGCAAAGTTTGGGATTCGCTGAAGACACTCAGTTCTGACCAGCATTGAAACTTTTTCCTGTCCTTTTCTGTCTTTCCCTGTCTATTCTGCAAGACTCAGCAATGATGACTCGTTCGGAGGCACATGGCAAAACCCCACCCTCCATAAACCACGCAAAGTCAACGCAAACCAAGATGAGCCCTCCCAAGGACCCCATGAAAAATTGCACAATGGAAAGCAACTGGGTCCGGCGAGACAGATTTTGCCAGGCCAAGTCTTCCGAATCTCTCAGGATCTTCAATGAGTTTTGATCACATGCCCCCTTTTCTCTTCAGTTTCTTTCTTGTGCTTCTGCATGGTGAACAGCATCATGTATAAACATTCAGCTCTGTTGTGAATCATGGCGGTGAACCTGAACTTCAACTCTTTTCCTAAATTTTGCAAAAAGAAATCGAAACCTGATCAGCAAAGTTTCAAACTTGCGAAATGCAAAATACATACTCACATGAGTGCCTTTGGAATCCGTTTCAAAATAAAGTTCAGTTCTTTTTCAGTTTTGAAAGTGGATGGTTCTGCGGAGATGGCGGTTCGTTTGGTCCTCACCACCGGAGCACTACAGGAGCCAGGGAGTCCCTGACAGGCACAACGCAATCCTTCGCTTTGCCTCTCAGAGGCCTTGTTTGTCTGACTCAATATGGATCTGTATTTATCCAGTTTCGTCTTGAGTTTTTCTATGAGCAAGTCCTTCTCATCAAGTTCTCTCTCCAGTTCATCTATCAGTTCGTCCCTTTGGCGAAGTTCTTCTAATTTTTCTCTCAAAGCAAACTGCATTTCTCTCAAGGTACACATGCTTTCTATTTCGCGGTGACAACAAGACAACTTTGTTGACGCAAGACGAAACTGATGTCTGCAGCTCGTGAAGACAGCAGGTTCTGACACGGCAACGTTTGAACTGAGGTGGCTGTTACAACTTCCTAAGTGGCTCACAAATAATCCAAGGAAAGAGCTGATTGACTTCAATGCTTTGCGTCACTTCATCAGATGAAGCATCGCAAGCGAGCCAGCGAAAAGGCAGTTAGTATTATGTTTGCTCTGTGAATGAGATGGAGCTTCTGCAGAGCAGGTTAACAGGTTGCCTGTGGCTGAGAACTCAGTTTTGCACTTTCTTTCCATTTAGCGTTTGTGTGGCTGCAGTGAAATGCTTCAATCGGGGTTATCGAGTGCTGCTTTTCGAGAATCACTTTCAGTTTGGGTTGTGACAAACAAATTGGGTCGTATTCAGACGAACACCTCCCCTCCCCACTGTTTTCCTGCCTGACAAAATCCTGGGTGAGCTGCAGTGACAGACAAGCTGTCCAAAACCTTCCGTGCTTTGACCGTTTTCCAACTAGCATGAGGGAAAATCTCAGCTCCTCTCAGGTTTCGAAGGAAGGGTTCAACTAACTTTGCCAACATCACAAACGACGTGAAAAGAAAAGGCTTCAACGGAAATGCGATGCAAACGCAACACGATGATCATCTCGTTCTTCTGAAAGAAAGATCTGCAAGAAACTGTGATCACAGTGGAGCACAGGAATGGCGGTTTGCACTTTGCTTCATGAGATTCTCTTTTCTTTGAACATTGCATTATTTCTGGATGAAGAATCGCAATCCTCGGAAAACTCCAGAGTTGTGTAACAGCACGGAAATGTTGCCTGTATCGCACAGATTTTTTTCTGGAGCAGAACATCTGTACTTTTCCCTTTGAAAACAAACTTACAACGCATTTGGAGTTTCATCAAAAGCAATGTGCGACTCTTTCACCTTCATCTTTTAATCTCAGAAAATGCTTCACAAACCTGTGCTGCAGCACAAGGACTTGTGTGCTGTTGGCAAATGCAATTCGTTTCAAAGATTTGTGTCGTGCGCTTTGTTGTAACAATAATTTGTACCGCTTCCTCACTCGACAACTGAGCTTTGATTTTTTGATCCGACTTTTAAAAGGCTTTGTATGTCTCTCTATGACCAATAAAGATCACATCTTCCATTTTGCCACAGCAATAGAAACAGGTTTGTGAACAAGTCTTTCATCTGTTGTCTTTTTTCCCGTCAATATTGACGGATGTATTATTGACAATCAGGTGGTGAGATTAATGAAACACATCAAGCCACCTGAGATAAGCCTTTCAGGTGGTTCTCTGTCAGTTAATGCTACTTTGTGGACATTACGTACTATCACGTGCAATTGTTTGTGCATCAGTGTCTCGTGAGCTCCACCACGCTTCATGAAAGAAATCTGAATGTAAGTTTCAAGAGAGGAATCGAAGGTCTTGTTTCCTGTTTGATTCCTGTTGACCATCACCGTCAGCCAAATCAGCCAGATTTGCCCGTACCCTTTCAAGAGTCGACGATTCGCACAGTTGCGAATCAATGCGAAGGTCAAACCAGTTTTATCCACAAAGACAAACAATAAACAACCATTTGAAAATATGTGAACACCTAAAGCGGACGGAGGTCGTTCTCTTGAAAGATAAAAATGTTCTTCTGCACCACTGGAGATCAGTTTGTGAAGTTCGCGCAAGAGTTGAAAACGACTTTCTCGTCCATGTGGACGTCTACCTTCCGCTCAATCGAGATGGACGCGGCCTAGCGTGCTCCAGTCCCTTCGGTGATAACAATGAACAGAAATGCCAGCAAATCGGTTGTCTCAAGTGAAGCTGTCCGTGCACGCATTCAAGTCTCATGACAATTTTCGCTGGAAAACAAATTTGGCCTTCACACCGGAAATTGCTTTCAATCGCAACTGTCTGGAAGCACGTTGCAAATAAAGCTCCGAATGAGAGGAAACAACCTGCAATCTGTGGTACCGCGAGGGCTCACATCGACACAGCAGGGTTGATTTTCTTCCCACCCGCAGTGCGTAAAAGTTGTGGGTACTCCAATGACGATGTGCACCTGACCCGTACGCAACACGATACCAAAGAAAAAGCTGTGCCCTGTTTGCACTTAAAGTCTACAAAAAGAAAAAGGACCTGGGAACATCACCTACCTCTCTGACTTGGCAATTCTTTTCAAATTCAGGTCTTTTGTCGAGCGACAACTTGCAGGCTCTGCAGAGATCGCTGTTCGTTTCTTCCGCATGAGCGCGGCAGGGGCTTCCTGCACTCTTTTCTCCTTAATGGAAGACACTTTCTTTCCTGCACCTCTGTTGATCAAATGGTTCGCGGCAGAATTTATGATGCACTTGTACTTATCCAGCTGAGTTTTCAAGTGTTCAATCAAAATGTCTTTCTCGTCGAGTTCTTGCTCCAGTTCGTCAATGAGATCATCTCTCTGCCGCAGTTCCTCAATTTTCTCCTGCAGAGCCAGTTGCAGTTCTCGTAATGTTCCCATTCTCAAACAACCACAGAATCACACGAAATGAGGCGGTTGAACCAGATTCGTGCACAAATCGTAGCGCTTTCCGCAGGTTGCAGTCTCCCCGAGTGAATTCTGATTCTCTCCCACAAAGTTTTCAAGAGCGGCACCGCAGCAGCAGCTTGCGCTTTTATCTTTGTCACTTCCGCAGATAACTGCTGAGATCTTTCAAACTACGTTTTGCGCAAATGGCTGTTTCTGATTGGGCTCAAGTAGATCGTTAGCACTTCGCTTCCCGGCAGCACTCGACGAGTGAGTAAACAGTGGGCGCAATCGTACATCTGGTTCCCGCGAGCTCAGCGCTGCTTCCTGCTTTTGCCGGACGGCGGTTGGCCTATCGAACCATCCGCAAGTGATGGGGTCTGTTCGGATCCAGTTTCTGTGAACTAGATGTTGATAATCCAGAACTCAGTGCGGTTCCCAAAGTTCGAGAACAAGCAAGCGCAACACGTGTTGATTCTGTTGTCCAAGCATGTACCAAGAGTAGGTCATTCCGAGTCCAAACGGTTTTAATATTTGGCTTTTTTCTGCGGCACAAAGGTTTCAATAAAATTGAAAGCTCAAACTCTCTCAAGTTCCTTGCACGAAGCCTGAATGGCCGTGGTTCCAGTGTGGAATTGAGATCACGACGAAGCACGGAAATTGTGCGTTTGACCTCGCTTGTTTCCACACGCAATCCGATTTTGTCAGGCAGACCAGGTGGGTGTGCGAAGGAAGTATGCTGGGGCCGTGCAACTTGCAAATTTGGGTGCCTTGACTAGGATAATTTTGAGTGGCGTACTTCTGTCCAAGTTCTGATGCTGAGCGTCAATGCATCAAGAATTACAAAGAGGGCGATGGAGGGGAATGCACATCAACGCTGGGTTGTTCCTTTCCTAAGGGAGTGGAACGGCCCAGCCTATGAACGCTGCAGGAGCATCTGCCTCGACAGAATGAATCCTCTACCAATGGGAGTACCTCAGGGCCACACACAGTACAGTGAGGGCCGTACGTCCAAGAGAAGGGCTCTCGTAGTTTGGATCAAACTCTCCATAATGGATACAGAAACCGAGGGGACCGTTCCCACTCCTGACCTCAAC